>Ga0214544_1000930_pt1:0-32500 | contig 57897 bp, 41 predicted proteins | sample CNSS3metaG_FD_160074 | JGI IMG/M metagenome (GOLD analysis project Ga0214544, IMG submission 160074) | Root nodule microbial communities from cowpea collected in UCLA plant growth center, Los Angeles, California, USA - CNSS3 | ecosystem: Host-associated > Plants > Roots > Nodule | place... | reverse complement strand
TTTTACCAAGACAAATAACACTTTGATTATTACTGAACAACAGAGAGTCTTCTTGCTCTTTTCCTAATTATTTTAAAAGATTCTTCAACCATATCATTTTCTTTGCTGCTTCTACGATAACTACATACTCAGCTTCAGTGGTTGAGAAGGAAACTCTTCCTTGAAGTTTAGACTTCCAACTGATAGTTGTACCACCCAATGTAAAAATGTAACCTGTTGTGATCTTTCTACCATCCAAATCATCTCCCAAATCTACATCACAAAACCCATGTAAAGTGAGATTAATTCTTCTAAAATAAAATACATCTTTGAAGTGTCATTCAAATATCTTAATATCCATTTCACGCCTTCCTAATGCTCTCTTCTGGGATTTGATAGAAACCTACTCACAACTCCCACTACATGTGCTATGTTAGGTTTGGTGCAAACCATAACATACATCAAACTCCCTACTGTAGATGCATATGACACTTTAGACATGTGACTTTCTTCTTTCTCTATCTAAGAAGATTGCCTTTTTCAAAACTTTAAATGAGTTCCCAAAGGTGTATTCATAGTTTTAACATCTCCAACATTAAACTTGCTAAGCAATTTTTCTATATATTTTTCCTGAGATAAGTTCAGAATACCTTCAGATCTATCCCCAGACAATTATTTCTTCATTTCAAAATTTTCTGACGATTATTTCTTCATCCTGTTAATTTCTGTCATATTAGCACCAACAATCAACATGTCGTCAACATACAAGGCAATAATGATATAGTTGTCAAAATATTTCTTCACGTAACAACAATGATCTTCTTCACATTTGTGAAATCCTGAGTTTCTCATAAACTCATTAAACTTCTTGTACCATTATTTCATTGCTTGTTTCAATCCATACAAACTTTTATAAAACTTGTATACAAGATTATCTTTGCCTTGTATTTCAAAACCTTTTGGTTGTGCCATAAAGACTTCTTCCTTAAGATCCCCATGTTGGAATGCACTTTTCACATCTAACTGCTCCAAATAAAGATTTTCTACAACTATTATACTCAAGATAACTCTGATGGTAGTCATCTTGACAACATGAGAGAATATTTCCGTGAAGTCAATTCCATGTCTTTGTTGGAACCCTTTCACTACGAGTCTAGACTTATATCTTTTGTTGCCATGTGGTTCTTCTTTTAACCGATAGATCCACATGTTTCGTAAAACATTTTTTCCTACTGGTAGCTTGGTTAAAGACCATGTTTTATTCTTCTGAAGAGATTTTATCTCATCTTCCATTGTTAGCTCCCACTTAATAGATTCATCTCCTGGCATAGTCTCAACAAAATGCTCTAACTCACCAACATCATTCAACAACAAGTAATGCAATGAAGAATAATACCTTTGTGGTGCTACAATTGTTCGACTTGATCTTCTAATTAAGACTTTATGAGTTACTATCTCTACAATTTGTTTAGGTTTTGACTTAGGCTTTGAATCAAGCTTTACTTCTGTATTCTGCCTTTTGTTGACTACATCACTTTATGAATTTTCTTCTAATGATACCTACTCTGGCTATTTATTTACATTGCAAATTCTAGTGTCTTATCATTATAGAACATGTTTTCATTAAAAGTAACATTTTTACTTTTAAGAATTTTCTTGTTTTGCTCATCCCAAAACTTGTAGCCATACATGTCAGATCTATAACCAATGAAATAACATCGCTTTGTCTTAAGGTCTAGTTTATCTCTACTATTAGAGTCTAACAAAATATATGAAGGACAGCCAAAAACTTTCATATGTGAAAGGTTTACCTCATTTCCAAACCATACTTCTTCAAGCAATTGATAGCCTAAAGGAATTGATGGTCCACTATTGATGAGATAGGCTGTTGTGCTTATTACGTCTGCCCAATATACCTTGGGTAATCCTGACTGAATTCTCATACATCTTGCTATCTCATTTAAGGTTCTGTTCATTCTTTCTGCCACACTGTTTTGTTCTGGTGTTCCTAGAACCATCTTGATCATTCTGATCCTGTTCTTTGAACAAAACTCATTAAATTGACTACTATCATATTTTCCACCATTATTAGACTTCAAACATTTAAACTTTAAACTTGTTTGAGTCTCAACCTCCTTTTTCCACCTTTTAAACACAAGAAACACATTAGATTTATTTTTAAGAAAATAGACCTATACCTTTCTCGTAGAGTCATCAATGAAGGTTACATAATATTGTGAATCTCCAAGGGATTTCACTGGAGCTGACCCCCAAACATCTGTATGCACTAGTTCTAGTCTTTCAACTTTAGTCGAGTTAATTGTTTTGGAGAAGTTAACCTTTTTCTGCTTTCCAAAGATACAATGTTCGCAAGGTCCAACGTCAATATGCTTCAAGTTATGTATTTTACCTTTTGAGAACATGAGCTTCATTCCTTTTTCACTCATATGCCCAATCATTTGATGCCACAAAAAGGAATTGTTGCCAACTTCTTCAATTGATATCATATCCTCATTTGTAATCATGTAAAGAGATCATTGCTTCTTTCCACGAGCAACAACAAAATTACCTTTCATTACCTTCCAATGTCCATCTCCAAAAGTGGTGTAATGTCCCTCATCATCCAACTGCCCTATAGATATTAAGTGTCTCTTTAAAGCAGGAATATGTCTAACATTATTCAAAGTCCACATGCTTCCATTAGAGGTTCTGATATTAATATCACCTCTTCCTATATATCAAGAGATTTTCCATCTACAAAGTAGACCTTCCCAAACTTTCCTGAAACATAGCTAGATAATAGTTCTAAGGAATGTGTAGTATGAAATGACGCAGTTGAGTCCATAATCCACGAGTCAATAGAACTATCTAAACTACATAATAGTGCATATTCAATTTCATCAATTATTGCATTTGTTGATTGATCATCATCTTGCTTCTTCTTGTTGTTATTATGCTTCCTTGGAGCCCTACATTGATTTGTAAAGTGACCCATTTTCTAACAATTCCAACAAGTGATATCATTCCAGAACTTTGGTTGTGATCTCCCTCTAGACTTTGATCTCCCTCGACCTTGATTACGACCTTTCTGACTACTTCTTCTCGTAGTTTCAGTACTCAATGCTAAACCAGAATTATAACTGGAAGATTCCCCTGAACTTTTCTTGCGAACATCTTCGCTTAAGATCAAGTCGCGGATGTTATCAAGCTTCAACTTGCTATTACTTGCAAAATTACTAATTGTAATAACAATTACACTCTAACTTTTTGGAAGAGATGATAATAAAATTAATGCTTTCACCTCATCATAAAATGTTATCTACACTGATGTGAACTGCGTAATAATTGTATTAAATTCACTAATATGATTAGTAACCGAGTTACCTTCACCCATTTTTAGGTTGACTAGCCTGCAAATCAAATACACTTTATTGGCTGCAGAAGGCTTTTCATACATATTTGACAACACCTACATCAAATCTATGACTGTTTTCTTGTTCATGACGTTGAACGCAATATTCTTGGCTAATGTCAACTGGATCACACCAAGTGTTTGCCGATCTAACAACTCCCATTCTAACTGCTCCATGTCAGTTGGCTTTTGCCCTGTTAAGGATCGATACAACTTCAGATATAGGTAATCCTCTATTTGCATCTTCCAGAACCCGAAGTCACTGCCATCAAACTTCGCAATCCTCACCTTCCCTTCTTCCAATGCCATTGCTCTTGTTGCTTTTGAAGAAGCTTCCCTTCTTCCAATGCCATTGCTCTTGTTGCTTTTGAAGAAAGCTCCTATTACCTTTGACGAAAATTCCTGATGCTATTGACAAAAGCTCCCACTAATATTTTCTGATGGATTTGGTATATCAGACAATGCTGTAATCACAAATCATACTAAGAAAAATGACTCTTGATATCAATTGTTAGGAACAAGGCAATAAAGGAAAGAATAAAGGAGAGAAAAATAAACGACACAAAGAATTTAGCATGGTTCGGCATATAATGTGTATGTCCACGTCCACAACTACACTGAAAAGTATTTTTATTTGTAGTGTATATCAAACTTTACAAAAGGTCTCTTATATAGTAAAATAGAGAACCACATCTCACAATCCTAAGCAATGTGAGCCTAAATCAAACACCATAATACTAAGACTAATTTAATATGCTTTCTAACTATTTGCAAACCACTTGAGACTTCTAATATAATATGCTTTCTAACTAAAGTTGTCTTATTGCTTAATTTTACTGCGTAACGAATTCCCTGGTTAATAAATTCGTTCATGTTCACAATCACGCGACATCACGCTACATTGCCTGATATTTGTTTTTTTAAATTCAATAATGCACAAGCCCACTCACTCCAGTCCATAGTTTCTTGGTGTCCATCACAGGTGCAATTCCATAAAAAAGTTAAGTTTTATGTACTAATAAATTTGATTATATTGACTTTTATTAATTATATTTTTAGTGTCAATATGTGTTTCTCTGACTTTGCTCTCCCCTTCAAACTTAATATTAAATTTGATTATGTAATTAACTTTTTATTAATTAATGAGATTCGTATGTTAAATAAATTAATTGCCTCATATTATATTAATTAATAAGTATATAATTTTTAAGGTTAACGGTCCCAACTATTTTATCCAGTGACTATGGCTGCTGCATGGGAAACTAATTTGAAATATTCTTCTTCAAGATTAATTTGTTAATTGGTATTAAAGACGTTAAAAATTAATTCTGTGCGGTTTTGTCCAATAGTGTAGTCGTTACATAATGACTTCATTTTATTTAAGATGCTCTTTTAACTAAAGTCGCATATATGGATCATGATTTCTAATTTAAAAAACAAAAACTATATGAAGAATGCACAACTTTCATGGGTATTTATGACTTCAGTAGATTTAATTTGAGAAAAGTCATGAACAAATCTATCGACTTCGTTTCATCTTCTTTTTTCAGTTAGGCCATTTTAAAGTATTTTTTTTTGTATAGGACCCCACTTCTGTTAATGAAGTCGTTTGTCCCATGCATGACTTACAAAAAATCTTTAATATTTTTGAAAACTGTCCATTTTCCATTTTCGTTATTTATGTGTAAAATCACACCCATTTGGTAAAAAAATTGAAGAATCCATGGAGTTGTGAGAATTTATGTTTGCAAATATAAGGACGTGAATCATAATCTTCTCTTTATGTATAGGAACTTATTTGCTAATTCCATCACGAATGGCTTGTAAGTTAGCATTTTTCTACATTATAATTTTTCATTTCCCTTGTGCGATTTATATTAAATTGATCTTAATCGAAATATGTTAATGGCATTATTTCCCTTCATCATTGTCTTAGAGGAGAAGATGCTTGTTTGGAAGGTCATACATGTTCCAAAAGTAAGTTTTCTTGTGGAGAATTTTCAACTGAGTGCTTTTACATTTTAATTTTACGTTTTCTTAAGTATATTTTGAAAGTATTCCTAAAAATGCATAGCAACATGTGTAGATTGAAATTTATCTTAGTTTTTTCTCTTTCCATATTGATACCTCATTTATCTTATTTTGTTAATAAATAAGTTTTAAAAAATAATATAGTAAGAATTTCAATTTTTTGATGGCATGAAATAACTAGGATAATACTTTTATTGTTGTTAACCATCTAGAAGTATTAAGGAGAAAAAGATATAAACTAGTTCATTAAATTAAATGTATCATTTACCAAAAAGAGAAAGTTATACATATATACACTTTGGAATTACTTAATAGCTATGCTAAATGTCCCATACGGTAGATAATTTATATACATTATGTTTATAATGCTCCTCAATAAAAAAAATTCAAAATAAATTTATAATTTATATATCATCTAGAAGAATATAAACAACATATACGTATACTCAATTAATTAGTTTTCTATTTTTAACTCCAGCTTTCAATAAAATAATTATGTTCCTCTTACAATTGTTTATTCCTACTCTCGAGCACTCTCTAATCCTTACAATATATAATAATAACCATCAAATTGAACAAAAAGGAAAACAAAATTATTGGTTATATATAATATCTATTATATCCAATTATATTTTTCTCTAATATCTCCTCAAGTTGGAGAATAAATGTTGATAATACCCAACTTCCTAATAAAATGCGACAATAATAATAATGGCCTCAATGAATATATTAGTTATTTAGTAATCGATTCTAACATGAATGATAGTTAAGAGTTTCTTTTAAACAAATTGACGAACATTTATATGTTTGGACATTGTTGTGTCAATGTAAGTGGAAGAGCATTGTTGTGTATGACAAATTTGTTATAGTAGAAGAGCATTGTTGTGTCAATTTGAAACATTAAAATGTTTCAATAACCATTATAGTCATACTTCACTAGCCACCGAAGATAAAACAAATATTTTGTTTCTATTGAATGCTTACATTAACTTGTTTTACAAAATTTCCAAGAAATGAGAGAATTACCAAGGAAAATACATCAAAACTCTGTGGTTAATATCTTGCATCTAAATAGTTGTCCCAATATGCATAGTTGTCCCAATATGCATAATAGTATGCTAAAAGACAAAAAATGTTGTTGGCTAGAAAAAGACATTGGTCTAAAATGGACTTCAACTACTATAAAAGGTGATGAGCTTTAGTTTAATATGTTTTTACTAAATTCTCCATATATGTATTATATGAGCTTGTGAATTGGAAAGGTAATGTCAGGTATGGAAACGGTCAAATACATCAGACTTCCAATTAATCTTGTATATGCAAAGTGATTTTCAATAAGGTCACCATTGTTGATGTTAAGTTTAAATTGGAATTCATATGTAATGTAGTTGGTTTTCTAACCAAACAAAGATAAAGTATACTTTCTCAAATCCAAAGAGACACCCTTGTTGAATTTGGTAATTTTCAAGCCTAAAAGGTATTGGAGAAAACCAAGGATCTTTAGTTTCAACAAGGAACCATATTTCAATTGTAAGTTGTTAATTCAAGACGAATCAAGGCCTACTAGGATGATGTCATCTACATAGACCAACACAATGACCAATTGGAACCATGAGTGAATAAAGAGTAATCATTTTTAGATTGTATAAAGTTATGTTACAATAATATTGAGGAGAACTTGTAGAACCATTATTTATACACTTATCTCAATGGTGTAAACCTTAAAATGTTGGAGATCAACTCAAGAGGTGTTGGAAAAGCAAAACTCCATGAAAATAGTAATAGTTTTAAAAGCAAAGATAGGCTTGGTTATAACATGTGATTTTTAATATAATGAAGAGAATAATAAAAACAAGTACAAAAAGGAAACTAAAAGTGGATCAAGATAAAATATGTAAGAAGAATACTTGACAAAAATTCTCAAGATACAAACTGAAACAAGAGAAGAAAACTCTTTATAACTCTCAAAATCTCTCAAAGATAACTTTATTCAATCTCAAGGTGTGTTTTTACAAATGGAGGAAGGTCATAGTTATAATAGAGGAGCTTAACCTATGGGAGGGGAAAGACAATAAAATATAGCTAACTTGGTAAATCAAGAGTTAAGTCCCTTAAACATGATTAAAAAAACCTAACCCCTCCTTAAAATTAAGGGATGCACAAGGGTAGTACCTTGAATCTTGGGAGTGTTAGAATAGTTAGGCCAATTCTTCTCAAACAAAGAGAGGGGGGAGGGGGGTTGAATTGGTTTTAGCAAATTTTGATCAATTTAATCTTTTCAAACCATTTTCAAAAGAATAGCTTGTTAAAACAATTACAACAATGTGCTTGAATGCTTAAGGTGTTGGATTGTTTATACCATGACTAAAATAAGGACAGGAAAGATAGAACACTCACACAAGAGATTTATACTAATTCTATTCATTAGAATCTACATCCAATTTCTCCTAGCAAACCACAACTAAAGAGCCTTTTTGACCATGCAAAGATTTACAAAAACACTTGGAAAATCTTAACTCTAAGACAAGAAAAACACTTAAGCATGGCTATACACACACTTGCGTCAAACACAATGACTTTCACAATGAGTTTCAATAAAGAACAGAATACAAATTCACAAATCAGTAATCATATTGAATACATTTGTTCAATTTTGATCTTCCTTCATCTTGCCAAGCCAAAATCCATGTAATTGATTCCAATCTTGAGAGATCTTAATGAACTTCAACTATTCCCTTCAATGTGCTCCAAGAGTGCTTTCTCTAAATCTTTTCCATAATTCAATTGCTCAACCACGTAATGACATAATACTAGTTTTCATGTTTAAAAGCATGTGTTGAGAATTTTAATTGATTATATTAATTTTGTAATTGATTAGGTTTCTAATCAATTAAATTATTAACCTAACTGATTAATTATTTAGTTTTTAGCTACCTTTTGTACCATATTGATTCATAATATACTATACACATGTTAAGGTGATTATGTATTTGTTCTACTTTGGCCTAATTCTAATTTACCTTGATTTCTATTCTAAACATAGGAAGATATGCATGGCATGGTTCATTTTCCTATTTCTGGAAACCATCAAAATCACAACTTGGCCATACAAACAGAAACATACAGACAACACTCCTAGTCCAATGCCCTAGGGGCGAAAATCTCATCTGTTTTTAATGATGGCCGAAACAACTTTGTAGAGAAATCAAAGACCATGCAAAACGCATAACAACTTAACATTATACACATAGTAGAACACACAAAACAGCGCGCACACACACACACACACACACACACACACACACTTCTCCCCCCTTTTGGATATTAGCAAAATAAGGGAATAAAAGTGAAAACTATGCAGACCGATGAGACATATTCAGTACCAATACCATAAATATTTGTTTAGACAAAGATGTAGCATTCCAAGGACATACAAAATACAAAACATGTATGCAACAATCAACTCATACATCATACAGACTAAAGAGATACCCTACATAAGCTATTAGAATTAGATCAGGCAATGTTCATATTAACAACAAATTAAGCCAAAATGAAAGCAAAAGAAGAAGGAAAACAAGATTAAAACTCTAATCAACCATACATTTCATCTTATGTAGATCCCTCCTTATCATCAGTCGTGGCAGCGACATATTCATATTCTTCTTCCTCATAGGCATGCTTTGCATTCGTATTTTCGTTTCCTTCAGTATCATTATCAAGATGAACTCCCCGTCATCCTCATCAATATTCTGATGTTGCAACAGTTTGGTGACCTTGACATCCAGCTTCTTGATAAAATTTGTGAGAGCAGCCAGGTACTACATCATACCGTGCTTAAAAGGATTCTTTGGCTTGACACCAAACATGGGCTTTGTTGTTGAAACATCAGTGGAGAGTGGTGGAATGTCCTCCAGAACCTCATGAGGGTCATCTTTTAAGGGCCACACTTTGTCAAAAAGAAATATCCCTATATGGTGAAGGGCAATGACTTCAATGATGTTGTTGTGGTTAAGATCCATGCAAGCTTCTTTTGTGAAATCCAATTTGTAATATTCAAAGACCTTAGACAGAAATAAACCATATGGCAGTGGGTATAAAGGTAGTCTAATGGCTTTCAAGATTGTATCACTGGTGAGTGTTAGGACTCCAGCAAGTGTACCAGGTTGTGCAAGTAGTAACCGGTAAGACTGAGATATCATTTCCTAAGAGACTCATGTATACTAAAATAATTGTGCAATTAATGACTAATTTAAACTAAAGAATGAAACCATAATTTTGAGTTTCATGTAAGAAAGTAATTTTGCATAAATGATTAAAATTGAACTTTGGAAGTTTAAGGCACTTAGTGAATGGAAAATATTAGAAATGATATGAATTGATATTGTCGAGGTTAGAATTCACCAACAATGCTCTCATGCAACTACAGTTTTACATTCTCTACATCAATATGCTACTGTCAACCCACATATATACTCAAACCCTAATTCCTTAGTGGAATGAGCCTAAATTTCCTTATTAAGAGTCAATCCCTTGAACTCTTAATAAACAAATCTGCATTATGCACTAGGGTTTAAGACAACCAATGGGTCAAGTCCCATTCCTAGATACAATCTTCATTGGGTTTTCTTGTTCCAATTCAAGGTTTCAAAAGATATTTCCTCACCCAATGAACCAAATATCATGCAATGGATGGTCAAATCAATGCAAGCATTAAGTGAAGAAACAAGAAGACTAGCAATTAATGAAAGATGCATATATAATCAAAAACATTTGCATTTACACAAGAGTTTTGTGGCTACATCTAACCCCAACAAAAATGGGTTTAGCTCTCTATTGTCATGGAGAGCTCAAGCTTACAAATGGAAGAAATGGAAGAAATGGAAGACAAGGGAGATACAAAAAGGAAGATGGAGTCGTTCCCACAAGCCTTGTCACACCTCCAATGATACGATCCTATCCAGGAAAGAGTATGATTGTTTTTGAATTTGAATCCTCAAGAGGCCCAACACGAATAAATTAGAGAAGAACGCAGAATAAGATAGAGATAGAGGATGCCATAATCTAGCAGATTGATAAGTCATGTGAAGATTCGCCACAAAGATATTAATCTTTGATAAGAACTAGAGGCCTAAGCCAAGAACAAAGAGAATTCTCTTTTTAATGAAATCAAATTCAAGATATGACTAAAAGTGTTTACATTATTTTTGGTACCTCTATATATAGGCACATATGTTTAAGAAAACCTAAAAACCCTACAAGAAGGCCCAAGCCCAAAACATAAGAACATAAACTAATTTATAAAAGAAAGCCCAAAGCCAAAAAACATAGAACATAACTAATTTCTAAGAAGAAACCCACAGTCTAAAAACATAAAATAATTTTCCTAAAAACTATACTTCAAATGTGCTTCAAGCCGTGATCTTCATTGTCTTTGAATTTCAGATTACTTGTAGCATCAAAAGCCTTGAATAGTTTTGATTTTTCAATCTCTTGCTCCTTGCCCTTGTCATAGGTCCTTTAAATTGTAAAGGTTCATCTTAAAGTTCTTCTTGTATGGAATCTTGGGATAGTCCTCTATCATTCCCTCCTTCTTGAAGAGAATTTGTCCTCAAATTTGTCTCACTTGAAGATTCTTTATCATCCAAGCTCTCTAAAATGAATTTCTTCGTGCCTTCCACTGCCAAAGATGATTTCCCCTCAAGAATCCAGAAGAAATGGGTTTGATTTTACCACATCAGCACAACTGCCACTCAACGCTGTCCCCGCACCGCTCAACGTCCAAAAAATGCGAACTAATTAGCGCTGGCTTCTAGCGCTCAACGCCAAAAAATGTGAACCGAATGGGGCTGAGCGCTGGCACTGAGCGTATAGAAATGCGAATCAACTATCTCTCAGCGCTGATTCTGGCGCTTAGCTCTGAAAAATGCGAGAAGAATGGCGCTAAATTTTGATTTCTGGCACTGAGCGCTGGAAAATGCAAGAGGAATGGGGCTCAACCTTGAAATGCTAAGTTCATATCTTCAAATTTGGCTTTTTCTCTTCTTTCTTATCTGGTTACCAACTCTTTGGCTTGAGATAAAAGCTTCCTATCATTAAATTGGACACAAAAATGGGGATTAATGGTATAATTAGATCTGTAACCCATATTGTATTTATTCATAAAAGTAAAGTAAAAATGAGGATTAAGTGGGTTAAAATCTCAAGAAAAGTTGATTTTGTTAGCAAAAGATAGCCAAGATAATGGTAAAAACTACATTATCAATGAGCTCTACCTAGTTGGTCTAGATTCTTGCATTCAGGGTAAACATCAAATAAATGTCTTCAAGGGTTAGTTGGACATGGTTGCTTGCCCTAAGAGCTAAGATCCATCCGATGATGAATGCAAGCACATGGTCGTTGTGTTTCATACCGCCCACCAACTTTGTAAGTGGAGCACTTTTTAAACTTTTCAGAGTGTCGTTGTAAAGACTTGTAGATAGTGAGTTTGCTTACATTTGGAGCTCTAACATGAGGTTTTTCTCCCCTTAACTTGAATCCTGCTACATACGACCGTACTAAATCATCTAAAGTAATACCGACCCCTTTCATTCTCGATATGATGATTCCATTTTCTATTCGTGCATTCGCATAGAAAACCTTGACGAGGTCGGGATAGTATGTACCTCGTATTTGCGGAACTGTTCCATAACTTGATAGGCAAACTGCTCTTGGAAGAAAAAACCAGTACTGCGGAAGAAGTTCATATCTATGTACTTTGGGTTGACTAGGTTTCGAATCCTTCAGTTGCAAAAATAGTTTGTTTGTCGCTCGTAATCACTAATTAAACCGCCAATGTTAGTAGAGCAAAAAGTTTGCTTGGTTGCCATGCGTTTGACTCATTTAGGGCATGATGAAGAAGACATCATTTGGTGGTGCACAAAGAGAAACAAAAAGATTAAAAGTTGTGGGAAGGATGAACAGGAACAAAGAAGTAACAAAGGTTAATGGCACGAGGAAAATTGAAATAGTTAATTGATGTTATTATACCAAGATTAGGGTTTTGAAAAGATTGTGAATTTTGAAAAAATTAGGGATTGACCCAATCACTTTACCAAAAAGACTTGATTCAGAAAAAAAAAAAAACTTAATTTTCACATGACATTTTGTATCAGGAAAATTTAATTAATTACGTTAGTGCCAGATCTCAAAACACATAAACATAGAGATAATAGATTAGGTGATCGATTATTTCATGTAGAATTTTCAATTTTGATGCATATTTTTAGGTTGTGCATGCCAAATCAAGTATGCCTAATTCATTTCGAAGAATATCAAAAAAGTGAATGTAAAAAAGATTGGATTCATCATGGTATCCATGGGATATAACAAATATAAGGATAAATTCAGAAAAAAATCACTATTAATACCATGTTAAGGACATAAAGATATAAAATAATTCATTAAATTAAATGTGTATCTTACGAAAAAGAGAAAACTATATACAATAGTATATACACTAACAAAGTGAATAGAAAAGGAAAATAAATAACTAATTATATAATATCTATGATATTTAAAAATAAAATATGATATCTAATTATTTTAACAAGTTGCTTGAAATGTTTCATATACGCCTAGCATGCATCAACTTATAAATGATTTTTTGAATTCTTTTGCAATCTATGTTCTCTAAATCCATAAGATTGGTTTGAAGGATTTGGAAGGGAAGGTGAGAGAGGTTGTGGGTTCAACTCCATCCACTAACAATTAACATTTGTCAAAAAATAAAACAATATTATGTATGTCTTGGAATATAAAATATCAAAAACATATTATTCTTTAACTTGTTGTACTCATTTGACATTTATTTTCAATAAATGAAAATGGATAGTTGAAGAAAAAATATAAAATAAATTTTGAATAAATTTTCAGTGGTACTTTAGAGGTTAAATTCAAAAGCATCTTAAGTATTGAAAACAAGTTATAGAATTATAACAATAATCAAACAATTACACATATAAAGACTTATAATGATAAAACGATATCCTTTTAATAGATTTTTAATAAGTATTCAACACATTTATAACAATACATTATTCAGCATTTTCCTGTATAATGTATTATTTGTGACCTTCCAAAACTTCTCTTGATAGATTCATCATTCGATATGCAAAACATTGATATCACCTATCCTTTATTTTATTGCTTCTCAAATAATTACCTTTATGTCTATGTGATTTGTTTTTCTTCCACGGTATATTGGATTTTGCTCATAATAATGATCAATTAGTTATCACAATGAATAACTACAAGCTCTTATTTTTCACCAAAATCTTCAAGTATTCTCTTCTTCTAAAAATGAAATTGGTTTATCCAAACAAGAAAATTTAAATTTGACATATTTAATTACTTCATCCAAACTAATTACTTAAGAAATGAAGAGAATTCAATTACTAGGTATTTCAATTTCTTGGATTTGTTGAGATCCTTCATCCAAACACATAGTAAAAGTCAAGTTAAGTGAAAAAAAATATTATGAGGGTTTTTCACATCACCCATATTCATGATGCTCAGTCACTACTACAAAATCCCATTAACACATAGTTCAAGGTGTCTTGAACATATCTTGAGACCCTAAACATGTTACAAACACAATATTGAACCCTGAATTAGTGTGATAAAATAAATTAACAAACATGCTTTTATAGTTTATAACATCAACTTCCCTTAATTTTATTTCTTCAAATTTTCATTCACAGCCAATGGTTGATTAGTTTTATTTTACTTAAACATCCCAAAAATTCTAGATATTTTTTCAAAATATTTTTTTTACAAATAAAGAGCCCATTTTCTTGAAGAAATTCTAATCCAAGAAAACTATGCAACATGTCTAGATCGTTTATCTCATATCTATCCTTCATTTCTATTCTAAAATATTCAATCAACTTTAAACTTTTTTCTAGTAAAATTTAAGTATTCCATACCTCATTATTTGACATATAATCATTATGAAATAGCTGCCAGTGTTATTGTACTATGTTCTTGGAACTTGTTGAAACCAATAAAACTTCTTTTTTGTATTGTAAGACTTTTCTTCTTGGCCTTCAATCACAAAAACTTGAGGTCATCCAACATAGTCCTTTTGTTTGATTCTTTATATTTTAATCTTCCAAATATGTCACCTATAGAAGACTAATCAATATTTGTGATTTGTACTTTTGAGATGGTACCTTGTGTTTTGATTGAAATGTGTTTCCAACTAACTTTTCAACATTAGGTAACAAGTTTTTCCTTTGATCAAATCTTTAATCATTGATTGTATCTTTGCGAGACTTCATTTGGTTCATCAATTAAAACAATCTATTTTAGTATTCATTTTGATTTTTTTCTTTCATATTTTTCATTCTCAATCTTTGCTAAAAGATTGAAGCTTGACTACTCTTACCTTCAAACACCCTCTTAAATCTTTTTGAAGATTATTCCATACTTCTTTGGCTATTTTTGATCTTATGATCCTTGGAAACAAACTAGTAAGACTCCTCTTTGAATCATTTCAAGAATTCCAAGATTTGTAATTTTCTATATTTGAAGGCCTATTGCGCAGTTCTAGTGATTAAATCTTCATATATTTTTGTATGAACTCTAAAACATCCAAAGAGGTAAACAAAGTTTCCATTTTTCTAACCTAAAGTCGTAATGTTCTTCATATAAATTTGGATTTTGTTATAAATTGTTATCACTTTTCTTTAACTTGCTATACATATATTTGAGTTAGAATGAGTTCCTTGTTGGATAAAAATAGATAATAAAATTAATATTTGAAGGAATATAATTTAATCATCTAGATTTCTTGTTATGCTTTATATAAATTAATATTATTCTTTTTGTTCGTCATGTAGTGTTATACAATCTTCGTATAAATTGTGGTGGAAATGCGGTAACAGTCAATGGAAACACATATGATGATGATGTAGATGATGGAGATGCAACTAGATTTCTTTGGAATAGAGGGAGAAATTGGGCAGTTAGCACTACTGGTAACTTTATGAATAATAATAATTATCATGCAGGAAAGTATCTAGTCTCAAAAACATATGGGCTTTCTACGAAGAATGTTGACATGTACACGACTGCACGAGCTTCTCCCATTTCATTGACTTATTATGGATTTTGCTTGCAAAATGGAAACTATACAATATTTTTGCATTTTGCTGAAATTGTGTTCACTGATGATCAAACGTTTAACAACTTAGGAAGACGAGTATTTGACATCTACATTCAGGTATATGGTTATCATTATTTTAACCTTTATCATTGGGTTTTTTCACATATAAAATGGAAGGTTCAACATAGGCTACATTGAGAACACGTTGGATTGTTTTTATACACAAAATATCAAATTTCTTTAGACAATCAATAGCCATTTGCTACAATATTTTCAACAAGATTTGAAATATTTAAGGCTTGTAATCATCATGAAGCATTCATATTTTTTAACTAAAATGTTGTAGGGAAAACTAGTGAAAGAAAGCTTCAATATTGCAGAAGAAGCAGGAGGTAATGGTAAGCCAATCATAAAAAAATTTACTACTGTTGTGAGTAATAATACCTTGAATATACGCTTGAATTGGGCTGGAAAAGGGACAATTGCACTCCCATTTGGATCAGTATATGGTCCTCTTATATCAGCTATAACTGTGAACTCAGGTAGGTTGTTACTCTTTGTGAGTTCCATGTTGTGTCATCTTAATATTATCATCTAAGATCTTGTATAATTATCATGCAGACAATCCACCTGGAAGTAGCATATCAGTAGGCATTGTGGTTGGAATTGTGGTTGCATTGGTAGTTATTATCATCCTTTTGGTTGGTATACTTTGGTGGAAATGCTGCTTAAGAAAGAAAAGCTCCTTAGAAAGAGGTAAACTATAAAGAAATTAATTCTGTTGTCAGTATTTGGAAACATTTTGTTGAAATAAGACAATTCATTAACTTTAATCTATAAATTGTATAGTTAATGTTCACCTCATGGTTAATCACCTATTAAACATTATTACCTTTGTTTTAAAAGTTTTTTTTTATCACCAAACATTTTCATAACCTAATAAGATATGTTTGCATCTCAATATTTGATACACATTCACTAATATAATTATTTCGAGACAAGGTTAACCACATTTAGAAATCATACATGATAGTCTACATTATGAGACAAAATTAATCACTATTCGATAACTTCGTCAAACTCTTAAAACATATAAGATAATATTTAATTATAACATTCAATTATTATGTACTGCAACAGGGGACTAAGTTAACCATGTGCAATGGTTAATAACACCATTATATATCATTAAATAGATGTAAGATAATGTTGATTGTCATTAAACATTTCAATAATCTTATGGTATCATTAACTATATATACTTATAATTTTACATGAATGAAAGCAAATGTAAAAGTACATAAAGGAAATAAAATAAAAGAAACAAATGTGATGACATAATATCAAAACTTATATAAAGATCAACTACCATTGTTTTATGTTTAATTTCTTACAAAATTATCCATATTTACAAATATAGTTAACTACATGTACTTGAGTGGACTCACACAGACAAATTTCTCAAAGTATATTGCTTTTTTGCCTCGAAACATGTACATTTTTCATGTGTAAAAGTGCAAAATTAATAATGTTGAAAAAATTGTTATATATTTTCTTCTTAAGGTATATTGTATTGGTAATTTAAGACAACTAATTATCTTATAAATCACAAAGTTGCAACGTAGATTATATGTAATGTAAACATGAATTAGTTTTAGCATAAGAGGTCTCTGATATTTCTTTCTCTTTAATTAACAGAGTTAAAAGGTTTAGAATTACGAACAAGTGTATTCACTTTAAGACAAATAAAATTGGCAACAAACAACTTTGATGAGGAGAATAAGATTGGAGAAGGAGGATTTGGTCCTGTGTACAAGGTAATTTGTATATAATCTTGCATATTGATGTTTTAGAATTATTTCACAACATTCATAACATATAACATTATCCTTGAAAATTTAGGGATGTCTATCTGATGGGACACTAATAGCAGTAAAACTACTCTCTTCTAAATCAAGACAAGGGAATCGAGAGTTCTTAAATGAGATAGGAATGATTTCAGCTTTGCAACATCCTTATCTTGTTAAATTATATGGATGTTGTGTAGAGGGAAATCACCTATTGTTGGTATATGAGTATATGGAAAACAATAACCTTGCTCGTGCTTTATTTGGTAAATCTCCTTATTATATCATCAAATTTTACTTATTATCATTTATTTCATATATTAACTTATGAATATGACTATATATGGATGGTACTTTTGTCCATTTTATATCATTCTCACAAATGAAGGCCCAGAAGAACTCCAGATAAAATTGGATTGGCCAACAAGATACAAGATTTGTGTTGGTATTGCTAGAGGTTTAGCTTACCTCCATGAAGAATCAAGATTGAAGGTTGTTCACAGGGACATTAAGGCCACTAATGTATTGCTTGATAAAGATCTCAACCCAAAGATATCAGACTTTGGTTTGGCCAAACTTGACGAGGAAGAAAATACTCATATTAGCACTCGAATAGCTGGGACATAGTAAGCTCCTATGTCTTCTTTATTACTTTCATAGAAAAATAATTTTTGTGTATATCATTGTACTTTTAAGAAACGAAAAGTAAAAAGGATTTATTGATGATGTGACTAATCAAATATATTTCTTTCTTAAATTACCGACCGAAAATCTTATTGAGATAAGGGACTTGAAAGAAAGAGAAAGGATTATTATGTCATGCAACTAATAAAAATTTTCATTTGTATTATATAGTGGATATATGGCTCCAGAATATGCCATGCATGGTTATTTGACTGATAAAGCAGATGTCTATAGTTTTGGAATTGTTGTCTTGGAAATTATAAATGGAAGGAACAATACCATTCATCGACAAAAAGAAGAATCGTTCTCAATTCTTGATTGGGTAAGTACTCTCAAGTTCTTCATTGGGTAGAAAAAATATGTTTCACTAGTTGGTTCTTTTGAAGTTTGATTTATTTGGAATGAAATTCGTCTTTATACTATTTTGTTTTACAGGCACATATGTTGAAAGAGAAATGTGATCTAATGGAGCTAGTGGATAGAAGATTGGGTTCAGACTTTAACAAAGAAGAGGTATTGGTGATGATAAAAGTGGCTCTATTATGCACTCAAGTGACTACAACACTGAGGCCAACAATGTCATCAGTAGTAAGCATATTGGAAGGAAAAAGTGTTGCTGAGGAAGTGGTTACAGAAGCAAGTGAGCTATTGGATGAGAAAAAGATGGATGCAATGAGAACATTTTACAATCAGCTACATATAGAAGTGCCATGGACTGCTTCATCTACATCTGCGTCAGATCTCTATCCCACACATCTTGATTCATCTTTTTTGGACAAGAGAAATCATCTCTAAAGAAAAATTCCTACCACGTCATGACAGTCTCTAAATTTGCAACATCAACAAAACATTTTCATATTGTAATGTCTTTTCCTAATAAAACCAGTTATCATTCTACTATCTAGCTTCTGTTCATTTTAACTCAAATAATTTTAATTTGTGGCTACAACATAAATACTTTTAATAATAATATTTTTGTATGGAGCATTATTAGGAAATGTTTAAAATTTATTTTAAGAATGAGTAAGTGTTTTATAATCATGAGTTTAATTATTTTATTGTAAGGAAGCCATCATGTTGAACAATTTTTTTTTCATTTCAAAGTTGTATTTTGCATTATTTTGTACAATTTAGTTTATCGTCTTATTCAAGTAGTGTATGGAAATCATTTTCTTGTTAGTTTAGTAATTGATGACTATGCATATGAAATCAATGGTTTTTTTTTTAATTATGTTATTGAAGTTTGTGCATAGAAAACATGACTTTTTTTCCATTTATTTTTTTAACCGTTTATGTAATTAGTACTTTCTCTTAATAAATTATGAAAGTTGTATATAGAAAGTGTAACACCCCATTTAATTAATAACCCTAATTAAAGAGGCGTCACACAGAATAATATAGTAGCGCAGTCCTGGAGTATAAACACTACTCCTTACAATATACAAGGCACATTATGATGCCAAAACAAGACAAGATACAAGGTTCAACAGTAATCATAAGAGATTTTAAAAGGTAAGCCAATACATGGGCCATAGCCCTAAAGAAAGCCCAAATAGTAGAATCCAGCCTAGTTAAGCTACGCATCAGAACCTCCATCACCCTGATGACCAGGGTGTTTCTCACCTCTGCTCACATCAACAAGTTGATGATCATCACAAAAAGAGAAAACCACACACATAACAATCAAACAAGCAAAGGGGTACGCTGGAGCCAAAAAGAGATTTATCATACAATCAAATACACTTTCACAGTCAATTATACATACATTGTCCAAGCATGTTCTGACCTTCGAATAAATACACTAAGACTCGAGACACGACTCATCCAGATACATATAATTAGTTGGATTCAGCAGATGCTTGCACTTGTGGTGGATTTTCCTGCTCTCCCCCGAGCTAAGTGTTACAATATCTCAACCCACACACACAAGGTTAACCCTTAATGGGTTTCAAGCCTCCTGCTACTTTCACCACAAGAGTTAGTCCGCTATATGTGAGACTAACTGACTCCTTAGAGTGTCAGGATGCAATCTTACCTTGAATCCTTATTAAATTATATAGATGGGGCACCACCATGAACTCCTACTAATAGGGGTTATGGAATTATGCCCCGACCAACTGATGCACCACCATGAAGTCTCACCTATAGGCTCATGGAATTACGTCCTAACCACATACAAATCAGATTTCTAATAATCACATCAAGTCTTTTATCATGCCATAACCATGCCACTTTGATAACCAACCATCTCGTTCAAGTCACATGCCAAGATCATACCAAACCTATCATTCACAACCCATGAATCATATCATTCATGCATAATCATTCTTCTCATGCTTTTAACATAACAATTCAAATAAAACAAGTGCCAACCATCCAGGAACAGAGAAGCAACAAAATAGCAAAGCACCCTCGTCCAACTCCTCGCTCAAGCTGAAATGCCTCGCTCAGGAGAGAGGGTCTCTCGCTCAGGCGAGCTCTATTCGCCTAGGCAAGGGCTCAAGCAGAGGGGAATAGTGGTTTACGCGTTCTCTTGCTTAGGCGAGACCTCTTCGCCTGAGCGAGATAGACTCTCGCTCAAAACAGGAGTCTGTCGCCTGAGCGACAGCTCGTGCAACCAACATGGATGAGTTGCTGCAGATCTCGCCTAGGCAAGATACACTCACTTGGGCGAGAAAACCAGAATCCTCCACTGTTCATGCAGGGCAACAATAATATTCCATCAGGGCAAAACAAAAATTTCATTCAAAACATCACACACACCATACATACATCAGAAACACGAAATAGGCCCAAAAATGGTACATAATCGATTTAAACTAAGTAACCCTAGCTTTCCTTACTTGTAAATAAGCAAGCAAGGGACCTGGACGCTTAACCCCATGAACACAGCAGCTTCGAGAGTAGTTTTAAGAGCTGCAGATAGTGACACTGAAAGGAAATGAGGTCACTACTTTGAACCCCCACTAGGAACTACGAAAACCAACCGAAGGAGAAAAGGTATGAGTTAAGGGACGACTTACGTGGAGTGAAATGTGCTAGTGCAAACTTACGTGGACCAAACCCTAGCAGAGCAAATGGCTGGAAAAATCTAAGAAAGGGTGAGGTTGTTTTTCTGAAATGTGAAAGGAAAGGAATTGTTAGCTGGTTTTGGGGCTTTGGGGTGCCCAATGGGCCAGCCCTTAGGCCCATTAGATTTTGGGGCAGCCCTTGAGTATTGGGCTGAAAAGTAAGAGGATCTTACAAAAAGTACTACTTTTGTATTTTTTTTCTTTTTTTATGTTATTTTGTTATGGTTTTATAAAGATTGACTTTTTCAATAATTTTAAATATTTGTTTGTTTTATAATGTTAATAAAGAGTGGACTTTTTTTATTGCATCAAAGAAGAAATAATGATAGTTCAATATTCATCTACTTGGCTGTGAAAAGTAAAGTTGAAGAAGATTGAATGATGCCATTATTAAGTACATTAAATTGTCTCATGGATTAGCTCATCACATTCACACGATGTAAGGCCCACTTATTTTCCACCCTAAACGTTTAAGGGCCTAACCTATTCTATTGGACCCAAGGCCAGCCCATAGGGTGCCCAAAACCCTTTTCCAGACCTAAACCTCTCCTTCTGTCCCCATTTCGCAAGACAACCCCTTTCTCCTCACACACTCTTCTCTCTTTTCAGAGCTCTGCTAGGGTTTGGCCTCATTCTTCATCGTGCTAGTTGAACTCCATTTCTATTCCATGTAAGTTGGTCCTCTCCCCACATCTTCTCTTCTCTAGCTTTACTTTTGTGTTCCAACTAGGTTCATCGTAGTAACATGTTCTTGGTCCTGGTGTTAGTATTTATAGCTCACAAAGCTATTCCCAGAGCTGTGGTGCTCACTGTTGGGTGTTTATCGTTGTCTACTAGCCTCTGTTATGGTAAGGGAAGGGTTTCACTGTTTTAAGTTATTTTTGCATGCTTGGTCTATTTTATGTCATGGATGCTTGATTCATGTTGTGTGTTGTGTGAAAATACATTGCTTGTGCTATTGATGTGATTCAAATCTGGTTCTGCAAGAGTGAGAGCTGGTGGATTCTGTTGAACTCGCCCAGGCGAGCTGGGTGGTCGCCCAAAACAAAAGCTTTCGCTTAAGCGAGGAGCTCTCGCCTGAGTGAGAACAGAAGTAGCTCACCCCTTCTCTGTTTTGAAAGCTCGCCCAAGCAAAGGCCACTCGCATGAGCGAGAGTAGTCTCGCTTGAACGAGATGGGCTAGGTTGAGCGAGACCTCGACGTGCCCTTTGTTAGTAGTTTCACCCAAGCGTGAGCTAGTAGCTTGAGCAAGGAGTTCCTCTCGCTTGAGCGAGAGCTCTTTAGCCTGAGCGAGATTTACAGAGTTTATTGTATTTGTGTGTGTTTCACATGATTGGATGATTTGTACTTTAAACAGTTCAAGTATGATGGCATGTATGCTCTATATGATATATTGGGATTTGAATTGATGAGATTGGTATGAATGAATCATGAAACATAATGGGGCGGTTGGTTGGACATTTGTATGAGTTTGTTATGCATGATAAATCTATGGTTGGTTGATGAGACATGGTTATGGTACTAGTTAGACGTAATTCCATGAATCTCTTGGTGGTGCCTCATGTGATGGACATAATTCCATGAACCTCTTAGTACGGTTTCATGGTGGTGCCATAGTGTATATAATTAGGTAAGGATTCAAGTAAGGATTGCATCTTAAAACTCTAAAGAGTTAGTTAGTCTCACGTAGAGCGGACTAACTCAAAGGGTGAGAGTAGCAAGAGGCCCTAGTCTTTGGTAGAATAATGACCTTAGATGTTTGAAGGCTAACCTTGTGTGTGGTAGGGTAAAACCCATTGACAATGGCTCTATAGAGTAGTAGAGGCCACCACAAGTGCAAGCATCTAGTGAAGCCGACCGATTATATGTATCAGAATAATTGAGTCTTAGAGTCTTGCTTTTTTGCTATCACATGATTGTTTGTCTATCTTGTTGCATGTTTATGATTTGTTTTAAGTATATGTATGCCATAACATGTTAAAATGATTTGTACTCTAGCTTACCCTTTATGTTTGCTTGTGTGTTTTGGGTTTGGTTTTTCCTTTTTGCAATGATCATCAATTTATTGATGTGAGCAGATGTGAAAATCCCTAGTGGTCACCAAGGTGATGAAAACTCTGCAGTGTAGTCAGGCTATGGTTGGATCTCATTCTTTCAAGTACCCTCTGTAGGCACTGTTGCCTATGTATTTTGGTCAATTGTCAAACTATTATATTCTGTTTGTTAATGGCATCATGGTGTGCCTTAGTTTTCTTTTTGGTATATTTGGATGACTGTAAAATCCTTATACTTTAAGTCTTGTGCCCTTTTGATATTATAAATTATGAGATGTTTTATTTAATTAGATTTATCTATTAAATAGGACGTTACACACGACATGTCATATGTCATGTTAGTAATTTTTTATGTTATTTTATTGAAGTTATAAAATAATGAATGTTTTAAATACATTTTTTTATTATCTATTAATATTTATAAACTCTTGATTGTGTAAAAGAATTCTAATAAGCTAACCAAACAAATATTATAAAATATAATATTTTATTATTTATATCAATAATATCTTGATTATGATGTTCACTAAAAGAATATGAATATATTTTTTTACTTATTTTGAAGTGATTAATTTATTTTGTTATGGATATGATTATAAGTCGATCTTCTTGACTCTTTACCTTCCATGTGAGGGTCGAAGTTAAATATGGTCATATAGGTAGATTAGTAATTTTTATTTTCAACTAATCGTAATTGAATTTTATAAGTTTTTTAAATGTTTGATAGCTTGTATACTTGGTGAACAAATGTCATTAGTTGTAAATTAATAAGTGATGATCTGTTGACACCAGATAAAATAAAATCTCACTAGACAAAGTAGTTTTGATGATAACAAAATAAATATAATCAAATGCTACATGATACAATGTTTAAATATACTGACAACAGAAGGAATTATGAGTTTTTGACAAGGAAGTGTTTTACTGTATATGATTGCAGCTAAAGTCTAGTGATTTTTATCAAACGAAATAGAATTTAACTGACGAAGCAATACGATTTTGGAAGTCATGTTAAAACCATTATTCAAGGTAATAAAACACTATGGTAACCAGATGAATCCAAGTGTTTATCAAATCATTTATTATAAAATTGCTCAATATTTTATTTAGTCTAATGTGTGTTCGTACTGTTTGAGCATGCTCTTGAATTGATTAGACCATGTCACAATACATTGTGATTACATTAATCTTAAAGAAAGGTAGAAGCAAAGTGCATCATTGTCACGACTACGAAAAATAACATAAATATTTACAAACAAGAGAAACAAAGTGAATCATTGTCAATTCTACTGAGTGAAAAATTAGAAATTGGATTGTGTGCTTGTAATATTCTTCACATTGTAAGTTTACATGTGAGTTTAAATTGTCCTTTACTTCTTTGAGAGTGTTTTCTCATTTTACTTGAGGGTTCATAATCTCTTTGGAATATCAAGAAGGATTCCTCAAGATGTTAAACTTGGGTCTAGAGAGACTATACTCGTGTAAATCGGAGAGTTTGATACTTGTGGTGTTTGCAGACATTGTAGTTGTTGTAATCATTTAAATTGATTAGTCGGACTTCTTAAGTAGTGTGTTTGAAAGAAAATTGGACGTAGCCAAAGAATTTGGGATGAACCAATATAAAAATTCTTCTTAATGCTTGATATGTTTAATGTTATTTATTTCAAATTACTAAATGCTAAAAGAGAGTAGGCTCTATTCAACCCCCTCCTTTCTAAAGCTATTTACACTAACACAATGGACGATGACATTAGGACAAGGTAGTCGACAAGCTTGAAACTTCCCACAATCACAACACTAATAATTTCATTTAACTATGTAATACTTTGATTGTCGACCAATTTGATAGGTGGTTGTCTCTTTTATAGTACAAAAAATCCATTAAAAATTATGACCAATCTAATGCTTCAAGAAAGAACACTATTAGTGTTCAACTTAACAAGCAAGAATGAAGAATGATTAAATCACACACGAGTCAATAAATTATCATCTTCACCTAGCATGCAAAAATGTTATTTAAGTAAAAAAAAACCTCATCCTCTACACATTAGCCAAGAGCGGTTATTGGTTAACAATACTCAATTATTAGCCATGAGTGAATGTTGTTCAAAGAATACTCATGTTTAAGCCAAAAGTGACTTGTCAAAGAATACTTGCCTAAACTAGAAGTGATTTGTAGAAAGAATACTTGAACGGGGTCAATCAAGAGTGGTTAAGAGTTAAAAGAATCATGTGTTAAGCCTAGAGTGACTTGTTGAAAGAATACTTGTTTGAGCTAGAAATGGCTTGGGAAAGAATACTTGATTTAGGAGTGGCTTGTATAAAGAATACTCAAAGGGTTACCCAATTAGGTTGTTGAAAGAATACTTTTTTATTTAATCTAGGAGTGACTTCGGATTATATAATGTTTAGATTTCTCACATTGTTGAACTAAGATATGCACATTATCAATTGCATTATTTGCTTTAATAACATTTATGATAATATAATAAATTCCATATATTTATGTCATTGCAATAATTATTTTCAAGTTTATGATGACTTTTCCAATATGTCTAGGATTGTATAAGTATTTGAAAAAAGAGAAATTCCATTAAAGCTTATTAAAACGTTACATACGAATATATCTGTAGGTAAATTACATGTAATTATGTATAGATTTGCTTGTACATAATTACATATATGGATAATTACATATGAATTTACCTATAGATTTCTAAAATTTATAGGTAATTGACTTCTATCTATCAATTTTGTGCATTACCTACAACTTGTAGGTAATAAAACTTTTTCTTGTATTATTTGTCATCAATAAGATTATGTGGCCATTACATTTGTTTTCTTGTCTCTAACTACTTGATCAACTAGTGTCATCCCTCTTGAATTTCATTCAATTTACTAGTAAACTCAATTTTGGAGAGGAAATGAACAAGTTGACTGAGAAGTTACTCAAAGTTTTTGTTTAAATCATTTAAATTTATTTTTTAGAAGGACAAAGTTTATTGGTTTTAATACTTTTATATTACAACTTTATTTGAATTGTACTTTAAAATTATTACTTTTATATAGTTTTATATTTCAAAAGACTGGTTTACAAATAATTTTATTTAAGATTTTAAAAGAAACAATTCATAAGTTTAAAAAATATTCAAATATATTCACATGAATACCAAGTGTTGTTACGAGGTCAAATTATACTTTGCAAAGTCTCCTAAAAAGCTTCAGAGGGTTCACGAACTCAGTCTCAAACAATACTCGTCCTACAACATCACATACAAGGGGTAGGTACCTGCAAAAGACACTTTGAAGACAAAGTCAGTTCAAGATATCAGAGAATAAATGTCAATGAATACGTAATCAATGTACTTCGTAAATTGTGCCTTTTATACTATGGTTCATAGGCCTTACCTAATTGGGCTTTGCCTGAAATGACCTAATTACTTGATAATCATATTAAGATGATTAACCTTGGATTTAGCTATTATGAGTGATATTATGCTGAACCAGTCTATTGGTGTAGTTCGAGTACATGTAGTCCTAGAAGGATGACATGTACTCAATCAGGTCGCACACCTTATAGGGTATCTTGGTCATGTACGAGATACCAGCCCTCTAGTCTTAACATGTCTAATGTTGAAGACATTGAGAAAGCGATCACACATAGTCGGATAATGGTCACACATAGTCAGCCAGTGGTCACACATACTCGAACATTGACTTCTCAGTCATTAGAGCTTTCGCAAAGAACACTTATATCTTTGGTCGTATGGTCCTATAAGTATAGTAGTCCTCTAGCCTCGAGGAGCTAAAGTGACAAAGAGGTTTGAGATATTTGGGTATGTGTAGAGCCTTGATTGATGGGACGTGAGCAGGTTATTGTTAGAGGTTTGTTAGAATCGAGGTGGCCTTTAGGGGTTGAAGAGTATGATGATTGGATTTTTTGTTGAAGGCACATAATTGTTGGTATGGGATGGGTTGGGAAGGTGAAATGTTACGGTCCATTCTATAAGTAGTGTTTTATTTTGTCACATTCTTTACATAGTTCTTTGAGTTTTCTTCTATTGTTGATCTTTCTTTCTCTTTCTTTCTTTCTCTCTCTCTTTCTACAAACTTCGTATCAGAAACACAAAGGGTCCAATACTTTAAGGTATGTCGTTTAGTGTTTCCAATGTGAGTGCTACTAGAGGGCGGGTAATAGCTGGTCTTTGTGGTTATCGAACGATTCTTTATCTAGATCGCTGAGGGTGACCATGGATGTTACCAAAGAGTGTAGGGAGGATCCTCCCAAAGTACATGCTGAGAATTCCCTTCATAGGAGGACTTAGTATGATCGGGTTCATGAGAAGGTTCAACTAGCAACCTCCAAGTTCAGGTGGTCATGGCTGCTGACATCTTGGCTTAACAGTATTTATGTTTTTGACTAGGAGTGAGTCCCAATATAATGTCTCTTAAGAGAGTTAGCAGCATAGATAGGGCATGTCATGGTCGCAAAGGGGATGATGATGATTTTTTCTATGTATATATGGCATTTTTTGTTCAATTGCATGTTCGACTTCCATTCAACTATTTCACCATGGATGTTCGTTTTCTATTGAACGTTGCTCCTACTTAGCTTCGTCTAAACAGTTAAGGTGGTTTACAAGCTTTCTGACTTGTTTGAAAAGCTTTGTATTTGTCTCCCGCCCTTGAAATATTTCTTTATTTTTACATTACTCATCCAAAAGATCTAGTTAAGTGGTTGTCTTTGATAGGGAGGTCGAACTTGTGCCTTTAATATGAGTACCATCAATCCTTCAAGAGGCTTAAGGACGGGTTCTTCAAGGTAGTTATGACCTCAGCTGGAAGGTCGCATTTTTTTTGTGATGTTTGTAAACTAAAATTTTCATTTTATTGGACAAAAAATTTGCATAGGTACAAAGAAATCTCTAAGAGTTTGCTATCTATAAAGAGTAGACAGATAGTGGTAATGTTGGAACATCTTCCCAAGAATATCCCAACACAGAAGATAGTGCATTGCTATCTTTCTCCTAAGCTGGCTAATGATATACACAATGAGTTTATCTTTTTCTATGATTTATGTAATTTGGCTAATTTGAAAATTTTATATTTTTGTAGGTTACATGGCTCAACATTTTCCAAGGTGAGTGCAGATGAGGATGAATTCGTCAAACCGAGTAGGAAAATGGCCGAAGTTGCCCAGAAGGAGGTGTAGTACAATGTTCCCAACCTAACTCTAGATGTGGTGGATACTCATCAGTTTGAGAATGTTGTCAAGAGGGTTTCCCATTCTAAACAAGGGGAAATGTAGGGCTAGAAAGAAAATTAGATTTTTGGCTAAGGGTGGAATATCGGGTTCCTATTCTATGCCTCAGAGCTTGGTGACCTCAATTTGTATAAGAAAAAGCATAGACCTCAACCGAACTGAGCAAGAGTTAGAACTTATTGATGCGATGGTGCCAAGTATTGCCATGCAAGCTTTACCTGAATTCCAAGCACGGTCCATGGTAATGAGCCAACGGGTAGCTAATTTGCTACAAAAGAAGCTGGCTAACAAGGGCAAGAAGAAGGTTGTGGAGGAGCTTGCCATTTTGAAGAAGAAAGTGGATGCTGACCAAGCCGAATAGGTCGCCGAGAAGAAATTTCTTTAGGAGGAGGTTAAGAAATTCAAAGGTTAGAAGGTGCTTTGATTGGATTCCGAAAAGAAGCTGAAGGAGGGGAAAAGAGAGAAGGAGAAAATTGAGGAAGCCGCTAATTCAAAGTTGATGGCTCTAGGGGAGGTCGAAGCCGAGATCGCCACTCTTCGACAATATGTTATATCTAAAAATATTAAATGGTTTCCAAAAGGCGCTAAGGCAAACTACATTTCTATACAAAGAGGTGTCGATTACTAATGCTCGTTTTAGTGTGAATCTGGATATATATGATGGTCGCATGCTTGATGTTAAGGAGATAGTGGCCACTAAGGATGCTAAGTGTGTGACAAAGAATGTTGAAGATGAACATGCTAATGAAGGGACAATTAGGATCAATCCTTTCGTAACTACCAGTTAGACTATTGATGAGGAAATGGAAAATGCTGAGGATGTTGCAAAATAGTAGTGTTAGCTAACGTTTATATTTTAGTTTGTAGTACAACCCTTTTTGTATCTCAATCAAATATATTAAGGCCCTTTCGTATGGATATGTTAACCTTAATGGAAGGTTACTCTTTTGACGTTAAGACTTGTGTTTTTCATCTTGTTGTTTTTCTTGTTTGCTTGCTTAAGTAACCGGCTCGACTAGTACCACTTAGATTAGTGGCAGGGAACTATATCGTGGGTTCGACCAGTACCACTTAGATTAATGGCTAGGAACTATATTGTAGGTTTGATCAGTATCATTTATAGATTAGTGGCTGGTAACTATACCGTGGGCTCGACAAGTACAACTTAAATTAGTGGTTGGGAACTACGTCATTGGTTCGACCAATACGACTTAGATTAGTAGTTTGGAATTGCATCATGAGTTCGACCAGTACCACTAAGATTAGTGACTAGAAATTATATCGTTGGTTCGACTAGTACTACTTAGATTAGTGGCTGGAAACTTAATGTGAAATGAGAGTAAAAAGTAATAGAATTTATGGTAACCCTTTCTTTATTGAAGATTTTGGTGCCTCGTTGAAACCTTTCTGGCCGGCCAAAACCCTCCTTAGTGAAAGAGACCAGATAAGGAAATAGTACACCAAGTTTACAATGTTACAAGTCGCTGAATTGAAAGAAACATTTAACTAAAATGAAACTTAAAGTGAGATACATTCCAAGTTTTGGGGATGGGTTCGCCAGACTATGTTTACCTTGTGAAATGATATTGGGTGTAACTTGGAGTTGTATTTCCTATATGCCCTTTGCATAGTTGTCTTCTCCTGTATGCGAGCTTTTTCTCTTCTTTCAACTAACAGGTTTAGATTAGTATTGAGGCAGTATTCGTTAAGCTCTTCACTGTAGTGCGCTCGTCATAAGGTCGTCTCTCTGATTTCCACTGGTATCATGGCATTAGTGCCATATACTAGGTTGAAAGGATTTCTTTCATAGAGGATTCGGGAGCGCATCTGTATGCCCACAGAACTTTTAATAGTTATTTTCCATTTACCCTTAGTTTTGTCTAATCTTTTCTCCAGTTCAACTAAAATGACCTTGTTGACAATCTCTGCTTGCCCATTGGACCAAGGGTGCTCGATTGAGCCTGTCTTACGCTTGATTCTAAGACCTTTGTAGAAGTCAACCAGACCCTTATCAATGCATTGCCTCCCATTGTCAATAATAATGGTATTGGGGATTCTATACTGACAAGCAATGTTCTTCCATAAGAATCGTTGTATTGGCTGAGCTATGATAGTGGCTAGGGTCTTATGACCTAACCTTTTCCTGGTGCAAAAGGTCTTATGATATCCATCCCCCATTTTAAGCAAACATGTGATGCGCCTGCTCTTGATTATTATGGATGATATACCTTGCTTTTGACATGGGACACAACTCCTTGTGTACTCAGCGCAATCCTCTTCCATTATCGTCCAAAACTATCTATCTAGAAGTATCCAAGCCGCAATAGTCTTTGCACTAGAATGATATCTATTGATTCTTCAATTTATCTCTTATATAACGTAGGCGACCTGAATGGAGGTGATACATCTTAACAAGGACTGACTATAGCCCCTTTGAAATGTTCTCCATTTAGCAATGTATAGCATGCTGCCTTTCGTACCCATCCTTTCTCATGTCTTTCTGGTATGTTATTTTTAATGTAATGAATGAACAGCTCCTTCCAGGTGCCTTCTATTATGACCTTCATGCAACTATCTGGTTTATCAGTGGAAGGTGACACTAACACCTGCTACAGCAATGACTTATATCTTCCTTTTGGCTTTGGTGTTTGCCAGCTTGGATAAGATATCGGCCCGTACATCACCACTTCTCAGGACATGATCAAGTTTAACTTCTAAAAAGCTATCTATCATATAACGAACTATATGATAGTATTGCAACAACAAAGTGTCCTTCACTTGATATTCTCCTGTTAAGTGGCTTACAATTAATCTGGATAAGGTGAGGCCAACTATGATGACCTCGTACTCAGTGTGATTATTTAATGCTTTAAAACTAAAGTCGAGGGACTTCTCTATGACTACGTCATTCGGTCCTTCCAAGATTATAGCGGCCCCTACACCCTTTGGATTCAAGAACCAATCAACGTACAAGGTCCACCACTTTTTTTCTACACAATGGTTTCCTTGCATATCAATGGCAAAATTAGCCAAGCATTGCGCTTTTATCGGCCCTCGTGGTTTGTACTAGATACTGAATTTTGATAGTTCGACGAAACAGGAAGACGTTCGGCCTTCCAGGTTTGGCTTTTGCAGGATTTAACTATGGGATAGTCTAATTTGTTATAATTGAATGCTTTGAAAGTAAGGTTTGAATCGTTTTGTTGTAGTCACGGATGATAATGCAACTTTTTCAACCATTTGGTACCTGGTTTCTACATCTTATAACGTCCAATACCGACCTGTGAAATAGAGCGTCTGACTTCTTCAACAATTTGATCATGGGCTTGGTTTTGTTTGCTTGCCTTGGAAAAAATCGTGATATTGTCATTAGTCTCCCAATTAGCCATTGTACCTCTTTCACATTCTTATGACTTCTCATCTCAATTACTACTTGACAGTTTTTCAGTTTAGCCTCAATACCCCTATGTGTTAACATGAATCTACAAAATTTGTAGCCATCTACCCCAAATACATTTTTCTAGGTTTGACTGCATATCATACGATCTCAAAGCTAAAAGACATTGCACCAGTCTTGAAAATGTTGGGCTAGGGTCGGGACTTAACAACCATATCATCAACATATACTTCTACGTTATTTCCAATTAAGTGGATAAATGCCATGTCCATTGATTCTGGTATGTTACTTTTGCATTTTTTAGGCCAAAAGGCATGATCTCAAAGAATTAGTTGGAATCTTCCCCAATGAAAGTGGTTTTCACCTTGTCATCCTCAATCATGGGGATTTGATTGTATCCTGAATACTGACTGCACAATCTACTAATCGGTCAATGTTTGGTAGCTGGTATGTGTCCTTGCACTAGTGCAGAAATTGATTTTTACCTTGCCTTATATGCCTCGGTTGTCCAGGAACCGAAGCATATAATGGCGCGGTGGCATTTTTGCAATTTCAGACAACTTTTATGCCTCGGTTCAGCTTAACCCGAAGCAAAAGAGATGTATATGCTTCGGT
>Ga0214544_1000926_pt1 | contig 57937 bp, 46 predicted proteins | sample CNSS3metaG_FD_160074 | JGI IMG/M metagenome (GOLD analysis project Ga0214544, IMG submission 160074) | Root nodule microbial communities from cowpea collected in UCLA plant growth center, Los Angeles, California, USA - CNSS3 | ecosystem: Host-associated > Plants > Roots > Nodule | place: USA... | reverse complement strand
ATGTTTTGTGTAATTGCTGCATCCGGTGAAGCCAACTCTCTTATTGTTCTTTCTTCCATTCTATCTTCTTGAATTTCTGGTTCAAGTGATGGATCAGAAGATATGTTAATCACCGGAGGTGATTCTAATGGTACACTTTCAGTGGTAGGTTCAGATGATGACGGTGCTCCTTCAGTAGAACACCTGAGTTCAAGTCTCTTGCGTGATTTACGCAAGTTCCGTTCAAGTTCTGAATCAAGTTGATAGAATTGACCCGGATTGGCCCGAGTCATGCACTACGCACTCCACCTGAAAGTGTTTCTTTGTTTTTTTTTCTTCCTATTCTTGTTTTGGAGAAAGATTTCAAGAAAGCAATAAGTTAAGATGTTGTTAGGTCTACTCCCAGGAAAGAGAGGTGTGTCACAGTGGACAACTTAAACATAGTTTTCCAAACTAGTCTCAAAAAATTTCTTAAAAGAAATTCTTAATCAAAACAAAAATAGAATTTTGCTTGAAATATAAAAATAAAACTAAAGACTACAAAAAACACAAACTCTATTAAACGTATATGCGTAAAAATAAAATAAAAAATAGCAGCCTGACACGTGGCGCAGAGTCTCTCCCTAGAATTAGGGTTTCACTCTCACACTCTTCTCCCTCCCTTGGTTGTGCATCACGGGGCGGCTGCTCCGACGCGGTGGCTCTACGACTCTGCTCTGTTCTTCTTCTCCGATCTAGTGTGCGTAGGTGATTTTGCTCGCGAGATTGCAGGAACGGTGTGAAGCTACTTCCATGGTTGATGTTGTTCACGGTGGTTGCGCGCTGAAGTGCAAGATGCGCTGGCGTGGTGTTGCTCCGATGAATAGTTACGGTGCGCAAGGATGGAGGCTGTTGCGCTGAATCTGGCTGCGTTCACGGTGTTGTTTTGTAGATAGTTTGTGCACGAGGAAGAAGAACTCACGGTGGCGGTTGCAAGATGTGTGGATTCGAATCAGGCCCGCAGGTGCGGTGATGTTGCGGACATGGTTGCAAGTGTGCAGTGGCCATGGTGGTGCGCGAAGGTTGCAAGAATGGTTGTTGGATGGTGGAACGTGAATTTGGCTCTACTGTAGAGAAGATGAAGTTGTCTCGTGTCTGCAATGGTTGACGCGAACTGGTGCAGGTTCGTGGTTGTGGTTCTTGCTCTTGTTTCCGGTGTCCATGGCTGCGTGAAGGTGATGACCGAGGCTTCCGGAGAAGATGCGTTCTGCAGCGAAGGTGGTGCTCGTGAAACGGCGGCGGCTGCCGTCGAAGGTCATGGTGGCGGCTAGGGTTTGAGGAAAATTAGGGTTTCTATTTTGGAGATGAAGATGATGACTTGGCAGCCTTCCATTGGACAGCTTGTTAGTGCAAGGATTGTTGCCACGTGGCTTGTTCTGGTTGGCCAATTTTAAAAGTTAAGGATTGCCACATGGCGTGATCTGGTTGAGTGTAGTTTAACTGGTAAGAGGGGTACAACTTAGTGAAAACTAGGGGTGCAGAACAGTTTTTTGGTTGTCCACTTTAGAAGGAGTGTGCAAATAAAATCTGGGGGTGCATTTAGCTCCTGATTTATTCTTTCTCAGAATTTCCTGATTTTGGACTTATTTTGTAACTTTGAATATTTCAAATCCGCACTATTATTGACAAAAAATAAATTCCAGCTGCATTAACAAACGTTAGAATATCCAATAATATTTTATGCAACTAAAATCAATTTTTACGCCATTTTTACCAAACTTATTCAATAAATCCAATAATCACAAATCCTAATTAAATCAATCTTTAAGCACGGAAAATTCAATTAAATCCCCAATTTTGAATATGAAATGAGGGCAAAAATTTGAACTCATCAACAATGTTTAAGAAGAGAATCTTAATAGAAATGGTAAGACCAGGAAAAAGGAAGAATGTTTTAAAGATTGAATTTCGAAAGGGAAGAAAGAAGGAGTGAAGAGTAAGAGGTCAAGGACAACTAACATTCTGGTTTTCTTTCTTGCCTTCTTGCTTTTATATGTGCATGATGAGTTAGGTTAAACTGTGATTATTTTTTGTTTCATTATTATCTTTTGAGGTTTAAAAGAGCTTTTATTTAAAAGGGTTAATTATGTTTTTAGTCCCTCTACTATTATCATTTTTTGGAAATGGTCCCTCCCGCAAACGTTAAACCATTTTGGTCCTCATGAATTTGAAACTACTGATTTTAGTCCCTAATTTGTGAACGACGTTAAGTCTGTGAGTGCGTGGCTAACGGCGTTCCAGGTAGACTCCTCATCTGGCGACATGTGGTTATTAAGATTGAGACACGTGTTAAATGGCAATTTTTTTCTTTATTAAATTAATTTAATTAATATTATATAATATATTAAATGTAAAATTTTAACATGTGCGTTATGTCTTCCATCAGCAGTAAAATGTTTGGGCATAGTTTATAAGTGTTAAGTGAATTTGGTGAAAGTTTTGTCGGAGAAACATTTGGTCCTCGAAACTGTTCATTTGCGTGGTGAAAGTGGAATACGAAAGGTGTGCGAGTAATTGTGGAGGGTGTCCGCGTGGTGCGTGATTGAGTTTGTCGGCGACGTTGTTCGACCAACATCGGCTGGAAATAGAGGTAAGTGTTTTTGCTTTCGTTTCTTATTCTTGATTTAGGGTTTTGCTGGTTTTGATTTGGGGGAAAAATTATAGGGTGTTTCCAGTTTCCAGCGGGTGTGTCATTGTAGTTTTTGGTTTTGATTCTGATGGGTTTAGGGTTCTATATTTCGTTGTTGCACAGATGGGTTTTTTAGTCGTCTTCCATCACATGAGGAAGTTTGAAAGATTTAGGAGAAGGATGTTGCGTTACGAAGGTGGAGAGGAACATGTAGTGTGTGGACTGGATCCAGACATGTGGTCCTACTTTGAAGCATTGGGTATTCTAAAGAAGGATTTTAAGTATGATGGAGAACTTTATATGTGGTGGAAGCCCAAGAAAGGAAGAATGGATAGAGATCTAAGGCCATTATGTGAAGATAGGCATGCTTTGGAGTTGGCCGAATACGCAGAGAACATAAACGAGGAGGTTGAGATCTATGTGGATCATTTGGTAAGTTCTGCTCAAGTTATTGAACTTGTTGAAGGAGTGAATGGTGATGGGGTAAATGAAGAACATTCAAATGCTGTTGTTAATGGAGTTGGGGTAAATGAAGAAGAAGGAATTGTTGTTGTTAATGGTGGTGGGGTAAATGATGAAGAGGTAAATGTTGCTGCCAATGTTGGTGGGGTAAATGATGAAGAGGCAAATGTTGCTGCGATTGTTGGTGGGGTAAATGATGAAGAGGCAAATGTTGTTGTCAATGGGGGTATGGTAACTAAAGAAGAGGCAAAGGGTGATGCTGATGGATGGATGTTAGTGGTTGGATGGATGTCACCTTAAGACTAGCTATGGAGGCCAATTATTAGTTGTTGTGGCAAGGGATCCAAATGACCAATATTTTCCACTAACATTTGCTATTGTGGAGAATGAGTGCAAGTAGACTTGGAGGTGGTTCCTAACATTATTGTTGGAGGACATTGGAGATATTCAGACCAATCGATGGGTTTTTATTTCATATCAGCAAAAGGTAAAACAAAATCCGTGTACATAATTGTGAACAATTAAACAATATGTGTTATTGAGTTATTGTATATGTACATTTTACTGGGCCTGATGCAAGTATTTGATGAGCTATTGCATGGAGTGGAGCACCGCTTTTGTCGAAGGCATTTGTACATCAACTACAAGAAGAGATTTGGTGGTGGTGTAGTCATTAGGAATCTCATGATGGCAGCTGCTAAAGCCACATACTATCAAGGTTGGGAGGCAAATATGGAAGAGCTAAAGAAGGTCAATCAAGAAGCTGCTGAATGGTTATATGCAATTCCACGTAAGTGTTGGTGTAAGCATGCATTTAGTGCATATTCTAGGTGTGATGTCCTCATGAACAATTTGTCAGAGTCATTTAATAGCACTATATTGCTAGCTAGGGATAAACCAATTATAACAATGATGGAGTGGAGATGGTAAGTTTGAAGTTATACAAGGATTCACAATGGATAAATTCATAGTTGATCTCACAAACCACACTTGCACTTGTTATTTTTTGGGACTTAGTTGACATACCATGTAGACATGTCGTGGCTGCAATCAATTATAAAGTAGAACATCCCTCTGATTTCGTGCATGCATATTACAAAAGGGAGGCTTATGAAGCTTGTTATGGATCACAAATTTCACCCATTAATGGCCAACAACTATGGCCTAAAACTGATGCACCACAAATCCTACCCTCAATATTTAAGACTCCTCCTGGAAGGACACGAAAATTAAGAAGGAGAGATGATGAGGATGTCAATCACTCTAGGTTGGGAAGAAGCATCTTAGAATGAAGTGTAGTAACTGCAGACAATTTGATCACAACATCAGAAGCTGCAAGCAAGGAAAAACCAACAAGGTGAATATTGTTTATTATAATGAAATCAAATGTGATATATTTACAAAGTTGGAGCTAATTACTGATGTTCTTAACAGCGAAAACAGAAGAAGAAGAAGTCTGCAACAGCTGCAACTACCACTGCCACTGCAACTGCCACTGCAAATTCATCCAGGAGAAAGACGACCTTAAGATCTGTTACCATCACAAGAAGGACAGCTAAGAGGAAGGGAGTAAGGTCATCCAAGCCCCCGAGCGGCGCACCTAATTTAGGTTCACAAGCAAGTTCAAGCAACCCACCAACTGGACAACCCATGTGAACAATATTGGGAGTGGTGTTATGTAGTGGTGGTCACATGGATATTTTGATTTAAAAGTATTTTTTGTTGTTAGCTGTGATGAACCTTCCAATTGTTGTTGTTTTAGCTTTAGGAGACCGAAACAGATCACTTGGACCACTTGCACCACTATTTTGAATATTGTACAAGATGCTACTTATTTTGATGTGTTGTTATATATCACATTTGGCCCACTGTTTTGCGTCGTTATGCTTGATTACATTTGTTGATGATTGATTACAACTTCCTTCATGATGCTTGATTAAAATTGTCATAGCCAGGTTGATGTTTGATATTTATATAATTTTGATTCCATCATAAATTTTCATGTCCAGGTTATAAATTTTCATGGCCAGGATATTAATTTTCATGGCATGGGCTTCTATCATATTTGACTATTGGCCACTATAATTGACATTCCAGTGTTTTCTACTATTAAACCAATATACGTTAAAACAACTTTGAAATGAACACTATTCGTTTACTGCCAATTCACTAATTTTCATAGTGCATATATAAACTTACATTACTGCCAATTCACCAATTCAGTGCAAATGAACGAAATTCATTACTGCCAATTCACCATTAACTATTTACTGGTGGGAGTAGGGAATAAACTTACATTTGATAAACAAACTTAAATTCAAAATTCAAGATTCTGCAGTTCATAACACAAACTTAAATTCAACATTCTGTAGTTCATAACAGTTAACAAATCACCAACTACTTACAAACTTAATCCTTACAATTTGACTTTAACAGAAATAAAACACAAAGTATGACAGTAAAAACCCAAGACAAGATAAAAAAAAACAGTTTTATTTCTCCCAATTTTCTCTCTGCCAATAACTTCTTCTTTAGTTTCGCATTCTTTTGCACCAACTGAAGTATCATTATTTCATTGTCACTTAAATTTTCATTCTCTCCTTCAATCTTAGGCTTCCCTTCCAATTCAGTTTCCACCGCATCAGCCCATCGAAAGTAGTTACAATGTGATTCACTCTACAATACAAAGTATCAAATTTAACAAAATTGAAACATCCCCACAAAAAAATTAACGAATCTAGAAACCAAAAAAAAAAAGACGTACTGCCCAATTTCGACACCGGAAGAAAAATCTGCCATTATTCTTTGCAGTAGTTGCTATAAGAAGCAGTAATTGGTCGCCACAACCACAAACTTTTCTTCCAAATTGAGAAGATCCCACATGCGCATAATTAACCCTATTTAAAATATGTTGACATTTGGAGAAATTGATAATTGATTTGGGTCTAGGGTTTCAAAGGGTGTTTTTGAGAAAAATGATATTTTGATGAAAATTTTTTCATGATTTTGAGTTTCATGGGCATAGGGGTGTGTGAGTATCTTGGGTTGTGAGAGAAGCTAACTTTGTTGTTTGTTGACTTTGTTTGTTGCTTTCTTGATTGTATGTGTCGATATGATTAATAGTGCTAAATTGTGGTTGTTTATGAAAAGTTTTGGAAATTAGCATGTCTTTTGTTTTAGTGTTCATATGATGTTTTGACATGTTTTCGAAAATGTTTAGGTAGATGACAGGGAATTGTGTTGAGTTTTGGTATGTATTTTTGAGTTGTTTGTAACTTGGTTGAATGCTTGTGAGTAGCTCCATGTTTGATACTTGGCTCTTAAGTGTCAAGGTTAGAGGATATATGTCTCTGGACTGAGAACTCTATGAGCCAAGGTGTTGTTGTGGTTTCTTATGAAAAGTTATATATATTTTTAAATGTTGTAGGTTATAAATACTAAATGAGTTTATTTCACAGCTGATTTTTTGGTTTGTGATGTTAGTTTACTCATATGTTTGTGGTTGGAATTTTCACCTACACCTAGGATGATCATGAATTATTATAGGAGCATATTTTTGGTTTGTGATGTTAGTTTACTCATATGTTTGTGGTTGGAATTTTCACCTACACCTAGGATGATCATGAATTATCATAGGAGCATATGATTGTACATGTGTTGAGGAAGATACACAACACTAGAAAGAATGATTAATGTCTGAAAGATGTTTTAGATAATTTTTTATTTTTATGACTTTCTTTTCAATAAAGTATATGTTTGTAAAACAATGATTTTATTTATTTATTTATAGGTTTTTGATGAAAAAAATTAGGGTGTCACAGCATTTTATATTGCAAAAATTAAATAACCTTATTATCTTTTATTTATGATTGATGAACGACACCGAAAATAATTGAGCAAATAATTGAGCAAAGGGTTCCATAAACCATCCTCATGAAGTATTTTTAATTGTAAATCCTTTCTTAAATCCTTTACTACGTCGACTTCGTTACTTTATATAGGTGACTCCATTCAATCTTCCATGTTGTTTCAGATCTCCACCAAATTCCAGGCCATTCAAGTTGTCCTCTGTCCAAGCTCACCGAAGACACTGCAAATCAGTTAGATAAGATATAAAACAAGGAAAGTAATCGTACCCTTCTTTTCTCAGGAACTCATTAATTATATAGAAGTAAACATATCGATCTAATAGAAATTTAACTTGCCAACATGTCATTCATTAATTATATACAAGTAAAAATATATTGAAATTAATGTTCATGAGTCCACAAAAAAAAAGGAGGCAATAAAGTATAGACATGTTGACAGAGTTATGAACTTTCATTTACCTCAGATGGAACTGAGTGATGTAGCACTAAAGCTTTTAACTTGACAGCCACAAACCCATGAAGTTGGTGTGCACCATAATTAAGGAACCGAATATACACATGCCTCCATGTCCTGTTAAGGAACAGAGAACCCCAAAGCCCCCAAAATCCCACTGCAAAACCAACTCCCATCCCAAGGTAGAGTGACTCGGTTCCAAAGGCATTATCATTGCTTCCTGCATGTTGCTTTGACACTTCAACATTACCACTTCCTTGTGTGCAGTTAATTGGTAGAGGATCTCCACAAAGCCTAGGATTCCCAGCAAAGCTAGAAGCACTCAAGCTCTGAACCTGAGTCCCAACTGGGATTTGTCCAGTGAAATCATTGTATGACAGATTCAAGAAGCTCAAGAAAGATATAGAGGAAATGGAACCAGGAATTTCTCCATAAAGTTCGTTGCTTGATAGATCAAGAGATTCCAAGTTCTTCATGCTTCCAATCTCCCTTGATATCTTTCCCGTGAAATGATTTCTGGACAAGTTCAAGGACTGTAACTGCACAAGATTGAAAAGTTGTGAAGGGATTTCCCCTGACAAGTTGTTAGATGAAAGGTCAAGCGTTCTAAGTAATCCATAGTCCTCGTACTCTAACTCCTGGCCTTTGTTGTACAAATTGAACTCAAACGGGTAATGACTTGTTCTTTGTGCTCCACCCATGCTAGGAATGTCACTAATGCATGGAGGAATAGGTCCTGAGAGTTTGTTGTGGAAAAGATCCAACTGAATCAGTGAAGGGAGATTGCAAAGCTGGGTTGGAATGTTTCCTTCAAATTGGTTAGATCCCAGTAGCATCACTTCCATAGCACGTGGCATCTTTGTTGGTACAGTCCCAGAAAAATTGTTCTGCTTGATATTGATGAATTCCAAATTTGTTATGTTTGATAGGTCCAATGAAAAATGGCCAGACAAGCTGTTGTTGTGCAAATCCAGTGCTATGAGATCAATGAATGAGGCCATTGATGGAGGGAGTTCACCTGTTAGCACGTTACTCTCCATGAAAAGGAAAGACAAACCTTTCCAATACTCCCAACAATCAGGAACTCCTCCTGTTAAAAGGTTGAATGATATGTCCAAATAGTCCAAATTGTTTTGCGTGCCCAACTTGTGACAGAACAAAGGGGCAATGGGTCCGTAGAAAGAATTGCGGGACAAGTCCAAATAGATAACATTTGCTGATATATGTGGGAGCCCTCCAGTGAAATTATTATGATCCATAAATATGAGCTGTGAGTTGAGTGTGATGTTTGTTAAGTCTGCATAGATGTTGTTCTTGGAGAGATTGAGCTGTGTAATATTAGCCACAAACCTCCAAAACAGGTCACCATTTATGGATGAGATACTTGAATTGGGAACCTCTAGATATACTAGTGAGTGTTGTGTGTAAAGCCATTCTGGAAATTTAGGACCTAACTTCGCATTGCTCAAACTAATGCCCTCCAACTGGAAAGGGGGAATCCAGTCAGAAGCCAAGTCGAATGAAAAGGGAGCATTCAACACAAGTGCTTCTAAATTAGAGAGATTGGAAAAATGGTTTTCATGAAGAACACCTGACAGGGATTCACCACCAATAAATAAGCTTTTCAAATTAAAGAGCTGTCCAAGGCTTGTTGGAAGATTACCACTCAATGAACTGGAGCTGATACTCAAGTCAACCAAGGATGACATATTTCCTATTGATGAAGGGATTGAACCAACAAACATGTTCTCAGACAAACCAAGATATTGCAAATGTTCATGTTGACCTAGCCATTCTGGGATGGATCCATTAATTTCATTGTCGTGCAACCTTAAAGATTTAAGGTTTCCAAGGCTCAACAAGCTCTTTGGTAAGGTACCTCTTAGAAAATTGAAGCTGAGGTCGATATTGGAGATAGTGGTGAGGTTGAAAAGCCAGTAAGGTAATTCTGAGTCAAAATGGTTTCCAGAGAGATCAAGAGATAAGAGTGAGGAAAAATTGACAAATTTGATGGATGGACTGATATTGGTAAGATGACAACTTGCCAATCTTAGCTCTAAGAGTGATGGATGCAATTGCATTGACTGAAGCCAGTTGGACTCATTTTGAAGATTGATTTCACTAAGGTTGAGATATTTCAAGGAAGAAAGTTGATTAAGCCAGCGGAGATTATGAATATGAAGATCATCATTAAAGGACAAGTCAAGAAACTGGATATTAGAGAAGCTAGCATGAGCATCAAATGGTGCACTTAAACTTGTAAAGCCATTCAAGCTCAAGTCCAAGTAGCTCAAAAATTGAATTTGAAACAAAGACAAGTTGATTTCACCTTCCAAGTATTGTTGCTTTAGATCAAGTCTTCTAACTCTTCCTGTGTCGTTGTCACAGTGGACTCCCTTCCATGAGCAGCAATCTTGTTGAGAGGACCAGGAAGAGAGCTTGTTGGAATGGTTCACAACACCAAGTTTGAATATCTGCAATGCGGATCGATCCTTTTCGTTGCAAAGAAGATGAAAACTGGTTCCACAGGCACCTCTGTGGAACATGGTTGCACATAGCAACCACAGAAGAAAAATTGACAGTTGTGAGAACATGGCTTGGAAAATGAGAACTCGATGTGGGTGGTGTTAGTGCTGACTCCTACCACTTTATCTATATAGCATATGTTGCGTTGCCCCTCTAAATATCATATCAATCAAGTTCGTGAGATCAAAGTAAGCATGCTGTCCACAAGCATTAATCACAGGAATCAGGAACCGTTCAACACTAAAACTTTGCGTGTTGATTCTTCTACACAAGATAGTCTTCAATTGTGTTATTTACTCTATTGTTGGTTTTACAACTATTTGTAGAATTGAAAAAATTTATCAGTCTTGTTTTGCCCTCCATTGGTCCGTTCGAAATGAGAAGAGGTAGGATGGTTGATTAGTAAATATTTCTAATCGGATAAAATAGAAAATTACATTTATATATTAAATTACTTCTTCCTGACTAATAATTAAAACTTAAAAGTTAAAATACTATTTTATATTTTTAAATTAATTTTTATAATTTTTATTTAAAAAAAAAAGTTGGTGGATCAATATGCTCCATTCCAACTTTGAACTATTAATTTGATGAATCAAGTGAGACAAGTTAACAAAATCTCAGAGGTTAAAAATTCTAACTTGCCAATTGAAGGGTTGAGGAGTTGATCCATAAATCTAAACCTATTTTACCACCCTACTTTTAAATTACTATTTTATTCCACATCTTACACTAAATAATATTAGTAAAAGAGTTTTACTCTCATTTTAATAATAGATAGTATATCTTTAAAGATAATAATTTTGAAAGCAATTATTCGTACCTCGGTGATTTGTAACTAAATAACCAGTTAAGAAAGACAATGTAATATTAGAATAAAATATAAATAAATAATTTTTTCACACACATAAACCCAACTTTTATAATTTATTTAAAATAATTTTTGGATACTACCATGATCAAGGTATCGTATGTTATTTTTTATATTTAGATCTCTTAAAAGTTTGACATCATTGCTGGTGACGTAAATTTTACAGTGAGGTAAATATTCGGCATAACTTTACATCAACACAATAGTTACTCGATAATTACATCACACATACATAACCTGACATAATTTAAAATTGCTTTTTAAGTAAAGAAAACTAAAAAAGTTAAGTCAGATTATGCAGGGTCTCACGTAAATTTACATTGATGCCCTTCATTCCTAACATAACTTTACCTTAGATAATGCATAGTCCAAAATGAGTTTTTGAGTTTTTTTTTCTTAAATTAAATTTGTTGTGACACATACAAAACATGTACACCAAAAACATTCACATAATATAATACAAATTTCAATTATAAAGTTTTGTAATGCAACCTAAAAAATATTTTACCTCAATATAAAAGGCTAATCTAACCTAAACAAATAAACTACAAAAATAACCTAAGTTACATTGATCTCTAGATGATATAGCTTGTCTATTGTTGTCTTTTTGGTCATGTCTTCTTGTGATGGATGATTAAATACCTGAAATATTGATACAATTTTAGTACATAGTATTGTTAAGAGTATGATACAATTCATAACTTGTATCCAATGCATGATGTAGTAGTCATACTCGAATAAACCACTCAACTTATTACAATAAAATGACAAAGAAGTGGAAGAAAATTAATATCACACAACTTGTATACAAAATAATTAATTTATGGATTGAAAGATATTTAACATTTGAATATAAAAATTGAACTTTCTTTGGGTTGCTTCGTCCATATAAAATATTTGTGGCTCACATAATTATGATTAAATCCAACACATAATATGTTAGTCATAATTTTTATATACAAATTTGATGATATGAAAAAACATTTACACTTGTAGTAAGTTCTTTAATCGTCGAGTTTCTTGTGAAGGGGACAAAACTAAACAATTACGTGATCTTTAGGGATGATTACCAAAAATTGCCAATGGGTCCCAATGAATGACAAATAGCTAGATGAGTAATTACCATTACATTATAAAATGTTACCCTGAGAAGACTAACCCTTCAACGTATGGAGCAAGGTAATTTTGTCTTTGTGAGTCAATTATCCATGTTTCAATATATTGCTGAATTTGGTTCTTTAAATTCCCAGATTTTTGAATGGATTAAGGCTAAAAAATCCATATATTTCTAACTAGCCAGCTCCACAGACATCGGGTCCATATGCCTAAGACAATGAATCATAAGTTAACTATAAGCATTTTAATACGGTAAATATAGAACATAGATTACGACTTACATGCACAACAACTAAATGATAGAAATATTGAACGATGTTTCTCCCCAACTACCTCCAATGGATCGACTAATTAAGTGTACAATCACACAAGTTTGACTCAAAATACTCTAAAGTCTCTTTGTAGCTCTAGTGGTCTTTAATGAAACCTAGGTAAGATAGTAAGAAACTGTGATATAGGATCATCTTCTACTTCTGTCATGTCATCTTCATCAATAACACGATCACATAAGACTTGTTTTTCACGACAGGAGAACTAAAATAAATATATATAAAAGTGAGTTCATCTAATTGTAAATTATAACAAAAATTCACTAAAGAACACAATGTAGTACCCATGGTTGTGTAATGTATGCCAAGACCATATTTTTAGGCCAAGCCACAAATGTGCCTAAGGTCTCCCTTACAAATTTAACTATTTTAGTTGGCAAAGGCAATCAAGCATTAAGATCTTGAACTTCATCAACCACCATATGCACCTAGTCCGACTATAGAGGAACATTATGGATTCACCTCCCTTTCCTGGAACTAAATGAGCTTCTTTTGCATCCTTAAGTCTCTTAAGGAATTCTTTTTTAAAATTCAAGTCTTGTTTGTGCATAACATTTTTTGAAAACCTAAGCATGTCTAAAACTCTACCAACTTGGAAGTGATTCTGGTGAAGAGGTCGAACAAAGTTTGAAAAATTTGGTCCAAGAGCTAAAATAAATTAAACTTTGAAGGAAGCAAGAGGCAATCCTAAAAGAAAAAGAGAGAATTGAAAAGGATACACATCTTGCTATCTTAGCGAAAAGCTAAGAATACTTAGGCAAAAAGAAGAAAAGATTTAAGAGAAATTGAGGAGTAAGAGGCAATCAAGGAAAAGCTCTAAAACTCTAACAAATCTCACACACTATAAGGAGGACAGTATAATTCTTAATCAATACTATCAAGCTCCTCCACCTAGAGCGAATATAAGGGAGCATGAAAGAGAGCATGCACCAAAAAAAGTTAGGATAGACCTTCCTCATTTCCATGGGAAAGAAGATGTAGAGACATACTTAGATTGGGAAATACTAGTGTCATCAAGTAAGTGAAGAAAGAAAGATATCCCTAGCAACCTTAAGCTTATAAGGGAATGCCATGTATTGGTGGACTTCCCTAATGAGAGAAAGAAGATTTTCCAATTCCCCTCAAGTCCAACATTGGAATGACTTGAAAAGTGGCATGAGAAGAAGGCCCATACATTCCTATTATCATAGGGATCTTATGAACAGACTCCAAAGGCTCCAACAAAGAACCATGAGTGTGGAGGAATATAAACAAAAGATGGAGCTTTAAATGATGAGGGCGAGAATTAAGGAAGAATAAGAGACCACCCTCTCTAGATTCCTTAGTGGACTCAATCTTAACATTAGAGATAGAGTGAAATTGTTGTCCTTCCACGATCTCAATGATTTGGTACAAATTTGCATAAAAGTAGAGCAAAAAATTTGAGAAAAAATTTGAGAATTGCCCACTACTCAAGCTCTTATGTTAAGGAAGACTTCAAGAGGAAGGGAAAACAAGTGAGAAAGGAAAAACCCTCTAGGAATCTAGAAAAGAAAGAAAGAAACCAAAGGAGGGATCATTATCATCAATGCGCACAAGTGAAATTAAATGCTTCAAGTGTCTAGGTAGAAGTCATATTGCATTTCAATGCCACACCAAAAAGATCATGATCTTAAAGGGTGTTGATTCATTATCCAAGAAGAAGGAAGATAGTGCAAGTGAGGGCGAGAATGAGGGTTCAAAAAGAAAAGATTCCTACCTTTTGTGAAGGAGACCTTCTTATGATGAGAAGTGCTCTCAATAATTAACCTAGTCACCAAGCCCTAAACTAAAGAGAGAACATTTTTCACAAAGGATGTAAAGTTTCAAACAAAACATGTTCTCTCATTATGGATAATGGCTCGTGTTACAATTGTTGTAGCACTAGGTTAGTAGAAAAGTTAGGTCTAACAATCATACCACATCTTAAACCTTACAAACATCAATGACTAAATGAAGGTGACAATTTGAATGTGAACCAACAAGTGGTGAAGTTCTCTGTAGGGAATTATGAAGATAAAGTGTTTTGTGACATAGTCCCTATGGAAGCTTGTCATATTCTATTAGGAAGACCATGACAATTTCACAATAAAATTATACATCATGGTCTTACTAATGAAATCACCTTCCACCACAAGGACAAAAAGTTTGTGCTTCATCTCTTAGCACCTTCTAAGGTGTTTGAGGATCAAGTACAAATGACGAAAAGGAAGGATGAAGAGATAAAAGAAGAGAGTGAGCACATAGATAAAAGAGAGCAAGCTCCCAACATATGCATCCAAGATAAGAGAAAGGAGGAGAGGGTAATGCTCCTTATAACGTCACTCATGAGGTGAAGAATTTGTCTAAGAAAACCATTAAGAAAACTCTCCTTTATGAACAACCTTCATATCTCCTCCTTTGTAAAGGAGCACTTACATGCAGGACTTCCAATTTAGAACCCAAGTTTTTATCTCCTTTGAAAGAACTTTTGAAAGAATATTATGATGTGTTTCCTAAGAAGGCCCTAAGGGACTTCCTCCAATTAGGGGAATAGAGCATCAAATTGATTTTGTTCTTGGGGCAAGCTTACCAAATAGGCCCACATATAGAACTGATCCCCAAGAAACCAAGGAGATTGAGACTCAAGCTCAAGATTTGTTAGACAAAGGTTGGGTGCAAAAGAGTTTAAGTTTGTTTGTTGTGTCCGTGTTGTTGCTGCCTAAGAAAGATGGAAAGTGGAGAATGTGTTGTGATTGTAGGGCTATCAACAACATCACAATGAAGTATAGGCACCTAATCCCAAGGTTTGATGACATGTTAAATGAGTTGCATAGGTCTACCATGTTCTCCAAAATTGATCTTAAAAGTGGTCAACTCCCCAAAATATATGAGAAGTTAAGAGTTTTCATTGGCTAATATCTTTCTATAGAATAATTGTTCTTAACTTCTCAAGTCTATTTTCACCTTTCAATGAGTCAGTGAAAAAGGATGTTAATAAAACATAATTTTATTTTTATTTTTATTTTTTTACAGGTAACGGGTAACGGGTACCCATAGGTATGAATAGTATGATACCTGTACCCAATCCATTTATAAGCAGATATTAAAATACCTATTACCCGTTACCCGCGAGTAACAAATACCCGCAACTACCAATTATCCGTCACAAATTTTATCCGTGGATACCCACAGGCACAAATACTTTTACCATCCTTAATACCATACTGATGAAATAAACCTAATTGTTACACATTAATATGACCTTAATTGAGACTAATAAAAATATGAAGAAATACTTAATACAATAACGAATACCAAAGATAATTAATACAATCTGCATATCATATTACATCGGTTTAGACAACCGAGGTAATATGTCTTCTACTTATTACATCACTTAATACAACATCGGTTATAAAATCGATGTAATATGTCAAAAAAAACCGATGTGATATCACTTTATTGTACTAGTGGTCCCTTTTCAAACTTGCGTTTGGCACCTTTCTCACCTATTCAATTAATAGTTTATAAGTAAAAAATTTGAAGTGAAGAGAAAATAAGTTATGTTATTTGTATCTGTTACAACTTTTATTAAGAAGAAGACTTCATACTTTTGAACATTCAAACACTATTAAAATTGTTGGACGTATCCATCACTAAAACCAACATAACTGCGCCAAAAAATTATAATTGAAACTAAAATATTAAATTTGAATTCAAAAAATTTACAATTATAATGTGATTTTTATTTTCCAAATTAAAATAATTATATATAAAAGTATACATAAATAAACTAAATTCTGAAGAAAATGGTGACAAAACCCACGGGTCTTCTAATAAAGTAAACTGCACGACCAATTGGATTGAAAATTTCCAAGAAATATGTCCCTTTCTGGTGAATGTACGTGGCTTCTTAATTATCAATAAATACGAATAGGTCCTCCTACCCTTAACTCATGTCCTCACCCTTTCTTCTTTCTCATCTTACTTCCATAATTTATTTTCAATTACATATTCTGAAATAGAAAATGGGATTGCTAAAAAATTGTCAGAATTAGTTTCTCAGCAAAAAGTGGAGATAATAAAATTAAATTAAACACTTCAATTAACAATTTTAACATTGGATTAAATTTTATATAAAATATTTAAATTTATGGGACGATATAAAAGTCACGAAATTAAGATAAACATTCATTCAAGAATAGATGTGTATACTCTAAATTTAGGAGAAAAAAACTAGAATAAATACACTTAAATTTGTAACCGGGCACGAGTTGATTTTCTTTTGGCGAGAAGAGTGGAAGGCAACCTTCTTCGGTGAATGTTTTCTGCCATCGAAACATTACTTATATTTTTCTAAAATAAATTGGATTTGTTCTTACAAGGCTGGGATAATCTAGCGATACCAATCTTTTAAATTATTATTTTTTTCATATTACGAGGTGTTTAGATATTCTCCGATCTTTTCTCTTCAATATAGTAATAGTAATAGATGTTTATATACCCTCCTTGAATAGGGGTGTTCTTGGATTTTTATCCAATCCACATTCATTTTAGATCCAAATAAGATCAAATTTTCGATCCAAATTCATTTATTCAACAAAATTAGTTTGAATTTTTTTAAAATCAAAATCAAAATATCTGGATCAAGTTCAAAATCCAGAATCCATTTTATAAAAAATAAATATAATTGAATTTTCTAAAACTTGTGTCCTTAAAGCTGACATGATACAATTTGGCTAGAGTTGTTAATTTGGCCTAACCCACAAGCCTAGGCCCTAGCCAATGTGGGCTAGGGCCAAAAAAGCCCATAGGGCAAAAAAGCCTTGTCCAGGTCTAGGACCTGTCCAAGTCTAGGACTCGTCCAGGTCATCAGACCAGGCCAAGCCGACCCTTCTAGGTCGTCGGATCGACCTGGTTTTTCTGACTTGTCGTGCCGATCCGATCTATTTGACTCATTGTGCCGACCTGACATGGTTAAGTTCTCGTGTCGGCCCAACCTCACAAAGGTCGGTTCGTTGTGCCCGTCTAGCCCATTAGGGTCGTCGAGCCTGCCCGGTCCCCAGCGGTTGTCTAGCATGGTTCGTTTAAGTCGTCGGGCTGACTCAGCCTGTCCAGGTTATCTGGCCGACTCAACTTGTCCAAGTCTTCGGCCCCCCTTGGCCTATCAGGGTCATCGGCCAGCCTAGTCCATACTAGTCATTGGGCATGACCCATCTGAGTCGTCAGGCCGTCCTAATCCATTCAGGTCTTCGGGCCCGCTTGACCCGTTTGAGTCATTAGGCATGCTCGACTTTTTTGGGTCGTCAAGCTTGACAGACTCATTCGGTTCGTCGGGCCCGCCTAGCCCGTTCGAGTCTTTGAAACCCCCCGACCTGTTTAGGTGTTCAGGCCCAATGACTCGTTCGAGTTGTCGGGCCCGTCTAGCCCATTCTAGTCATCATGCCTGCTCAGTCCGTATAGGTCGTCGAGCAAGGTCCGTCCAAGTCTGAATTTAGCCTAGTCCATCTCAACCTTTAGCCTAATCCACTAAGAATTTAAATTGAAAATTTGGATTGGATTTTTTGGATTATCTATATTTGAAAATCTTGATTTAGAGAATGGATATCCAATCCATAAAATATATAAAACGTAGATTAGGTTGAAATCCAGATCCATTAAAATGCCTTTTAAATGGATTGAATTTTTAATAAAATGGATTGGATCAGAGCAAAAGTGGATCGGATCAAGAAAAATGAATTTTTTGCCCACCCCTATCCTTGAGGACTTGTGTAAGATATTATATGTGTATATTTGTAAAATCTAAGTGGAAATCTCATAGTTCATTGCAAATTTTATTTTGTAAGTCAATTTTGTATTATTGAGTTGAACTTAAAATTTACTTTTTAAGGTATATTAGAGTCATCTAAAGTCTATATTAACAAGATTTGTTGTTTGATGGGCTCATCATGTCATTCGTTATCGAGACGCTATCAAACTACACTCCTTAATATCTAGTTTCAAGCTCAATATGTATATGTCCCGACACGATAGAGTGTGTTAGAGATTTCACATTTATTAAAGATAAGGTGAATTGGTAATATATATGGATACAAACCTCATTTTACAAGTCAGTTTTGTAGAGTTGAGTTAGACTTATGGTCAAGTTCTTAAAATAATCCTAGAAAATTACCATTTCATTTTAAAAATTTGTTATTCATTAATTTAATAATAATGAATATTCACTTTTATACATGGAGGGATTACATAAAATTACTTTTAGTTATTTGATTACATAATGTCTCTTTAGGATAAGCATACAAAGTTTCTCCATACTATGTGTTAATCTCACTCTAATATTAAGCATCAATTACACAATTATAATGTCTCAACCAACTACACATATCATTTTCAAAGTGAATAACAAAATATGTTTATTATTGGGTTCACTTTTCAATGAAGAGCATATGAAATATTCGCTTCTTGTATTAAATATCTAAATTCACAATAGGGATGTGTTTTCTCTCTATATGTTGTCTAATAGATGATTAAGGGCTTGAAGCTTTTATTTTTCTTTTTAACTTTTTTGTATGCAAATAAAGATATAAATTTACTATAACCTTTCATGCACGGAGGAACTTCCTTTTACAAACTAAAAAAAATAGCATTAGATCTTGCATACTTAAAAATATTTTTTCTTAGAATGTTATAAAAAAGTTATGACTTTTGCTATAAAATCTTATTTTGTTATACACCAAACATATGTGTGATAAAAAATAAAAATAATATAAATTTGAAGTTTTCAATAGATAATAACTAGTATTTATTGATAAAGATAACTGAAAAATAATACATTAAATGCCCATTACTTTCAAGAATAATTCATAAACTGTTATAAAATAAAGATAATAATAGAGAAGAAAATAATGAAGAAGAGATAATGGAAAACAACTTTTCTGTGCATTTTTCTATGTTTCATTACCAAGAGGAAAAATCCTTATCTATAAATACAAAAGGAAATCTAGAGGATACAACTCAAAAGTTATAATAGTTAATGCAAACAGTTTAAATAACATTAATAGTAATTAATTATGAGTAATGTTAGCAAGGCAATGGACATCCATCAGTTTCATAACACTCCGCCTTGGGTGTCCATTGGTCAAAGAATGTGTCTCATTAAAACCTTACTAGGAAAAACTCTTTGGGATAAAAACCTAGTGAAGGAAAAATAGTACATCATTCTTCATTTTTCGATATTATTTATCACATCTTCTATTTCTCTACCTCATGTAAACTTACATCATAAAGATGACGAAGTCCAATCTTGTGAACTAATTGCTAAAAGGTTCTTCTTGGCAAAGACGTTGAAAAACATTTTTTAATACATCCTTCTTTCAATTGAGAAATACATGCCCTATTATCTTCATATATGGTTATTGATTCCATTTTTCCAGATGATAGACCACAACTTTGTCACACATGTTGACTTATAGACCTTAACCAAACACATTCACAACTTGCCTCATGTAATGCTAAATTTTTTGCATGATTTGACGATATAGTTGTTATGGTTTGTTTCATAGACCGCCATGAAATTGTTGTACCACTACATCTGAATAAATATCATGTTTATGATCGACCATTGTGAGCATATGATAAATAACCTACATCTGCATGACCTATTAGATATGATTTTGAATCATTTCAATAAAATAAGCCCATATTCATAGTGCCTTTAAGATAACGAAGTGTATGTTTTATTCCATACCGATGTCTTCTTCTAGGTGAAGAACTATATCTTGCTAACAAATTTACATCAAATGTTATATCAAGTCGAGTATAATTGGCAAGATACATTAGTGCTCTTATAGTACTAAGATATGATACTTTTGGACCATGAAGTTCTTCTTGAGGTGTAAAAAGGTCTTTATTAACATCTAATGACCTTACAACCATTGGATTGCATAATGAATGTGATTTGTCCATATAGAACCTTTTAAGCACCTTCATTATATAAGTCTCTTGATGTACAAAAACACCTTTATTTAAATACTCAATTTCTAATATCAAACAAAACTTTGTCCTTCCAAGATCCTTCATCTCAAATTCTTTATTTAAGCAATCAATTGTCTTTGTGAGCTCATTAGGAGTTCCAACGATGTTTATGTCATCTACATAAACAAGAATTATGGAATTCATTTTCAAATATTTTCATAGAAATAGAAGGACAAATAGGATCATTTCTACACCTTTCTTTTAATAAGTACTCACTAAGACGGTTATACCACATACGTCTTGCTGGCTTTAATCAATAAAGGGACCTGTTCAATTTTATTGAATAATCCTCTTTAGATTTTGTCTTGTTGGATGAATTAAATCCATCAGGGATTTTTATATAAATATCATTCTTAATGGTTGTAATATCATCCATTAGATATAAATGCAGACCTTCTTTTGTAACTAGGATAATCAAATATTGAAATGTTGTTGCATCCAATGCAAGTGAATATGTCTCTTCACAGATCAATACAAGGGTTTTGTGAAAATCCTTGAGCAACTAACCATGCTTTGTATCTAACAATTTCACCATTCTTATTTTTGTTTTTGTGCAAAAATCGATATGTACCCAATGGGTTTTACACCTTTTAGCGTGTAAACTACATGTCCAAAAAAACTTTCGTTTAACAAGCAAATATAATTATGCTTCTATTGCATCTTTTCATTTTAGCCAATAATTTCTTTATTAAAAATCTTCAATGATCATTGGTTTTTAATCCTCATTGTTACTCATAACCTTCATTGCTATATTATATGTAAAAGTCTTGTCAATGTTGACTTCGCTTTACTTCCATATTATCTTATTCATGACATAATTTACTGAGATCTCATCATTTTCAAAAATTTCAGGTACCTAAGGTTCTTCTAGAACCAAATCATTAATTATGTCAAATAAATCTTTTGGGATTTTCACCTTTTCAATTAGGTCATCTTATACTTTAGCTCATTTTCTCATTCGAGAGTTTTTCTATGAAACCAATAAGCTTACTACGCTTCAAGCATGTCCTTCCAACCAATAAGCCTACCATGCTTCAAGCGTGTTATAAATTAATATCAATTCTATTTTGAGCAATAACAATTGGTATATATGATTTAGTTACCATTTTTCTATCAGTAAAAACATCTAGTAATTGATTGACTAATTTTGTAAATGAATTATCCTTTAATTTTCCAATTCACATTCTTTTGTACGAGGATCAAGACATGATAATGATAATTCATCCAATTGTTTTCTTTCTCTCCCTAATGTTGGAAAAACTTATTCATCAAAATGACAGTTGACAAATTGAACTGTAAATAAGTTTGTTGTTGATAGTTTAAGATATTTTATTATTCATGGGAAATCATATTCACATATATTCTCAATCATTTTTTAAGACCCATCATAGTCCCTTTTGGTGGGGAAATTAGAACATATACACCACACCCAAAAATTCTTCAATGAGAAATATTAGGTTACTGACCAAAAACCAATTGCATAATAAAGTATTTGTGATAACATTTTGGCTTCATGTGAATCAATACTGGAACTGCAAAATTTCATATAGCCAAGTATCTAGTGGAAGATTAACTCTCATAAGTAATGATCTTGTAACAAGTTTTAGACATTTTGAGTATGAACATGTACTACTAGATGTTCAACTTCAATTTCAATTGATATACAATACTCATGAAAAGCATGAGATGTAAATTCACCAACATTATCAAGAAAGATTTTCTTAATTGGATAATCTAGAAAGTAAGCTCTTAAATGTTTTAATAACTTTGTAAAATATGATTTTGAGTTGATAATAAACAAATATGTGACCATCTAGTTGATGCATCAATTAAAAACATTAAATATCTAAATGATCCATATAATGGTTGTATTGGACCACGAATATCACTTATATTCATTCTAAAATATGACATTTACTCATTTCTAATTTTTCTAGTGATGGTCTTATTATCAACTTTCCTTTGTGAATGTGAGTACTTGAGAACTCATTGGACTAAAGAAGTTTTTGACTCTTAAGTGGGTGTCCAAACAAGGAATTCATTTTGATTCGTAAGCTTCTGGCTTACAATGACATGCATTTCAACTGCGCTAATATATGTGTAGTACAAGCCATAAGAGAAGGCTGATAATTTCTCTAATACACATTTTTTATTAAGCTTAATTCTCTAATACACATTTTTTTATCAACTTAATTATAGTGATATAAAGATATTTCATATCTCCTTCATTCTCTGTCTTAATATATATCCATTTAGATAAATATCCTTGAAACTTTTATTAAACTTCTTGGTAGAAGTATTGTAGCTCTTATAGAGCCTTCACATATATTGTAGTACCATAGCCAATGTTAATATTGACTTTTCGCATAACCAAACAAGAGAAAAAAATATTATTACTCTTGAGAAATGCATGAGTTGATGCACTATCAACAAAACACAATATATTTGTTAGTCTATACAACATTGCATACAACAATATATTTTTTACTATATATATTTGCTCCTGCAGAGAACAAATAAGATATGTCAGATACAAGCGTTACCTTACCCTACTCCACAATCTCCTCAGTAGGCTTCCTCCCGGCTAGTATATGTCGTCTGTTGATATCTCAGTGTGAATTGGTTTGGACCCGGGAGGGGTTACCTACAGAAGAGGCTCTGATGCTCAAGTCAGCAAAACCTCTTAGAAAGTCAAATCTCGTGATTAGGGGAGTAAAGAATGCGTACCTTTAATTGTTGGGGTCCATGCGCATTTATAGGTTATTAATTATGCTTAGCCACGTCATGGGATGGGCCCTGTTTGGGTCGTAGGTGGGTCTGGGTCTTGGGCCAGGCCTTTTAGGACGGTTATCGTGGGCCTTTAGGGGCCTTGCGGGTAATTCTTTGGACTTGTCAAGTTTTAGCTTAATCATCTTAAGTTTCTGGCCTAGGCCGGTTACCTTTTAATGACTTAGGCTGGGTATTGCTAACTATTCATACATGGTGATTACTTGCGTATATAGTCGGGTTGAACCGGCTAGGTGTGGTACACCAGTCCCCCAGTCTTTGTCGGTATATCTATAGCGGTAAAGGATGAGAAGTGTGTTTGGCTAGGCCGGCTAGGTGTGATAAATTATTGGTTTAAAATGTGCATGTCTAATGTTTGTATTATGTATAGGTTATTTCTTAACATTCCTATCACCAATGTAGTTATTAGGCTTTCATCAAGTTTAACAAAGGAAACAACAATATCAAGATGAGTGACATCCATATGACCATGATAAAAAAGACCATCTTAATAAACAAAGTGTATTTCTATGTTCTTCTCATTAATTTGTACGACAAGTACAACTCAAATGGCCTTTACCACCGTAATGATAACTTATATTCTCATCTTATTTGCCATTTTTTTTCACATTTTTCTTTTCCATTTTTCATGTTATTGTTTCCCTTCTGGTGATAAAATGTCTATTTAAAATTTCCTTTATTACCATAATCACTAGCATGACCACAACCATAACCAAGGTCATGACTATTACGATGAAGATATGAATTAGAGATATTGTTGCATTCACTTCTGGAATATAGCATAACCAATTGAGCGGGTCTCATGATTTTTCATCAAAAGCTCATTGTTTTTTTTCAACTACAAGAATACATGAAATAAATTCAAAATATTTGTAAATTCCCTTTTCCCAATTTTGTTGTTGTAGAAGCAAATTAGTTGTACAAATGCTTTATTTATTTCATTAATGGCATTACCCGGACTGATTGGATTTAAATGTATTTTAGTACCTAATATCCAATATAAGTAATTCTTCCTTGTAATATCAAGAGCCACAAATTCAAATTGCAAGGTTTTGACATGTTTAGAATTAGAACATAAAATAATAATAATAATAGTAATAATAATAAAATAATAATAATAATAAGACAAAGATGAAAATTGATAAAGTTAAACAATTTTTATAACAAAAAAGTAAGAATATAAGATAAAATTGTAAATGAAGGAAGAATTAGAAAGAGCATGGATTGAGACACACAAAGCATTATTCTTAGAGAAGAAAAAAACCTCCCATTAGCCCTCACCAGTTGGGTGGAGCATCGTGCTGATAATTGTTGTAACATCTCGTCAGGATATTACGGATTTATAAATAAAATAAAGAAAAATAAATTAATCAGCGTATTTAATAATACCTCTTTTTTCCCAAAACGCGAGAAAATTTAAATTTTATTAAATAAGCAAATAACGTTCATAACCATCCATTATAAAACCAAAAGAACAATGTTTAAAATCACCCATCAGGGTTTACAACTGTTTCCAAAAGCAATAAAGAAAACATAAGAATTCCCCAAGTCTAACCCCTCTCCGCGACTAAGCGTCACCTGAGCCACCTGCATCAACAACATTTGCTCCCGTGTACCGTGTACACGATCATCGCCACACACACGCAGAAAGGGGGAGCTTAACAAATAAATCACATATATAAAGTTACAGAAATATAAGCATATAAACACATGAGACTATACATAACATAAACATCTCACATTGTTCCATTCTTTAATTCCTACCATCTGACCCTCAATCAGATTATTCGTGTTCTACATCGTCTAATGATGACTTCAAGGTGACATACTGCCATACCTATCGGCCACAACCGACAGAGCACGTGCGGGAAACCATGCTACGGATCATACACCGTAACGCCAAGTAGAGTTCCCATATACGAACATATTTCGTATCGTCCCAAGACTACCAAACTCGTCAGCCAACAACTGAGGAGGGCAATCTATCTGGACCAATCCGTACTGGCCACAACCAGCACACTCATACCGGCAACACTAGCCAACCCGAGCCACAACTCAAAGGTTCCTCGTGTTCATCCGCCATCCCGAGCCACAATTCAAGAGATGCAATTCCGAGCCATAACTCAAGGAATACCACGTGCTTAACCCCTATCCCGAGCCACAACTCAAGGGATACATTCCGAGCCACAACTCAAGGAACACCAGCAAACCCACCTTTAAAGCACCGTTAGACGCCTTGTAGATCACAAATACACAACCCAAAGTTCAAAGTGTAAGACCCGGGAAAAATTAATTAATTAAATAATTAATTAATAAATAAATACGGGTAGAAGGCGCCTTTATGGCATTAATTGTGGTTTAATGTGATGTGGAAAAGTACTAGCTCAAATGGTTGAGAGTACCTTGGTTGTGTGAGAGGACTTGGGTTCGAGTCCTATGTATGTCAGTTATGTGTGGTTATTTTATTATCACCTTTTTATAATATGTATGTGTATGGGATTGATGATGTAAGCCGTTTTTGATTGGAAGGTATCACCAAATGTAAATTGGCATAGTGGTTGTGCTTTGGCTTTATGTATGGGAGGTCACGAGTTCAAACCTTGGTGGGTAAAGCATAAGCTTTATTTTTTTGCTAATTATTAGATGTGGCGTGAATGTGAAGGGGTAAAGAAAACCTAGCAGAAGGGTAACCAGTAGGGGCTGAAAAATCACTCACTAGGGAACTTGAATAGCCATTAAGCCCACACTAAAGCCAATCCCGTTTTATTTTTATAACCCATTTTAAAGGCACCTATAAAAGCAAAACTTTAGGTAAAGGTAAGGGTTTTGGCAATTGTGGTGGACTGCTGGAGTGAGAAGCACGAATTGGAGAGTGTGAGGAGAGTTGAGAGTGTGCAAGGGCTGGACCAAGAGGGAGAGCGCGAATCTAGAATTCCTCATCTCAAACTTTAATCCAATAATCCAGGTTAGGGGTGCTGTGTTTATTGTACGAATATTGTATGTGCATCTGCGTTTTGTTAATTGGTTGAAGTGTTGAATGAATTTTTTGGTAAAAGGTGCAATGTGTGAGAGAACTTGGTTGGTTGATCATGCGCATAAAGTCTTTTTGTGTTTGGTGTAATTTTATGAGGGTTTTTGGTACTATATGTGGTTGTGTATGGTCAAACCCTCTCGGTTGGGTAAATCAAATAGGAGATATACCATTTTCATAATATGTGCTGTTGATTTTAACGTATTGGGTCCTGTTGTTGGTGTGAGTGTACGTATTCTGGTTGTTTTCGCGTGTGATCAGGGGGGGTTTCTGCAATTTTCGCCCAAGCGAGTCCATCTCGCCTAGGCGAGAGATGTAGGGTCTCGCGTTGAGTATTGGTTCGCCTAGGCGACCCAGTATCGGTGTTGGGCGAACTGTCTCTCGCTCAGGCGAGAGGCGCTCGCCTAAGCGGAATCGCGAAGTGACATGAGGGTTCTGAGCGCTATTTCTCGTCTAGGCGAGGGTTTGTGGGTTTTGAGCGAACTAGGGTCTCGCTCAGGCGAGATGTAATGGTCAGGTGCGGTGTTTTGCGTGTATTCCCAGGCGAATTAAATTGTGTTTTTGGGCGAGAGATGAACTCGCCCAAGCGAGAGGGTCTCACCTAAGCGAGATAACTTGGTGTTGTTGTTGTTTTAAGCTCGCTCAGACGAGGTGGGTTAGCCTAAGCGAGGCTGGGGGCTTAGCTTGGGCGAGAGGTCCATAGTTTAAGCAAGTTTATGCAAGTTACTATGTTTCATGTGGTTGTGAGTGTGTGTTCTGGTTGTTTATCATAAAGGTGGATTGTATATGCATGTGGTGTGATGTTTGGGCTTGAAGGACTAAGTCCATTAGGGGGTCTGGGATGTGCTCAGTGGTTGGACACATGATGGGCATGGAACTGGTTGAGTTCCCGTCGGCTACTATTGGGCGAGGAGTCCTTAGTATGGTGATTGCATGTGTCGGACGCATGATGGGCAAGGAACTGTGATGTTCTCGTCGGCTACTATTGGGCGAGGAGTCCATAGTATGGCGATTGCATGCGTGCCAGGGTCCAAGTGAGAGACTTGGATGTTTTACTACAGACGAGGAGTCTGTAGGGCAGGACTATGAGCGGGATAGGCTCATAGGGTGGGACCACGAGAGAGTTAGTTTCGTGGGAGCACAGGGAAGTCCCAAGACCTAGTTCATGCATATGACTCATGAAGGACTATGAGGTCATGGTTGGGTGATTTGGAAATTATGAGTTTGTACTTATATTATTTTGGGTGGGGAAGCATATTTATTTCATTTATATATGTATATGTTTTATTGTGCATAGCTCATCTTATCTGTGTGTGTATGGCGATGATCGGATAATTTGTTATCCGGGAGTAGATGATGTGACAGGTGAGCCAGGAGCTGCTTAGAGACGAAGAGCATGGGCCACTTGGGGATTTTGAAAGAAACTTTACTGTTTTGTTTTTGATGTAAATATTTTCTATGTTAAATTTTAATATCATTTGTGTATAACGCTTTGGTACATTTGGATTATGTATGGTACTAATTATGGTTTGAAATTTCCCGTGTTTTTGGGAAATAGTTATAATTAATGTAGTATTTATTTTAATTGGAAAATTTATTTATTTAAAATAAGTAATATTCCTTAGGGATGTTACAATTGGTATCAAAGCAAATGTTTTGAAAATATTTTAAAAATATTTTGGGTCTTTTGGGAAGTGAGCTTATCGTTTGATTGTGTGTGATTTAATAGTATGTAAGAAAGATGTTAGTGGTATTGTTTAACTAAGTGAGTTAATAATAATCCAGTTGTAATGTGGCGTATCCAGGCTATGGCTGCTAATAGGAGGAGGAGGAATAGTGGTGCTGATGACATCGTAGAGGCCATTCATCGGATGGTGGATGCGATGCAGACACCGGTAGTGGCACAGCCCAGGGCGGCAATTGCACCAGTTAGGGTGCCCACTGTGGAGGACTTTCTACGCCACAAGCCAGCTGAGTTCACTGGGAAAGCATCTCCTGATGAAGTTGAGGCCTGACTTCGCAAGTGTGAGAAGATATTCACGGTGATGAGCTACGCAGATGAGCAGAAACTCCTTTTTGCCACCTATCTCCTGAATGGTGATGCTGAGTATTGGTGGGCGGGTATGCAGCAGCAGATGCAGACCCGAGATTAACAGGTGGAGTGGACTAGCTTCAGGACGCGGTTCATGGAGAAATATTTCCCCGACACCGCCAGGCAGGATAGGGAGGCAGGATAGGGAGGCAGACTTCCTCGCACTGCAGCAGGGGGACATGACTCTGCAGGACTACGTGAATAGGTTTGAGTATCTGGCGAGATTTTCCTCTCAAAATATGATAGAAGGGTGGAAATGTTTGAAGTTTGAGCGAGGACTCAAACATGAGCTGAAGAAGGTGGTGACTCCTTTACGAGAAAGGAGATTTCCTGTCTTGGTGGAACAGGCCAAGAGTGCCGAGCATTCGTAGAGGCGCAGCAAATGAAGAAGTCGTACAGCCGGCCACAGACATCTGGGGGTCCCACTTGCTATCATTGTGGCGGACCTCATTTGAAGAGAAACTGCCCACAGCTGACCGGTGGAGTAGGGGGATCCAGTGATCGTCGCAAGTGCTTCATCTGCAACAAACCGGGCCATTTTGCTAACAACTGCTCTGAGAAAAAGAGTCCTGGTGCGAAGAAACCAGTAGTAGCCTCGCCAGCAGAACGGGCACGAGCTGCAGGGAGAGTTTTTGCCATGACATCTACTAAGGCGACTCAGTCAGGTAACTTGATAATGCAACCTTGTTTACTTATGGGGCATGATGTATTGGTTTTATTTGATTTTGGCACAACCCATTCCTTTATTTCTAATGCTTGTGTGGGACGATTGAGTCTGGTGACACGTGACTTGGGGTGTGAGTTGCTTGTTTCAACCCCTTCCTTGGGCCAGGTAGCTACCAGTTCAGTCTGTGTTGGGTGTTCAATGGTGGTGGCAGGTCACAGATACAAGGTGAACTTGGTGTGCTTGCCCTTGGAGGGACTGGATGTGATATTGGGAATGGACTGGTTGTCTATCAATCACATCATAATTGACTGTGGATGACGTAGTTTGGTATTCCCAGAGCATGAAGGTTTGGGATTGATATCATCTCGGGAAGCGGAGAAAGCACTACAAGATGGGGTTGTGTGTTTTATGGTGGTGGCCAAGCCAGAGAAGAAAAGTGCGGCGGAAGTGATTCAGGCTATACCGGTGGCTAATGAATATGTAGATGTGTTTCCAGATGAAGTGTCAGGGTTGCCGCCGAGTCGAGACATTGACTTCACCATTGACCTCATTCTTGGTGCAGGTCCAGTGTCTATGGCTCCATACAGAATGGCACCGGCTGAGCTGGCAAAGCTCAAGAAGCAAATTGAGGAGTTATTGGAGAAGCAATTCATTCGACCGAGTGCTTCGCCTTGGGGAGCCCCAGTTTTGTTAGTAAAAAAGAAGGACGGGAGCTCACGGCTATGTGTGGATTATAGGCAGCTGAATAAGCTGACTATCAAAAACAAATATTCGCTGCCAAGGATCGACGATTTGCTAGATCAGTTGAAGGGAGCAGGAGTGTTCTCTAAAATCGACTTGAGGTCGGGATACCATCAAATTCTAGTGCGGCCGGAAGATGTGCAAAATACAACATTCAGGTCACGATACGGCCACTATGAATATGTGGTGATGCCATTTGGAGTGACGAATGCACCAGTAGTATTCATGGATTACATGAATAGAATTTTCCGACCTTGGTTAGATAAGTTTGTCGTTGTCTTTATTGATGACATTCTTATCTACTCAAGGACACGGGAGGAATATGCCGATCACTTGAAGGTAGTGTTGAAGATACTCAGAGACCACCAGTTGTATGGGAAGTTGTCCAAGTGTGAATTTTGGCTAGAGGAGGTACAGTTCCTTGGACATGTCATATCAGCTAAGGATATTGCAGTAGACCCAACTAAGATTGAAACAGTGCTAAACTGGGAAAGGCCTAAGACTGTGACGGAGGTGCGAAGTTTCTTGGGCTTGGCAGGTTACTACCAGAGGTTTGTGGAGGGGTTCTCAAAGAAGGTGAACCCATTGACACAGCTGACAAGAAAAGATCAGTCGTTCTCTTAGACCGAGCAGTGTGAAGAGTGCTTTGAAGAAATGAAAAAATGTTTGACTACTGCTCCAGTACTAGTGATTCCAGATACGGAGAAGATGTTTGAGGTGTACTGTGACGCATCCTATCAAGTTTTGGGGTGTGTACTAATGCAGGAAAAGAGAGCAGTGGCATATGCTTCTCGTCAACTAAAGGTGCATGAGAAGAATTACCCGACCTATGACTTGGAGCTAGCCGCCATAGTGTTTGCTCTCAAGTCTTGGAGGCATTATTTATACGGCTCTCAATTTCGAGTGTTCAGCGACCACAAAAGCTTGAAGTACTTGTTTGACCAAAAGGAGCTGAAATGAGGCAATGCAGGTGGATGGAGTATTTGAAAGACTATGACTTTGAATTGCTCTACCATCTGGGCAAGGCAAATGTTATAGCCGATGCGTTGAGTCGGAAGAAGATACATGTCTCTTGCATGATGATAAAGGAGTTGGAGTTGATTGAGAAACTCCGAGACATGAATCTAGGAATGCAGTTTGGGTCAGTCTCGATACAATGTAGCTTGCTAAGAGTTACCAATGAATTTTTGAATGAAATTCATGTGGCTCAGGGACATGACTTGGAATTGCAACAGTTTGTGGGGTGGTTAGGTACTGAAAAAGGGAAGGACTACCAGATGGGAGAGGACGGCATTCTATGGTTTAAAGGTAGAGTGTGTGTACCAGGAGGGCCTCATTTCAGGAGGCAGATACTGAAGGAGGGTCACCAAAGCCATCTTAGCATACATCCCGATATGACTAAGATGTATAAGGATTTGAAGGAGTCCTTTTGGTGGAATGGTATGAAGGCAGATGTAACAGACTTTGTTGCTTAGTGTTTGGTATGTCAAAAGGCCAAAATTGAACACCAAAGGCCGGGAGGTACACTGCAACCACTAGACGTGCCTCAGTGGAAGTGGGATAGTATCTCTATGGATTTTGTGACACATCTTCCAAGGTCGACGAAGGGTCATGATTCAGTTTGGGTGATAGTAGACTGACTGACAAAGTGTGCACACTTCCTGCCTATGAATCAGAAGTGGTCGATGGACAAGTTAGCAGAGTTGTATGTGCGAGAGGTGGTGAGATTGCATGGGGTACCCGAAAGTATAGTGTCAGATCGGGACCCTAGATTCACATCACGGTTTTGGCAATCATTGCAGGCGGCCTTGGGTACACAACTGAGGATGAGTTCAGCGTATCATCCTCAGACGAATGGACAGTCTGAGCGGACCATCCAATCTCTAGAGGACTTATTGAGGTCTTGTGTGTTGGATCACATGGGAAACTGGAATGATGTGTTACCTTTGGTGGAGTTTACCTACAATAATAGTTACCATGCAGTATTGGTATGGCGCCCTACGAAGCATTGTATGGAAGGAGGTGTAGAACCCCATTGTGCTGGTATCAGGACGGTGAAGCCTTTGTGCTTGGTCCTGAATTTCTGCAACAGACGACTAGTAAGGTCAAGTTGATCCAAGACCGGACGAGAGCAACTCAGAGTAGGCAAAAGTCCTATGCAGATAAGAGGAGACGGCCACTTGAGTTTGATGAAGGAGACCATGTATTTCTTCAAGTGACGCCAACCACAGGTATTGGAAGGGTTCTTAAATCACGGAAGTTGACTCTGAGGTTTATAGGGCCTTATCAGATTACACGGAGAATAGGAGCAGTGGCGTATGAAATCGCTTTACCACCTCACCTATCCAACTTGCATAATGTGTTTCATGTCTCACAGTTGAGGAAATACATTGCAAGTCCAGATCATGTTTTGGAGTCAGATGAGGTGCAAGTACGCGAGGATCTGACTATGCCAGTTAGACCGGTGCGCATATTGGATACTCAGGTCAAGCGACTGAGAGGTAAGGAGTTGAAGACGATGAAGGTTCTCTGGGACGAGGCAACGCAAGAGATGACTTGGGAGATGGAGGACCTCATGAGGAAGTCTTATCCTCACCTCTTTGCTCGTAAGTTCTATTTTCGAGGATGAAAACTTTTAAAGGTGGGGGAATTGTAAGACCCAAGAAAAATTAATTAATTAATTAATACGGGTAAAAGGCGCCTTTTTGGCATTAATTGTGGTTTAATGTGATGTGGAAAAGTACTAGCTCAAATGGTTGAGAGTACCTTGGTTGTGTGAGAGGACTTGGGTTCGAGTCCTATGTATGTCAGTTATGTGTGGTTATTTTATTATTACCTTTTTATAATATGTATGTGTGTGGGATTGATGATGTAAGCTGTTTTTGATTGGAGGTATCACCAAATGTGAATTGGCATAGTGGTTGTGCTTTGGCCTTATGTGTGAGAGGTCACGAGTTCAAACCTTGGTGGGTAAAGAAAACTTAGCAGAAGGGTAACCAGTAGGGGTTGAAAAATCACTCACTAGGGAACTTGAATAGCCATTAAGCCCACACTAAAGCCAATCCCGTTTTATTTTTATAACCCATTTTAAAGGCACCTATAAAAGCAAAACTTTAGGTAAAGGTAAGGGTTTTAGCAATTGTGGTGGACTGCTGGAGTGAGAAGCACGAATTGGAGAGTGTGAGAAGAGTTGAGAGTGTGCAAGGGCTGGACCAAGAGGGAGAGCGCGAATCTAGAATTCCTCATCTCAAACTTTAATCCAATAATCCAAGTTAGGGGTGCTGAGTTTATTGTACGAATATTGTATGTGCATCTGCGTTTTGTCAATTGGTTGAAGTGTTGAATGAATATTTGTGTAAAAGGTGCAATGTGTGAGAGAACTTGGTTGGTTGATCATGCGCATAAAGTCTTTTTGTGTTTGGTGTAATTTTATGAGGGTTTTTGGTACTGTATGTGGTTGTGTATGGTCGAACCCTCTCGGTTGGGTGAATCAAATGGGAGATATACCATGTTCATAATATGTGCTATTGATTTTAACGTATTGGGTCCTGTTGTTGTTGTGAGTGTACGTATTCTGGTTGTTTTCGCGTGTGATCAGGGGGGTTTTTGCAATTTTCACCCAAGCGAGTCCATCTCGCCTAGGCGAGATATGTAGGGTCTCGCGTTGAGTATTGGTTCGCCTAGGCGACCCAGTATCGGTGTTGAGCGAACTGTCTCTCGCTCAGGTGAGAGGCGCTCGCCTAAGCGGAATCGTGAAGTGACATGAGGGTTCTGAGCGCGATTTCTCGTCTAGGCGAAGGTTTGTGGGTTTTGAGCGAACTAGGGTCTCGCTCACGCGAGATGTAATGGTCAGGTGTGGTGTTTTGCATGTATTTTAGCCCAGGCGAGTTGAATTGTGTTTTTGGGCGAGAGATGAACTAGCCCAAACGAGAGGATCTCACCTAAGCGAGATAACTTGGTGTTGTTGCTGTTTTAAGCTCGCTCAGGCGAGGTGGGCTAGCCTAAGTGAGTGTGTGTTCTGGTTGTTTATCATAAAGGTGGATTGTATATGCATGTGGTGTGATGTTTGGGCTTGAAGGACTAAGTCCATTAGGAGGTCTGGGATGTGCTCGGTGGTTGGACACATGATGGGCATGGAACTGGTTGAGTTCCCGCCGGCTACTATTGGGCGAGGAGTCCTTAGTATGGTGATTGCATGTGTCGGGCGCACGATGGGCAAGGAACTATGATGTTCCCGTCGGCTACTATTGGGCGAGGATTCCATAGTATGGTGATTGCATGCGTGCCAGGGTCCAAGTGAGAGACTTGGATGTTTTACTACAGACGAGGAGTCTGTAGGGCAGGACTATGAGCGGGATAGGCTCATAGAGTGGGACCACGAGAGAGTTAGTTTCGTGGGAGCACAGGGAAGTCCCAAGACTTAGTTCATGCATATGACTCATGAAGGACTATGAGGTCATGGTTGGGTGATTTGGAAATTATGAGTTTGTACTTATATTATTTTGGGTGGGGAAGCATATTTCTTTCATATATATCTGTTTATGTTTTATTGTGCATAGCTCACCCTATCTGTGTGTGTATGGCGATGATCGGATAATTTGTTATCCGGGAGCAGATGATGTGACAGGTAAGCTAGGAGCTGCTTAGAGACGGAGAGCATGGGCCACTTGGGGATTTTGAAAGAAACTTTACTGTTTTGTTTTTGATGTAAATATTTTCTATGTTAAATTTTAATATCATTTGTGAATAACGCTTTGGTACATTTGGATTATGTATGGTACTAATTATGGTTTGAAATTTCCCGCATTTTTGGGAAATAGTTATAATTAATGTAGTATTTATTTTAATTGGAAAATTTATTTATTTAAAATAAATAATATTCCTTAGGGATGTTACACAAAGCTACAGCAGTACAAATCGTCTGGTGGGGGACACGTGCCGCCAGGCGCTGCCAGCTCCCAAACCGCCTGGCGGGTGTCACGTACCGCCAGGCGCACAGCGCCTCAAAATTCATCTTGCAGTAGGTACCGCCTGGCGGTATTACCCTCACCGCCAGGCGCCTGCCACCTGGTTGCCCTCTATTGCCAAGCTATCGCCTGGCGGACCCAATCGCGTCACCAGGCACTCGCGAACCAGGTACCCTCTGTTTCAACCCCTTTCGCCTGGCGGTTTCCAGCTCACCGCCAGGCGACACACCAGTAATCTCACTCAACTGGTTTTCCATCTTTTCTGCATTGGCTCTGTGACAAATCGCATTCTAAGTTAATGTGACTAATAGTGAACTTTCTCAAAAATCAACTTCACTCACAAACAAGTCATCTATACCAAAGGTCTCATTACCACATGAAATCTCCAACCTAAGATTGCAACCAATTGTAATGAAGTAATTTCAATCTTACTAATAAGTACAATCTTACTAATCCCCTAAACATTGTTAGTTCTACATGCCTGTTTTAACCTCATTATTCCATTATATAGCTAAGTTTATATTAGATTTCTTTTCTTTACCAATCCCCGTTTAGAACCAATATACTACATTCTACCCACTTGAGCTCAACCTCAATCAACCATACAATTCCGCATTTTCTCCTAACATCATGTCTAACCTCGCACGAATCATACAACATCCCATAACCACTCAAGTTGCAGGCCTTACTGTACCTGAGAAATATTTTTCATCTCCTTCAACTCCTCTATTTCATACTCCAATTTTCACATAACCTTGCCAAAATTTGCTTATCCCATTACTGCACCCAACTCAATCATCCTCTCGAGTCAAATCCTCTCCAAAATCACAACACTATCAAAATCCCCCCTCTAGCACACCTCACAACCATGCGTTTCCCTCTTCCTGCATTGGCGCCTGGCGGTAAGTCCCGCGCCACCAGGCGGTGCATCAGTTCTGGAAATTCCAAATTTACGCACTTCACCAACGAGAGACCAATTCTCTTCCCAGTTCTCACGAATTTTCTCGCCCAATAGTCCATTATACGAACTGCACCTACTCCATAAAATTTCCTTAGAGTTGCCCCACCAGTGGTCTCACAGTATCAAAACCCCACTTCTCGACCTAATTACCTAGTTGTATTGTTGCATTCGATTTAATCCCAATTACACTGCATTCGACAATTTTTACAACATCTAATTATCCCACAAGTATTATCACAGCGTTTTCTCTGATTGCAAGATTTCCTAGAACTCCAAAACCATCAGAATCGAGACATTTTGCTCACATCGCCTGGTGGCTGGATCAGCACCGCCAGGCCCTTCATCAAAATCCAGAAATTGGTAAAAAGTCTCATGCATCGCCTGGCGGCTGGGAGTGTGCCGCCAGGCGGTTCCCTTCTCAGAACCGCAAAACCAGCATAAACAGATGAGCCGCCTGGCAGTGATTCATCACCCGCCAGGCGGTTTCTGGAAATTTTCCAGAAACGCATAAATTCAAGCATACAACAGTAGATAGGCATTCAATTATCATACATCACATGTTATTATTCTTTTAAAATAAAATCGCGGAGTCTAGCTCCCCTAACCTGGTTTTTCCTTCGCTTAAGCTTGATGATTAGAATTCTTCCCTACGCCAATGGTTTCCTTAGCCTTCACACAACTCAGCCCCCAAAAATCCCTCTCAACCTCACAAGCTCTAAGATTTTCGTACTCTCTCTCTGGGTATGTTTTCCAGCTTGCAAAACCTTAGCTATTAACCTAGTTTTACCTTTTAAAGTGTGCCTAAAAACTAACTAAATGCCCTAGAACGAAAATTTATTATTAAGTGAGGTTTAATGTCATTCACTAACTCCTTAAGGCTATTTTCCAGCCACCCCTCTGCCATACCACTAGGATTTCCTTTCCACCTTTCCATATTCAAGTCAAAGCCAAAAATGCCAAAAATATAAAGTTTAATATAAGTTCTCCAAGGCTTGAACCCATAACCATGCAATCACCAAATCAATATCAAACCATTTAACCAATTCATAGTTCATGCTAGAAATCAAAATTCAATCATCATAGCATACCATAACATGTTTTTTATAGATTTAAATAATAAAACAATAACACCAAAGTGCTCTCAACCACATGAGCTAGCACTTTGCCACATCATACTAACCATAATTTAATGTCATAATTATTTCTCCTCCCGCATTTATTAATTAATTATTTATTTAATTAATTAAATTCTACAGGTCTTACAATTGTTATAAAATAAAGCCAATAATAAAGAGAAGAAGAAAAGGAAGAAGAAAGAATGGAGAACAACTTTTCTATTTGCTTTTCTATGTCTCATTACCCAGAGGAAAAGTCCCTATTTTTCGCTACAAAAGGTAACCCAAAGGATACAACTCAAAGGTTATAATAGTTAATGCAAACAATTTAAATAGCATCAATAGTAATCAATCATGAGTAATTGTTAACAAGTTAATGGACATCCATTAATTTCATAAAAAAAAAAAACCTCAATTTCGTATAGTACCAAAACTTTACTAGAGAAACTATAAATATTTTAAATTAAGCATTTTTTTTCTCTCCTTCTAATTCTAGTGTTGGTTGTTAAATCCAAATATTATTTTTCAAGTATCTTTAAAGTGTGATTTAATAGGAAATTCAAGAGGGCAAATTTATTTATATAGAAAATTTAAAATGCTTGACAATATAATGTTATGTTGTTTGAAGAAGGCATTTACAATTTAAAATTTATTTAAAATTGAAGTGAGGAATCATAGCAACCGTCATTTGATGGTGGCATGTAGAGATGAAGGCTCTAAATGCAGAGCCTTAATCATCAGGTGGATGGCTTGTTATGATTGTATACTAGAGGCGGTGGGGTCTGCACACGTGGTTGGAGGGTGGTTTGTTATAGTAGTGACCCAGTATCTGGGTTCTGGTATGAACTGCCTGGCGGGCCATGAATTTCCGCTAAGTGTCGCAAAGTTGTTCTTGGTTTTTTGTGTTGTTTGATGCTTGATTCCTTGAGACTTCTGGAATTTATGGTTGGATATTGTGTGTGATGATGAAATGTTATTAATTGAGTGAAACCCAGACTATATAATAAATCATTGGCAATGGCAATTAGGTGATCATAGACTTGAGAGAGGGGTTAGAAGAGGACATTGCGGGAAATAGATTCCAAGGTACAATTAGTATTTAATTGTGGCATCCATTGTGCCTTTTTATTTCTGGGATTGCACATACGAAGAAATTGGGAAATTGCCCAAAATCTGATACGCTGTCTGCCGGCGCATGTTCTGCCGCCACGCAATAGCGGGAGTTTTTCCAACTCAACAGTATTGGTTGTACGTTGGATCTTGGTTCGAGTATTAGTTCGTGATGTGAAATTTGGAATGACGAGAATATCATGCGTAAGTTTTAATAAACCAGAATGTAGGAACGAAAAGTGTATGAATTGATGGTCATAATAGGGGTGTGCGAGAGCTAATAGGGAACTAGAATCTGAAACAAATAGAGGAGATTGATGATTGGGATAATAGGCAATGAGAAGGTATGTTTGCATTATGTGTTAATGTGTTATGAGCTCACCCTTTCTATTTGTATTTGGCGATGATCGTGTGACTTGTCACACGGGAGTAGATGATATTACAGGTGATGTTGCTGACGCTTATAGATGGAGAGGGAGCCAGCTTGGGATTTTGAGCAAGGAACTTATTTATGTTTTTCGCTATCTTTATTGGATTTTGGAATTTGTAATAACTTTATTACTATTGTTAAATAAATTTTAGCGCGTTGAACACTATTTGAAATTTTCCCGTGTTTGGGAATAATAAAATTATGACGATTGAATTTCAATTCTTTATTTATTTATTTTAATTAAGTAATTTCCAATAGGTGTAAGATCCGGGATATTTAAATAATTAAATTAATAATTAGTTAGTAAATGTGGGTAGTAGAAGCCTTTATGACATTTAATGCTAATCATTGTGACATGGAAAAGTACTAGCTTAAGTGGTTGAGAGTACTTGGTTTGTGTGAGAGGACTTGGGTTCGAGTCCTATGTATGCCATATGTGTGTTATTTGATTGATTATTAATTTTAATAAATTGCGTGGTTATGTTGGGTACTAACATAATTATATAATTAGAAGATTTATCAAAAAAATGACTTGGTTGAATTGATTGTGTAAATTGCCTTGTGATTAAGTGGTTGTGGGTTCAACCCTTGTTGAAATGAATTAATCTCTTTATTTTTGTTAAAGTACTTGTGGTCTGAATGTGAAAGGATGGGAAAGCCTAGAGACAATGGGCAGCCAAGGGAGTTGGGAGAAACAGCCATATAATTAGAAGATTTATCAAAAAAATGACTTGGTTGAATTGATTGTGTAAATTGCCTTGTGATTAAGTGGTTGTGGGTTCAACCCTTGTTGAAACGAATTAATCTCTTTATTTTTGTTAAAGTACTTGTGGTCTGAATGTGAAAGGATGGGAAAGCCTAGAGACAATGGGCAGCCAAGGGAGTTGGGAGAAACAGCCCATAATGGCCTATGAAAGGTAGTAATAAACATTAAAAAGAACCATTATTCATTTTTTTTTACCACAATTAGGAGCCATATAAAAGGGGAAAATTAGCCAATTTGAAGGTATTTGGAAGTCTGAAACCTAGAGTGAGAAGGGAGTACGAATTTTGAGTGTGAAGGTGAATTGGGATTGAGGGCAAGCGGTGGTGATTGAGAGAGCAAGAAGGCAGGGTTCTTAGGTATCACAAAGTCAAGGTTAGGCAACCTTTTGAAGGAAAGATTCACAGGTTAGGGGAGCTCCTTTCCATGCATTTATATGTTTGTGTAGAAACTTGATGTGTTTCTGTGATGTGCACTGATTTGTGAAACTTTGTCATGTGAATTGTTGGTATTTGTGTTGTAAATTGGGGAATTGGATTGTTTTGGGGTAATGGAATTAAACCCTAATGAGAGTGCATGTAAATTTTGGGGTTTGGTGGTACTGCTAATGGATTGTGGTTCAATTGCGCTTGATTGGGGATCAACTTTGTGTATAATTCGTGCTCTTGACAATTGCAATCAGTAATGGAGTACTTAGCATAGTGGTGTGTGAATTTTGGCAATTGGTTTGGTGTCTTTGTGTGCGTGACAGTGAATAGGTCCTCTATTCTCACCCGAGCTAACTAGGCTCGCCTAGGCGAGAATAGCAGAAAGGAGATTTTTGGTTATGTCTGCACATCTCGCCCCGGCGAGAGCTGCTCGCCCAAGCAAGGATTCGTGAAAATGTGAGGTGGAGCTCGAGGGTCTCGCCCAGGCGAGGAGCCCATGCTTTAAGTGATAGAGTACCTCGCTCGGGCGAGAGGTACTCGCCTAAGCGAGAATTCGAGTTCAATGCTTGTGTGTTCTGATGTCTCGTCGCCTAGGCGAGTGTTGTTGTGGTGAGCGAAGTGGGATCTCGCCCAGGCGAGGTAAGCTCGCCTTTGCATGTGAGACATGTTTGCACGCTAGCTTAGGCGAGAAACCTTAGCTTGAGCGAGACAGGCCTGGTCGCTTAAGCTAAGGCTTCTTGCCCAAGCGAGTTTAGGACGGTTTATAGGTATTGTTTGTATACCTTGATGAAACATGGATCAGGAGATGCTGTGCCATGAGCGGGTAGGTTCATGGATGGTGGATAACATGTGATGGTATGGACGGGGAGGTTCATACTCGATTACTCTCCTGTGGGGATACAAGCGAGGTAGGTTCGTATGTTCCATGCTCACATTTGAGAGATGCTTCGTGCGGGGAGGTACGTAGCTTGTGGATCACATGTGTTGGACTACGGACGGGTAGGTCCGTAGAGTAGGATTACGAGCGGGGAGGTTCGTAGAGGCAGGACCACGAGCGGGCAGGTTCGTGTGAGCATCAGGAATCCTGAGTCCATGACTGACCTTGTTGTATGTTAGTAGTTGAACAGCCATGGGGCGTGTTGAGAATGTAACCAAGATGTAATTATGATAATAAGATTGGGTGTTTTCTATTATTTAATTTCTATGATTTTTATATACATTTTGAGCTCACCCTTTCTGTCTGTGCTTGGCGATGATCGTGTAATTTACACGGGAGCAATTGATGATACAGGTAATGCTGCTAACACTCGAGATGGAGAGAGGGACTAGCTGGGAATCAGAGCTAGGGATTTACTATGCTTTAAAGTTTTATTTGGAACTTGTAAAAGCTTTTGGAATTATTTATCTTTATTCAATAATTATCGCGTTGAATATTAAATTTTTGTTTTATTTCCGCGGCGTATATTAATGAAGACGTGACGTTCCAGCTTCTTTTTATATATTTAAAATATTTTAAGTAATATCATTTTAGGGATGTTACAATAGGGACGTTACAAATTCCACTTGGCAATGGGTTCTATTAATTTGTTTTTTTTTCTTTAAGGGTTTTGGTTGTTGGAACTTGGAATTTATCTCATGCATTCTTCGTGTTTATTCTTGACAAAAGATTTTGTCCTGACTTCCATGAAACTCGTGAAAGTTTAATTTTGGGTTCATATTCATGGCCTTGCATTAGAGTATTGCAAAAATATGTAGAATGACAAAGTAGTCCATCACATTTCCGCTCATTAGCATGCAATCTAAGGCTTTTAACATGAGTTGGATTCACAAACATGCGTTTAAACCTTGGAATTATTAGTAGATATCAAGCTGCCTTCAAAGGAGGTTCGTGCTTTATTACCTCATCAATATTCTCCTAATCACCGTCTTTGACTTATAATGTGATAAACCACACTTGGGACATCTTCTGAACTCTACAAACTCTTTTATATATAAAACATTAGGACATGAATGAATATTTTGATATATTTATTGAACAACGTATCTTCTATGTTTTATAATTTCGATCAGGTAGTGTATTAGTTTTAGGAAGCATTTCCTTCAACAACTAAAGCAATTATGTGAAGCTTTTATTAGTCCACCCATTCAATGCCTTCAAATTCATCAAGCTTAACATTGCTGATAATCGTGTGAAGTTAGTTGAACTAGGATATAATGAAGTCTCTTCATCGATATACATATTTTCATACACCACTTTAGCAAAAGATTGTACTCCAACATCATGGATAATGTGCTCTAATGTATCTTCCATTGTCTAATCAATAGATTCATATGTTTCAGACACACTTGGCATGTCTAACAATTCACCATGTCACGTCCATGTTGTATAATTATTCAAAAATCAATCACACAAAAATATGTTCTCTAATTTCAGCAACATCCAATATTCTCCATTTAAACAATTCACACAAGGACACATCATCCTTACTCTGTTTTCTACACTACTAGTATTACGTTGAGCGAACTGTATAAACTCTTCCACTCCTCTCTAGTAATCATCACTTGTACATGCTAAATTAATCCAATTCCAACCCATATCTATGTTTTGTATCAATACATGTATATTTCTCATTTTCTTATAAAATGTATGACCCGATCCCATTCAAGAAGATTAACTTTTATTATAAGTGAGTAGTACATAAATTATAATCATCACCCGTTATATTTTACAAAATTTCGATGGCATTTCGCATTGGTCTTGAGGTGACTCGAAATGAAAGTGGTGACACTGTCAAAGCACTTCAAGATCAACATAAAGTGCAATAAACAAAAATTGACTAAAATATATGAAATGTAGATTATAATTTATCTACTAATCAACTAATAAAATGTGATTAGAGGAGTATTAGACAAATCAATGTATTAAATCTCAAACAGAAAACTAAGGATCACTCAATGTTTGTCAAAGGTCAGACACCTCCGAACTTAATACCAACACATTTAAAAAAAACAAATATTTCTACTATTTCAAATCATTCACATAATCCAAATTATAATACATTATTTAAATGTAAATTTAAATTCTACAGAAATAATAAATATTAATTAAATTAAAAAAATATATAGGCTTACCAAAAACCTACTAGTATTGAACTTCATATTTTATGGAATTTGATACTGATACACTTTAGTCAAAATATCATCAAAAGGAAATTAACAACAAAAAAAAACACTTACCTGGAGTGTAAGTGGACAAGAAGGAAGTAAGGCACGACAATAACCATGAAGACCAATGCAGGAGACATAAAGGTAGCAGGCATTGTAGGAATGGCTGACATAAACTTGAAACGAATGGTTGCATTGGCGATGATGAGAAGTGGGAGGGACATGTATGGCAATAAAATGAAAGCGGATTGTGGATGCGACTAAATGAATGACACTATCTCACACCAACGATGATGAGACCCCACATGATGGACGACGATGAAATGAATGGAGGAAATGAGGACGACAAAGCTCACGACCAACGAATGGCAAACTTCGAAAGCTCTTGTGAATGGGCAAGGGTGGTCCGACAATGTGCGTTAGAACCCTCATATGAGTGGTCTAAATCGAATAAGAACTTGCGAAGAGTGATTTGATGATGAAAACCAATCACAAAGATTTGGGAGAAATGGTTCCTTAATGGCGGGAATGGGAAAAAAAGAGTATTGTGTGTGCGTAAGGGATAGTGAAAATGTTTCACCTTTTTTAGGTCCAAGATAACTTTTTTGACGATGGTTATTGCATGCAATTGTCATCATTTTCCCTCTCTCATTGTTTTGAAGACAATTTGAGTTAATCGTCGTTGTTTCACTCTGCACAACTTAATTACGATAGTTTTTGGCTTAAGTGTCATTAAAATGTTCGAAAATGATATTTCGACATAAAATTTTAACTCAATTTTGACACGGATGACGTGTCACTAATTTTTTATTTCAAAATGTATTTTCTGTTTCTTTTCTAGGAACCGACACACGTGCGGAGAAGAAGGTTGAAAGAGTGCAAATTTGTTTCTTTTGGCAGAGAATGAGAAACTTTAGGAAAACCTAGCCTCACCACTTTGTTTCCTTTGGCGGAGAGAACGAGAACCTTAAGCAACAGTGACCAATCCTCAAATTTGGAATGTCGACGACACCGTGGTTAACAAGTTCACATTTTTCTTGGTTTTGTGTTGCAATCGCCCATGATTCCTATTTTGTTTGTTCGCATAGCATAGGAGTATTTGTGGTTGATTTTTTGTGGGTGGGTTATAGGGTTCTTCCATTTCATCCTTGGTGTTGGTTGAAATTTCGTATGTTATTATGTGTTTTCCTTGGTGTTGGTTCTTCCATTTTGTCAAAGACCAGGAACTCAACCAAATTTGGTAAGGGATGGAAGCATGAAAAAATTGTTAAAGAAAAAAAAATCACATCAGCACTCACACATATATTGGGAGACATGTGCAAATAACTGCAGAGTTGTGTTATTAATTTTGTACACATTTCAGACAAATTGCAAATTATGAATCCATGTTCTATGTACCCAAAATGAAAAAAAAAAACATTGAATTTCTTACGAACATTTAAATAGTCCATTGGAGTCATTGTTAAACAAAAAAAATATGGCATCACCGGTCACTAATATGTGGGGATCCATGTTAAAATAAGTGGGAAGTTGAGTTGAAGTTTTTGTACAAATTATGTATTATATTGTAATTATCAGATAGCATGTACTATGTACCCAATATAGACAATATAAATTACATTAGAGTCTTTATGAACAAAATAATATATTGGAGATCTTGACAAAAAAAAAAATCATATCACATCAACACTCACACAAATTTGGGGAGACATGTGTAAATAATTGGGTAGTTGCGTTATGCATTTTGTACACATTGCAAACATGTTCCAAATTATGAATGACCATGTTCTATGTACCTCAAATGAAAAAGAAAATACATTGGATTCATTACGAACAAAGAAATAGTCCATTGGAGTCATTGTTAAACAAAAAAAATAGCATCACCAGCCACTAATATGTGGGGACCCATGTTGAAATGAATGGAGAATTGGGTTGACATTTTGTACAAATTATGAATTTTATTATAATTATCAACAATGTATACTATGTATCTAATATAGACCATAAAAATTACAACAAAATAATTTATTGGAGACAATCTTCACAAAAAAATAAAAATAAAACACAACAACTTTCATACAAATGTGGGGACCAATGGCCAAATAAGTGTGGAGTTGGGTTAAAGTTTTTGTACACATTGTTCACAATTTGCAAATTATGAATGACCATGTTCTTTGTACCCAATATAGACAAAAACATGTAATTGGGGTAGTTATGAACAAAAATAAAGTCAATTGGTATTAGTCTTAACGAAAAAAAAAATGGCACCACCATTGACTCATATGTCGGGAGCCATGTGATAATAAGTAGGAAGTTGCATTGTAGATAATATGGATAAAAGATTACATTGAAGTCCTTATCAACAACAAAATACTTCATTGGAGTCAGTCTTTAAAAAAACATAATACAACAACAGTAACAAATATGTGGGGAGCAATATGCAAATACATGGGGAGTTGCAATGGAGTTTTTGTACTTATTAAAGTTTAATAAGTGCAATAAATGACCAAAATATCCAACATTTCTCCCCACTTAATCCATGAGTACTCCCTACATACCTTATACATAACTTATGGTATTTTTTTCATCACTTGAATCCAAATAAGTTGTTTTTCATTTTAGTACTTATGTAAATAGTTATGGTTTCATTACATTGAACATATTGTGTTAATATTTAAGTTTGATATTTTGCATAAAATTACTACAACTGATGTTTAAAATATGAAGAATAAATCCCAATTTAGTCCAGTACAACTCCCCAAATACTTCATACATATGGGACATTTTTTTCATTACCATCATCCAAATAAGGTACTTTACAATTTGATGGTGACGGAATTAATTTTGTGTTATGGATGCATGACAACCAATGTACAGTGTTAACAAGTTTTATATTCTCCATTGAGTTATTGCAACTGATAATCAAAAAATTTACAATAACTCCCCAGTTAATCTAGCACGACTCCCTAAATACCATTTACATTACTTATGGGACAATTTGTAATGTTTACAATCCAAATAAGCTGTTATTCAATTTAGTCGTCATGAAAATAGTTTATTTTTGTTGTTCATAACTCAAGATCAAAATGTCCATCTTAACTTCCCACTTAATCCATCATTAGTCCCCACATTCCTCATTCATTAATTATAGACATTTTTCCATCATCTTCATCCAATTAACATTTAGTAGTCCTGGAATATTATTGTGCTATCATATGATGACAATGAACATTTTCTCTTGACTCTCAAGTTTTATATTTTCCATTTTTATATTTTTTCATTGAATTACTGCAACTGATGTTCAAAATAATAAGAATAGTTTGGTCCTGTGATACGATGACAATGAACATTTTGTCTTAACACTTAAGTTTCATATTTTGCATTAAAAAAATTGTTACTAATGTTCATAATATTAAGAAAAACTCCCCACTTAATCCAGCACTACTCCCCACATACAGAACCCAAAACAAAATGAAAGTCGACGAAGGAAAGATTCCAACAACAACACCCAAAAAATTTGATTCTCCCAACCTTGCAATCACTTATATTGCATCCCTTGCTTGCAATGAGTCCTATTGCCAAAAGATATGACATTTCCCTTAAATAAACCCAATGTTTCAACTTTTGTAAAATGTTTTCCTTATTTACAAAATTGTAAACATGTAATAGGCTGGCTTGTGAAACGTTGTTATTCAATGATATTGAGAGGTATGTTTACACTAGTGTTGGCAACCGAAAACAATTTTTTCAATAACATGTGGAATTGGTACACATTAATAAAAAAATGAGTAAAAAGTTTGACAAAAAAATAATGAACCTCAAATTATGTGAGTCTAACTAATTATGATGAATATAATTGAAAAAGAATTTTGACTAATATAAAAAATTAAAACTTTGTCAAGTTGAAAAAATATTAGACAAATTGTCATCAATAAATAATAGTAACCGTGAATGACAAATTTTTCTTAACATTATTATTTTAAAATCAGTAAAAATTATTTGATATTTTTATTTTTGAATAAACTCGTGTTAAGGATCATTCTAAAGTTATTCTTACAAAGTCAATCAATATTTTCGTCACATAAAATTTTATTAAAATAAATAAATAAGTAAATGATTATAAAGTACGGAGGACCACACTAAATCTATGATAAAATATTTTTTTTCAACTAATTAAATACTTTATTTAAAAACAAAATATAAGAATTTAATAAATTTAAATTAATTTATCCTAACAAAATACTAAAAAATTAAACTTAAGAAATTCAAATATCTTAAAAATTATGACATTTTCTGTAGATTACCAAAATTTGCCATCAACCTATAGTAATTAACCTTACTATCTTAATGTAAACTTACAAAATTATCTCAAATAATTTTTTTTCCCTAGCAACAGTTAAACAAAAAAAGTCAATTAAAAAACTGTACAAATTCATAAATTAATTTGCTACTAGGCTAATAACAACAATTAGGGATGGCAACGAGGTGGGGCGGGACGAGTTTCGCTATCCCATACCCATTTCCGTAGAAAAAATTCATCCACATTCCCAAACCCAAACTCAACGGGTATCAAATTTTTTTCCCATCCTCATCCCCACAGGGTAACGGGTATAATCTCGTACTCATGCCTATACCCGTTTTCTTACTACTTCAATATTAATTTTAATTAATTTTTATAAAATAATAAAAAATTACGGTAAAGGAAACATAATATTATCAAATATAGAAGGATGGTTGTTTCTGTGATATCAAATATTTTGAAATAAATTATAATTGTTTACACTTTATATTAGAATACCAAATAAAATTTCATCAAAACCAAAATATTTATTAAATTTGCAAACTGCAAAAACTTAGTTGATACAATTTAAAAATATTTTTTAAAAAAAAATATAAAAGGAAAACAAATATTCAAATTAAAATATATTTTAAATGTTTGTTTACTTCAATTTTTAAAATTTTAATGAATCTCTTTTTTATACACTAATAAAAGTTATAATACATCACTTGATTAAAATGACGCAAAGAACAAATAATAAACATAATAATAAAATTTTGACATAGATGTTATACCTTTTGAACTTCAATGTATGTTGGATGGTGGTAAAAAAAATTCATGGCAATTACATTAAATTTTTGTATTATAGTAAATAAACATTATTTATACAATTATAGTGAAAAATTACAGTATGATTGATAATGAGTTAGAAAATAAAAATAATTAGATAAAATATATCGAAATAATATTGTATATGATTAAAATAAACAACAAATAAAAATATTACAAAATTAACAAATGTGTGTCTTAGAAACAATTTGAGAGACTATCGAAAGAAATCGCACAAAGAAAAATAAATTTATAAGTAAGGGTATGATAAGATCAAAACTACCTTAGAGATCTAAGAAAACTTTTCAAATATCAACATATATACTCAATGGTTGAGAAATAACGAAAATTGTTTAGCGAAACAAAAGTTCTTCAAATGAAATAAAAATTAATAACAATAAGTAAAGAATTTTTTTATATTGTAAAGCCCATTTATTTCTCTGCCCTAATAACTAAGGGACTGCCCCAATCTGTTGGGCCTAAGGCCAGCCCAAGAAGTGCCCAAAACACTTAAACCTAACCCTAACGCCTCATTCTGCTAATTTTCAGAGAAGATTGTTCCCCTACCCCCCTTGCAGCTGAACATAGAGCTCTGCTAGGGCATTCTCCGAGCAACCGTCGTTTCACTCTAAGGTCTCATTCGGGTAAGTTGAACTTAGACTTTACCCTTCTCTTTCCATTCCTGTGCCTTGGTCTCTGTTAGATTGAATCTAAAACAGTAGGCTTAGTAATACATCTGTTTTCCAGTTTTACTGCGCTGGTTTGGATCGTCGTACCTTCCCTTTCTCAGTGAACTTCAGTGCCCCCATTCAAGGTAAGGGAAGCTAAACTTCATGTTTTGATTCACTGTTGGTGTGCTTTGGTCCTGTTTCGTGTTTTGGTGATAGTATGTTGTTTTTTATGGTACGAAAATGCTTTGGGTGTTGTTGTGAGTGAGTCCCTGATTGAATACACGTGGTTCAGTGGTGAGTACTGATATACTCGCCCAGGCGAGCTCATCTCGCCCAAGCGAGAATAACAGGAACTCGCCTAGTTTTTTTCTACTTGAGCGCTTGCCCAGGCGAGGGGCTGTGTTTTGAGCGACGAACTGTCTCGCTCAGGCGAGACAGCCTCGCCTAAGCGAGAGCTCGCGAAATTCTCCAGGAGCCATTGTTGCAGTCTCGCCTAAGCGAGAGTCTGCTGCTTGAGTGAGAGCACTCTTCTCGCCTGAACGAGGACTCCAGCTTAAGCGAGACCTCTTTTGGGTTTTTGCTATGCTTTGTTTCATGAATGTTGATGGTTGTTTGATTGGCTGGTTCATTGACTTATTATGTACGAAAGGGGTGGATATGCATGTACTATGTATGTATGGGGAAGAATAAATGAATTGGAAATGAGCTTGGCATGAGATATATTTGATGGTTGATCACCCATACTAAAGGACGTGTTAATGGTATGCGTAAGAACTTCATGACTGATTGATAATGTATGAGTAAGGTTTATGTAGGACATAATTCCATGACCCTTGTAGCGGGGCTCGTGGTGGTGCCTCATCATATGGACGTAATTTCGTGGACCCTTCTAAGGGGAGTCCCTAGTGGTCCCTCAACAATAAGACCTAATTCCACGAACCTCGAGGTGAGGGTTCACGGTGGTGCCTCGAGATCAGGACGTTATTCCACGAGGGTAACGTGGTGGTGCCTCAAGGCCAGGACATAATTCCACGAAGGCCATGTGGTGGTACCTCTTGTAAGGGTATAATTCTGCGAAGGCCTCACGGTGACGCCTCACTGCTAGGACGTAATTCCACTGTCTCGTGGTGGTGCCTCATTGAATGTATCCAGATAGTCAAGTTTTGGTGTCTTATATGGTTTTGGTGCCTTGTATGTCTGCCATTTATGCCTGAATATGAAATTGTATGTTGAGTGTATGATTTGAGAACTTTTTCACTAGCTTACCCTTTGCTTATTTGTATGATTGTGTATGGTTTCTTCCTTTGCGATGATCATCAACCTTGTTGATGTGAGCAGATGTGAGAACCTCTAGCAGTGGTAATAATAGAGATGTTGCGGTTTGATGATACCTTGGGCGCCTATCAGGCTCATTATGGGGGCCTCAGCATTGGAGTTTAGTAGTAGTAGTAGTTTCTCTCGCTCTTGGCGAGTTTTTGTATCTCGTTTAGGCCTTTGGAGTCTCTTCCTTTTGTTATGGATACTTTGGGGTACTGTGTACGTCATATTTCGTCTTCCCGCACTCTCTGGATATTTAATATATGTGGCATTTATTTAAATTGATTTTATCTATTTAATTGGGACGTTACATATATTACCTAGTAAATGAAAGGTTTATGCTATTAAACACTTAAATTGAGAGTATTAAACATTCTCATGTCAAAAGGAAAATATACAATAAATAAAAATATTAAAAAATAATAAAAATATTCAAATGTGAGACATTAAATTTTTTTAATTCACATACATCATTTTAACATAATTACATAAAAGTTATGATAAGATGAAAAATATATTGGAGATGCAAATGAGTTTCATGACAAACCCAATAATTAGAATAAATAAAAAATAGAATATATATATATATATATATGTATATATATATGGTTACTTAATTAATTATAAATATTTTAATAATTTAAATGGAGACGGAGATATGGCAGGGACGAGTATTATGGCGGGGATATGTCTATCCTCATACCCATCCCCATACCCAATTAGAAAAGTCGGGGATTCCCCATACCCATATCCATACCCAGTCAATGTGAGGATTTCCCGTCAAAACAGAGACAGGTTCGGACAATACCCACGGAGACAAATTTATTTGCCATCTCTAACAACAATACAAGGCTAACCATAATCCATAATTACAAAATTTATTTTTTATATATTTAATCTCATGACATGATATAGAGATAATAAATGAATCTATCTTTATGAATATATGTGAACTTGTTTTCCGAAATTAAATAGATATAAATACAAGTATGATTTATACTTATTTTTGTTTGAAATTTATTAAAATACGAAAATTTATTTTTAAAATACGTATTTGATTATTTTTTTTATAATTATTTGACATTTTCTCCAAATATTTTATACAAATATATTTTTTTTTTAATTTGACATTGATGGAAAAACTTATATCGTATTAATATTAAATACTTTAAAATATTTTTTGTTGTTGTGATATTTCTATAAACAAATTATTCGATTAATATTAAAAAAAAAATACTAAGCACAAGTATAATTATTTCAAGATAAAAATAAATATGAGACAAAATTTTCTTACTAATTAAATATAAAGATTAAAAAATAAAAATAATATAAGTAAATTTGCTCCCATCCCACCCGGTTCTTATTCCTAAACTCCAGTATGTTTCCATTCACTACCCTTTTCAAACTTGCCTTTGATTTGACACCTTCCCCACCTATTCAATTCATAATTTATTTGTTGAAAATTTGAAATTTGAAATGAAGAGAAAATAAGTTGTTAGATGTCTTACAACTTCTATTAAGAGCAAGATTTTGTAGTTGTCAACATTCAAACATATAATTGAAACCGTTCAATATCCATGACTAAACTCCACATAATTGTGCCAAATAACTCTCAGATTAAGATATTAAATAATAAAATTTGTATTACAAAAAAACTTTAAATTATAATTTGATGTTTAATTTGTTATTTTTATAGTTATAATTATTCATTAGTTTTAATACATTGTATACATAAATAAATCTGAAGAAAAGGGTGAGAAAACCCATAGGTCTTCTAATGAAGTAAACTACAAGACCAATTGGATTGAAATTTTCGAAGAAATGTGTCCCTTTCTTGTGAATGTACGTGGCTTCTTCTTAATTATCAATAAATATGAGTAGGTCCTCATACTCTTATTAACTCATGGACGTTGACTTATTAACTCATGGACGTTGACTTATTAACTCATGGCCGTTGACTGCTAATTCCTCGCCCCCTTCGTTACAAAATTTTAAGCACATCTTCTTTCTCTAACAGATCTCATATTCACTAGATGTCACAAAAATTAGCTTTTAAGAAGTAAGAATTAGTTGTATTATACCTTATTTCTTTACGTGCAGCTACATAATTTATTGTAGAATACTTGTAATATATATATATATATATATATATATATATATATATATATATATATATATATATATATATATATATATATATATAATACAGTCCAATAAAGTTTACTAAGCCTCAATAATATAGAAGAAATATTATAAGATACTCCTTCAAGACCAAATATTCTTAATTATGTTAACGGTAATCGTATCAAATTTCAGTAGTCTGATTATATCATCATATTTTTTAATACCATATATTTACAAAACATTTGATATAAGAGGTATGTTGACACATTATTATTATGATTATCATTTAATTAAGGTAAGTCATTATTTTACTAATTTGATATCACATTACCAATCTTATCACTTGACCTTTGGTCCAAAAGTCTTTTAAATACAGCCAGTATTCCAGTATTTCTCAAAGAAAGGATACTCTCGTATACTCATACTCTCTTACTGACTCAATGTCGAAGAGTTTTGTGTAGATGTATCTTCTTATATTCTTTGACCTTCAAAGTATCATCTCAAGATTTATAAAATCACCAAACTCCTCTTAGCTAAAGGTTCATCTTAAATTCTTGATAAGAATATTTTGCATCTACCATGATAAGAACATCTTTTAAAACTTTTTTTGTGTGCATATTTTATAGAAACAGAAATATTTATATATTTAATATATTTATATATGTACATGCATATATAAATATATAATATCAATAGTAATTGTAATATTATAACAATTATTTAAATAATAATAATAACAACCGTAATAATAATAATAATAATAAGTAATTGTAATAAAAATAAACAATAACAATAATTATAATAATAATTATTATTATTATTATAATAATAATATATAATATTAATAACAAATAATAAATACAATAATAATAAAAATAATAATCTAAATGAAATTTTTTGTAAATTAATAAAGATAGTAGGGTATTTATGAGTGGTATTTTCGTAAATCAAAAAAGGGGTGGATTGGTAAATTGATAGCATGTGAATATATGATTATGTCACGTGTTATGCTTAGACATTGCCAAATGTCAACCTAAACTTCCACCACTTGTCAACACTTTAAGTGTGTTAAAATTTCTTCTTTGAGTTAACTTTGTTACTTTTGATTTTTTTTATTATTTTAGATTTAAAAAGTTGTGATGGTTTGAACTGTATTATGTATAGATTATGCACACATATAACTTCAAATCTTAAAAGAGGAAACCATCAAGTGTAAATTTCTCCTATCATAAAAACATAAAAGTTATAAAATGTTGAATTGAACGTTTTCTCCTAAAATAAATAAATATATATATATATATATATATATATATATATATGATATATTTATATAATAATTCTTTTTACTTAATAACGTAATAGTTTAAATATAATAAATCAATTATTTTTTAACCCATCTAACCTATATCATGAAATAATTAATGTCAACTGCATCATAAAATCATCAAATATAGAACAATATAGATACAAATAAACTAAAAGCTTAGAATTTTCATCACTAAACTAATTTAAACTTACCATGGCTCATAAATACTAACCCTTTTAGCATTATACTAAGTTGTAGTTTCTTCTTTTTTGGACAACAACTTTGTTAGGAAATGTACCACTTTGGCATAATTGGGGATTTGAGGGATTTAGAGTCGATTTAGGTGTGGAAACAAAGTAAAGGTGTGAGATTCAAAATCACTTAAGTCGATTAGCAACAAAGATTGAAGTTGGGTAACAAAAATTGAAGCTAATGAAAGAGGAAAGCTAGAAACATATTGAGTGAATTAGGACCGTAAAGCGAGCATGAAAACAAAGCATTACAATAATGCAAAAAGAAACAAATCTTTTTTATTATTTCGTCAATACATTCCATAAATTTCCATTACTTTTCAGACATATTGGTCATAGGTAGTTAAGGTATATTTCTATGTAATTTTTCTCGCTTCACTTACTCATAGATACATGCTTTAGTGACAAATTCATATATATATATATTAGTAGGGGGGGTGAATTGCTATGTAAGAACCTTTTAGCATTGAATCCAATACCATGGGGCATCTATTTATACTTTTATACAATAATCCTTTATTTGTTCAAGATTTTGTACGAAGTGAACCCATCTCTGATCTAAGTGTTTGGTAGGTAAAATAGGATCATTGCAAGTGTTGAGAGCATTAACCAAGCACTTGATGCGAAGAAGAAACTTAGACATTGTTTTCTATTCAAGGATCATTGTGCGAAGCTCGATCGATAATTGTCTTGCTTTCACGTTCGTTTGTTTCTAAAAGTATTCAAGAAGTTGTTCCCAAACTTGATATGAATGGACACAACCGATCAATCGAGACAAGATTGAAGAAGAGAGAGTTGATTGTAGCCATGATAGAAGAACCTAATCTTGTTGTTCCCAATTATAGTATGTTGGATTTTGACTGCCTATCGCACAATCATCTTTAGTAAGAAATCGCACCGGAATAATAGGACTAACAAAAAATCTTTGCAGTTTGTGCACTTTAATCACAGGTTCAACTTGTTGTCGCCATAAAAGAAAATTGGAATCACTCAATTTCTCAAAAATAAGATGAAAGGAAGGAATAAAGGAGGTTGAAAATGCAGGATGTGACGACTCCATTAATGGAAGTTTCTAACTCTAATACCATAACAAGAAAGAAAAGACAGAGAGAAGTAAATACACTTCTAATAGAAAGGAACTGAATATATTGTGTATTTTGTAATTGAATGGTTGCAACAGGAAGCTAACATGTATTTATACAGACTAAACCTAACAGAATGACAATTGTGTTAAGACTGAAGTTGACTCAACACTAATAGACCTTTAAATTTATAATCTAGGTTTATTCTTATGATGACAACCTGAATTGCATCCACCTTATGAGTAATATTTTTATATTGAGAAAGTTTAATATGATGTTATTTTTATTTTGATATGGCTTGTTGAGATCAATTGAAATCATTTATAAGTTGTTTATATACTAACTTCACTTTAAAAAATGACATGATCAATTTAAATGAATGATTAAGAAAAAGGCAAATTCCTTACAACATAATATGCTTTTGATTCAACATTTTGATGTGGAAAAATTCTTTTTAGGTTGCATATAGTAGTTTAAATCTAGAGTTTAATAAGATGTGAAGAAGAACTTTTGGATAAGCTATGGTAAAAAAATTTATTAACTTTTTAAAAATTTAGTTTGATATTACATTAAATTTAAGAGGATTGATTATTAGTTTGAACATTTAATCTCCACATTAAAAAACACCAAATCATTTCATTTCAAAAAATAATAATAATAAAACAAGATTTTAAAATCTTGAAAACATAGTAAGTTAATTATATACAAAGTCTCTATATCAACTGTTAATCTAGGTCAGATAATCTATATAACATTACTCTTCGCTAGAATCTATCATAGTTAACTTTGTTATATAAAATCAACTATTTAAATTTAATGATAAAAAATTAATTAATTAATGATAAAAATATATATGATCTACGCATAAGAAACATGAGATTGATATTGATATTATTTGTTAATTATTACGCATAAGAAAAATGAACTTAGATATCATATTTTTATCTTTGGTATTTGTTCTAGTAAAGGTGTGAATGAACCTTAAACCAAAGACAAAATGTAAAGAAGTATCTCAACCTTAGCAAATAACACTCAAGCCAAAATAGTTCTCTCCCTTGACCTCAATCCTTGTACTTTTTACTTTGATACACCTCTGCATAATGGAGACCTCATTCTTGGCCCTGTCATACTTATTCTTTAGGTCCACAAAGATCTGCCAAAGTCCTTTGACCTTGGCCTATTGGAGACTCCTTATGATACCTCATGATACCTCGGTCTATTGGAAACTTGTTTTCTGACTTGAATTGCCGCCTAATTCCTTGGCTTATTGAATACCTCGGTTTATTGGAGATCTTCTCCATCTGGGAAGGCATAATATCTGATATATCTCCCTTTGTGTTTGATGGGTCCATTTTGCCTTTTTTTTACTACTATGTAGGTCATACATTTTGAAGATTTCAAAATATGAAAATAGAAATAATTAATTGACTTTACCTTATTAGTTTATTTTCTCTTTCACACATATGCACACATTGCACTCTAATCTTCACACAATGAACACTTCTTTTTTTCTCAAAGTTTCTTCACATTTAAATTCCTTAAATATTTTCTTGGTTGTTACGTGATGTCGACATTTTATGACATGCTTCACTAGTTATGTCATTTTTTCTTTTTCTTTTTTTTAAAGGATTTATCCATTTATGATGAAAATTATACATTAATTAAAACTAATTATTCAGTTTCCTATTTATATCTACAATGAAACATTTATCTATAATGAGTAAGTTCAAGAGAAACAATCGGTATTTGTTTTCTCACATTACTAAAACAATTTTTTATGGACAAAATTGTGAACCATTCTCGTACAATTCTTTTTGCACAAATTACTAATTTTTCATAACTTTCTATAAACAAAATTGTAAATAATTTTTGTATAGTTTTTTTTCACAAATTGCGAATCTTTCAATAATACACAACTCTATCTCTTATATATATATATATATATATATATATATATATATATATATAAATAAGACTACATGTGGTAACTTTCAAATCAACTCATCAATTTTATTCACTTTACTAAATGTATGAATTTGGTCGTAACGTTAAGTTCTTTTGGTACAACTTTTGTGAACAAAATTTCAAATATTTTTCTTATACTTTTTATTTTGCACAAATTGAAAATACTTCAATACACATAACTACCTGAGTCTGCTAAAGTGACTTGACTCTACTTTTCTATTTTATTTTCTCTTTCACACATTGTAGACTTATTTCAACACAATATAGACATTTTTCTTCTTCTCTTAAAGACAATTCATATTTAAATTCCCTAAATATTTTCTTTCATTGGTCGTAACATAATCATGTCGATATTTCATTACGTGGTTCACTATTTATATTGTTTTTTCTTCTTTTTTTGTTAAAAGATTTATCCATCTATCATGAAAACTATACATTAATTAAAACTAATTATTTGGTTTCTTATTTATATCGACAATGAAAGATTTATCTACAATGAGTAAATTCAAGAGAAACAATAAGTTTTTGTTTTCCCACTTTAGTTGTACAATTTTTTATTGACAAAATTGTAAACCCTTTTCGTCCAATTATTTATACACAAATTACAAATTCTTTATAATTTTTTATGCACGAAATTGTAAGCCATTTTCATACAATTTCTTTTCACAAATTGCAAATATTTCAATGACATCAAACTACTCAATTCTTTTATATACATCAAAAAGACTTATTAAGTTGTGTGGGAACTCTAAAATCAATTTGTCAATTTTATTCACTGTCACAACCGAAATTGCGACGGGACGATGAACCAAAAATTAAATTTGAAAAAAAAAACAGTTTGTGGTCGCTACCATAGTTTATTTTGGAAAACTACGGAAAAACCAAAAAGATAAGACAAGGTCTATAAAAAAACCAGATTTTGGGTCCAGAAGTCGATTATGCATGGGGAAGGTATTAGCACCCCACAACGTCCATCCTAAGACGATACCTTTAATTAAAGGTGCAAAAGGATGTGGTTTTAAAAATATTTATTTTCCCCAAAAATGGTCATAAAAGAATATACAAAAGAACCAAGTTTTAGCTTTTTGGGCCCGACGATGATTAATCCTCGCTCCTACGTATCTCCATGTGAATGGAGAATCAAAGTTACGTAGTTCTTTATAAAAAAATATTTGGAAAACTATTTGAAAAATAATTTATTTTTTTTTATAATTTTGAAAACCTTTTTATTTAAATTTTAGTATTATTTTAAAATTGGTGTCATGTGACACGAGCGGCTGGACATACACTTGAAATAAATTCTTTTTTCTAATCTTTTAGTTTTTTTATTTTTTTAAATCATTATAAATTTTTAATATTTTTTTAAAGTTATTTTAAAGTAGTTGTGGATGTCATTGCGACGTGAGCAACCAAATAGATATAAAAGAGTAAACAAAGAAAGATATTTTTTTTTTTATTTTTAGATCATTTGTATATATTTTTTAGAAAAAACAAAAGTCTAAATTGGATGTCCTACGACGCGAGCGGCCGAGCAGACACTAAAGAAAGG
>Ga0214544_1000924_pt1 | contig 57944 bp, 28 predicted proteins | sample CNSS3metaG_FD_160074 | JGI IMG/M metagenome (GOLD analysis project Ga0214544, IMG submission 160074) | Root nodule microbial communities from cowpea collected in UCLA plant growth center, Los Angeles, California, USA - CNSS3 | ecosystem: Host-associated > Plants > Roots > Nodule | place: USA... | reverse complement strand
ATATATATACATATATATATATATATATATATATATGTATATATATATATATATATATGTATATATAATAAAAAATGACAATATATAAAACACTACTAAAGATAATTATATAAAACGAATGAATTAAAACAATAAAATTTGGTCTGGTTATCAAGAAAATAAACTCGATAGTAGACTTTATCTTGAAATCTCAAGTCTCTTTTTCGTTCTTAAGTCTCAACTTTTTCACAAACTTGCAAAGTAATTTATTTTAAGATTAATCAATAACAAAAATAATTAAAAAATATTGTCCTGCTAAACTCAATAGTAAGTCTTTTTTTTTCCTAAGCTTGAATTATCTTTATACAGAAAACTCAACTTTGAATTATGTTTCAATTAATCAATTATCGACCGAAAGACTAAACCATAATCTAATTATTAGTTTTGTAAAAAAATTCAGTTTCTCCTTAAGATATATGCAAAAAAAAAAAAAAAAAATAAAAAAAAAAAAAAAAAAAAAAAAAAAAAAAAAAAAAAAAAAAAAAAAAAAACTCTGTAAATATAAAAATACTAAAAAACAAAACTAGACAAAAGAAACACATTTCTAATTCTAATAAAAATCCAAAACAAAATAAAAATAACAACAACACAAATAGAAAGAAAAAACATACTAACCAGAAATGAGGATGAAAATATTGATACATATGAGTAACATGAGATTCAAGAGATTTAAGGGATACACTATAAAAAAAAAACTATTAGAAGAAAATAAAGTAAGGAGAGGTGAGAGAAGTCATAGAGAGACAAAGAAGAAAGTAGAATCTAGATTGATTATAAAAAAATAAAAAATATGTTTCTTGTAAACAAAATTATAATCTATTAAAAATATGTTTTAACTCATTAATTATTATTTTTACTACTAATAAAAATTAACATACATTAATAATAATTTAATTAAATTTTATTTCCAAACATAAACTTAAAATTAATTTAATAGAGCTATATTAGTAATAAAATATTTTTTGGAAGCCTTTTTTATCTTAAACATAATTCTATAATTAGTTTAATAGAGGTATATTAATTAGTACCAAAAAACAATTTGAGGCTTTTTTTTCTTAAACATAATTTAATAAACTTATAATTAATTTAATAGAGCTATATTAGTAATAAAATATTCTTTGAAACCTTTTTTATCTTAAACATAATTTAATAAAGAAATATTAGTAGTAGTAAAATATTAGTGGGAGTTGCCATGGCTGAGAATTTCTCTTATGGACAATAATATTGAAGAGTTGGTTATTTTAAAGCATTTTAATGACAATATACGTGTGTTAAAAGCTCCTAAATGCTAAAATCTTGTATATATTTAGAGAAAGGAAACAAATGTGTTGATAGATTAATAAATTTGAGGGTGGATTTGAAATAAAAGTTTGTTTGGTTTGAAAATATGCCTACTTATCTGAAACTATATTTTTGGAAAAATGGGTTTAGTTTATCTTAGTATAGATTTATTGATTACATGCAAAATAGAAAACAGATTTTTTGAAAGTATGCGTAATTTTCTAAGAATAATAATAGTCAAGAATACATTTATGTAACTTAAGAAAATATTATTTGTTTTAAGATGTTACAGAGACTTTTTTTTTTTTAAGATGTTACACTAACCTTCCATTTATTTTAAAAACATCATATTATTTTTCCTTTTTATATTACTTATGTACACTTAATTTTAGAAAAATTACATATACAACTCTCGGTGCATAATAGAGATATAACGACAGGATTTTATGTTGGTTCCTAAAGATACAATGTGATAAATTACATGGTAGCAATTTCATAAATACTGAAAACCATGTTACATTGGTTGTTAGGTTTAACCGATGTAATATCTTTTAAAATTAAAAAAAAATTATTAATATGTTATTTTTTTTATAAAAAACATGATACTACGGTTATTAAGTAAAATCGATGTGGTATAGCTTTTAATTATTTGTGCCCTCTTCCCTTTCGTTTTTAGAGCTTTTTGTCCTCTCTAATGCCTCTTCTCATCTTTGTGCTTTTATTCTTTCTTCTCCATTATCATTTGTTTAACCTTCATTATTGGCAAAAAGGTGTTGCCACATTGAGAAACCTCAACATTGTGTTGTCGATGTTGTGCGAAGGAGGTGTCGTTGTTGATGTGTGAAAGAAGTTTCGTTGTTGTACGAAGGAGGTTTCGTCGTTGTTATGTGAAGGAGATGCGACCTTTCACCAACTCGTGTTGAACTCTAGCCGTCGTTGTCGCTGTTGTGCGAAGAATGTGTTGTCGCTACTGTGCGAAGGAGGCGTGACCTTTCACCGCCACTGCTGAGTGAAGGAGTTGTTGATGTTGTTGTGCGAAGGAGTTGTCATTATTGTTGTTAATAACTAGATTGATGCATGCATCACTGTTATTTCTTAACTGCCTCACTCCCCTAACTTGACTTGCATCACTCCCCTTCTTTGTTGGTTGATCTCCAACAAGGGAGTCATGACCACAGATAGATCTAGATCCAGTTTTGCCTCTTTATGCTTCAAGCATGAGTGTGTCAGTGATAAAGAGGGTTATGAAACTAGTCATCTACAAAAGGAAGGGAGGTTAGAGCATGGTGGTGGTTGCTAAAAGTTCAGAGTGCCCATTTTACATCAGTTGTGAAGTAACCTTTGTAAAATATTTTTGATTTATTACATCAACTAGATCTACATTGATTTTAAAATCGATGTAATATGTGCTAAATAACCGATGTAATATGTCAATTTTGTAGTAATGTATTTTTACATTACGCATGCATTACCTTAACAAAAGGTATTGTAATTGTTTGAAGTCACATCGATAAGATATAAGACCAATTAACGATATATATATATAACCTTACAAGCCAGTTTTGTAAGGTTTATAATTAGGCTTAAAACTCACTTCTTCACATGGTAATAGAGCTATGGGTTACAACCTATCCTAGAGAAATTTGTTATTTGTTGAGTCTATTGTTTCACCTTCTATCGAATCATCCATTAATATCTAATCTCACGCATGAGATGTATATATCTCAGCGTGAGGAGGTGTATTGAAAGTCTCATTGACTAAATATAAGACTAATTCACAATATATAAATGGATGCAAACTTTATCTTACAAAAACTGGATTTGTAAAGTTGAGTTAGGCTTAAAATTCAATTTTTAATAATAATGTGAAAAAAGTAAAGAGCCCTTATTGCAATGATGAAAAATATATATTATGTGTAGGTGTAATTTGAGAAATTATTCATTATATTTAGTTTAATTGTTGTACATACTCCTTAATAGCTAGAGGAATTTTTCATTGTCCAAATTTCATTGTATTATGTATATAGAAATTTGGAACCATTTAACGCACAAAATAAATAAACAATTGAATTTTTTTTACAAAAATATAAAATTACAATGAATAAAATATAATATTATTAATAATTCAATGTCAAAAGAACTCATTACAAAAATTAATACAATAAAATACTTTAAATTTATATATTATTACGTGAAATAATTAAATAATAAATAAAATGTTAAAAAGAGTAAAAATAGTCTATGTTTTAAAATTTATTTGATTTAATGAAATTGACATTTATATTTTTTTCAAATACAATATATTATTTGAACAAAAATCAAACAAAGAAAAAAATGTATAATAAAAAAATATAATGAGAAAAAAAGTATATCAAAATCTTAGTAAAGTTTATAAATATCACAACCCTTGAAAACGACATTAAAAAATTGTTAAAAAATAAATAAAAAATTTTCAAATGAAATAAAGTTAAGAAGATGAGAGAGAGCAATAAAAATAATTTTATTGAAATACAAGTACTTTAATAATTTAAAACGAAAACAGTTGAGTCAAATAAGGATATAAGAATAAATACTGAAATTATAATACAAATACAATCAAATATGGATATAAAAATAGGGGTGTTTCATTTTGCAGCTCCCTGTATTTCTTCCTACACCCCTATAAAAGTGATATTCTCCAAACTACTCCTCATTAAAAAACACAATAAAAATCTCTACAGCTATTATTACAAAAATTTTAATGATTTTTTACCATCCTTAGCCAACAAACAATTAGTAACAAAGCCTGAAGACTTACTAATGAGCACGAAGTCGAATAAGAAAATGATTATTGGACTAACTTTAAGATAGGAAATGGGTCATCATCTCCATATCTCTGAGTAGACAATATAAACCGCACTCTTGTAACATTAACTTTTCACCCACTAGCTAGTCACATTTTCACTTGTAACAACAATTTATTCACCGTATGCAATGGCGGAGCTCTTTATAGACAATTTTTAAGTAGATTCGATTATCAAAATTTTTTGTAGTAGTTATGTCTCTTAATGTTTGATTAGATTATGATTAATTATTTTTAGTATTAAATTTGTTTTTTAAATAGGTATATTGATGAAAAACAAAAGAATAAATTCATTTTTTAAAATTGATAAAAGAAAAGTGAAGATCAAAACATGACAATATCATTACTCATCGCATAACAATAAAATGAAATGCTTGTGATAACTTTTGAATCGATATGTGTACATTAATAAAAGACAAAATGAATATTTTGTAGATAATATAGTTATTTATATTGGTAAAAAAAATAGCTGAAAAATGTAATTATAATTGAATCATGTGATAAGTTCTAGAATATGAAAAAATGATGAACAATAATTAGATATGTGTAATTTCTTTTATAATTATAGCTATACTAAATTATATAATTTTTTTATTGGATTAGTAACAGTAATATTAAATATCTAAATTTTAAGGCTTTCCCAAAAATTTTGATCAAAATTCACCGTTGAAAGTAGGAATCAAGAATATAAACTTCCTTTTTCTGCCTCAAGGGAAAAACATTCTAAATCTTGACTAACATCTCACTTAAGTATAAAAATCACAATTTATTTTTTCCTTCTGACTATGTGGTTTAGTTGCAAGAACAATTTTCAAACAATGTTAATGAGAATCGGGTCAGAAAAATATCATGCAACACAGATAGATGAAGGAGTCTCAACGAGATGCAAGAATGGGTAGAAAAAAGTTAGAACCATAATTTGGGAATGAAGAAAAATGCTCGAAGAAAAGAAAGAATAAATGATAAATTTAAAGACAGGAGAGGTGTAACACTCGTATGGAAGAAGAAAAAGAAAAATAGTTAAGGTTTTTAATATTATTTAATTGATTGGTTGAATAGAGATTATAAACCTTATTGCAGTGCAGAAAAAAATTGGGGTGCACAAACTAATAGTTTCAAAATAAATATTAGAACAAGCCGACCTTAGCTCAGTTGGTAGAGCGGAGGACTGTAGTTGGTTTGAACAGACATCCTTAGGTCGCTGGTTCGAATCCGGCAGGTCGGAATTTTTGCTGACGATAACGTATGGAAAATTAGAATAAACTGAATATTACATTCCTAACCCCATATTCATAACGGTTCACTGCAAAAATTTCTCAATCAAAATCGAAACAAATTTTAACAATACCACAAGTTTATTTTACAAACCATACACCTAAGAACATGGTAAATTTAAAACGATCAATTTAATCAACTTCAGTAGTTTTATATTAAAAGGATTTACAGAATATCATTTATTTATTTCTAATATATTTAGTACTGCATTTTTATCCACTAGGAGCCATAAATTTTCAATTGATTCCACCTGATTCTCTAGAAACCAGAGTGATGAGAATCATCCAAAACTACAAATTTCAGCGGAAAATCCTCTAGTAAAATAAAAAAATTTACTGTTAAGATCTTTCTGTGTTATACAACATATTACAGAAAATGTTTCTTCTGCATATATGCAATTGGTAGTAAAATACATCAGAATCTGAGTAGAGCATTTTTTGTATTTATGTCCTCTGTACAGAAAAGCCAATATGAAGACAAATGTGGTTAACACACTCAGTTATAAATTGGAAAGGAATAATTCGGAGTCCAGAATCCTCATAAAAAATTCTTCTTGCCTTCTATACATTATCGGGCTATATCTACTCCTCATAGCCCATTCCTCAAACCTGAAAAGAAATGAATATCATAAGATCCCACCGTTTCTTTCAGGGAATGTGAAACTATAATATTGTGTTTATAAAATATATAGAAGGAAAGTCACCTAGGAGAATGAGAGCAGTTCTTTTATATAAGCCAATGGAAGTTTAGATCTGATAGAAATTGAGGTGTAGAGTATACAAACAATGGACTAGCAACCCCTGCAAACCGATGCTGAAAAATGGAATGCTCATCTTCCTGGGCCATAACTTCTATTTTTAGGCCAACATGAGTTTGACCCCTGTAATTTGAAAAAATGTTATACGTTTATATACTGTGTACAAGCATTCAAGACAAGTAACAGCAGGAAAAAAGTTATCACCAAAACCCATCATCACTTTGTCCATTGCATTAAAACAATACAAAGGGGTGTGTATACAACAATTCGAATTGAGTAATATATTGAAATGTAATGCATAGTGCGCAAAGTTCAAATTGAGGAAGGACCTCAGTTCAAAAAAGTCGAGAGAATATGATGGTGGATAATGTAGCTTTACTTTTGGTTACTTGCAGTCGCAAATTTCCTGGTAAGAGTTTCCTATTAAAAATAACATTTTACTGGTCCGAAATACTTTGAACTCCTTTATTTGATTTAACGACTTACGTAATTGTTACAAGGAGGATAGGATATTAAAAGAGTTATCGTGAGTGTGTACTCTAAAGAATAACCTCTATGACCACTATCTTCCAATTTAAACTCTGCATCAGATAAGCTGAAAAGTATTTACACTCACAGATCAATGCATCATTATACGACGGTCAATTAATTTATAGACTAAATTATCATACTAAAAGCGAGGGCCAATAGCAACTTACATCAAATCTACCCTCTTTTAAGCTTTCCAATGACTCGGCAAGCTGAACTTGCTTTGAAGCAGTTGCAAGCAGGGCCTAACATGAAGCAGCAAACTTGATCAACACATATGTAAATTCACAGAACAATATGACTTTAACTGTGATGGGTTTTACGGTAGGAGACTCGCACTACCTTCTTTGTTTTTTGCAAGTCATATTCTATACATTTTATACGACTTAATGATTCTTGAAGAATATCCTCTTTTTCAGGAGGAATTGTTTTAGGTTTATTGGCCATCTCAGTAACCACCGCCTCTAAATTCTGCAACCTCTGCCAAAGTGGCTCTTTTATTGCAGCATTAATTAAATGTTCCTGGAAATTGGACTGTGCTGATTGGGTTCTCTCATGGTTTCTTGGTTGTTTGTCTACAGAGCGAACCATAAACAATCTCCCCAATGCCGCAAGTACTACATAAATACAAGTTAACAATTTGACTGCGATTTGAGCCAAAATACTTGTAATATAGGAAATTGGTTTCTGTGGAAGTCTTCTGAGATAATTGTTGCTTGAATCACCTATCAGATGCATCATTTTTTACAATTAGTATAAAGATAAGAAATTCTCCATACTAGAAAAGGAAACAAAATGAGGTGTGCTCAAACTAGTAATAAAGCTGAGATAAACCTTTCGACAATTCAAATTTAACAACACACATACCAAAAATTCAATCAATAATCTGGCACTAAGAAAAAAAAAGCAATAAATATCCATCCTGTTTTTAAAATAGATTGCCGTAGGAACTACCATACTATCCTGGCGTTTTCATTTTGTGATGTAACTTGGTTAAGATTGGACCAAGTGAAATAATTTGCCTAACAAATTTAATATACCTCCTTTCCTCAGCTCAAGTGGAGCATCTAAACAAAGATTGTTTACAGGTTATGTAGCAAGTTCTATTATCATCATTCATCGGCCACAACAAAAGTTCATCCTCTTAACATTTATTGATAAAAAGAATGAAGTCCCCAATTAGAAAGACATAAGGAATCACATACCTGTTAAATCAACATCCCCAACATCTCTGGCAGCATTAACTGGCTCGAGTAGGTTTGCACTAGGTGCACAGTCTCTCGTTGTTTTCTGAAATACGGTTGCATATCATATATGAGTTGCAGATAACCTAAAGTTAAGAGAAAAAGTTCAAAGATAAAGGCCATATTCACACATAAGGAGAAACAGACAAGTTTCAAAAATATATATTATAGGGAGAAAAAGTTCAAAGATAAAGGCCATATTCACACATAAGGAGAAACAGACAAGTTTCAAAAATATATATTATAGGGAGCATTTATGAGATTATGAGTTCATTGAAGTGACTGGTGACCAACTTAGTTCTTGTAAGTTTTCTTTACCTTATTAAATAAGCTTCATGGCGAAACTAATAAAAATAAGTCATTTTAACTTGTTCAGTAAGGTCGAAAGCTAACAGTAAATAAGCACAAATTTGAAAAGAGCTATATGAATAATTTCATAATTAAATTTGCTTAACAAAAAGTCACCTTAATCATCTTAAATGGTAAATACTAAGAACTTCAAACATCATCTTATTTCTCATAAGGTTTAAAGTTAAATCGTTTCTTAATGTTTTAAATTTGGTATTTTTGGTATTACATAGACCAATTATCTACATCAACAGACTTAGCTGGTGTGGAGATCAAGAAGGTGGTCTATTAAACACCCATTTTATTCTGAGAAACCCAAGATAAAAATAACCAATTGAATAACTAATGAATAAAATTCCATTTGTATTTGGAATCTATTTCTTTTGGTTTAACACCCTCAAATCTTTAAAATGGCATAAAAATTATCCCAAATGATAGTATACTAAGCTGATGTGGGAGCCAATAAAGTGTTTCAGAAACCAAATTCACTCTCAAAGACAAAAACTAAAATGCATCACCAGAATGTTCAAAAAGAAAGAAAACAAACATGTTCTTGAATTTTCCAGACATCAATAGCTTTGACCACTCAATAAGCTTCACAAGTTAATATCAAAATGAAATAGTATCTAAACAAACTCAACATTGACCAAGCATGTAAATCATAGCAGCATTCACAATTCCCCATTTTGCTGCCTAAATCCGAGACCTTCATATACAATAGTTTGACATCCTCAACCATAATTTTGGTAGCACCATGATGGAATTATACTTGTTATGATCAAAAGCTGACATGATGCGTATAAGTATACATATGCATACACTTACAACTATATTAATATAATTATTATGTTTTGAATCAGTTCTGTCTTCATTGGTTTCACTAATAAAAGCTAGGAGTTACCACTGCATTCCTTGGCCATACAACCAGCGTAAGAAATGAATAGTAGTAAAATTTTAGATCAAGGTCAATAGATGTAGGTAGGAATCCACCGCAGTTCTATCTAATTTTGGGATTGAATTTCTGTATTCTAGATTCTAGAATTTTTTTTTATTTACTTCTTGTGAATGTAATGTAAATTTAGAAAGAGGAGGCTTATCATATTTTGCAGATAAGACATGCTGTGAACCTCAATGAGGATTTACAGTATAACTTACAAATGACCTACTACCATATAACAAACAAAGGAGCACTAACTTGAATATGCACAAGCACAACTTTTTGATGAACATTGAATTTTTCACTTTCAAATTTAAAACAGTTTTTCAAAAAAACTGGGCTAGCATTAACCACATTTCTACTGGGAGTGAGTGTACTTTAGAGCAGTATTATCGATTGTGGGTCACAAAAAAAGCAGAAAGCTAAAAATATTTCATGTCATATATCAATAGCATCATGGCAAATAGCTGAAGTTTCAAGCAGCTGAAATATATGATACGTATCAATTATGTAAGCATGAAAAATAAGCTGTATGAAAATAAATAAAATACAGAAAAATTTGCATAAAACTAACTTAAGTTCAATTAGCCAATAGACTTATATGTGATAACAGAGAATGCAGGAAGAGGTGAACAAAGATCGATGGAGGAGTGGAGTCCTTAGTTGACCCTTACATGAAGCCATAAGCAGAAGTTTATGTATAGGAGAAATTTAATAGTTTTTATGTGAGTGGGAGGAATGGCACACTGGGACTCAGGAAAAAATATAGTGTAGTTCCCACATCCTTATTCCTAAGCCATAAGACAGCAACAGCCATAAAGGTCAGCTGCAATATCTGTTTCGCAGGAGGTGCACCACAATGGAGTCGTGATTGGGAATCTGAGAAAATTTTCCAATGCCATAGAACTATAGTACCACAATAATAACTATTTAACAGCACTGCTTAATAACATGTTAATTAGATGAGTTTGGATCTGAACATATTCCTTACTTTTTGATACAAGATTTTATTACCAAAGGAAAGGCACCACTAAAATAGATATGCGTAGCACAACTGGAACCATGTTGAAAGAAGTGTGACTATGAAGAAAATGAGGCAGAAATAAAATCATAATCTCAGTTGTATGCCAAACAGTTGGAGAATATAATTATTGATGCCATTGGTTGATTATAAGTGCTCTGTTTTACACCAAAATTAATAAATAGTCTCTAACACAGAATTCCGGCCTAGAAAAGTGATTCAAGACAGACACATCTATCAAAAATAACACTTGATACTAAAGAAACTTGTATTCACCGTGACCCTATTTGCTTTAGTCTTTGCAAATGACATATACTTGCATTTTACTTCAAGAAGTACACAACAAGCACAAATTCAGTAAAGATGCCAGAGACTCTCAATAGTGTAAGAAAATATTCATATTGGATTGGTCTATGGCTCCAATCAACAGGATTAGATAATAGCAAGCTTAAGAGTCCATATTAGTGTCTGTCAACCCGTAAGTCATAGCATAAATCATTCGTAATCTTTGAAGCACTTCCTTTCAATATCATATGACAAGCAAAATACTTTCAATAAATGTATTTATAAAATGAGTAATCAGTAAAGATTCTTGTTTGGAAGATAAGAAAAAATGCTAAATTTGAAACTCAAACAATAAAAAATATATAAGATAAAAAACAAAACACAAGGAAAATATAAAGTCAGCTCACTTTATCACTAGAAGGAACTGATTGAACCGAAGCTGAAGGACTCAATCTTGCTGCTGATGCTGATACAGTTTCAGATATTTCAGAGCTTGTAACCTATGATGAAACGATCATGTCAAAAGCTTCACAGCATGCAAAAGAATATGAGCAAGACTTGTGAATTCTACAACAATATACTGTATTGGCACTAAATTTATGTGTTACCTTGCTGGTATATGACTTCATATCTACCTCATTAGCAACCGAGGAACTTCCAAACTTTGTCAGCTTCATTGCTTCTCTAGAATGTAATATCTGTAAATAGAAAAAGGAAGTATTAGCTGTACAATTGGGCAACAATTCTTACATTTGATTTCCTAAAAGTGTGGGAATCCTCATAATGCCATACTTTCCAAATGTTAGGATCATTCCAAGGCCCTTTGTTAGATCTAATACACCCTCCATCATTTGGGCATGAACAACTGCCACCAAGGAAATCTGGAAGTTGGCTGTTGATAAAAGACAACAAAGGAATGCTTCACATGATATCCATTATTAGACATAGAAACACTTAAATGAAACAGTTCAAACTTGAACACAAACCTCGAGTCTATAATCTCTAACAATCTGTTCTGAAACTTGTTACCTAAAACCTGTAGATTCAGCATGAATCAAAATACTAATGCTTGTTTATATCTAAAGAGAAAACACTTACAAAGTAAAATAGATATATACATGTATTTTGGCCGTCGTCCTTGGATCAAGAAAACCTTTTGCAGTATTCCATAGTAGTTTGAACCCACTACCCGCATTAACTACAAACATCTGGTTTAATGTCTGCAAAAAAGGACCAAATTCAGAAGTGAAAAATGACTGTATAGCCATATTACTAACAGCAATTTATTTTTACAGTAAGGGTTACAGAGAATGGTATGATTTAAGTATTATTATTGTATAAGTAGGAAGTAGGTTAGTGATAGTCATTGTGGGTTCAATTAGCACAATTGCAGTCTGCATACCTAATTCAGGTTCCATTCTGAAATATGCTTGAGTTCATGTACAAGCATGCACCTATATGAACATATGCATGTAAATGGAGAGGAAAAGTAGGCAAGGTACTCATGACAGAGGAAGGTGAATTATTACTAAGTAGGTCCATGTGCTTATGAGTGTTTTTGCATTTTTTTCCCTCCAAACTTCAGTTTTTTTTTTTTCATCATTTGTTCGTTCCATTATGTTTTAATGCAAAAAATAAAATAAAATAAAAGGAAGCCAGTAAACTATGATTTGTAGATCAACTTAAATTTAAGTTCCAACAACATTTAGTTACCTCAGGGTAGTTATCACCATCAATTTTTTGCATGCGCATAACAAGATCATGTGCAACCTTGCTGAAACTCACCCAATTCTGTAAAATATACCAAGTATTAAAGTTTTGATTTCAGCATAATGCTATTTTGGTTATTCAAATATGTTTCTGTAAACATAGAATGTACCAGGCCTTGCACATCAAGTATTGTTGTTGTCTTATCAATATGTCTCTTTGCTGCAATAGAACATGCTGGAAATTTCTCTTTAAACATTTTCTCAAATCCCTGAACATGATACTTTAAAAATCGATCTACTGTTGTGACACTCATCAACTTGCTGGGTTCAACTTGACCAAGTCTTTCAATATAAACCGGTCGGCCCTCTTTGTCCACACCATGGTAACCATGTGGATAATAGCGCTGAACCTCTCCATACTCCTTATATACGAAGTCCTACATATAATTCATCATAACATTCAGTAGTGAGAAGATTGAAGTAATTCTTTATCAAGGAAATCATCTTGGGAAAATCTTCCAAAAGTGATATATGCAGGATTTCTCTTCACTAGATTTACAAGCTATGGATGGCTACCAGTTGAAAACTAAGCTAAGCTCCTTCAATATTTGGGTACCAATTAGTACACAATGGATTATTTAATATGCAAAAGGAAAACAACCAACTATGAAACTTTACCTTTAAAATAGAATCTACTCCATACTCCTTCCTCCAGCGGAGCATATCTTCCCACATCTGAACTGTTTTATCAATGTCAAATTTCCTGGCCTTCAGAAACCTGCAGCATGAAAACATCAGCTGACCTTTCTTGCATATTGCACATCAAAAGATATTTCTTCTATACAAAAGCTTGTCGAGATAAGAACTTCAACATGTTTTAGTTTTCTCCAGAAGTTGCTGGAAAAAAGGTTTTAAACACGAATGAATGGCAATTTGGACAAATGATCCTCTAACTAATGCCTTGACTTCTCTGCAATGAACACTAACAATAATCAAATATCCAGATCTCTCTTTAAAAGAGGAAGAATACTTCAAAGAAAGCAAAATCATGTCAATTATTGAGGAAGAAGCTACAAAATGTGACTCCAGATAAGATGCTTCAAGTTGCACATTTGCAGAACTAATATTCCCAAATTAAGTTAAATTAGAAACTGCACCTCTATGGCAAATGAATCAACATTCCACAGGTTACGAACAAAATAGATCATAACATGCATTTATTTCTAAAGCAATAAAACTAAGCAGTCAAAAGAGAAATAGCATACTCAATAGAAAAGAAACTTGCTAGACACATTCATTTACCTCAGCATTGTATGATAATCATCATGGGAATCTGGAAGCAGATCCCTTGTAAGTAACACCTGACGAAATGAATTCACAGCTTTTTCCTCATTAGCATCGCGAACATCTTCTATGAAAATTGAAGCAAATTCACTATCTGCGACACGTGTATTACGCTTCCTGAGACTATAACTAAGTCTTGTTGAAGCAGTCATTGCTTTTCTCCTAAGAGATCTAGCTCGAGACTTCCGCCACTCATCCTCGGAGGTTTCAGGCTCCAAACTTCTACCCCTCTCATTTTCTTGAGCTAATACTTCCTCTAAATCTACAGACATCAATATTTAGAATAAAAAACTACAGTCCCAAAACAACCAGAATAACAAAGATATGTTCACAAATCCAACATGTCAATGCCACAACGGACTAGGGCTATGTACCTGGCATTCTATTCAAGACACCAGTAATTTGTACTTAGATTGCCTCTGCACCAGGGGGAAAAAAATCATTTAATAACAACAAATGCAAACCAGGATTAGGAATACTCATCAGCTAAGGCATTACAAAAATTATCAAGAATTCGTGTATAAAAACCACAAATAAAAAAATTATTCATCTGGAATAATTAGGGAACAAAATTCATACAAAAATAGAAAACTAAACCAAGACCCCAGATCACTCCACAAACTAAACCCTTTACCCTCTACACAAGACTAAAATTGGATTACGCCATTACGCAGATAACCCCTTCATCAAGAAAAAATCGGAAGTAAAACAGAGAAAGACAATTACAACAAACTCCACAGAATCTAAAACTGTTCCTCAGTAAAGACTAACACTTGAAGAAATTCACAAAAACAACGCGATTGTTCAGCTGAATCAGTTCCACAAACGAACAAAAAGGCCCAAGACCATAGATCAATCGATAAACTAGAGAAAAACAGCATTACACTCCCCGCAACCAAGAAAGAAAATGACCGACATTTCACAACAACAAACACAATTTCGAGAGAATCCAATGTAAATAGACCAAAACCAATAAAAAAAACGCGCCGAAATTCCACAACCGAGCCGGATCATCATAATCGTAGAAAAAAATGTCAGAACCGAAAAGCTCAGATCAATCAACAAACCAATCCACGGACGCGGATTTCCGATCCTAAGGGAAAAAAAAGAGAATCACATTGCATTTCAGTCACGTACCCGAATCGAAACGGCGTAGCTTCAGACACGACGGTAAATAACAACAACACTAATAATATAGGCAAAAATGAGCGTAACGAATATCGCTTTCTCTTTGCAAGATCGAAAAATGGCGCCCCTTTCTTCCTCGTAGTACCGAAATCCGTACGAAGCCGCAGACAGAGACACGCATAGGGAGAGGGAGAGAGAGAGAGAGAGAAAGAGAGAGAGAAGGAGAGAGAGAAACGTTGGAACAAACGAGGAAACAAAGAGAGAGGCACGTCGTTATCAAAAGCGTTAGCAGTGGCGTGCAACGGCCGCTTCTGTTCTGCTACGACGCGCTAACGGCCGCTGTTTGGTTTGTGTGTTGGTGGAATTCTGGAAGCGGGGAGTCCAAGAGAGAGCCGTTAGTTAACGGAGGTGGGGTGGAGTGGGATCAGGTGCTACTGGTTCTAGAATTCGAGAGTGGAAACGGAATTAAATATAAAGAAGTGGAAAAACTTTTTGTCCTTTGCACTCCCAGCGCAAACGTGCTTTTCTAACGCATTCCATTTGCCATAACATCACGGCTCAATTCATGCTCACTAAATCAAAAAATTGAAAAGAGGTTTATGGATATATTTTCTATTATTTATTAAAATTCATAAAATTTGGTTAATAAGAATTTGGAAAAATCAAAACTTGTAAAATTCAACATAGTTCAACGAATGGGAAAATGCCCATTTGGAAAAGCGTCTTGCTAGCACTTTTTGACGTGATTCTAGACTTTTCAACTAGCTAGAGAGTAACTACAACAATGTTAATTGGTTGAGTAAAAGTGATTGAAAATAGAAATAGAAAGAAGTTAAAAATACATTACAATCTAATAAATTTAATATAAAATTTGTGATTCTAACAAATGTGATATTAAAAAATTTTACTAATAATACAAAAGCTTTGGTTCATAAGTATTATATTATATTGCACTAATATTTTTGGAGTTCTATTCTTTAGTTTAAAAATCATTTTGGAGATCCATGATGGTATGTATGTTGTCACTTCGATATTGCAGCGACATTACAATAAATGTATTTTCAATGTGAAAAGTTTTATTAACTGACAGTCATTCAACACAGTAAATATACATGTATTGGTTTCCGTAAAACAATATGGGTTCTTCTCTTTGTTTTATGGATTTTATTATGTATTTATATCTTCGAGATCTTAATTCGGATTAGAGATAACATTAACTTAGATATATAAATGCGGTAATCTTTATATTTTATAAGTTGTTTATATTTTATAAGGTGATTTTATGACAATGAATTAGAGTCACATTCATTTTTAAATATAGTATCAAAGTATATTTTTAGCAGATAATTTTTATTTTACAAATCGATTTTATACGATGAATTAGATTTAGATTTATTTTTTAATACGATATCAAAGTCTTTTTAATATGATATCAAAGTATGTTTTATAAAAAAAAAAATTGGATTTATCATGATACTAATTACACATAGATATATATGTTAGACATACGAAAAGTGAGTGTTAGAGATTCTACATCTACATATGAGATTAGGTGTGGATTTGACTATCTCATCTTATTTCTCATGAACTGTTACAAAACTTGTCTTATTACTATATTAAACTTCTTAGCTATGCATTTATCATTCTAAATATTAATTAAATAATATTTTATCAAAAATAAAAATTATAGCAAAAAAACATGATATTATTGATTATCAATATCAAAAGGATTAACATTTTCTTTTAACTCAAGGCAAATATCAAAAAATAAATTATAATTGTATAATTATCATATAAGAATCAAACAATTATAGAAAATAGTGTAAATGATTAACATAGTGTTGTTTTCTAAGAGAGTAATTGTATGACGAGTATAGATTGAAATCCCATCAAATCGAAGAGATTTGTGATGATTCACTGTATATGAAACTTAATATTATTAAAAGAAGAATGTTAACAAGTGCCCAAAAGATATTGGTTAAGAAATAATTAATGTGCATTGATTTTATCATTTTTACATTAAAAGTTGAAATAATTAATTTTATTAATTAAAATAATATAAATGCATATAACTGATTTTATAAAGATAAAAATATTTTATAAAATTTCTGAGCAATAAAAATAAGCATCTTGAAAACTCAATTAAATCTCAAATTAATATTTTAATTTTAATTTTTTATTTTTGTAAATTTTTTCGATGTTTAATACTACTTTTTGTTAGTTTTTATGTTAATTTAAATTTTTTTATGTTTAATTATATTTTAATTTTTAATGACATTAAAATTAGTTATTTTATTATTTAATTATTTAATTATTTTTTAACTTTTATCGATAAACATTGCATAAAATATTATAATAATTGTATAATACTTATGAGTATTCTTGTCTTTTAAATTAAATAAAACTGGTTAACAAGACCCTTACTAAAATATCCACATTTGTTTTAAATAATGTAACCCTTGGTCTAGTTGGTTGTAGGGATGTCAATGGGGTGAGTAGGATACAGGTAGTAGCTCCCCGTACCATACCCGCTGGATAAATATCTGCCACGTACTCATACTCATATCCATCGTGTATCCATTATGTGGGTATCCGCATAATTTTTTAATATACACGGATACCTCCGGGTAATTACAAAAAAATAGAAATAAATATTTAACAACATAGTTTAATCGTAAATTCAAATAAAATACAATACATAATATTCATAAATTTTAAACAAAGTCTAAATAACCCATTTAAATAGTGTTGAATGACAATTTTCAAAAAATGAATTTTTTTAAACTAATTGATAAAAAAATAACTCATTCAAAATCAATATGTTAATATTTTAATAATATTTTAATTACAGTATAGCAGGTACGGGTATTCACGGATACGAATACTACTTGTATCCGTTATCCGCGGGTATCCATTTACAATATTCATTTTCTACCTGTTGCGGGTTTTATTCGTAGATACCTATGGGTACGAATTTTTTTGACATCTCTAATTAGTTGTGCCAAAGCGTGAGGATGGTAATAAGTTTCGATTCTAATAATAATAATATATTAATTTTACTCAAATATTATTTAAAATTGATTTTAAGTGAATGTATTTTATTTTCTATTAAATTTAATCATAAGGATAAAAGTGTAAATTTACATTTTTATTTATTAAAATAATATCATACACAAACCGTTATAAACTTTTGTGTGAAATCCATCCAAATCACACCATTTTTTTCTTAATCCAAATAATATCATAATCTCTTATTCATCCCTTCAAATTCATTTACAAACTCTTTCTCACGTCATTTTCTCAATTCAAACACATTTTAAATGTGTATTTTAAAAATATGTTACAAAAATAGAAATCAGAGAAGAATCCATATAAATTTTTTATATTACCTAATAAATTAAAAATATAAAGATTTTTTTAATCTTTGAAATATTATTGAAAATGTTTCATGATTGAAACTTTAATATTTTGGTTATTGTTCTTTCAAAAGTATTATATAATAACAGTAACAGAAATATTTAAAAATTTATTATAGTAATATATATTGTTTGTTATGTGACTGTCCCTATAATTTAATTTACCTTCAAAAGGTGACCTTCAAAAAGATGTTAGGAGAATGTATTTGTAATCCTACATTAACTAAAAATAAAATAAATTTTATAAATGGATGGAAATTTCGATCTATAGGATTGACTTTTTTACTTAAAATTTACTTCTCGATATGGTTGATACATGAGTTACAATGATGATCATATAAAAAAATGTTTTCTTATGAGTTATAGTTACAATTTTATTCAAAATTATTATATATTTCAAAGGTGCTGTTTTAAAAAAAAATTTATATCATAAATTTGATTTTATATATTTAACTATTTTGTTTTATTATTTAAAACGTGTCAATACTTATTAAAATTCCAATAATTATGAAGTAAAAAAATTTTAATGACAAAAACGTACTTACGTTGTGTTTTAAAGCACATCTTACTTAATTCTAATAATAGTTGTTACAGAAACTTTTCTAAACCTCTTGGTTAAGCAAACGCCATTACCAAAAGTCAGATTCTAAAAAATTAGGCATCAAAAGTCCTTAATTTAATAAAAGTTAGAGAAGCGGAACCATTTTTTGTCACATGCGGAATTGTTTACAATATAATAATATAACATCTCTTAAAATCTATTTTGGCATTAATTATTTTATAATTTTAAGTAAATATAAATGTTTAATACAATTTTAAACATATCGCTATTCCACGACGAGACCGACCAGTTGTTGTGGGCCACGTGGAGGTACGACGGTGATGAAACTAAAGGTGGCTCTTTTACGTAAAAGGATGCAAAATCGGACATTATGTGGGTGTTTGCCACGTGAGATCAACCCTTTAGTGGGTCCCTCTTACCATACTTCATAATTAAAAATAAAAGAAATAAAAGACAACAGAAAAATGGGCATTTCTATTTGACTATTGCTGTGTTTTTTTGCCTTTGGCTTTTGACTATTTCATTGTCTCTGTTCTTCGGATCTTACGCCTCATCTGACGAATCTAGGTGCTGGCAAGGATATTCTATTTACATTTTCTAGGAAATCAAAGTTGGCTTAATGGGTATAGTTAGGAATTTGGATCAAGTGTAAAATGAGAGAAATATTATCTATGATAATTTCCCCGTTCAAAATAAGCAAGAGTTAGTGTTAGGGTGTGATTTGAATTGAAATTGTACTTGATGTGCTTTAATTAGGTCCTAATTATAGGTATTCCTAATTGTATTAGAAAGATGGTATACTAAGAAAGCTACTTTTAAATGGGAAGAGTAATGGATTCAAATTATACCTAAGTTGTTAATATGTTTCTAGTTCACAATGATTTAGATGTAATAGGTTGAGTTAGACTTGTATGTTAGGTCAATTTTAAAATAGCATCCTCCTACATCCATAGCTTATTTATTTATGAGGTATCAATTTGTTGATATTAATTTTATTTGGTGGGTAACTCTTTAACTAACTTGTAAGTATTAATCTTTAAGACGTTTTTTTTTTTTTGCTTTTTAACATGTGGTCCAAAAGTTATATTGGTTATAAGACATGTTGATACATGTTTCATGTTAGTGCACTTCAATATGTTCTTGTGAGTTTTTTTTTCTACACATATTTAGCCAAATGTTAAATTCTTTCTTGGTGACATTGTATATATGGTTTTATGTGATTCTCTAATTATTCTTTTGTCATAATTTAGGTTATATAGGTTTCAAGGTATTGTTCTTAGAGGACTATGATATCCTAAGAATAACATGTGCCTCCATGTATTCTTCACACTTCAAGCTGAGATCTTCTCGGTATTACCTTGTTGATATGTTTTCTTCAAATATGGTGATGTGTGGCTCCAACCAAAGAGCTTACAAAGACACTCTGACCCTCAAGTTAGGAGTTTTCCGTATATAATAAATATTGTAATAAATGAATCATCGACATACATTGTGAATAATGACTATATATGGGCCTAATGAGACCCTAATAAACCCAAAGGTGAAAATAGCAAATAAATAGAAGTGCAATTAGCAAAAAAAGGTGCAGAACAACACATAAAGGAGATAAATGACTTAGGAGGTGAAATTAGCACATGATAGGGCAACCTTGGTCCAAGAAGAGATGATGAGAAAATGGTGTGAAGAGCAAGGATGAAAGGTGAGCATGAAAGAAGTTACATGGGCCGTTGCGCTCATGTTTAATGTGTGACACATTTCAAATCTGCATGCTTGAAGTACAAGGAAGAGAAGTGTCACATTTGTGAGCTTTTAGATAGGCATGGAATACATTTTACATATGTTTAATGTGTAACTCATTCTAGATCTCGGATCCATAATTAATGACACCAAATTAGGGAATTAATTAAAGATTAGTTTGAATGTAATTTTCCCTCCCCATTCTTAATCACACGACCTCTACTCCTAAAAATAGAGTGTCATCTCTCTTCTAAAATCATATTTTGAATATATTGAAACTCTGCAGAAATTGAGATTGAATTGTTCTCTCTTAACTGCGAGTCTCATCTTGAGTGTGAACTTCAAGTGGTAACTCAATCCTCGTTCATCTTCGAGCATCTCCAAGTGGCATGACAACACTCCATTCCAAGCAACATCCATTAAAACCTTTGTTATGTCATTTACCCGGGGTTAAGTTTCCCTCTTTAAACCATCCCTTGTCGAGGTTTTTTCGAACCTCGAGAAATGCTAATCAATTATTGAGGTTTTTTATTCCCTAGTATTTAACAAATGTTTTAAAACCCTTGTTAAGTTCTATTGGTTTAAAAACCCCAATTAACTACAATGAGTTTTGAAACCTCCATAAAATACTATGGGTTTTAGATCCTCCATAAAATATCATTACTTTCAAACTTTCATAAACTACCATAGGTTTAAAAACCTCCGTAAAGTACCATAGATTTTTAAAATATTAATATTATTTTGTTTTAGTCATTTATCATTTGTGCATTTGTATATACTTCTTTAACCATAATTATTTACATTTATTGTACTTTTTTATGTGTTTGATGAAGTTATACATAAATAGTTATACCACTTACTAAATTGAGAAATTATATATAGATAATTAAATTTAAATTTATACCAAAACATAACAAGTATACACATTAAAATTCAAATTGAAGTACAATATGACTTAGGAAAAACTAACAAGAATTGTTACAAATGATTCTCAAAGCACAAAATGGTTGAAATAACTTTCACATTATATATATTCTTCAATTATCACATATGATCCTCCTCATGTCGAGAATTTGTTCTATTAGTTGGCACACTTCCTTGATTAAAAACCTGCAATATAAATATGCATCATAATTAGAAGTGTAAAATCTAAATTAAAATAATTCTCAAACACAAATTTTCAAATAAAATCTTAATAATGTAATACAATCCATGACCATTTAATATTTACATATAAACTTGTTAAACTTAAAATGTTGATAATATTAATATCATTTACAATAAATATTCAAAAGAAATAATACAATAGTAGTATAAAGTAGTTTGCTTAGACAACTTGTAGTACTACCAATGATGGTATAACTAAGTGTCTGGTTAAAGGTACTTGATCTGGATAGAGATATGAACCATTCTAGGAATTACCAATAAAGTCTTGAAGGATGGAGTATAGAGCTTCTTGCTCTGTTTTTCTCCATTGGATCAATATCAAGGTCTCCTTGCATCTTGCACTCAGAGAGAGATATTCAACTAAGTGACAATAAATGCAAAGAAGGATGAAAAGTACAAAACATAGTGTAATTGCTCTTAGTTTGGTCAATTTAAAGGCACACAACCATCAAGAAACATAAAAAGTCATTTATCATGCACCAGACTTCATAGAATTCCATTCCTAGCTTTCCTAGCCTATATCACTTTTTACTTCAATCCATATGACCAATTAAATCCTTACCTCATGATATAGTCCCTACAATACTCACACTAATAAAAAAAGGCATACATTAAATGCAAGGAAAATGAAAACAATTCAAGTACCATCAATCATGCATATAACACACTTCTTTATACACCAACTCTCCAAAATAGTAGCACTTCAGCCACTTTTATATCAATATAACACGCAATCAAAGGTGCCCATTCAAATAGAACCCACAATGCACCATCACGCAACAACTAAAAGCAAACCCCGCTGCACACTAGACGCTGCCTGGCGGTTCCAAACTGCCGGCCGATGGTGCACTAAAGGTTCATGTGCAGAACATCATTTTCTCCACCTGCGAAAATGCCCAAGCCCAAATTATGCAACCCACTCATGCAATCGCATGAAAATTCAATCAATCATGCGTCTAACATTAATACACACTCAATTGTCTCCATTAGACTACGTTCACACAATTTTCATTCCAACATTGGCACCAAGCATCATACTCATCATGAAAACGGGAATCAAATGGCTTTCTCACAAACCAAGCAACATGAAAAAACAAGGTAATAACGAAATACAACTCCCCTTACCTCTTTTCCCGCTGCTCCGCCCTTGCTCACGTTAAGGATGACCTCCTAGATGCTTCTTCTTGCCTAAAACAAGCTTCCACCTTCAACTCTAACCCCAAGGCCCTTCTTAACCCTTTTAGTTCTGATTAGGTCTCCTTTTGCTGTTCTAAAAAATCTCCCTGGCAGCCACACGAAAATTCTTCTTCCCCTTTCACTAATTCCCTCATTAACTTATTTTTCAGCTCTAAAATAAATTCATAAAATAATTAAAACAGAAATAAGGTTAATTGTCATTCAATTGACATTATCATGCGGGGTTTCTACCCTTAAAATTCCATGGCATGTGGATCATCCTCAATGTAGCAAAAATAATAATGAGTAAAAGAACTCTTTAGCGTTAGCTAAGGTTCAAACTCTCATCCACACAATTACCAAGCATATGCACAACCAATAAGTTTTTCCATGTTTCATGACATTTCATGCACATACACAAATATAATATCCTACCACACGACCATGCATAATATGCAAAAATAAAATAAATAATTAAAGCATTGCACTAATGGCACCCGTAAGATTCAAACTCAAGACCTCTCAACACAACCAAGTACAATCTACCCCTTTAGCTACTATTATTCCTTGTTATAACTTGACAAACTAATTCTTTTAGATATACTTCTAATCCACAATTATTGTAAATAAATAATTATTTATTTATTTAATTTTCCCAGGTCTTACACTACTCACGATGGTCAGTCATGTGGTTCAAATAGCCCAAATCAATATACCAAATTTCATCACTCAATCTTTCTGGTTGTGTGACCATCATCAAGATCACATGTTCCTCTAACGCCTCACTACTCTTATCCTTGGCCATGTAAGCTTGGTAGCTAGTGTTGGTATGATTTTCTTTTTGATCTTGAATTTTAGGTGTCGTCTTACACTCTATGAAACAAATGCCTAAGTCGATTGCAATTTAAGCACTTGATTCTCTTCCTATCGATTTCCATCTTTCCTCCATGCAAGGTGTTTGATTTTTGGTCAACGTATTCTCCATTATCCTTTTCTTGGTCTTGATTTTGACCACCCCTTCCATATCCTCCTCTAGAGTTTCTACCCTGTCCTGTACCAAGGAAACCCACACATGAGTTGTATCCACTTTTCTTGGATGGAGTCTACAAAACCTTATTATCGTTAGATTTTTAAAATTCTCTTTCGTTTAGGCGCTACTCATGTGCTTCTAAACACCTTTGGAGTTCATCAACCTCTAGCTCTTCAATCTTTTTTGATTCTTCTATAGCCACCATTATATGGTCGTATTTGTTGCTTAAGGTTCTCAAGATCTTTTATTGTTTGTTCATAAACCTTTTCACCACACCTTTTCATTACATTTGTGTGGGTGACAAACCTATTGAAGAAATCAAATATCTTATCACTGTTCTCCATTTTCATAAATTCGTATTGACGATGTAACATCTGTAGCATGACTTTCTTCAATCATTCAACACTTTCGTTACATTTTTCAATAATTTCCCAAGCCTTCTTTGAAGTTGCAGTCCCTACAATCTTCTCGAGATGTGCTTCATCAGTGCATTGGTGGATCAAGAAAGTGGCCTTGCAATCTTTCTTCTTATTCTCCTTATAAGCAGTCTTTCGTTCTTCCGTTGAGGTCTTTTCCAATACTAGAAACCTATCTTCAACTATCTTTGCCACTTCTTCATAGCCCACGATGGCTTTCATCTGCACATGTCATCTTGCCCAATTTTTTCCATTCAAAACAAGTAGATTCGTATAGAGGGTTGCACCAGGTCCCATTCTCCAACCTTCGCTCTAGGTACCAACTATTGGAATAGAGAAGCACCAGTTGTTAGAACAGAAAAACACTACTAGGGAAAGTATAGAAGTTTTATTTAGACAAAATGAATGTGTCTAATCACAACTATGGTAAGTGGTGGAATACCATTGAACGAAAGAATGGAAAGTTATATACAAGTAAGCAACCGAAACCAACTAAACTATTTTTAATCACAAGCTAACAATTATGTCATTGTAAACATGTCATTTTCTATTAATGATGATTTATTTATAAAAATGTATTGGAATATAGAGCATGATATTTTGTTATAAATTTTAATACTATTAGGCAATAATTTCTATGAATAATAATTAATTAATGATTAATAATATTTGGTAATTATATATTATACTAATGGTCCTCAAGGTCAAGTGTGTTAATCATGAAAAGCTTGAAACAAATTTGAAAATTGAGAAAATTTGTTTCTTTGCTAAACATGTTCCTTAGATGGGGTGTACTAGGCCCCATGTAAGACCCGATAAATTTAATTAATTAATTAATTAATTAATTAATTAATAAATGTGGGTATTAGGAGCCTTTATGACATTAAATGTTGACTTATATGACGTGGAATAGTATTAGCTCAAATGATTGAGAGTACTTAATTATGTTGAGAGGACTTGGGTTTGAGTCTTATGTATGCTAAATTGCATGTTTTTTTAATTATATATTTTATTTTGATAATATAATTGATCATGATGAGTGATAATAAAATCCTAGATTTATAAGAATTATCATGAAACATGAATTGGTTGAATTGGTTGTGCATTGACATAGATAATTGAATGGTTGTGTGTTTGAACCTTGGTCTATGCAAAATAACTTTCTTTTTGCCAAAATTCTTTTTGGCATGGAAGGGAAAGGTCGGAAACCCAAGCCATCAGAGGGGCAGCCAAGAGGGCTAGAAAATCACCTAGTAATGGCTCTTGAATAGCCATTAATCCAAATCTAATTAATTTTCGTTGTTACTATGCCATTAAGCATGGTTAAGGTAATTAAGGCCATTGGGAGAGAAGAGAAAGGGTTTCTAAAGCTACCAAAGGGGTGAGGACTGTGGACAGTGTCTTCACTGAACAAAAGTAACTTTAGGAGTTTTGCAAGCTTGAGCAAGGGAAACCAGGTTATGGGAGCTGAATCCCGTAAATTTTATGTGAATTATTTAATTACATATTGTATGTTATGATTATGGGTGATTCGTTTTGGAAATCCTTGAAATTCTGAGTTTTTGGAAATTTTCCAGAAACTGCCTAGTGGGCCTTCAAAGATGCCAAACGACTCATGTATTTTAAAGTGTGCTTCTGGGTTCCTGTGAGGAACCGCCTGGCAGAGTGATCGTGCCGCCAGGTAACACAAGTTGTGTAACTCAGTTTTCTGAGTTTTTGATGAAATGTCTAGTGGTGATGAACACCCGCCAGACGACATGAGTCAAATTTGACTCATTTTTGCTGTTTTGGGTTTTCTGGATGGATTTTAGAATGGGGAAAAATGGAGTGGCATCTGTTGGTTGATTTTTGGATTACAGAAATTGTTGAATTGCTTTGTAATCGAGAATTAATTGAAAGAAATTGTATGAACACTTATTTTATAGTTGGAAATTGGGGTTTTCGATGTTGTGGGATTAATTAGGTTCTGAATTGTACTGGATATAATATAAGTTGAGAAATCGTGTAACTGTAAACATGATTAACAACGGTGAGGAAATATGCAGAGAAAGATGATTGGGTTTTTCTGAGGGTCTTCACAAGTGTAGAGATTTTGGGTTGTTACCCAGAAATGTATGTATCGCCTGGCGGCATGGGTTCTACTACTAGGTGCCAGCGCAATACAGATTGGTACTGCAGGGCTGTGAGGTGCAATGTAGGTTTGGGGTTCTGTCAGGATATTTTACGGATCAAAGTGGAGTAAGGGACTTTGAGCAAGGGATGAAGGTGTGGTTAAAGTACTTAGAAGTAAGGAGGAGAACTTAATTTAAAGTTAGGTTATGTTTTAGCATGGTGGCAGGAGAATGGTTGATATCAGGTGCATGAGACAGGACTTTATATGAGTTACATAATGGAAATGAGAGTGTTGAGGTTCTTTGTGAAAGGTTCAAATGAAATTAGTATGCAAGCATTCCTTAGCTATTGGTATTTGATATGTAAATTGTATAAGAGTGTTGGTAGGACCATTACTAGAAAATTAGTGCTCTAGGAACGAAATTCAGAATGAAACAAGGGATTTATGGTGACTGGAATTGGAGCCATGATAGGTCCATGTGAGATTGAGTTTCAAGGTGAATGGGCTCTATATGAGAGGGTAGTGGTGCTTTCTTGATGTGTAGGATTTGAAACCTATGGGACATAATAACGTGTAATAGTGATCTAGTTGGTGATCCAAGGGAGTCGGTTAAAAGTACAAAGGGGGAAACTTGGTTTTGTAATGCGAGAAAACCAGTAAAATGTGTTTACTGATGTGGCACCTGGCGGTGGGATTTGACCGCCAAACAATAGCTCCAAATCTAGGGAACTAATGGTATTTTTTGGTGCCTGGCGGTTGATATGCTCTGCTAGGCAGTCTAGAACTGAGTTTCGCCTGACGGCTTTGAAGCAGCGCTAGACGATAACACAGAGGCAGAATTCTTGTTTGCTTTGGATGTGCGTGGTTTACAAGGCTTTAAGGATACCTTAAAGATTGACTTGCTGGAGTGTTCCTTGAGTTGTGGCTCAAAGTGACATCTTTTGAGTTGTGGCTTGGAATGACATCTCTTGAGTTGTGGCTCGGGATGGGGGATGAACACGAGGAATCCTTGAGTTGTGGCTCGGATTGGCAAGTGTTGCTAGTGTGAGGGTGCAAGTTGTGACCTGTACGGATGGGTCCAGAAGATTGCCTCCTCGGTAGTTAGCCGACGAGTTTGGTAGTCTTGGGACATTACGAACTATGTTCATATTGGGAACTCCACCTAGAGTTATAGAGTGTGGTTTGTAGTAGGTTTCCCTCACGTGTTCTACAAGTTGTGTCGTGTAGATGTGACAACAAGGCATCTTAAGGTATTCATCTAAAGAGGTAGAGCATTAACTTGACATGGTGGTGACCATGTTATATGGAATCAAATGATAAGAGTTCCTTTGATGTGTGTGCATATATTTGAACTATATATACATATATATATATATATATATATATGTTTATACTATTAGCTCACCCTATTTGTTTGTGATTGACGAGGATCGTGTAATTCGATACACATGAGTATATGATGTTGCAGGTGGATCTAGTGAGGCATAGAGCCAGAGCACGGGCTATCTCGGGGATTTTATACATAGTTTTATTATTTTATGGATTTTAAAGACTTTGTAATCACTTGTGTTATCGGATTTGGTTTTTGCATTTGATTCTATATTTTGGAGAATTTCTGAATAATTGGCGATATAATATAATTTTAATTTTCTTGCGTTTTGGGGAAAGACAATACAATAAATGATGTTTATTTATTATTTCTATTTTATTTTATTAAAATTCATAATATCCGATCGGAATGTTACATCCCAAGCCCGATCAATCAAAGAGTACACTATCTTTGGGGACTCCAAAAGGTTGTGAAGAGTTGCATGTTCCTTGGGACATGCACAGTCAATAGGTGTGTCAAGTGGTAGATACATGAATGTTGTCACAACCAAAATCGTGACGAGACGACGTAAAAAAATAAAATATATATACGCATACAAAAACTTTGGAGTCGCCACCATAGTTATTATGGGAAACTATGGAAAACTATATAGATAAGAACAAGGTCTACGAAAACAAATTTTAGGTTTAGGAGTCGGTTACGCGTGGGGAAGGTATTAGTAATCCACAACATTCGTCCTAAGACGATACCTTTAATTAAACGTGCAAAAGGATGTGGTTCTTTTTCAAAATGTTTATTTTCCCCAAAAATAATAATAAAAGAATGTACAAAAGAAACAAAAATATTTTTTTGGTTTTTAGGGTCCAACAATGATTAATCCTCGCTCCTACATATCTTCATTTACAATGGAGAATCAGAATTACGTAGTTCTTTATGAAAAACCTGTTTAAGAAAAGATTTGATTTTTTATTTTTTTATAATTCTGAAAACCTTTTTATGTTCTTTTGGTATCTTTAATTACATGGATATAGGTGTGATGTGACACGAACGGCCAAACAGACACAAAAAGTAAACAAAGTAAATTTTTTTTTATTTTTTTTTCTTTATATATATATATATATATATATATATATTTTTTTTTGTAAAAAAATCAAAATGGGTGTCAAGCGACTTGTGGTGGAACTTGGACCAAAATTTTAAGGGGGCTAAATTATATTTTATATATATAAATTATTTAAAAAAAGTATTTCCTCACATCATTTTCTCTATTCAAAACAAGCACATATAATAATAGAATCCAAAAAAATATGATAATAATATACATGAAAGTGTAACATAAAGTTTATTATCAACAATCATATATTAAAAAAAAATTACCTTTAGTCATAGTGTTTCTCAATGCTCTTTCCATGACTTAAAATCTTGAATAATTGAATCAGAACTGAAGTTTGTTGCAATATCTCTTGCAATATATATTGTCATAATGCCTGCTATAAAAACTTTTAAAACCTATAAAAAAACACTCAAAAAAGTTAAAACATGTTGATGACAATCAACTCAATGCCAATTATAATTCAATGAAAATCAACTCAATTACATGTAATAATGAAAACATTTAAGTCAAGTCGTCCACTTGGTTTTTTACTAAAAAGATAGCACGATAAGCAATATGCAACATCTTTTAATGGTGAATATCGAATACTTTAACCATGAAGGAAATAAGCTAAACCAGGTGTAGTGAAATCTTCTTGGATAACTATCTTTACTAGACAATGGATAATTTTCTAGATGCATTTGATATGGACCCCATTTTGGATAAGCCCTCCGTACCTCATCAATTTGATTTGGTGAGTATTGTCAAATTTGAAAATGTTTCCCCAGATCACGTTCTAAAGCATTTTCAAATTCATTAATCTAACTCTAGGAACTTTAGAGAATTGTTTTTCATTTCCTTCAATTTTTGGATTATCGTGAAGTTTCTCAAAAGATGACGTATATGAATTATTTCATCTTCATCACAAGCATTTCTCTTGAAAAAAGAATCAATTCTTTTACTCTTTATCATAATTTTCTAATATAAATTTTTCACCTCTCACCTATTTAGGAAAAGCTAAAATTATGAATACCCCAAATTAAATCTCAAAACCAAGACTCAATATTTTAAGAAAATTAACACCTTCTAAATGATTAGCTTTCCTTATCTTAAAGTAGATTCCTAATATTGTTCTCCTCTTATACAACTTCAAAAGTTCAAATAGCTCTATCTACACAAAGAGAGTTTGATAAACAATTAGAGCATGATTTTATGATCATAAAGATATGCCTAGAGCGTAGAAAAGTCATATACAAGAGGAAAACATATTGTTTCAGAAAAAGGTAAAAAATGACTTACTCAAAAGAAATAATTATTCGGTCCAAAATACTCCTTAACTGCCCAATTTTATTGTGGTGCCATTTGATTTTGAAAATGATATGAGATTGATGGTAAAAATTGGAATACAAAGAAAATAGAGAAAGAGATGGAGGTACTGAAGAGAAAGAAATCAAATAAAGAAGCAAAATACATTACAACAGAGAGGAAAATGTGATTTTTAAATTTAAATAAAACTTTTTAAAACTAAATTATATAAATAATATAATATATATATATATATATATATATATATATATATATATGTGTGTGTGTGTGTGTGTGTGTATATATATATAAAAGAAAAAAATGTTGGGGAAGTCGTGGCTTCCCTTGTCATACTTAAGTTCTGCTCCTGCACGCGACACAATCAGCCGGACAGACACTAAAAGAAATAAGAAAAAAGTATTTTTTATGATTTTTAGAATAAAATATTTGTAAATAATAAAATATAATGTACCTAACAGAAACTTCCAAAGTTATGTGTAAAAAAGAAAAAAAATTATAATAAAAATTAAAGAAAAAAAAATTATAATAAAAATTGAGAATTCACAAATCAAAAGAATAAAAGAAAATAAAACAGGAGTGATGTATCTTCCAAACTCTGCAATTTTGTCTTCTCTATCAATCAATATCTTTTTCTTTACATTACAACTACCTTTTCTCTTCTTTCTTCTTCATTTTTTACCTCCTTCAATATGTTTTTTTTTTTCAAAAGAGAGATAAATATGAGGTGTGTTTGTGTGAGTGGTGATGAGAAAGGATGAGAGAAGTCTAGAGAATATTTTTTTCGATCCCCTTTTTCATATGACAACTGTGTATTTATATCCACACATTGCAATACCAATGTAATCCTAGACTTAATTGTAATGAACAATATAAGGAAGGAATTGGTCATGATAGCAACACATCATGAAGAGAATCAAATCATAGCAAATATCAAAGCACCATATCGATCATCATTAGTAATATTGATTTTAATTATTAGAAGAGATATTGCTTCTAATTATTAGAATCATATCATTATTTTCTCTATCAAAAACAAAGGGTATTAAAACAAAAAGCGAGGACAAAGATATGTTGGGTTGTTGGGCTCATGAGAAGAGGTGTGATAATTAAGGTTCTTCCTTCTTCTTTTTTCCTTTTTTTTCTTTTTTATGTTTTGCCAAAATTAGTTTAAAAATTTTTGAAGAACATTTTATTCCATCTTTTTTTTATGTACCATTTCTTTTTTGAAAAATAAATTTGTTCATCCAGACAAAATTGGGTGTTGACAAATGTGAAGCATCAGATTTAGGTTAATCTAACGGTCGGGGGTTCTCACTAGTTGGTTCCCCATTGTTTTCTTTCTCTTACAAATAGGGGTGTCTGAAATTGAGCATTGTTATTTTAATGAAACAATAATGGGTTCAATTAACCCAAAGGGTAAGGAAGTTTGTGTTGCTTTGTCGTTTTTCCCTGTCGAAGTCGGTGGTTGATTGGGTCCCACCACTAGATGTATAAAGAAAACATAAGAGGAAGGGCCATGGGGAGATGCTAGACCCACTTTCTAGTAGTTTCTTTCATACTATTGTTGTGGAGTTATCTTTTGATCTGAACAACTCTGAACAAGAACTGTATAGGTGACACACTAGGAGAGGTGGTGGATGCTTTTATGAAGCATTATGGTTGTGCGATGTTGTTGGGGAAAAAGGTTTGCTAGTGAAATTGCTTCTATGGAGGTGGAAAAACTAAAGAAAGTGCTTGTCGAGTCTGGGGAAAACTAAAGGCCTTAGAGGAGATTCACTCAAGATAATCACACTTAGCACTAAGGAGAAAAAGCTTCAGAAGGCAATGCGCAACTTGTAGAATAGTTTGGATGCCATGGCACTAGGTTATCATACCGAATGGGCTAAGCGAGAACGATCAAAAAAGGAGCTAATGGAATGCCAACAAATTATCCTTTATCAACATGAGTTTGATTTCTATAAGGATTTGAAACAAGCAGCTTATTTTTATGACATCCCAATTGACAAAGGGGATTTCGACATCGGAAAATATTTTTATAATGGGAAATTGATCCTTGTTGAAGATATCCCTAAGGGTGGATGACCGATCTATTTTGGTTATGTTAACGAGAATAATTGAAAGCCCAACATATTGATGAAGTGCCATCATTGGAATAAAATTCGTTGTTCTCTTTGTTGAGCTCTCTTGGCCGAGCAGTGTAATTTTGTTGTTGTTATTATTGTGTTGTTTGCTTTTCAATGGACAATGAGATTATAACATCTTGTTTTCTCTATATTTTTAATGTGTTATTTATTTGTTGTTAGGCTTATTTGAGCATTTGAACTCAATTATTCGGCCTCATTCAGTTGGTCTCAAATTGACCATGACCATTCAGTCTCATCCTCTTGGCCTGATCCACTTGGCCTCTAATCGGCCTCGACCTCTCAATATTGACATGTTAGCCTCATCCTCTTGGTCTCGACTTCTTAGTCTTGACTTTTCAGTCTCTACCTTTCGGCCTCGACTTTTCAGCCTTATCCACCCGACCTCTAATATGCCTCAACCACTCAACCTCTAATCAGCCTTGACTACTCATCCTCTAATCGGCCTCGACCACTCGACCTAATCGAGCCTCATCCTTTCGCATTCAGGCTAAAACATCTGGCTAAGTGCAAGTTCCAACCAAAGAACCCCTCTCGAAAACTCCATCGGCTATGGACGAGTTCCAACTAAGCAACCCCTCCTTATTGGACTATAAAATTTAACCACACTGACTGGTGGGCCGACTAGCTTGACCGATTGGCAAAACAAACCAATACACCTTGGGGTTGATCCCCCTAACTGACTGCAAGACTAGTCAGTTGCAAAATAAGGGTCAAATTAACACTTAGCCAATTATAACCATGAATCAATCAACTAATGTTGATTAAGGTATGATTGGGCCATGATTAGGCCAATAAAAAGGTCAAAACCCATAACAACTACTACAAATAAAGGTCTAAGGTTTGGTTGTTCAAACCCATGCATCACATCATCCGAGCAGTTTTCGATGAACTGAAGACCTTGAAGACTAAACAAACATAGGATAAGAGTGACAAAGGACAAACTATTTGGTAATTAGGAGTACCCGACTGACCCTGTAGAAATAGTAAGGAATGATGTGTTTCTCCAAAAGGGTTCACTTGACTGAAAACATCCTTGGCCAACAAAACCTACTAAATCATGCTTATTTTCACAAGATAGATTTAGCACATTGAAAACATCCTTGGCTAAAAAGGTTGTTAGCAAGTTAGTTTTTCAAGAAGGATTCATATCTTTCACAAGCATACCGAGTCATACAAGCATAAAAGAAAATTTTCAAATATCATTTCTCTAATAAACTTGTACCATACTAGTCAACTATATAATTGAGGATAATTTACCAAATATAATCAAGGATAATTTACCAAATGTGATTAATTTACTTTTGTATTTACACAATAGTATTGAATTTTTAAAATAGTATAAAATAGGGTGAAGTCTTAATAAGTATGACAATTTTACTTACGAAAAAAAAGAGTTGAAGTTGTGCCATGTAGGACAACTTCAGTTGAGTCAATTGTTTTTTTTAAGTGAAGTCGTCGTACTTTTTAAAGACTTTAGTTAAAAACAATTTATTTTATGCCGAAGTCATTTTTGATTTTATTTTAACTGAAGTGAATCTTTTTATTCTATTATGTTTTAAGGATATCTATTTTTTGGATGTTCATTTTATTAATTTATTATATAAAATTAAGTTAATTAATTGAATACATGCTAAAGATAATATAACAAAGAAAAGCTATAGTGATTTATATTAGCAAGAACTTGAGGAAAATTAAAAATGATGTATCAATCGGAAAAATTGTTCATATAAACAATGATGCATCATTTTGTATTACTTATTTGCTCACTATATTAAAATTTGTATATTGTTTAAGAATTATATTTAGTTTTATTATAATATTTTTTATAATTATTCGTTCTATTAATATAAATAACTATATTCATTAAGCTAATTAAAATATTAAAAATAATTATAACATTAATAAACTATTTATTTTTATTAAATTTTTGATTCATTCTATTAATATAAATTACTTAAAATCTTGAAAAATAAAAAATAAAATCATGAAAAAGTATTTAAAAGAATAAAGAATTGAAGTCGTGCTCATCCATACGACTTCAGTAAAAAACAGAAAAAAGAGATATAATTTTAATTAAAGTATTCATGGGTATGGCGACTACAATTTTAAAAAATAAAAGTTGGCTCAGTTCAAGTCGTCTTGTATGAACCAACTTCAAACTTTTTTTTAAGTGAAGTTGTCATACTTATGAAGATTTCACCTTGTTTTGTAATATTTTAAAAATCTATTTCTATTGTGTAAATAGAAAATTAAATTAACCCTATTTCATAAATTAACTTACAATTGATAACTAACACTTAGAAGATGGAAATGATTAGGAATGATATGGATGTCATTGCTAGTGTTAGATTTAACCGACCTCACTCTCATGCACTTAATCATTCAAATCCTTTCCATTTTAATGCCAACATCAACCCACGAGGATTAGAAAATGGATAGTAAATGTTTTGTTCGTGAATCCTTAATTCAAGAAAATTTGCTTATATGCCATATGAGTTGTGTTATGTGTTTGACTTTATATTGATCGTGCTTGCTCTAAATACATTAAATTATTTTTTTATATATTGGTGTCTATGTACCCAACACTTTATGTGACACAAAGTAACGTCCCATCTTCTTAACCTTAACTGACACAATTACGAACTTCCAATTCTTTTTAGTTGGCTTTGTTCCGACACTAGGCCAACACCTAGGAAGCTCTGACACGGCTCAGAGACTGCGCTTCCCCGCTTCTAATGCGTTGCGGACACATACACTCGTCAGAAGCGTGTACGATGCGGTGTCAGACACTCTTTTTTAGGCCAGACATGGCCCAGTTATCAGACGCGGTAAGAAGACGCAGTCGTTTCTCTACACCCACTCTAAGTCCAGTTTTCGAGAGTGAACGACGAAGCTGCTTGACGCTTTGCAAAGAGAAATAGGGTTGCATAAAGAGTAAAGTAGAAGGAAAGAGAAAGAGTTTTTGATGAAAATACTTTCAAAATTATATTACATACATAAGTATTGAAAAATAAATTAAACTTTTACTTAAGAAACACAAATAAATTTTAAATTATGTTTTACAATAACGATATTAAAATTAAAAATATAACATAATATTAAATAATCAATAATTTAATATTTTTAAAAGTATATAATATATTGTATTATAATTAATTTTAATTTTTGACATTTTTATTTTTTATGTTTAAATAATTTAATTTCTATTACATTAATTTATGTGATTATATAATTAAAATATTTTACTATATATATTTCTATTACAAAAGTTTTTTTGTTAGATTTTGTTTTTTTATAATTGTTTATCTTAATTTTTATTAGATTATGAAATAAAATTAGTAGACTGTTTTTTATATAAATATTAATCTTCAGTTAGTTAGACTATGAATCGTAACTGTTATATATAAACTTTTACTATAAAAGTTTTTGTTGTTGTTTTGTTAGACTTTGTTTCTTTTTATAATTGTTTATTTTTATTTTTATTAAATCATGAAGTATAATCAGTAGAATATATATATATTTATTGTGTTTTATATTTTTGTAATTTACACATATCTCCATGTCCGTGTCGTGTCTGTAGCTATGTCTAGATTTCATAGACCAATACTAAGCTTTGATGTTATAATGTTACATTCTCGTAGTAATTATATATATATATATATATATATATATATATATATATATATATATATATATATTATCAGGAGAATACTTTTAACATCAATATTTGACAAGAGCAATTGATTAGTCATATTTAGGCAAAGGGGAGGTAGTGGGATGGGCTGAAGCTTTTTTGTGAAATTAGAGAAAGATGTTTTGGGCTATCAAAATTAAGCCAAGCATGCGAGTAGTTCATAATGATTTTTTTTGTGTGACATAACCTGGTTTGCTTTTTTATTTCCTATGTAGCATTGTGGGGGCTTCTCTCTACACCTCCAAAGACTTCTATTGCACCCCTAAATATTAATTGCGCAGTCTATTTTACCCTTCTGATTCACCTTTGTCTTAAGTAGGTAAAAGTAATTAAAATAGTTATTGCGTTAGGTGTTTCGACATCCAGTTCTGCCCAAAAATGGATTAGAAATCTGGTTCAAAAATTAAACGGATTTTGACATCCGAATTTTTAGAAAATGAATTTGTACACATACACCGGCTTTCGACATCTGGTTGTCCAAAAACGGATTTAGAAATCCGCTTCACAAATTAAACGGATTTCGATATCCGATTTTCATGAAAACGGTTCAATTGTTAAATTTTTAAATTGTTTATATTTTTTGTGATTCATTATATATTTTATTTAATTTATATTTTTTTTCCAACTTTTAAAAATAAAATATTTTGTTAAATCTTTAATTCTTCATTTTGAATTTGATTTTAATACAAACCAACTTCCAGTGGTAATGATAGCCACAGATTTCATTTTACACGAACCGAAAATCGAAAATCGAAATTCGATTTGTATTTTGCTTTATTGAATTTTTTTATATTTTTGAAATGCTTTTTTCAATTATTTTGAATATTTTATTAGTTGTGCTGTGTTAGCTTTAGGTATAATATTTTATTTATTTAACGTATTTGTTTTATATTTTTATTTTTAATTTTATTAATTGGTTGAAAATTTAATTTATTTTTAATTTAATGTTAAATAGTTTTTTAATAATATTTTATTTGTTATTTTTTAAAATAATTATATTTAATTAAAATAATTAAATATAATTAATCTAGATATTGTAAAGGCAAATATTTTAAATAAAAATTTATCATTATTAATTAAAAATTAACAAAGTAAAAATAACTATAAAATATATAACTAAAAAAATATATGAAAAATTAAATTAAAAATAAAGTAATAAAATGAATAAAAAAATAAGAAATATTAATAAAATATATTCTTAAAACAATTAAACAATAACTTAATAATACTAATCTGAAATTAAATTTTATATGTAAAATAAATAAAAGAAGTAAACTAGCGGAACTGTAAGGCCGGTATACAAATATTAATTTTAAATAAAAAAATAGTTAACGTACCGAATTTCCATTACCGATATATAGTTTTATTTAATATAGAATCTAAAATTAAATAATTAATCTATAATATAAAAATTTTGAAATTAAATCTTATAAATAAAATCATATAAATAAATAAATACATTAAAAAGCTAACAAATAATAAATAAGTCAAAATTATTCGAAAATAATTAAATATAATTAATCTACATATTATAAAGTAAAATATTTTAAATAAAATTTTATCATTATTAATTAAAAATTAACAAAGTAAAAATAACTACAAAATTTAAAATAATAAAATTTTATTTAATGTACTTATATAAAATATAAATAATCTAAAATTAAATAATTAATACATAAATTATAAAATAATAGAAATTAAATCTTATAAACAAATGAATACAAAAATACAAATATTTAAATCATCAGCGGACTACCAATACCGGTTAAAAAGAAGAAGCTGATTTTGAATTTCCTAACCGAGCTTCGAATGCTGATAGAAAATTAAACCGGACTTTGAATGTCGGTACACAAAGAAAACAGAATTTGAATTCCGTTTAATCACTTAACCGGATTTCAAATATCGGTGCACAATCCAAATCTGTTTAACTTTTTTATCGTTGAATAGTGAAAAGTTTAGAGGGATACTATTGGAATTTTGAAATTTTTGGGGGTGTAGTAGAACTCTTTCGAGGTGTAGGGAGAAGCCCCAGCATTGCATTACTTATATTTAGAGCCATAACACCATTTCATCGGTCAAAATTCAGCCCACAAGGAGTCGAAGTCGAAGCTTCGTTTTAGCATATTGGTGCGGATATATCACTAGAAATTCAGCTTCCAGATGATCGAATTCTAAGTTGTTTTTGGTTTTTATTTTGTTTTTGAATTTTATAAAATAATGAGTAAAAAAATAAATAAATGTATATATATATATATATATAAAAGATGAAATAATCCTTGTATTTGTGGTTGAATTTTCTAAAATTTTATTTTGTAAATGTAATTTTATTTAGGCAATTACTGGACTTGATGAGTTAAAAAATGAACTTAATTTAAAAGATAAATGTATACTTTAGAAATTAAAATATTTTGATTGAAAAAAATTAAGTTAATAATGATGAGAAAGTAAAGAAGTTATTCATAAAAGTTATTAACAATGTTCTAGAAAAAAGTAATGAGTTATTTTAGAAAATTTTTTATTTTTCAATAATTGAGTTATTGTTAAAAATTAACAAGTGTTTAATTATTTTTATAATGTTAGGTCCAATGTTGACCGGGTCATTAGGCCAAAAGTCGACTTGGACATAAGATCCAATACCAATGAGTACTGAAAGGTTGGGTCAAGTTTAAAATTGTCGTTTATTAGAAGATCGATTATAAACTTATTAGAGGTATTAAAGAAAGAAAATATTATTGAAGAAGAACCTTAATGAAAAAGATCAATTATAAACTTATTAGAGGTATAATATCACATACATTTGGATGGTAGTGTGGATCATTCATGCTCTATGTTGTCGTGTGCCACATTTGGATGGTAATGTGAAGCATTCATGCTCTAATTTTTCGCATGCCACCAACTCATGTTATCTCGCTCATCATCCTCAAACCATGTTGTCGTGACGCTTTTCGTGACATCATGTCCCATGGACACACCTCGTCGAAACCATGTAGGATTTTTTGGAGGAGAAATGCGACTTCACACTCTACCTCACCTCAATCCTATCCATCCCACGTGTCAACGCTCCTTCCGGCTTTTTCACGTGGCGTCCTTGCGAGGAATTTCACGCTCTCTTACTCAACAAAGTCACATTTCATACTAGGTGAGAATAAACATTTTCGATCTCTCACTTGTAAAATGAAGGTGAAAAAAATATGAAGACCCTATCTGTAAATGCATATAGGAAAAATGTTGATCACTTATTTGTAAAATGTAAGTGAGAAAAAAATTGAAGACCCTCTTTGTAAAATGCTCATAGGAAAAATGTTGATCACATACTTGTAAAATGCAAGTAAAAAAATTATAAATGATACAATTATTTAACTTTTTTATATATATATTTTTAGTTATATGTGGGGTTTCTAAATTTGATTTTGCAGTCACATTTAAAGATCAATTAAAATAAACAACCTATATCAACAGGAGGTTGAAGAAGCCAATTTAAAAAGACAATCAATGAAGGCATCTCACAAAGAAGTAAAGGCGATTTATTAAGGTACTTATAAACGAATGGGTGATCTTTTAAGGTACCTACTAACCTTTTAAGGCACTAAAAGAATAGGTAACCTTTCAAGGTATTGAACCAAAAAATTAAGGTGACCTTTCAAGGTGCCTAGTAACCTTTCACTACAAGAAAATGTTTCATTAGTAACCAATTTTAGCGAGCAAAAGTTGTTAGTCACTATAGTGACCAATATTGATACTAATTCACAAAGTAAACAATTATTGGTTACTAAAATAGTCACTATTATGAATAAAAAATATAATTGGTCACTAAATTAGTCTTTAAAATTAGCTACCATGGTTTTGGCTACCAAAGGAAATTGGTCACTAAAAATCAGCTACCTAGGTTGTGACTACCAAAATGACTTAGTTTCTAAATTGGTCTCTAATTAATTAATGACTAATTATTGACCAATTATAATTTTTTATTTATAATAGTGATTATTTTAGTAACCAATACTTTTTTATTTTTTAAATTGGTATCTTAATTGGTCACTATAGTGACTAATCACTTCTGGTCACTAAAATTGGTTACTAATCAAACATTTTCTTAGTGTTTCAAGGCACTAAACCCAAAAACTAAGGTGACCTTTCAAGGCACCTAGTGACCTATCAAGGCACTAAAAAACATTGGAGACCTTTCAAGGTGCCCAATAAGAAATTATGACTTTACAAAGCACTTAAAGAAAAAGAGGAGACGAAGATGATTTGCACTACTAAATAAAGGTAAAATTCAGCCTATGATAATAAAAGGAGAAAGATGACCAACTATCATCCTAAATAATAATCAGGAATCATCCGATCGGTAAAATTATGATCAAGTATCATCTGGTTAGTGAAAAGTTGATTAAGTATCATCCTAAAGGGAAAAAAGATCAGGTATCATCCTAAAGGAGAAGGATTCATATAAAAAGATCAGATTATTATGTATCATCCTAAGATGATCAAGTATAATCAAATCAGTAAAAAGAGGATCAAGTATCATCATAAAGGACAAAAAATATCAAGTATCATCTTAAAGATGATCAAGTATCATTTAAACTAGGCTTAAATATACATTTGGTTCCTATTTTTGTCTAAATTATTCAATTTAGTCCCTATTTTCGTTGTATGGTCAATTTGGTCCTCATTTTTGTAAAATTACATTCATTCAAGTCCTTTTAGCAAATGGTGTTAAAATTATTAACGACACAATGACAACGTGGAACTATTTAGGGGACGTGGCATATATTTTTCACTAATATTGGCACAATGTTAATTTTTATGGTCGTTGTAGGTTTAAAACTTATTGAAATCCAATTAGGGAAGAAATTGAATTAGGATTTGTAGGAAGTCTGTGGCCAGCAAGAACATCATGTGCACAATCAACTTGGTGAGTTTGAATTCGTGTTTGTGAGGTATGTCTCGTCACCATTCGTCTTCCTCCTCTTGCTATAATAGCTGGGGGGAAACCAAGTGGCAGTGGGTCTTAAATTCATGGTTCCAAGGGTATGAGTTTAACCGCCATTTGAAAATGTGGAGAACTTGTAGTGGTTCGAGTGGCAAGAACTTTGAGGAATAATGGTAGGAAATTTTGGGGTTGTTCTAAGTAAAAGGTTAGATTGATGTGCCTTAAAAAACTCATTGTCTTTTTCCTTTCGTATTGATTGATAAGACAAATTTATGGTTTGATCATTTTGTGTTCAGATTACAAAGTGCTGCTTCTAGTGATATGATGTGGTGTAACTACTTCAAGTGGTGTGATAAAGAATTGTATGATAATAGGGGTGGTAATATAGCCCAGCAAATGATGAAGATTTCTGAACTAGAGACTTTAGTCAGGGTTATGAAGAAAACGATCCAATTTTTCTTAGGATTGAGTATTGTTATTGTTGTAATCAGTATAGTAATGGTTGCAGTAATGTTAAAAAAGCAGTGTTTAGGAGGGGATGTTTTTTTTGGGTGTTGATGAAGTTATGAATGTTAAAAAACCAAATCAGTGGTTGTGCTCTGTAATTTACGAATGAAGTTATGAATCATTTTTGTGTTATGGATGAATGAATATAAATCTTTATCTTCGTTTAAGTTCTTCACTTTGGTCCGAACTCTGGTTTAAATATGTTCAATTAAGTCCTTAATTTCGTTTAAATGATTCAATTTGGTACCTATTTTAATTTAAATATGTTCAATTAAGTCCCTATTTTCATGAAAATTTGTGTGATGAAGTCTGTAATTTTATAAGACAACTTGCCAATTAGAAGTGCATAATGTAATTTAGTCCATAATTTTATACGACAACCTACCAATCAGAAGTGCATAATGTAATTCAGTCCATAATTTTATAAGACAACTTGCCAAGCATAAAAGCACAAATGCCAATCACAACTCCAATATTGGAGACCAAAATCTGAAAAAACCAAAAGTTGTCTACTCAAGCAATTCAGATGTTAAAAAAATAGTCAAGTGTTGGACAAGAGAACTCAACAAAATAGAGTACTAATTATTACAAAATTACACCAAAAGAGGCCTAAATACATTTCACACAAAATGTGGTGTCCTAAGTAGGCCTAATTAAAACACACAAAATTATCTTCAAGTTGGTCTCCAAATATGAAATTTCTGCCTTGTGCTTGGTTGCCCAGTCTGTAATGAGACTTCATGTGCTTGTTGTGTAGGTTGTGTGGATTGTTGACTTGATGGGGGTGGTGGTTGTGTTGATTGACTTGATTGTGGATTAGGTTGTTGAGGGACTTGTGGACAATTACTTTTGTTATATTCCACTTCACGGCAGACCCTACATCTCTTATGATGGTCACCTTTCTTCATTTCTGTATCATTTTTCTTTAACTCCCATTGTTCCAATCTCTTCTTTTTCTTTGGCCTCCTAGGTAATATCCTTTTTAGGTGGGTTGCACATCATTATAGGAAGTACTCTCCCAGAGCAGTTGGCCATTGACGAGATAGATTATGAAGTGATATTTTTCTTCATACGTTCAAATTTTAAACCAGTGTGGTATGAACTCCTCTACATTCAAATTTAAGAACCTCATTGCAGCAAGTGCATGACAACAAGGAATACCACCAACCATCCATTTCCTGCACGTGCATTCTTGTGTGTCAATGTTGACTTCATACTTTTCCTTAATAAGTGAAATGTGTCTGACTTCAAAAATCTTTTCTCTTGATCAATTGTCAAAGTGTAAAAAGTTAGCAATAAGGCTGAAAATTATTATGTCTGTGAAAGACACTACCTTGGAATCTAGTTCTTTGTTAAGGCTGATTCTTCTCGCAATCTACTTTTAATCTTTGGGCAAATTGAACCTTTAAAAGATTTCACCTTCTTTTGGTTTTTGGCCCACCTCTTCATTAAATAAATTTTGATGTCCTCCAACATTGATATAATTTGTTTAGTCCTTGCATCCACAATCACATTGTTGAAAGCTTCGCTCATGTTGTTAACCATAGTGTCACAGATAGCTTGATATGTAAACCTAGATCTGGACCAAAATCTGAAATTGATATGTCACATAAAGATTAGCATGATCATAATGTCAAACAACATTGTGAATATGTAGGATAAAAAATAAACCTTGGTGGAATGGCTATGAGGTATTTGTAAGCCTCAACATTGACTTCTTTAATATTTCTCATCTCTCTTTCCCAAGCTTGGGGATATGTACTTGTAGTAGCCCGCCACATTAAATTCTTTAATTTCTTCCCACCAAATTTTTTCCTGAAATTCGCGTACAAATGGCACATGCAGAATCTTTGTTCTGCTCCAAGTAATAGTTCTTGGATAGCAGGCATAAGTCCATGTCATAAGGCAAAATGAAATATATAAGTCCATAACGACAGTGAAAACGCTTTAATTCGTTTATTAAATCATTACTTTTAATTACCTTTTGTTGGTCTGACATGAAGGTGGTGGAGTTACATACTTATGGCCCACCTAAGTCTTCAATCAAGAGTTCCATAAACCAAGTCCATGTCTCTTTATTCTCCACTTCAACAAGTGGATAGCATAGTGGCAACATTTGGTCATTACCATATCGACCAACAACAGTTAATAACTCACCCCCATACTTTCCTTTCAAAAAGCATCTATCCAACCCAATTATTGGTCTACATGACATAAAACTATCTTTACACGCTTTTAAACATGTGTAAAACCTTTTGAATGTTGCTTGACCCTGCACGTCTTCCACTTTCAATTTTATTATAGATCTAGGATTAGATTTTAGTAGAGCCGTTAAAGTGGATTAGAACCCGTGGGTCCACCCGGCCCACCACGAGTTCGGGTCGGGTTGGGTTGAAACCTTTTTACAAATTTCAATACGAGTCAATTTTTGACCCGTCTCACTTGGGTTAAACCCGTGGTGTGCTGGGTTGGCCCACCAACTCGCATGGTGACACACATTATGTTAGGCTTTGCATGTTAGGCTGCTTTTTCAACCAAACACATTGGTGGGTTGGCAAATGGAAACCTAGCTTCAACTACAAATAGTAAGGAGATTGACGTTGCATCTCAACTCAAGGACCAACATCAATTGCGACTCAACAAGTAGATAAATTTGCATCCCTCACTCACTGTCGACTTAATTTTTTTTTCTTCCATTTATCTAGTATTATTGATTATATAAGCAATCACTTTATAACCTTATGTTTTCTTCCTAATTGTAATTTCCCCTATTTTTCTTTTCAGTTCAAGTGTTCACTAAATAATTAGGGTTCTTACTCTACATCATGTACCTTGTTGATCTACTGAGACTACTCTGACGATAAATCCAAGGTGTAATTAGTTTGTTGAAAAAAGTATTGCATTCAATAAAAGATTGGGTAATTCTTTTTTGTTTTCATTCTTCTAGTATATAATAATGTTTTCATTCTTTATTGAAATGCTTATGGGTTTTATTGCACTGTTAGAAGAACTATATAAATAATCTTTGAATATTATCCACGTGAAGTGCAGACAAAGTACTTTTTTTAATCTTTGAATATTTAAATGCATAAACAAGTACTTCTTTAATATTTGAATATTAAAAATCATAATCAATATGTGAAGTGCATAAACACGTGAAGTGCATGATTTATATAAATACAAAGTTCATTTGATTAAATGGAAAAAATGTGAATTTCCATAATTTATATTCATTGGTTTGTTTTTTTATTACAGATAAGAGAGACTATGAGCTTAAATACTTGAACTTCATGCATGCATGACTCTCAAAGAATCAAAGAATTAAGTTCTTACAATTTAAAATAATTAAGTTTATACTTTTAAAGTAAGTTATTTACTATGTATTTATTGTTGTATTCACAAGACTCTCGCCTAATCTAAAAGCACTTTCTCATGGTGAGTGTTTACTTTGTTAAATATTAGTTCATACTTCATAAAATATTAGTCCATTCTTGTAGACTTGAACGAATGATGTTACATTGTACAATTATTATAGAACAAAATGAATTCTAAAACAATAGATGACCAATGTGTTAATGATAATTTGAGTGATTCTTTGCCACCAATCACAGAAGAGAATGAGAATGAGGGTAATGATTTTGATAGAGAAAGTAAGAGACCTAGGGGAACTACTTCTAAGGTTTGGGATCATTTTACAAAAATTGTTATAAAAAATGGTAAAGAAAAGGCAAAATTTAATGCATGTGGTGCAGAGTATGTTTTTGGTGGTACAAAAGTAGGGACCTCATCAATGTTGTGTCATTTGTCAAAGTGTATGGTCCTAAAGAAATTAAAAGACAATAACGTGGGAAAAATGATAATTGATCATGTTGAGAAATTAAGGTCTAGGGAAATTGACCAAAAAGTTCTAGATGACCTTATTTCAATGGCTATTATTCAACATGAGCTTCCATATAATTTGTTAAATATAACTAGATTAAAAAATTACTTGTGTTGGTATCGCGCAGCGGAATATTTAAACTATGGTAAAAAAACCAAGAGGGGGGGGGGTGAATTGGATTTTTATAAGTCTTAAAAGGTTTTAAAAATTTAAATGATTAAATTAAGATCACAGTTACTTTAAATGCAAGGGCAGATAAATAAAGAGGTTAAGGGAGGAAGATGCACACTGATATTTATACTGGTTCAGATCAAAAGACCCTACGTCCAGTTGTTAATCTCTTAAACAAAGAGATTAACTCAATCACTATAATAATCAAATTACAATAGATTATAAAAGAGTAAGGATTAGAAAACACCTCTCTTGAACAACCACAAGAGATGAACAAAAAGCTCCCCCTGAATCACACAAAGGATGACCAGCTTTCCTAGCAACAGCGCAACACTCAATCTTCTAAGAACTCACTTAGAAAAAGTTATCACTCACTCACACTAGGTTTTTCAAAGCTATTTTTTAAGAATCTCACAGAGCAACACTTTGCAGTCACAGCACAAGAACTCTGAATCTTAAAAAGGTAGTTGTAAGTTTGGAAACTGAGTTCTATTTCAAGAGGTTTTCGCAAGCTGAGTTAGGAATGAAGAGTTTAGCTGAAACTGCCAAGGATAATCGATTACCCAAAATGGTAATCGATTATCTCATGTACAAATTTGAACAAATATTTTTATAACTGCCAATGGTAATCGATTACCAGAAATGGTAATCGATTATTTCAAGTCGTTTTTCAAGAGCCAAGTTATAACTGATAGTGATAATCGATTACCATTCGTGGTAATCGATTATCTTAAGTGGGTTTTGAAAAATAGAATTTTTTGAGTTGGTAATCGATTATTATAAGTTGGTAATCAATTACCATACTGATTTTTGCAAAAAAATGAGTTTCTCCCAGAGGAGTTGCGAGTTGGCTGTTGTTCTAACAATTTTGCACCTAACTAGAAAAAATTTAAGTCTATTACAATAAGAATCTTTAAACATAAACTATATTGTCTTCAATATCTTCAAGTGTTTTCTTCAGCATCTTTATCATCATCAAAATCTTTTAATCAATCTTTATCAACAACTTGTATATCTAAATCCAGAAGTAAGAGTTCCAAGTAGGAATACAACTGTGTCTAATATTTCAAAGAAATTCCATGAACACAAGGAAAGGGTGAAACTTGCAATGCGTAAATCTCATAGCTGAATTTGTTTGACATCTAATTTTTGGACTTCTATAAATCAAGAAGGATTTATTTGTTTGATTGCTCATTTTGTTGATGCTAGTTGGAAGTTGAATAGTAAGATTATTGTCTTTTATAAAATGGAACCTCCACATACTGGTCATGATTTGACACAAATCTTTTTTTGCTTTGTTGCTTGATTGGAGAATAGATAGGAAGATTTTTTTCTATCACATTAGACAATGCTAGTGCTAATGAGGTGTTGCAAAAAAAATTGTGTGAGCAATTAAAGTTGCAAAATAGTTTGATATGTAATGGTGATTACTTTCATGTAAGGTGTAGTGCACATGTATTGAATATTATTGTTCAAGAGGGTTTAAGGGTGGCTTCTAATGCTTTGAATAAGATTAGAGAGAGTATCAAGTATGTGAGAGGATCAAAGACAAGAAAAATTGTAATTAAACAATGTGCTATTCAAGTAAGGGGTATTGGTACCAAAGTAGGTTTGATAATGGATGTTGCTACTAAATGGAATTCTACCTATCTTATGTTTGAGATTGCAATTAGATATCGACGTGCCTTTAGATGCTTGGCTATCCATGATAACAATTATGTTCATTGTCCATCAAATGATGAGTGGAAAAAGGGCTGAAAAAATGTGTGAGTTCTTGAAGCCATTTTATATAATGACTAATTTGATTTGAGGTTCTTCTTATCCAACTTCAAATCGTTACTTCATGCAAGTTTGGAAAATTGAATGTTTCTTGCGGGAAAATGCAAAATGTGATGATCCGACGATTAAAGATATGTCATTGAGTATGATGAACAAGTTTAGTAAGTATTGGGATCACTATTGTGACATTCTTACTATTGGGGCTATTCTTGATCCACGGATGAAGTTTGAAGCAATTTGATTTTGTTATTCAAAGATTAATCATTCTACTTGTGAAGAAAAGATTAATATTTTAAAGGATAACATGTATAAGTTGTTTGAAGAATATGTGAACTTGAATCCAAATGAGTCAAATAGTTCAAGTTCTCAAGTTGCCCCTTCAACACAACTTGCTTCTTCTACAAATGATGAGTCAGTGATGGATGCATTTAATGTAAGTTTTTAATTCTAAAAACAACTTGCTTTGTTTTGTTACTTAATTATGAATGACATTATTTTTTTCTCATATTGTTGTAGGAATATATTGATTATTTGAGCCAACATGTTAATGACACATGAAGGTCTGAATTGGATCTTTATTTAGATGAAGAGAATCTTGATCCAAATTTTTTTGATAAGTTGGATGTATTGAGCTATTGGAAGGATCGTCGAGATCGTTATCCAAACTTGTCTAAGATGGCTTGTGACGTACTTAGCATTCCAATCACTACTGTTGCTAGTGAGTCTGCCTTTAGTATTGATTCTCGTGTGCTTACCAAATATCATTCTTCCATTCTTTCAGAGAATGTTGAGGCACTCATTTTAACCCAAAATTGGTTGCATGGTCTTGAACTAATAGGTAACATTATTGTTAGTACTGGGAAATTAATTTAATAATTATTACTTAGTCTTTGAATATTATTAGTTGACACTCTTTTTTATTGCAGATGGGGATAAAGAAGATGCTTCAAGAGATGAAAATGTTGTGGATTTATCCATTCAAGACTCTAATATTATAGTTGGATAAGTCACAAGAATGCTTTGATCTTAGATAATAACTTGTATTTTTATTTATTTATTTTAGTTTGTATTGGAGTTTAACATCATTTTGGATTATATTAAGATTGTATTCAAGTTTATTTAAATTTTAATCCGAATATAACTTTTGACTTAAGAATAAAATTATATATTTTTTAATTAAGTGGGCTAGTGAGCCAACCCGTTTAACCCACCAGTTATTATTGGAAGTCAACAATGCACAATAAGCTAACCAGGGACAGTTTCCTTGGGCCCCCATGCATCTCACCCTAATTCTACGTTTATCATTTTTGACAAATCTTATATTTCTTCCACCATGAACTACATACGTTCTAATAACATCTCTAAAGTGTTCCTTATCAAGGAAATATGTTCCCACATCCCACTTATAGTCTGCCATGGATTTGGGCATCACAAACATCCCAAATACATCTCGACTGCTATCATCATCCTCTAATTCACAATCAGTTTCTCCACCACTCAACAATTCATCTGATTGCCACTAATCATAAGAAAGCCCCCTATCAATGTGTTTTCGCACATCCCCCATTTGCTTACATTCACTTTGATTCTCTTCTTCAATTATACCCATTTCAACTGCCACAGAACCCACATCATTATCACAATTATTAATATCCCCATTATATTGATAGGAATATCAACAAATTCCTCATCCTCGGTCTCCGAATCAACCCAACTATGCACCTCAGCCTTAATATCTACCTTAGTTTCAAACACCCCCTCTTGACCTCCTCCACCACCCAGGTCTACATGAAATTCATCCTCACGTTCACCTCCCAACTCATCCTCACCTCCACCTCCCAAGTCACCCTCATCCTCACCTCCACCTCCCAAGTCAACTTCATTCAAACCTTCACCCCCCAAGACAACCTCACACAAACCTCCACCTCCCAACTCAACATTAACTTCAACAATTGCATATTCCAAATTACTTTCTATCTCATCATCTACAACTACTGCTTCTGACACAATGTGAACCACAAACAAATGGGCTTCTTCAGTACGCTTAGCAACGTTCACCATATTAATTGACCCATTATCATCATACAACAATTGTAGTTGTCTATCTATAGTATACCACAACTCTTTAACAACTAAATTAACCATAGACTTAAGTGTGTCTAAAACCTCAAAATACCCCCCATGTGTCTGGGTCACATGACCAATCATCAATAAATCCACACACATATAAAAAAAATAACATGCTATTAATTAAACGGGGGACCACAACTGAAAAACGCACAAACAAAGGGGAACATAAGGGGACCCCCGAACACATAAAATATTAACATTCCCTAGTATAGAAAGTGACAACACAAACAACAAATCAACCAAAAAGTTACACTTTAGAAACAATAAACAACAAAACTACAAAACCCATCGCAAACGAGACCACTCTACACCAATATTTACAATGAACTAACCTCATTGACGCTCCAATCATTCGCACTGCTTGAAGACGAACTTCACCCATGAACAAAGCACAATCTCGAAGTCGAATGTAAGCAGAAGAAGATTGTCGTTCTTTATTTTCCCCTTTCTCACGAACCCTAATTTGGTACCTACAAAACCTTATTTTTTTTCCCTTTTCTCTTGAACCACTTTTTCATTTACAATTTCTCTCGTTGTACTTAAGTTTGACTTCCAACTTTTTAACTTTTTAACTTATGTTTTGGTTTTACATTCTTAATTTTAATTTTTTTCCTAATTTTTAAAACTAATTAAATACACTGCCAATGTGAATGCATAACGAGCCATGTCCCCCAAACAGTTCTATGTTGTCACTGTGTTGTTAATAATTTTAACGCTGTTTGGAAAAATGACTTGATTGAATGCAATTTTACAAAAATGAGGACCAAATTGACCACACAACAAAAATAGGGACCAAATTGAATAATTTAGACAAAAATAGGGACCAAATATATATTTAAGCCATTAAACTATAACACAATGATCAAGCATCAATCTGATCAAGTATCATCCATCAAGTATCATCTGATCAATTTAAGGTGATAATGTATCATTTGATTAAGTTACAATTAAGGTAATTGCATATTATTTAGTCAAACAACATTAGAGTAAATTTGAGGCACCTTGAAAAAATTTCAATTTAGAAACATTAAGGTAAATGTTCTGTATCTGATTATAGTTTTACATCGACCGAGGTGTCTATTAAAAAAAGGCAATGGTAACATTTACGTGAAGTAGCTACTTGGTCATCAAAAGTAAGCGTTTACAAAGTAAAATAGAATATAATATAGCGGTTTTATAAGGGTGTTATGTGGTGGTAGGCCAAATACCGATCACATCATTAGGCCCAATATTGATTGATAAAGGAGTGGTTCTTCACATTTTATAACCTTTTTAGTCTTTTAGACTGAAGGCCAGGGGACTATGTAGTGTTAGGCTTAATGCTGATTGGGTTATTAGGCGCAATATCGATTGATAAAGGAGCAGTTTCTTCACATTTCATAGTCATTTTAGTCTTTTAGACTAAAGTCTAGGGGGTTATGTAGTGTTAGGCCCAATGTCGATTAGGTCATTAGGCCAAAAGTTGACTTGGACACCGAGTTCACTACTGATGGGTACTAAAAGGTCAGGTAAGCTTTGAAACTGTTGGTTTTTAGAATAATAATTATAGCCTTAATAAATGTATTAAAGAGAGAGAATATTATTGAAGAAGGAACTTAATGAGAAATGTCAGATCAGAAGTGGGGAAAAGACAAAGAAGACTTTATAATAAAAGGAAGAGATAAAAAATAGGCATAACACTTTCAATCCTCTTCCTAATTGGACTTTAGTCTTTTTGGCTATAACAATTTTAAAAACAAAATGCAACCAAATTTTTTATTTTTTTTTTATCGACAACGGACAAATTTTTAACATTAATGCATTTGTAGAAATTTGTGTTATAAAATTACTTACACGAGCATAATTAAATTGGAAAGACATAAGTAAATAGAACATTATTTATTTATTGAATGAAAGAAATTACAAAAGTTGAAGACAATTAATTATGGATAGTCTAATGATTTGATTGTGAGAATAATGATTTCTTGTGTGCCCTAGTGTTTGATAGTACATTAATCCACTCGATAAAGACTTTAAATCTATAAATTCCTATGATTAATAGACAATTTATAAATTTATGATTAATAAATATCCTGATTAATATATACCATTAATAAAGGGGACTATTTTTATAATTACCTTTTTAGTGAAACAAACCTTATCATTTGTATTTTTAAAATTTTGTAACTATTTTATTAAAATTTAGTTAACTATCCACAGTAAAATTATGAATTTTTTTATGTTTTTTTATAGGATTTCCTTTTTCAATTTTAATAATATTTTTTATTTATAATAATTTTTATAAAAATTATTTTTATTATATATCATAAGATAAAATTACATCATTTTACACACAAGCATGTTTTCATTGGTGATATAAATTTAGATGTTTTCAATTGAAATCATATTAAAAGTTTTCACTCCATTGAATATTTAAAATAATCTTTATTTTTATTTAAGTACCCTATCATTTGATTTTACCATTAACAGTGTTACATATATCACTTTTTTTTGTCTTCAACTCACTTATCAACTTCTTTCTTCAATTTCTTTCAATTCGTCCATCAACTCATTCTTAGAGAAGAAAGAAGACAAAATTAGAGAAAAGACAACAAATTGATCGATAAAATGAAGGTGAAAAAGTAATAATCGCGTCATCTCGTCAACAAAAAAAAAATCAAAGATGGAGAGAATTAAACAAATATAAAAATTGTTTTAAGCACTCAAATATCTAAATTTATCAAATACTTAAAAAACATAACAAATAATCATTACATTAAAATATTTAAAAAATACTACATATTTAAAATCAATAAATACTACCTTTATAAGGTCAACTACATATTAATTCCATAGTAATTATGACAATATATTAAGTAAATGTGAAAGAAAAATAAATCATAAATTTTGAGGCTTTCCTTAACGCCTACAATTAATAAAGAAGTCACCTATATCTTAGGTTTTTGTCTCAAAGTTCACAATCTCACACTTCCATACCATTATCGTATCGATTTCTCCTTCAAGCCACCATCAACCACTTTTTATTACTTCTGTTATTCAGATCGATTAAGTTCACCACCTCGTTTCTGCTCCGTAAGCTACATTCTTCACTTCTCTCTTTCATTATTTCCCCAACAAAATTCTTGTTCTCAAAAACCTCAGCATATATTCAACCTTTTTTTTCTTCCCATCAAAGCATAAATTTTATTATAAATTAACCACATTACCCTATATATGGAGTTTTTTTTTTATTGAAAACTCGCATGCAAAGCCAATTTGGTGTTAATTATACTAATCTCCCTCTTCAATTTAATAGGTGTTGATAATCAAGGAAGAAACCACACTAATTGGGAGTCCAAAGGCTACACGAAAAGGAATACAAAAGAAACCCCAAACAATCCCTTAGGATTTTCTATAAGATATGTAAGATGAAAGGAACTCCAAACCCTAATCATTTAGTATGTTATATAATTGAATTGAATTGGCATATTAAAAGTGTTTTATGCTTAATTGTAAGTTAGACGTGTTGATTAATGGAATAATTAAGCCAATTACATGAATGAAAAATAACACTTTGGTTGCGTGATTTGCATATATGTCTTGTGTAAACTTGGTTACATGTGTGTGCATTTTATGTTTATTTGCACTGTTTTAGTTGAATAAGTTCAGTGCTGTATCCAATAGAGAAAACTGTGTAGTTTTATGGCAAGGAAGCCATTGGTGATGCTTGCTGAATTTTGGCTTCGAAGCTATTTGATTAAGCTATGTTGATTATGAATGTCTCTCTTGATTTAAGTAATCTTAATTATGATTTATTATGGTTTATCTTGGCATGTTAACAAGGCATGAAATGCATAAGCTTCTTGAATGGCATATTTTCTTGACTTAGTTTGTCTAAAATGTTGTTAATCATATGGCTTATAACGATTAAAAAAACATGATCATGAGTGAGGAAATGCCAGAAAATAGAAGCATCAAGGCTTGCTGAATCCTATTCAGACAATGCCCTAATTTGTATTTTATTTTTTATTTTTTTATGTATTTTTCTGAATGCAAATGGACTTGCACAATCGTTTTTTCTATGATTTGCAGCAAATTTTGCATCTGAAGATTATGAATTTTGTAAGAAAATTATGGAAATGGATGTTAAAAGTTGAAGCTGTATTCCATTGTAAGAAGTTTTGTTGACTTTTAAATTACTTTTGATCATGTTTGTTAAAAATTGAGAAAATAATAACCTGCTTTTGACATGTCTAGGACACCCCTCTTAATTGGCAACAAATGAAAAAATTTAAGGTTTTGAGATTTTCCTTAGATTGTCAACTGGAGAATTATGATATGTTGTGATTTAGGAAATAAAGGTTTGATGATATTTTATTCAAAACTTTGTAAGAAGATTTTAATGTTCTTTCAAGTGTGAACAATATGTATTTTATATTACGAAATTTTAATTAAAGTACTGATATATATATATATATATATATATATATATATATATATATATATATATTATAAATTATATTTTTTAAATAAATTTTTTTTTTTTTTTATAAATTATATATATTTTATTAAAAATTAAAAAAAAATTATCCCTTTACTGTGTTTTAAATTAACATTATATTATATCTAAATAAAAACAAATTTACTATTAGAAATACTAAATAAAATAGTGATGTATGACCTTACTAAATATAGTTTTTTTTTCTTTTTTGAAAACTCTAAATCAATTTTTTTCCCTAAAATTGGAATGTACTAATTGAATATGTACTATTAGACACATCTACCATAAGTATTATATGTTTTATCTTGAAACTTCTTTTTCTTTGTCTGTTCCTTGAATTCTGACTCATATTTCTTTTTTATAATATTGTCATAATTATTCCCTGTTGATTGTGCTAGAATTATTTTTTTCCTTGAACAACAAAAATATGAGTTCCATTGAGCTAAACCCTGATGGAGCACTAGTTGTTAGGGCACAACCAATAAGCGTGGTTAAGGATCCTGTTTTCCTTAACAGACTTAAAAAAGCCTTTCAGGATCAAATAAAGGTAAGTGTCCTCTTCAAGTATCTTCTAATACCCTATTTATACAAAAATAAATGAGAGTTTTTATTTCATTCTCAATTTGTATATCTTGAATTTCATCCTAATCACAATTGAAATTTTATACCTAAGAACAGATTGCCAACATGAAAGCACTCCAAAATCTCCAACATGGTGACCATCCATTAGTTGTACCTGCGAGTCCCATGGTCCCAACTCCTAAGGTAAAGTTCTCATTTTTTAAATTTGTTAAAAAAAATGGATTTTCAAATTTCTGCACATGAATCACGAGGATAAATTCTAGTAGAATTTCCCATTTGTTCCTTGAAATCATTTATCAATATGAGTTTTTAAATGTGATTGTATCACATGCAGGCTTTCCGCAGAAAAAGAAAAAACACTACTACTAAGCTTCTCTTTGAAGTGCCATTTTCTTTTCAAACTCCGAGATTTTGTTTGGTGGAAAACATTGATTTGGATATAGTAAGTTGGTAACACATTTATATAGTCCAATTCCAATTAATTTTTCCTTACTTTTTCTCTTCACGTTTTTGTTTTGTTGTTCCATGCAGTGCAATCTATGTTTTTCTAATATGAAAAATGTCTTTTACTGAAGAATAATATTTCTTGGAAATTTGCAAAGGTACTTCTGAACCGATTCAGGGAAGGAGGAAGCTGGGGGAATCATGTTCCTCAATTTTCACTTGCTGATAGATTCCAAAACTGGTTGCTGGAGAAAAGGGAACGCAACAGAGACAATAATAATGGCATTTTAATCAAAGATTGGGTATATGATATATATTATCATAGATTTAACAGTAAACTAATGCATGCATGGTATTTTTTAGTAGAAATTAATGCAAGTGTTTGTTTGTAATGACCTATTTTGAATGCAAATCATATAATATATATTCAAGAAATCAAGTTGAAAACTAACATACACAACTGTTTGTGCAGTTCTATCATCACTTGCCTTCACAGCAGACACTAAGGTCTCAGCAAGAAGTGTTTCACTTTTTGATCACTGGAGATTTATATATGAAAGACATTAGCAAGAAAGCAAAGCGATCTGATGCTGCTGTTGTAGGTATATAACCAATTCCATATTTTTAACATTCAACATATGAACACTGTATGTACATGCGTGTATACGTTGAGAATCTATCTGTAAGTCTAAGTCTGATATTAGATAAAATAAAAAAGTCCAACACCATATATATAAACGAAAACCTATAAAATCGTAGTTTTAAAGGTTTTGGATTGAGAGTGATGTGATTCTCTGATATGATACGCAAAACAACACCAAACACAATTACAAAATATACTACTTTCATATTTTACTATCTTCATGTTTTCTTTGTCTCATGTGTTATTCCTTTCATAACCTTCAAATACTAATAGTATGATTTGATTCAAGTCTCTTTGTGTTATTTTTCTCCGGTGAAACTCCTCTTTGATAGACGTATCAATGTCTATATATTATGTGCCCCTAAGACATAGAAAATTTGTTTACATTGTGCAGATTCAGGTTTGGCATTCTGTGAATGAAGCATCAGGGCTAATATTAAATGAGATGAAGAATGGTGATGAAGGGGAATGAGATGAAGCGTAGTTGGGAGTGTTATCATTTTACCTTTGAATCAGTTTCAGAAGAATGTAGCAATAGAAAAACTAAAGGAAAATGGCAATCCAAATTGTTTCGTTTTCTTTGGGTAACAAGTAAGACATGTAGAAAAAAAAAAAAACTATGGAAGAACCCTAGATTTTTAAACTTTTAGTTTTTGAGTCTGAAATAAAACATGTAGAAAAAAGTAATATAGATTGTTATATATAGATTTAGGTTTGCTCCGTAGTACTGAAAGAGTAGTAATTTAATGACATGTTCCACCAATCCAACAACCATATCTATTTTTATTCAGTTTAAATTTTCTGACGATGTTGCTATTAGAACTTTAATAAATTGAAGCAGATAAGTTTTTATGGTATTTTTTTTTAAATAAAAATTATGTTTACTAATGGATGAATCTGTTTTATTCTTTTTTAGAATGATAATAAGTGGTTTTATCTTTTAGCAGTTCTATTTTGTATATATTTTAGTGGTTCTATATGAATGAAAATTACTAGAAGATGTGAATCAGCCATAAAAAATACTAGTTAAAAACTGACTTAATGTATTATGTCAGTAGACATATTATAATTTGCAAAATATATATATATAATGACCACTTTTTTAGACAGAATTTTGGTAGTAAATTTTTTTAGCCTAAATCGGTCTTAAATAGATTTATCTTTTTATAATTTTTAGCTATTTTTTAGTGATTACATTTGTAATTGAATAGCGGCCAACTATACTTTGGTTGCTAATAATGTGAAAAATAGAAATCGTATAGCCACGTTAGTCGATATATAAACGGTATTAAATCAAATATAAAATAGTCATGGAAAGTGTTACGCGTTATTACATAATATTATTTTATTAAAATATTAAAAATGTTGCATATATAGTAAATAAATATAAATAATAATAATAATAAATTTGATTACTTTTTAATTTTGTCGAAATACCAAACAGAAATATCTCTTATCAGATTTTTTTTCTCTTTTGAAAATAATGCAACTTTTGGTGTTGATTAATGAACACTATTTAAATAACTGATGACTAAAAATTGTACGTTTTAAAACTAAAGAGACTAAAATACAAGATTGAATTAAAATAATATTTAATCCTATAACATAAAATTTAAGATATGAATATTAAAAATTTAATAACTATTATATAATTTAAATTACAAATAATAATATATCCATAATTCGTTTTTGGACGAGCCTCCGTATAATAACGTATAATATCATAATTGTCCAACGCCTTTCAACTTTAACACTAAAAAAATATTGTTTATAGTTAATTAAAGGTTCAATAAGAATCAACTTTAACATTAATAAGTACAAGGTCAAACAAAATTTTCTTATTACATTAGAGATCAAATAAGGCCAAAATGCAACACATTCACTAAATCAAACCAAGTGTAACATTGATAATTTTCAAACTAACTAGGTTTTGACCGTGCATAGGATGGCAACGGGGTGGGGACGGGTTTCGCTATCCCATATCCATCTCCGCATAAAAAATTCATCCTCATTCCCATACCCAAACCCAACGGGTATCAAACTTTTGTCTCATCCTCATCCCCACCGGATAACGGATATAATCTCGTACTCATACTCATACTCGTACCCTGTTCTAACTACTTCAATATTAATTTTTATAAAAGAAAAAAAATTACGGTAAAAAAAACATAATATTATCAAATATTCAATATTAGGAGGATGATTGTTTCTTCCATATCAAATATTTTGAAATAAATTATAATTGTCAACATTTTATATTAGAATACCAAATAAAATTTCATGAGAACCAAAATATTTATTAAATTTGTAAACTACAACATTGATGAACTTAGTTGATAAAATTAAAAAATATTTCAAAAAAATATAAAAGAAAAACAAATATTCAAATTAAAATATATTTTAAATGTTTGTTTACTTCAATTTTTAAAATTTTAATGAATCTCTTTTTTATACAC
>Ga0214544_1000920_pt1 | contig 58073 bp, 46 predicted proteins | sample CNSS3metaG_FD_160074 | JGI IMG/M metagenome (GOLD analysis project Ga0214544, IMG submission 160074) | Root nodule microbial communities from cowpea collected in UCLA plant growth center, Los Angeles, California, USA - CNSS3 | ecosystem: Host-associated > Plants > Roots > Nodule | place: USA... | reverse complement strand
CTCTACCTGGCGTTGCGGTGTATGATCCGTAGCATGTTTTCCCGCACGTGCTCTATCGGTTGTGGCCGATAGGTATGGCAGCAAGTCACCTTGAAGTAATCATCAGACGATGTAGAACACGAATAACAGTATTGGGGATCAGGTTGCGGAAATAAACATATAGGGCAATGTGGAAAGTTAAGTTAATTGATATTATGTGTATGTATACTGATTTATATAGATATGTTTATAGCTTTGTATATATATATGTTTTATCTGCTAAGCTCACCCTATCTGCGTGTGTGTGGCGATGATCGTGTACGCGGTACACGGGAGCAGATGTTGGTGATGCAGGTGGCTCTGGTGTAGCTTAGTCGCGGAGAGGGGATTGACTTGGGGGAACTTTTACTTGTATTACTTTGTTTTGGAAACATTTGTAAACCCGGATGGGTGACTTAACAACATTGTGGTTTTAATTATGTAATCGATGTTCTAAACTTTATCCGCTCAATTAATAAAGCTTTAAATTTTCCCGCGTTTTGGGAAAATGAGGTATTATTAAATGCACTGTTTTATTTATTTATAAATCAGTAATATCCTGACGGGATGTTACAGCGGTAACCTATTGGCCGCCAGGCGCCATACCAGTGAGGCGTAGTGCTCTGATTCACAAAATATGCTATTTTCGTATTTTTCGTGAAACAGGAACTGCCCGACGCTAGTTTCATACCGCCAGGCGTCACCGATTTTTCTAGTTTGCGTAGGTTTCGTAAAACTACATTTCCCGCTTCGTTAACCGTTCGATTTAGGTGAAATTTTGGAAGGTGTTTCACAACATGTTGTTCTTCAGTTTGAATGGTGGAGATTTGAATTGGATCCCTGAAGAAGGAGATATACGTCACTCATGATTGGTTGTTGAATTCCCTAATAATATGATTACTAATGAATGATTAAGTGTGATCAAGTGCTGGTATGGCCTTGATTGGTGAATGTATATATATAAATATATAAATGCATGATTGATGAGTATGTTTTTGGTAGTGCTTGCTGAGACATGTTGAATATATGAACCTATATATGTTAGCTCGAATGTAAGATGTTATTTATGTGGGAATAAGGCCACTATTGACGATATCACTATGACTGAGTGTTGCATGATCATGACAGGTTTTGGGAAAGTATGGAAAAATGATAATCATACTTTAAATGTAATGGAATTGCGAAGGCATGCAGAATAAGTATATAACTTTCATTGTGTCTTTTGTGGGGTTTGTGAATTGTAAGCATGCAAAGGGTTGGGAAAATGAGAAGGGGAAAATAAAGTATGTGTTAGAATTGATTTAAGAGGTAAGTATATATGAATTATAAAAGAGAGGAATGTGTGCTTATACTTGAAAGATGCATATGTGTTGTGATGTTGTAATTTGGAATATATGAATATGTATGTTGATTTCTGAATGTTTGAGAATTAAATGGTTGAATTCTAGGAAATGAATTAGAGTACCTAAAACTAGTAATGTCACATTACTGGTGTAGTGCCTATCGGTGTAGACTGAACCGCCAGGCGATAATATGAAGCAAGAATGTCTTGTAAGTTGTGGCGCCCGACGGTGATGTGGAACCGCCAGGCGGTCTGTATTGCCATTTCGCCTAGTGACGCTTAGGCTGCGCTAGGCGATGGTGTAGTGGTAGGGTGCATTGTGATATGTTTTGCATGGTTTGTTGTGTTGGTCCTGGTCTGGGATATGCTTGATGTTGTCATGAGCGGGTAGGTTCATGACTGGTGATGAACACATGATGATATGAGTGGGGAGGTTCATATCCTATTACTCTCGTGTGGGGATACAAGCGAGGTAGGTTCGTATGTTCCGTGCTCACACTTGAGAGATGCTGCATGCGGAGAGGTACGTAGCTAGTGGATCACGTGTGTTGGACTACGGGCGGGTAGGTCCGTAGAGTTGGACTTCGAGCGAGGAGGTTCGTAGAGTTGGACCACGAGCGGGCAGGTTCGTGGAAGCATTAGAATCCCTAAGACTAGCTTGAGTATGTACCTTGTGTAGTGTAGTGTGCTTTTCTTGTTTTCGTTATCATGTTGTGATGTGAGACTTGGATCAGGGGATGCTGTGCCATGAGCGGGTAGGTTCATGGATGGTGGTGAACACGTGATGATATGAGCGGGGAGGTTCATATCCTATTACTCTCGTGTGGGGATACGAGCAAGGTAGGTTCGTATGTTCCGTGCTTACACTTGAGAGATGCTACGTGCGGGGAGGTACGTAGCTGGTGGATCACGTGTTTTGGACTACGGGCGGGTAGGTCCGTAGAGCAGGACTACGAGCGGGGAGGTTCGTATAGCAGGACTACGAGCGGGGAGGTTCGTAGAGGCAGGACCACGAGCGGGCAGGTTCGTGTGAGCATCATAAACCCTGAATTTGAGACTAACTATTTTTGTGTGTTGTGAAGGTTGAAAAGCCTTGGGATTAAGGTCCTTGCCAAGAATTAACTAGAATAAAACAAATGGGTGTATCTTGTTTTTTATTACTTATTATGTTAACTGTTTATGAGCTCACCCTTTCTGCTTGTGTTTGGCTATGATTGTGTAATGCATTACACGGGAGCAGATGATGTTGCAGGTGGTGCTGGTGAGGCATAGAATCGGAGAGAGGGTTAGCTGGGAAAAAGCTTTTACTGGTGTTTTATCATTATTGTTTTTATGAACTTTGTAAACAGTGTTTTACTGATTTGTGAATTTGGATACTATATCGGAGTTTCATAAATTATGAATTTTTGGGTAACTTTTGATTAAGAAATGTTTTAAAATTTCCCGCATTTTTGGGAAGCGAAGTATAATAAATGAGGTTTTCATCATCTATTTTTTTATTACTTAAATTAGTAATATCCGACCGAGATGTTACAATTAGAGAGTGAAGTCTGTGAGAGTTTGTGACTGAATTGACTAATGTGATATATTAAAAAAACTTTTAATAGAAAAAAAGTTAGATTACCAAAATGTCCCTATTGTTATAGGTAATATAAAACTATATATAAATAATTTAAAATTATTTTATAAATTTTATTGAATGATTGACGATATAAAAAAAATATTTATGAAAAAAGAATAATACAATATATTTTGTATAAAAATAAATTTAATATATAAGGTGAAAAATAATTAATTTACATGGAAAATTTTTTGTCTTTTTAATAGTAATTTTATAAGTAATAATTTATTATTATAACCATAATAAATTATTATTACTGTTAACATGGAATTAAGAAAGTGAACTAAAATCACCACGTGTATTGATTTTAACCGCTAAATCACATGTAACAAAAATTAAATAATTTGGTAAATCTAGATGTGTCACCCTTTAATCTCACTATAGATGGTGAGATTGAATTTTTAGTCCATCCCTCTAATCATCTCCTCTTATCACCTTGTATCATCTTCAAAGGAACACCTACTTACCTCCTAATCATCTCTTCCCATTCCTTGTAAATAGTACATCCACCCAAAAGAACATAGCCTAAAACAATAGCCAAATCATAAATGATATCACACAAAACCCAAGTCTTATCTCAAATAGTACATACAAACAACCAATTCATCCAACCCCTCATAACAATGCAAAATTATCATCAACATTTAATCCTTCCATTTCACATTATCCTCCTTTTATACAACCTAAAAGAACCCCATATCAGATGTCATTTTCACACACAACTTATGGATTTTCATAATTCAATAACCTTATCTGCAATATTTTCAATATTATAATACCTCCAACCAACACTGAATTCCAACAATTGTTTCGTACTCTCAATTCATGGAAAGCTAACCAAAACAAGGTTGCTAAACCATGGTTGTTGCTTGGTGGCAAGTGGTGCATTAGTTTCTGGGAAAAATCCCATATTTCTTTGCACCTGCGAGAACCCCAAAAGTTCAATCAATTTGGCCAATCTCTTAATCAAGAGAGTTAATCATACATAAATCTAACCTATGACTCATTTCATATCACATAACCATGCATGCCTCTAAAACAATTAAATAATTAAAACATCACACTAATGACATACACAAGACTTGAACCAAGTCCTCTCAACACCACTTCACACGCTTAACCACTTAAGCTACCATTGCTCTTTTTCATAAATTTTCACATTAATTATTATGGAGATCCCTCTAATTACATTTATATTATTAAATAAATATTTATTTAATTTTGATGCTCAATCACAGGTTGCATTTGTTTTTGGGATTTTTTGGGTACAATTGCAACCCTCATATTTGAACGTGACTTGAGTGTGTGGTCCATAAGCATGGAGGCAAGGCTCTTTGCTTGTGTTTTTTCTGTGAGCACCTTTTAACACCTTTTACTTTCAATATTAATTAACAATTAATAACCATTCTTTCAACCCTAATTGCTTAGTTTAATTGTTATTTGTTTAACTAATTGACACACATGTTTTTATAACTCACTAAGGTGTGGTGTGTTCTGGCAGGGCATACTATGTACAAGGAGTTGTGACCAGGGAACGTGGACTTATGTTTCTGACTTCTTTTAGTCCATTGTGTATGATTATCACTGCTACATTGGGATCCATTGTCTTTGTTGAGCAAGTTTACATGGGAAGGTAAGCAAATATGCAATGTTGTATTTAACATATATACTCTCCCTCTCTCTCTCTCTCTCTCTCTCTCTCTCTCTCTCTCTCTCTCTCTCTCTCTTTCTCTCTCTTTATTTCCAGTGCCAAAATTAAAGTGTGGTTGTGGTGCCACTCACCTATTTAGGCTTGTACATCACGACTTTGGATATTTTTCTTAAACTCTGACTAATTTATTCTCTGGGTGGGTACACCAAGTATTTGCTTTCTTGTAACATGACATGAACATTTAAATCCCATTTTTAACTAACAAATATAACCCATAATCTCTAAACCTCATAAATAAAAAACCCGTTTTTATTTCAAAACAGAAGCCCTCACTCTCATTTTCACATTTTTATCTCAAGTCACTCTTTTCAATCCTCTCCTCGACCCTAATTCCTTCTTTCTCTTTTGCTTGTTTAGAAGTTCTCTTTAGGAAGCATGAGAGAACCTATCACGCCAACATCATCAAGAGTTGTAGTAGGGTAAGGAAAATTTTTGTCTTTCCTCATTGAACCAATTTTGAGTTACAAGAAATTGTCTCTTTTTCGTCTTGCATGTGTTGTTAGAGTTTCCTTAGGGCTTCTCTTTTGATTTTGGGTTGCAATGGAGTTTTGGGTCACTAATTGTGGGATTTTTTTTCTCATTCCAGAGAAAAAGGAAGGGTCAATAAGAAGGTAAGAGAAGTTAAATATTTGATAAAATTTCTTTTCTTGATTTTTATGGTTTGAAATTGTTTGATTTGAGGTTATACACTATATTTTGTATTTAGGAATGCAAATAAACGAGTTTGGGAGACTGCATGTGGGGTTTGGGACTTGAATCCAGAATTTTCTAAAATTTTGGAACCTCATCGATGACTTGCAAGCCTACTCCCTTGAGCATCGTAGAGTCTATTGTCACCGACGTCATTGAGTGCGAGCTCAACAAAGCGCTTATGGAAGCATGGTGCTGAGCGGTAGGACATACCATTGAGCAATTGGCACGACAAAGGGAGCCCCTGATGCTCTCGCGCTGAGCGCTACTCTTTGCGCTGAGTGGTGACTTGATGAATGCCTCCTTTTAGGTAGAAGATGTTTGAGGGTCTATGCTTGTATGAGTTTGTAGTATTCCCTATTATGATTAATTGTGGTTATTTCCAAGACTGGAAATATTCTTTGAATGTGTATATGAAGTTGACATAATTGTCTATGAAAAGTTAATGGTCTATAAACTGTATAATTATTCATGTACCCTATAATTTAAGGAGCGATTTGAACTATTAAAAAAGTATGCTATGTGTGACGATCATGATGGGTTGATGATCAAGGAACAATGTAATTTGATGTTGTGGGTGATGAGTTGAGTTATATGAGAAATGTAATGGAAATATTGGATGGTTATGATATAGAAAATAGGAATGAAGGGTAAACTTTAGGAAAGGATTTCAATATGATAAAGGTATAAATTATTTGCTATAATTGGTGTGCAACGCTATATTATTTCTGAGGAGGAAGAGTATAGTTCGATAAGATTAGTGTGATGCAATTGCTAGGGACACTCATTGAAGTTATCTTTAGACTCTACCAGATTCTCAACCTCATATAGAGAATGGGGTTTTGGTGGGAAAAAGTGCAGAAGGTTCCTATGGCTAGTTTAGGAATTGTAGATTCCTTATCTATTAAGCTATAGTGAATTAACCTTGTGGAAAAGTTTGTGGATTGGTAATTTTGTGCCAGTCTTAGGTTATCATATTACAATAAGTGGAAAGATTTTATGGGAAGATACAACAGGTGCTCAACTTTTGTTGTCCTACCAATTGCATCAATCCAAATATTGAATCTAGTAGTATCTTTAGTCTTATGTTTACAAATGTGTGATGATATGATTATGTGATGGAATTTAAATTGAGTGTTCAATTATAGAAATATAAATTGTGCTTTGGTTGGGCTTAATAACATTAGCTAATATTCTTTTTTGGTTTCTGTTGTGTATTTTCTTTCTTTTGCAATGATCGCTATTTTTTGTCGTGAGCAGAGGATGCTACAAATTGAGATAGAGAAAATCAGTAGTTATAACAAAGTAAATGGGAAGTGGATTGTGTTCTTATTTGATTTTGAGATTAGTGTACTTAATATAAAATAGTTATGTTATAATCGTACAATAATTTGAAAACTAGATAACTTTGAAATGTAATGTAAAATTTTAAATACTTGATTAGGAAAGACTATAATGTTGTTATATTAGTATGTACATTGCATCCTTTTCCATGATTAGAATCATCTCTTTATCAAATTTTAATTACTTTAGAGAGTAGATATCTCTATTTTTTTTAGGTTGTTACATAATTTAGTTTTAGTTTAGGTATTAAAGTAATTTTTAAAATAATAAAATATAAAATAATGCACACGATTATTAATATATATAAAATTTAAGTGTATAGAGATAACAAACTTAACAAAAACAAAATTTTATTTCTATTATGTTAAAGTATAAGTACAAGTTTTAGTTTATATATATTTTTTGGGAAAAACACATCATCAATTAAGAAATTATTGTTTTTATCCCCAAGAATCATCCTATTAATAGAGAAATAAGATTAACCCAAAGAACACAAAAATGTAACATGGAAACTCCAAATACGAAGAAAAATCACAACCATAGAGAATAATCACTATGTGCAAATTTGTACAACACACAAAAAACACGCACACCCTTCTGAGAAAGAATTTAGCTACACCTTACAATACTTTATTACAAGAGAATAAGAAAAGTTAAACACTAGCTTAAAGTGTCTTTGACTTGGGGCAAAGAACATCTTGGACTGAAAACCCATTATATAGTCACTAACATCCACCCCTTGGTTATCCTAGGCGATGTGGGACTTTTCAAGACAAGTTATTTTCATTAGCCTAACATTCTCCACCCAAATTAAAATAAAAACATCTTCATTGTCAATACCATCAATCATACTCCACCATAAAGAGTATCACTTGGAATCAAATTTTCCCGAGAATTTCCACTTAGAATCAAACTATCCCAAGAATTTCCACTTGGAATCAAACCATCCCAAAAATTTCCACTTACAATGAAACTATCCCAAAAATTTCCACTCGGAATCAAACCATTTTAAGAATTTCCACTTGGAATTAAACCATTTGAAGAATTTTCACTTGGAATCAAACAATCCCAAGAATTTCCACTTCGAATTAAGTCATCCCAAGAATTTCCATGCACCCTGCATCCATGCTTACTAATGCCTGTGTATAATCACCAAAAACCTTACATAAATATTAGCCAATGCTCGTGCATAAACACCATACACCCTTAGTCGGAATCATGCCGCAACCCACGACGCAAAACCACCAAACATTGCACAGAGCCATAGATCGGACATTTGCACTTCGTAGCCATCGTGTCATTTGACTCCATTGACTCTTGTCGTAGTTGATCTGTAAACTCGAGAGCACTTCCTCCACGCACATGCTGCAAACCGTGACTTACACAAATCAGATCTCCATCGTACATCACTCACCAAGCCATGTGAACACCAACTACGACATTTGTAAGATCCGCAAAATTTAATTAATTAAATAAATAATTAATTAATAAATGCAGGTAGGTAGTGTATTTATGACATTAAATTTTGATGGTATGATGTGAAAAGTACTAGCTTAAATGGTTGAGAGTACTTTGGTTGTGGTGAGAGGACTTGGGTTCGAGTCCTATGTGTGCCAAATTGTGTGTTATTTAATTATTATTGTTTTAATAATATGTTGAAGCATGTTTCGTATGACATAATACTTGAATTGTGTGAGTTGGCAAGAAACATGAGTTGGCTTGATTTGTTTAGTATTGATTTGGCTTTGGCATGGTCATGGGTTGAAACCTTGGTGGCGCAAATTTAATTCTCTTTTTGTTTTTGCTAAAAAAAAAATTGGTATGGCATGAATATGAAAAGGTGGGGAGAACCCTAGCAGAAGAGGGCAGCTAGGAGGGCTGAAAAACAAATACTAAAAGCCTTAAGTAACAATAAAACTTACCATTAAAAGTCTTAATTTTCGTTTTATGCATTAAACCCTTTTAAGGCACCCTTAAAAGGAAATTTTTGAGAGAGAAGAGAGGTTTGGAGAAGCTGTTTTCTGAGGGCTTTGCAAGGGTGCGAAAATTGAGAGAGGGTTGAGAGGGTTTTGGCAATTGAGAGCATAGTGAAGGGAAGGTGTCAGGCTGCCTAGTGATCAAGGAGGGCTTTCCAACACTCTGGATTTTTTCTAAGCAAGGGAAAATTCCAGGTTAGGGGAGTTGAATCCGAAACTGTATGCCTTTGGTCATATTGCATGAATGTACTGGTTTTTATGTGTGGATTTTGTGTTGTATATGTGATGAATTTGGGGTTTGGGTGATTTGACACTGTTCCATTGAAACTCTTACCTAATTGCATGAACAAGAATGGTTTTTGCGCTGAGTATGCTGCTATGTGGTAAAATTTGGGGTTTAGGGTTCTATATTGTGTCTAAATCATGCTTGTAATGTTGGTACAATGTTGTCTGAATGAATTGGTACGAATTGGTGTGTGTTTGGGCGCAATTGTTGCTGTCGCGAGCGTAAAGCAGTGCCAAGGTCCCCTAATCAAGGAGCCAGACTCGCTTAGGCGAGAATTGGAGAGACACAATTTCAGGTTCTGCTCGAGCATCTCGCTCAAGCGGGGTGTTTTGATCTTGGGCGACTGACCATCTCGCTTAGGCGAGTGTGTCTCGCCTAAGCGAGAACCCGTGTGTGTTTGAGTTTTTTGGTATCACATCTCGCGCAGGCGGGATTTTCTGTTTTGGGCGAAAGTGCGTCTCGCTCAAGCGAGAGCCTCTTGCCTAAGCGAGAATTCGAAGAACGTTCTGATGTTGGCTTAACTCGCAGCCCAAGTGAGAGATGTGATTCTTAGGCGAAATGTGGTCTCGCCCAGGCGAGTGTAACTCGCCTAAGCGAGTGTTCGAGGTTGGGTTTGTGCATGGTGCTCGCTCAGGCGAAGTAACCTAGCCTAAGCGAGATGAATTGGAGTGCTTAGGCGAGAGTTGGAAGTTTAAGTCAAGAATGGATGGATGCTGGGTTTAAAGACAATCAATTTTGCGGTATGGGATTGATTGGAGTTGAATGGTGATGCGTGGTTTATAAGGCTTCTAAGATATCTCGATGGTGGGCTTGCTAGTGTTCCATGGGTTGTGGCCCAGAACGTATCCTTGAGTTGTGGCTTGGGATAAGGGTTAAGCACATGGCATTCTATGGGTTGTGCCCGGAATGACTTCCCTTGAGTTATGGCTCAGGATAGTAGATGAACACGAGGAACCTTTGAGTTGTGGCTCGAGTTGGCAAGTGTTGCCGGCGTGAGTGTGCTAGTTGTGGCCAGTACGGATGGGTCCAGATGGATTGCCCTCCTCAGTAATTCGCTAACGAGTTTGGTAGTCCTGGGACGTTACAGACTATGTTCGTATTTGGGAACTTCACCCGGCGTTACGGTGTGTGATCCGTAGCATGGTTCCCGCACGTGCTCTATCGGTTGTGGCCGATAGGTGTGGCAGCAAGGTGCCTTGAGATACTCACTAGGAGATGTAGAACACTGCTAGCATGGTTGTGGCCATGTGGAAGAGATGGAACAAGTCTCTTTGATGTGCACTGATACCACATGGTTGTGGTCATGTGGAAGGAAGGGAACGAGTCTTCCTTGAGGTGTATTGATATTACCTGGTTGTGGCCATGTGATAAAGAAGGAGGAGGTTCTTTGGTGGTAAAATGATATTATAAATGGTTGTGGCTATGCGAATTAAAGGAAGAGATTTTATTTTTGTTGTATTCTATTATATATATATATATATATATATATATATATATATATGTTTAATGTATATTTATGTGTTATCTTTTAGCTCACCCTATTTGCTTGTGCTTGGCGATGATCGGGTACGCGGTACAGAGCAGATGATATTGCAGGAGGAGCTGGTGAGGCTTAGGCTCAGAGCGTGGGCTAGATTTGGAGTTTCGATGATTGTATTTTGAATAATAATTTGTAAACACTATAGGACTTTATTATTACTTTATGTTTACAAATTATGGAATATTGGTCTTTTTATAATCTAATAAAGTTTTAAATTTCCCGTGTTTTGGGAAATGAGGTTTTATTTATTGCGGCTTAATTACTTTTCTTTATTTTATTATTTAAATCCGTAATATCTGGTCAGGATGTTACATTTGGTATCAGAGCAATGATTTTCAAAAGATTTTTGGGGCTATGGGGAGTGAGCTTACCGTGTGTGCTTGTGAGATCATTTTGATCATTGATTGTTAACTAACTTTTGGTATAAAGTCTTAACTAAAGATGTTTGATGTGAACAGTGATATGTGGCGTGCTCAGGCTTTGGGAAATAGGCGGAGGAGGAATAATGTTGGGGCTGATGAGATCGCACAGGCAATACATCGGATGGTAGATGCGATGCAACCCATTGTAGCGCAACCTAGAGTCGTGGTAGCACCCACACGCCCAATGTCGATATTGGACTTTATGAGGCATAAGCCCTCAAAATTCATGGCCAAATCCACTCCGGATGAGGTTGATGCATGGCTTAAGAAGTGTGAGAAGATTTGCAGAGTTATAAAGTGCACTGATGCCCAAAGGCTAACTTTCATCACATTCTTACTGGTGGGCGGGCATGCAGCAACTCATGTAAACCCGGGACGAGGAGGTTACCTGGACTTCTTTCCGGGCGAGATTCTTGGAAAAGTATTTTCTAGACGATGCCAGGCACGAGAGAGAGACAGAATTCCTAACGTTCCAGCAGAGGAACCTGACTGTGTAGGCATACACAGACAGATTTGAGTACTTGGCCAGGTTCTACTCTCCCACCGTCACCGAGGAGTGGAGATGCAGAAAATATGAGGGCGGGCTAAAATACGAGCTGCGCCGATTCATTGTACCACTCCAGATCAGGGAGTTCCCAGTCTTGGTGGAGCATGCCAACGCCGTTGAGCAGCTGGTGATGGGGCCTAACAGAGTAGCTCGACCTCAAAAGAACACCATTGATTCAGGACAACAGAAGAAGCCGTATGACAAACCTCATAGTTCGACCAAGAAATTACGGTGTTATAACTGTGGTGGAGAGCATCTCAGGAGGGATTGTCCAAAACCCTTAGGTAGCTCGGGAGGTGGTGGTAGCACTGGCAAGTGCTATGTTTGTGATCAGACAGGGCATTTCGCACATCACTGCCCTAATAAGAAACCAATTGACAGTGCGCCAACGAAGAAGCCAGTTGGGGATCGACCTAGAGTACCGAGTCGTGTGTTCGCCTTGACGACTACCGAGACAGCTCAGTCAGGTAACTTAGTACAAACTGCTTGTTTGTTGTTTGATCACAAGGTTGTTGTGTTGTATGACTCAGGAGCTACCCATTCATTCGTATCCAATGAATGTGTGAGGAGGCTTGGTTTAGTGATGTGAAAGCTGGCGTGCGAGTTAATAGTTGCGACACCAGCGTCTAGAGAGGTATCCACCATGTCTGTTTGTGTGGGATGCCCTATGGAGGTGGCAGGCCGCAGGTTCAAGGTGAATCTCATCTGCCTACCGATGGAAGGTTTAGACGTGATTCTGGGAATGGACTGGTTGTCGAGCAACCATGTTGTCATTGATTACAGATGGCGCAGAGTAGTGTTTCCAAATACAGCAGGTCTGAAGCTTATCTCTTCTAATCTGGCGGTGAAGGAGATTGAGGCCGGAGCTACCTACTTCATGATAGTGGCTTAGACAGAGAAGATGAGTACTGCCGAGCGAATCAGCATGATTCCAGTGGTGGATGAATACGTAGATGTCTTCCCAGATGAAATTCCAGAATTGCCACCTAGTAGGGATGTGGATTTCACCATTGATCTCATCCCTGGAGCTGACCTAGTATCTATGGCACCGTATCGGATGGCGCCAACTGAGTTAGCAGAGTTGAAGAAGTAGATTGAGGATCTGCTTGAGAAGAAGTTTATCCGGTCGAGTGCATCACCATGGGGAGCACTGGTGCTGCTAGTCAAAAAGAAGGACGACAACTCCAAATTGTGTGTAGATTATCGTCGGTTGAATAAGCTGACTATAAAGAATAAGTACCCGTTGCCCAGAATAAGTACCCGTTGCTGGATCAATTGAGGGGAGCAGTTGTGTTCTCTAAGATTGACTTGAGGTCTGGATATCATCAGATCTTAGTCAAACTAGAGGATGTGCAGAAGACAACATTCAGGTCTCGCTACGGACACTATGAGTACATGGTGATGCCGTTTATGGTGACGAATGCTCCTACTATATTCATGGACTACATGAACAGGATATTTCGACCTTATCTGGAGTAGTTTGTCGTTGTATTCATTGACAACATACTGATATATTCTGAGAGTCGAGAAGAGCACGCAGAGCATTTGCGAGTGGTTTTAGAGGTTCTTCGAGAGCATAAACTGTATGGGAAGCTTTCAAAGTGTGAGTTTTGGCTGGATGAGGTACAATTCTTGGGTCATGTAATCTCAGCCTAAGGAATAGAAGTGGACCCAACAAAGATTGAAACAGTGGTGAAGTGGGAGAGACCACAGACAATAACCGAGGTGAGAAGTTTCTTGGGCCTGGCAGGTTATTATAGGCATTTTGTGGAAGGGTTCTCTAAGATGGTGATTGCATTGACTCAACTCACCAGGAAAGACCAACCTTTTTCTTGGACAGATGAAGTCTGTTTTGAGGACATGAAGAGGAGATTGACCACTGCACCTATACTAGCTATTCCTAACACAACCAAGATGTTTGAGGTGTACTGTGATGCTTCATACCAGGGCTTGGGTTTTGTGTTGATGCAGGAGAAACGACCCTTTGCTTATGCCTCTCGTCAACTGAAGGTACACGAGAAGAACTACCCTACACATGACTTGGAGTTGGCTGCGGTAGTTTTTGCTCTCAAGACGTGGAGGCACTACTTGTATGGTTCACAGTTCCAAGTGTTCAACGATCATAAAATTTTGAAGTACTTATTTGATCAGAAAGAGCTGAATATGAGACAGAGGTGTTGGATGGAGTATTTGAAAGACTATGATTTTGAGCTTCTATACCATCTAGGTAAAGCCAATGTAGTTGCTGACGCTTTGAGTAGGAAGAGAGTTCATATATCTGCTATGATGATGAAGGAGTTGGAGTTTATCGAGAAATTGCGAGATATGAACTTGAATCTACATATAGGTGCTGATCATATATGGTGCAACATGTTGCAGATCACTAATGAGTTCCTAGATGAGGTCAGGGTGGAACAGGGTAATGATCAGGAACTGCAGCAGATCATTAGTGAGTTGGGCACAAAGAAGAGAAAGGACTTCAGGATGGGCAAAGATGGTATCCTGAGATTCAGAGAGAGGGTGTGTGTACCCTGTAGTCGGGTTTTGAGGAAAATGCTCTTGGATGAAGGGCATAAGAGTCGTCTTAGCTTACATCCAGGTATGACTAAGATGTATAAGGACTTGAAAGTGACCTTCTGGTGGACAGGTATGAAGATTGATGTGGTCGATTATGTCACTTCTTGTTTGGTATGTCAGAAGGCGAAGATTGAGCATCAAAGGCTGGGTGGCACTTTGGAGCCTCTCGACATTCCACAATGGAAATGGGACAACATTTCCATGGATTTTGTCACGCACTTGCCACGGTCAGTGAGAGGACATGACTCGATCTGGGTTATTGTAGAATGACTGACGAAGTGTGCGCACTTCCTACCGATTAATCAGAAGATGTCTATGGACAAATTGGCAGATCAATATGTCCGAGAAGTGGTCAGACTACATGGGGTGCCTACGAGTATTGTGTCGGACAAAGACCCGAGGTTCACATCGAGATTTTGGCAATCACTGCAGAATGCCTTGGGTACTCAGCTGAGAATGAGCTCAGCATATCACCCTTAGACGGATGGGCAGTTTGAGAGAACCATATAGTCGTTGGAAGACTTGCTGAGGACTTGTGTGTTAGATCACCTAGGTACGTGGAGTGACATGTTGCCATTGGTGGAGTTCACGTACAATAATAGCTACCATTCCAGCATTGGGATGGCACCATACTAGGCATTGTATGGTAGGAGATGCAGGACTCTATTGTGTTGGCAGTAGGATGGGGAGTCAGTGGTGCTTGGGCCATAATTCTTGCAGCAAACCATTGAGATAGTGAAGGTGATACAAGACCGTATGCGTGCGACTCAGAGTCGACAGAAGACTTAAGTAACAATAAAACTTACCATTAAAAGTCTTAATTTTCGTTTTATGCATTAAACCCTTTTAAGGAACCTTTTCCGAGGACATGCGAAAAATGATAATAGATCTCGTCGTTAACGTTAATTTGAACATCCATTTTTAAATAGTAATGCATAAAGAAATATTACAAAATTGAATTCTTAGTAAAATGAAGTTCAACTCATTTCTTTTAGAATTCATTAAATGAAGTCAATAATTCATAATAATAATAATAAAATTCTTTTTTAGTGAAGAATTCAATCAATTCAATATTTTATTGATTTGTCAAAATAGACTCTTATGGTAAAGAAGAACCTCTATACAGAAGAGGGGTTTGGAGAAGCTATTTTCTGAGGGCTTTGCAAGGGTGCGAAAATTGAGAGAGGGTTTAGAGGGTTTTGGCAATTGAGAGCATAGTGAAGGGAAGGTGTCAGGCTGCCTAATGATCAAGGAGGGATTTCCAACACTCTGCATTTTTCTAAGCAAGGGAAAATTCTAGGTTAGGGGAGTTGAATCCGAAACTGTATGCCTTAGGTCATATTGCATGAATGTACTACTTTTTATGTGTGGATTTCGTGTTGTATATGTGATAAATTTGGGGTTTCGGTGATTTGACACTGTTCCATTGAGACTCTTACCTAATTGCATGAACAAGAATGGTTTTTGCGCTGAGTATGTTGCTACGGTGTAAATTTGGGGTTTGGGGTTCTATATTGTGTCTAAATCATGCTTGTAATGTTGGTACAATGTTGTCTGAATGCATTGGTACGAATTGGTGTGTGTTTGGGCACAATTGTTGCTGTCGCGAGCGTAAAGCAGTGCCAAGGTCTTCACTTCTCGCTTAAGCGAGCCAGACTCGCCTAGGTGAGAATTGCTGAGACACAATTTCAGGTTCTGCTCGAGCATCTCGCTCAAGCGGGGTATTTTGATCTTGGGCGACTGACCATCTCGCTTAGGCGAGTGTGTCTCACCTAAGCGAGAACCCATGTGTGTTTGAGTTTTTTGGTTGCACATCTCGTGCAGGCGGAATTTTCTATTTGGGAGAAAGTGCGTCTCGCTCAAGCGAGAGCCTCTCGCCTAGGCGAGAATTTGAAGAACGTTCTGATGTTGGCTTAACTCGCAGCCCAGGCGAGAGATGTGATTCTTAGGCGAAATGTGGTCTCGTCCAGGCGAGTGTAACTCGCCTAAGCGAGTGTTCAAGGCTGGGTTTGTGCATGGTGCTCGCTCAGACGAGGTAACCTAGCCTAAGCGAGATGAACTAGAGTGCTTAGGTGAGAGTTGGAAGTTTAAGCCCAAAATTGATGGATGTTGGGTTTAAAGACAATCAATTTTGCGGTATAGGATTGATTGGAATTGAATGGTGATGTAAGGTCTATAAGGCTTCTAAGATATCTCGATGGTGGGCTTGCTGGTGTTCCATGGGTTGTGGCCCGGAACGTATCCTTGAGTTGTGGCTCGGGATAGGGGTTAAGCACGTGGCATTCTATGGGTTGTGGCCCGGAATGACTTCCCTTGAGTTGTGGCTCAGGATAGCGGATGAACACGAGGAACCTTTGAGTTGTGGCTCGGGTTGGCGAGTGTTGTCGGTGTGAGTGTGCTGGTTGTGCCAGTATGGATGGGTCAAGATGGATGGCCCTCCTCAGTAATTTGCTAACGAGTTTGGTAGTCCTGGGACGTTACGGACTATGTTCGTATTTGGGAACTTCACCTGGTGTTACGGTGTGTGATCCGTAGCATGGTTCCCGCACGTGCTCTATCGCTTATGGCCGATAGGGGTGGCAGCAAGGCACCTTGAGATACTCACTAGGAGATGTAGAACACTGCTAGCATGGTTGTGGCCACGTGGAAGAGCTGGAACGAGTCTCCTTGATGTGCACTGATACCACATGGTTGTGGCCATGTGGAAGGAAGGGAACGAGTCTTCCTTGAGGTGTATTGATATTACCTGGTTGTGGCCATGTGATAAAGAAGGAGGAGGTTCTTTGGTGGTAAAATGATATTATAAATGGTTGTGGCCATGCAGATTAAAGAAAGAGATTTTATTTTTGATGTATTCTATTATATATATATATATATATATATATATATATATATATATATATGTTTAATGTATATTTATGTGTTATCTTTTAGCTCACCCTATCTGCTTGTGCTTGACGATGATCGTGTATGCGGTACATGTGAGCAGATGATATTGCAGGAGGAGCTGCTGAGGCGTAGGCTAGGAGCGTGGGCTAGGTCGGGAGTTTTGATGATTGTATTTTGAATTTATTATTACTTTACGTTTACAAATTATGGAATATTGGTCTTTTTATAATCTAATAAAGTTTTAAATTTCCCGTATTTTGGGAAATGAGGTTTATTTATTGCGGCTTAATTACTTTTCTTTATTTTATTATTTAAATCCGTAATATCTAGTCGGGATGTTACAACATCCTTTGTAGATCCAAGAGCATCTCGCCACACGTGAACTCCACTGCAGATCCAACACGACTCAGTCCTTGCACCTACACGAACCCAACTATAGATTCACCGCATCAACATAACACTAAAAATGATCCTTTCATCAAATTTCTCATTGCAACTTCATCAACCAAGGATGATTCTCCAACAACAAGGAATTAATCGTTTCTGATATGGAAGATCAGACTACGCTGCAACCACAAAGCATACTAAGAAAATATCCTACCGAACCATAACTACCATTGTTAGGATCGAGCGCTTACCACTAGGCCAAAAGTTATAGCCATTAGTCAGGACGCAACTCTTTTTACTTAAGAGTGTAACTCCCCCTCAACAATTGTTCTATTAGGAATCCCACTTGGATTGTGACTTGGCCCACCTGGCCTCCGCCACGGGACAATTGTGCAACTTGCAACAATCTCTCTCTTAATAATTACCCACCAAGAATCGAATTCATTACCTTGACTTTGATACCAATTGTTAGGATCGAGTCCAAAAACCATAACCATTAGTCACGGCGCAACTCTTTTACTTAAGAGTATAACCGTCCAAACGCTAAGATTCGATTGTGATCCGACCCACTTGACATCTGTCACAAGACAATTGATGTCATATGCAATAATATTATATATAACTATAGTCATACAAATATTTAAACAAGTTATTAATGCATAAAATACTGTAAGTTTATTAATTATATCAAGAATTCGATGCAAAATTTAATTTAATTTAAAAAATTATAAAACCCTACCAAGAATTCGATGCAAAATTTAATTTAATTTAAAAAATTACAAAACCCTACCAATATCGTTGTTATATATGGTTTAAATGATTAGTCTAAAACTAAATATTATATATAATAATGCGATTACTCATATGATTGGATGATATTTTAGTCTATCGAAGTAAAGTATGCTACAACATCATGAAAAACATATAAAATTTAATTAACAAAGTTTTGAATATTAATGTGAATCTTTCCCAAAATTTTATAATTCATTATTACACTTCACTAGCGTAAAGTTAAACATAAAAACCCACTGGATATAATTTTCATCCAATCAATTAGAACAAATGTGCATTTAAAGTAAATATAGCATGAAAAATGTATGTCAATTAACTAAATTTATGACAGAAGCAATATGCCACATGCTCAATCAAACAGACGGGTTATGTTTACTTGAAATGATGGATTTGAAAAAGTGATTAGGGAGAAAATATTATCGTTGTTTACTTTACAGAGGAAAAGTTTGTGAATAAATGGAGGGATATAACAGTTAAAAAAAGGGTTTTAATAAATAAAAGCATAAAATTATAATTTTATTTTTATAGTTAAAATTATTATATAATAAAATATAATTAGTTAAATTTAATTTTAACTAAAATGTGAATGATTAGTTTTCAAATAAATAAAATTAATTAGTGTAATTAATTTGAAAAATATAATTGATTGAAAAAAATAATAATTAAGTATTAAAATATAAACAAATTAATAACATTAATTATTATTACTTTTATTAGTATTTTATTTAAATGTTATATTATTTGTTTATTAATATTATTTTTAAATACTTTTTATTTTGTGAGACCCTAAAAAGTGTTAGGAATAGAAAATGATTTTATGAAATGATAAATTTTATATTTTAAAATTAAAAGAAAGTTATATATATATATATATAAAAATAAATAAAAATATATATATATATATATATATATATATATATATATATATATATATATATATATATATATATATATATATATATATATAAACCCTAAACTCTAAACCCTAAATTCTATTATTCTAATAAAAAACAAATTTATTTTATCAAAACCTTTATGCCTAGACACCTTTTCTCTTAACTCTATTTTTTTCTCTAAATTTTTGACCTCATTCTTCTTTTTCAAGATCAAAATACACCTTACTCCTAGTGTTAAGCAATATTTTTTAATCGATCAATTTCTCAAATAGAGTAAGTTCAATTTTTGTCCCTTTTTAGAGTCAATCTTTGATGTAATGCACGTGGACCATTTTGGTTCTGCATGTGATCTTAGGAGGCTCTTTAGAAATCTTTGCTTTGTTTCAATTCTAAGGACGTGGGTCATTAATTTGAGCTCTTTTCTTAGAGTACATGTGAGATGTAGAGATGTTAAGCATGCGTGAGGCCCAAAAAGGTTTTCTAAAACAGGTAAGGAAAACTATTTTCAATCTAATTCTTATTAATGAGTGATGAAATGTAAATTGTATGATGATGGTGTGCAATGTATGGAATTGTAGTATAATTTTTTTTGAACTTATTAAAATTATTAAATGAGATGAATTTGATGGTTTAAAGAATTATATATTTGAAATTTTGATTTGTTGGTGCGTTGATCTCTAGGATTGGCAAATTTGACTCAATTTGGTTAACATAGTGTTTTTGATAAGTTGGAATTGGTTGTGATTTGTAAAGACGAAAGAAAAATGCTATCTTAGACCAAAAAAACATATTTATCATTCCTTAAAGTTGTGTTTAATTGAGGATGGAGGTTAGTTTTGATATGTGTGATTGGGATATGAAATTGTAATTGTTGCAAAGATTGGTAAATTTGGTTCAATTGGTATCATAGGGTACATTTTTTATTTGATGACTTTGCTTTTGATTTATGAGAATGGAGAAAAATACATTCTAAAGCCTAGGAAACAGGTTCATCAATGTGTCATGACTTCTATTTTATGTAGACTCGTTGGGTGAGCCAAAAGCTTACTAAGCGAGTGACATTATTGATTTTGGAAGAGAGGCATGGGATATTTTATCACTAGGCGAGCAATCCTCTCGTTAGGCGAGTTGTGTTTTTCTATTTTGAGTCAACTTAGGAAAATTTGGATTCTCGTTTTGTTAACCACTGGAACGAGCTAAATTTTGACAACTTGTCCTAGGCAATTAAAGGTTTGTGGTTTGATTTGAGGTTTGTGGTTTGTGTTATGCTAATGCAATAGAAAATGAATTATAAGTTGTTAATATTCGATTTAATTAAATGATATGTCATGAGTTTGATTGAATTAAGATACATATGTATGACCATGTCTGATGTTTATGAATATATAAGAATGTGATGTATAAACTATGTGTAAATGTTGTATGTGCTTTATTATAGTTTTACCTTTGTTTGATATGAGTTGAATGAATGAGAGAGTTGTCTTCTCGAAGGAGGAAAACTACCAAGTGTGTTACAATTGTAGTGTATCGATGACGTGAGTTAGTCTTAAGATCATCGTGACTCTACTAGTTGTTGGAATCATATAGATGAAAACAACTAGTCGAGATAGTTGGGGAAGGTTCATATCTAAAGTGCTGACATTAATCAAACTTAGGAGAGATATTGAATTTACCCTACCATGTAGTGTGATCGAGGAGCGGCCTGTACACATTACAAGCTATGACTCCTAGGAAGCAGGAAGGATCAAGCAATGGTAGGTGCACAATCTCATCGTACTAGTATATACACCGATTATCTGGTGGTTATGTCTATGGTTTTTGGTTTTTAGATGTTGATTGTATAAATTGTGAAGGTTATGTAGCAAATTTCTTAATTTTTATGAATGAGTTATGAGAACTTTTATGTTTAGATGTTGATTTTAAATTATCTCTAGCTTACCCTACCTTTTATGTGTTGTGTGTAGTTTATCCACCTACGATGATCGTATGTGTATACATGACCAAAGGATGGTGCAGGTGAGGGTCCTTGTAACAACCCAAGAAAATAAACTATTTCTACTCTCTTGAGTTCCTACTAGTTTAGTATTAAGCAAACATGTCATATGGATAACATAAATGTATGCAAAATCTATAACAAAATGTAGTACAATCCTATCACAAATTTTTAAGGTTATTCAAAATACACGTTACTAATCCCTCAAAATGTCAGACAAGACTATGAAACATACACTACATCATATAACTATATACATTCCTTCATATAACTCCAAGAACGTCCCTTAGCCTATTGGCTAGTACCATCACCACATAAAACCTTGTCTGCTTACGCCATAGAAGCGATCATTTCAAAAGAGACATAAGCAACCAACACACAAAATAAGGTAAGCTAATGATAACTTAGAGATTCATATACAATTATTATATGAAGATCTAAATCAAACTATCAAATATTGACTTCATATATCATAAAACTATTCTTATCCATTCACGCAAATATGGCCTAGAATCAATTATCCAAATTTACGCATCCACTCAGACTTATAAAGCTTTGCTTTGTCATGTAAAAAGAAATTCCTCAATGTTACAATTCCAGTAATGGTTCTTGGTACCCCTCTCTCTCGACAAAGGGAGTTAACTTACAACCTAATATAAAAGGGATCCACAACCCCATAACCAGCTATAAAAAACTTATTCTGTCTTCACCACATAGACTCATTCCTCTATATGAGTCTGTGATTTGGCAGCTCATTACAAGTATTCCATTTGCGTCTCTATGCATGAAACATATCTCGCTTCCCTTACAAAATCAAAATAAGGACCACCTTTTTTTAAAGACTTACAAGTGACATCTATAACATCCCGACCAGATATTATTGATTTAAATATTAAAATAAAGAAATATAATTAAACTGCATTTAATGAAATATCATTTCCAAAAAAACGCGGGAAATGTTTAAACTTTTATTACCTCAATAATAATCCAAAATCCATAATTATAAATACTATTATAATTATCGAAAAGTCTAGTAATATAAATGATTACAATGTATTTGAAATCATAAAAAATATAAAAACTCTAATAAAACTCTTCTCCCCAGACTAGCCCCGCTCCGACTCTATGCCTCACTAGATCCACCAGCAACATGATCTGCTCCCGTGTATCGCGTACACGATCATCGCCAAACACAAGCAGATAGGGTGAGCTAACAGAATAAAACATATATACAAGCATATACATATATCACAACCACACCAAAGGAAATTCATCCTTTGATTCCATAACACATGGCCACTAACATTTCAACCGTGTTCTACTTCTTCTAGTGAGTATCTCAAGATGTCTTGCTACCACACCTATCAACCACAACTGATAGAGCATGTGCGGGAAACCATGCTACAGATCATAACCGTATCGCCAGGTGGAGTTTCCAATACAAATAACATTCGTAACTTCCCAAGACTACCAAACTCGTCAGCTTAATACTGAGGAGGGCAATCTACAGGACCCAATTCGTACACACCAAAACGTGCACACTCACACTGGCAACACTCGCCAACCCGAGCCACAACTTAAGAGGTCCTCGTGTTCGTCCGCCATCCTAAGCCACAACTCAAGAGATGCTATTCCGAGCCACAACTCAAGGAATACCACGTGCTTAACCCCTATCTCGAGCCACAACTAAATGGATATGTTCTGCGCCACAACTCAAGGACCACCAGCAAGCTGACCTTTAAGATATCCTAGAAGCCTCTTAGACCATGCACATCAAAGCAAGCAAAGCACATTTGCTTCACGGTATCGCCTGGTGCGCCATACTAGGCACCAGGAGCACCACGCTTCCAGACCACCTAGCGAGGGACACGCACTGCCAGGCGCCAAGTGCCTCTGTTGCCACTCTGCCTGCAGGTGTCGCCTAGCGGATCCACTTTAAACGCCATATCAGTACCTACGCAGTATTGGTTTAAAGCCCTACAAACCCATTTCTACTCCTCATTCGAGCTGTCCAAACTCACGATAAGTCATCCCAATTTATTTGTGTCACTTCTCAAGTGGCTAACCCATTACCAAGGTTCTTACTTCCATTTAAGTGCAACATCCCAATAATACTAAATTATGCTTCCCTTGAGTTAACCTTATTCATTCTTGCTATGCCACAATCCACTCATATTCCAAGTACTAACTTTTTACCTAATTTCCCATTCACATCTACCTAAGGGTTTACCAACACTTCCCTCATAAACCAAACCAAAGAGTAAATCCTGTTTCTGAACCTCCTTCACAGAGCTTGACCAAATCCATAATTTGCACTATACCAAACTTTATGTAAGCAAAGTCTTAGAATGACTAATACCACATCAAATTAGACAACAATCATTCTCAGTCCGCATTCCCTAACCTCATCTATACCTCCTTCATATCACTTTGTCATTGAATCCATCAAGTTCTAAGTTTTAGCCAAGTACTTTAATTCATGCATTGGGTCTTATCATTAACCATTTAAAAATATCACTCAAAACCATTCTTCCTGTTCCACTCAAGACTAAAACAAAGCCCAATTCCTCACTACACCCAACAACCACGCAATTCTCCAAAGTCTGCATTGGCACTGGCGGCACATAGCCTGCCGCCAAGCGGTGCAACCACATTCTGGAAAACCAAAATTTCTCCCTGCACCTAACGAACTTTAACTTTTTCTTCATCACCGTTTTTTTACCAATTCATTGAAGCTTACTACAATCAAATGTGTCCTAATGGAAAATTAACATAAAACTGCTACAATTGATTCCAAAACCTAAGATTCCTTAATTATTCGAACTCTAATTCAAGAACATACCAAAATCATCAACTCTCCTATAATTACCTCACAATTTCACAATTATTTACTGCCATTTGCTTGGTTAATGATTTTAACACCCTTTCCACTGATCCAAAATAGCCCAAAACCTAGAAAACATCAAAATTGAGCCAAACATCCTCGCGTTGCCTGGTGGGTATTCATCACCGCCAATGAGTTCATCAGGAAAACCCAGAACGGGGTTACATGCTTATGTCGCCTGGCGGTACAAGGCTTTCCTCGTGGGAACCTAGAAAACACACCAAAAACGTATGAGTCTCCTAGTGGCTATGCATAGCTTGCTAGGCGGTTTCTGGAAAATTTCCAGAATCCCAAAAATTCAAGCAGAAACGAGAAGTATTCATGCATTTCACAATATATATCATGAAATCCCGACTTAAACGTAAAATAGAACGCGTAAAGCTCCCCTAACCTAGTTTCTTTGCTTAAAATATGATGCTAGAGTTCCTTTCTTGATCACCAATGGTTTCTCTTAGTTCTCCCACGTTCCAACTCCTCAATTCCACTTACTAGTTAGTATTTTTCTTTGATTTCGTGCACTTTCCAATACCCTCAAATGTCGAGACTCAAAAACCCTTCTTCTCTCTCTCAATTAGTCCTTAATGGAGTCTTAATGGTAGGTTAATGTCCCAAAACGAAAATTGGTTTAATGTGGCTGATAATTATCATTCAATGGCTTATTATGGACTATTTTCTAGCCCCTCTTGGCTGCTAGGGTTTTCTTTGCCCTTTCACATTCATGCCAAAAGAAATTTTGGCAAAAAGAAAGTTTACTTTGGTTCTACCAAGGTTTGAACACACAACCAAGCCTATGACGAGTCAATGCATAACTATTCAACCAATTCATGTTTCATGATAATTAACATAATTCTATAATTATGTTATCACTCATCATGATCTAGCACATTATTAAAATAATTATAAATTAAATAGCACATAAATGACATACATAGGACTCGAACCCAAGTCCTCTCAAACAATCAAGTACTCTCAACCATTTAAGCTAGTACTATTCCACGTCACACTTATCAGAATTAAATGCCATAGAGGCTCCCACTACCCGAATTTATTAATTATTTATTTATTTAATTAATTAATTTTCACGGGTCTTACAACATCCATCCCATTCCCTAAGCAGTGGATTATCTAACTTTTGCAACGGTAATAGTGGAACCACAAGTCGAAGGTTCTAGAACCAATAGAAGAGAAAAACCTAGTTCTTAAAGGCTAGGAACTTTAGATATGAGATTTGATTAGGCTGGGCTAAACTTTTTTATAGTTCGTGAGATCAAGTAGAAATTCTTAATTACTATTACTTAAGCATTGTCACTCTCGAGGGAATGTGGTATGGAATTGACAATACTTAATACTTTAACTAAAAACTAAATAAGCCAGATACATATGATACCACACCTAAAGACCGTGGAACGCATTTATGCATATCTGAATGAATTTGTAGAGAAATACAAGTTTTCCAGAGAAAGGAAGGGATTCTCTATGCCATGAAAACAGGCTTTCCCGTAAAAATGCATAACACTAGACTTACATGCCACACCATTCCTCTTTAGGAATTATATGACCATACCAGTCAAAAAATTCAAAGAGTGTCCCTAGTAAATGCATAAAACTAGACTTACCTACCATACCACTCCTCCTTAGGAATTATATGACCATACAATTCAAACATGACATTCAATCCATATATAACATTCCTCAAACCTGATAATACCTCATTGAATTATTCAATTCACCACGTGCATAACCTCCTCATCAAGTTACATATCCACAAAACCTTAATTCTCATAAGTATTCTTTGTATTTCAATAATAACCATATTCTATTCAAATAACTTCAAAAATTATCCACAACATATATGTATACATCTAATTATTTCCTCACTTTGGCGTGCTTACATTCTATGTTACACACATCCATCATTCACAAATATACATACTTTTACATCAAGATCAACCCAAGACCACAACAGTATATAACAACCTACTAACCCCATCAAGTAGAAATGTTCTTCATAAAGAGAAACCTAAAATAGAGAAATCACAAGAGACTAACTTTTCTAACTATAGACCTCAAATCAAAGATCGCACCAGTCAAAGTAAACATTCATGTGTCTAGGATCAACTATCAAAATTCCAGCTCGATCCGAATGTTAAGGAAGCGAGAATCATAAATTTTCTGAGATGACTCAAAGTAGGAAAATCCAACTCACCCAATGAGAGGATTGCTCGCTTAATGAGAAAACATTGCTACCAAAATAAATTTTGACACTCGTGCAATAAGTTGTTTGCTCCCACAACATGTCTGCAAAACATAGGAACTCAAATTCTACAGTGTGACAATGCCTAAGACAACCTAAAACTTTCTCACATATTTCAAATAATTTACCAACACACTAGAGACAATTAAAATCACCTATTCCAGTCATAACAAGCCAACATTCTAGATTATACAACATAGAATTGCCATTCTCACATGAACCTATACACTTGCTCTTTGAAGCTCTACACACATAGAATCTCCTGAACAACCAATCAACTACTTCAATTAGTATTGTAAACATGCATGATTCTAAACCCCACACGCAACCTAATATCAAAAAAATACCTAAAAGTGCGTAAAACGAAAACTTACTTTGTTTGACTCTTTGATTAGTTATAAATGTAAAACTCCTTGCGAGGATCAATTCTACAGTTTATGATCTTCAATCAGATAATTGGAGTCTAAAACAGTGAAAGAAGGTGGAAAAAACTTAGAGGAATTAACTTTTAGAGAGAAGGCAATCTTTTAGTAATCTTTTATATAACTTAATCTTTTAGTATTAAAATACTGCAGTGTTCTATTTTTTTATAGAAACCATCACTGCCCTATAGTCATTTTCTAGATTCTTACAATCCTCAACAAAGACATAACTTGGGAATGGTATAGATAGAAAGAATTGCTTATATATATTTCGTCTAATGTTTTACATATTTACTCTAAATTAGAATACAATTATGTTTTGTGTAAAAATTTATAATGTAACTTGTGAGGAATATTGTAACAAATGGCTTATATACTATGTTGATATCAAAGTTGAAATACTTAAAATTAGTGGAGGAATATTGTAACTTACATATTTCATTAATATTTTTTTATAATAATAATATTTATTGTTATTATAATTTTTTTTTTATCATGCACAACAAAGTGGGCACAATAAGATACCTAGAAAGACCTTCACTTTTTAATAGTGTATAGTAATAACAACATGTTGATCGTCACTAGATGCAAAAAATGCATTTAACTCATCAACATAGTGACCAAGTGCATTCCATTCGAAAACTATTGTACCAAAATAGAATTGCTTAGAAATTTACAATAACAAATTATAGATTTACAAAGAAAAACATTCCACTTACCCATAAACTTCTATTGAAATGACATTCATCTTAGTCTTCTTACCGACTTTTTCAAGCTCTCTTTCAGTTTCAACACCAGTCAAAATTCCAATTACATACGCATAAAACAATAATAATTACTCATTTAAAATGCTAAAGTAATTGACATAAACTTAATCATAAAGAATAATAGGTAAACTTACCTATTAAATAGTTAGTGTCAACCTAGAAGCATTTATGATAGAGAATGAATGCATTTTAAGTTTATTTTGGGAACTAAGTAACAACCAATAAAACAACTTTTGTTCCAAATTGAAAGTTTATTTTATAATTGTGATGGATTGTTCCATAAAAACCACCATTGCATGAAACACTGAACAATTGAATGTAGTAAACCTTATCCTTAATAATTTCATATTGAATTTGTATATCAGTGTGTTTCTTATTGTGGCAAGGATTACCACACCTGACATCCAAATTCTCATATATGATTTTGTAAGTTCTAACACGTTTGAAGAATAAAGAATTTGTCAACAATTTCAATTATATTACTCTTTGTCTCGAAGGATAATTTCCATTGAAAATTGAGATTTTCTTTTAGTATAATCTTGAACAAACCATGACCTCACAACACATGTAATGATATTCCAATTTTCCATCTTAGAGTTGTTTTTTGCTATGTAGTAAGATTGTTTATGCAAATTAGACATAGTGAATGCAACACATACTATATATAAGGCATATAGTCAATGGACAATGTCCACAAATGTATTTATATAGATATATATTAGTAATGTAAAATTTGAAATCAACATCACAAATATATGTGTAACATTCTGATCAAATATTACAAATTTACATAATAAAATAAAGAAATAAAAATAAAACCTCATTTATAAAACTCGAATACGATATCAAAGTCTGGTAACATAAGTATCTGCAAAGTCCTTAAAATCCATAAATCAGTACAACTCTATAAAAAGAAAATCCCAAAGATAGCCCACGCTCCACTCTATGCCTCACCAGATCCACTTGTAACATCATTTGCTCCCACGTAACGAATTCCACGATCATCGCCAATCACAAACAGATAGGGTGAGCTAACATACACACACACACACACACACACACACACACACACACATATATATATATATATATATATATATATATATATATATATATATATATATAAAAGTATCAGTCAATATATGCAAACACAAATCAAAGGAGCTATCCTTTGATTCCATACCACATGGCTACCACCATGTTATTTGTGTTCTACGTCTTCAGATGAATACCTCACGATACTCTTGTTGCCACACCTACAAGCCACGACTTGTAGAACACGTGTGGAAAACCTACTACAAACAACACTCCGTAATGCCAGGTGGAGTTTCCAATACGAAGCATAGTTCGTAATGTCCCAAGACTACCAAACTCGTTGGCTAAATATTGAGGAGGGCAATCTTTTCTGGACCCATCCGTATGAACCACAACATGCACACTCACAACAGAAACACTCGTCAGTCCGTGCCACAACTCAAGGATTCCTTGTGTTCATCCGCCATCCCGAGCCATAACTCAAGAGATGTCATTCCAAGCCATAAGTCAAGGAATGCCACGTGTTTACCCTCTATCCCGAGCCACAACACAAGGGATACCGTTTCGAGCCACAGTTCAAGGAACACTTCAGCAAGATGATCTTTAAGGTATCACCAAAGCATTGTAGACCACGCACATCCAAAGCAAACAACCATTCTGCCACTGCATTATCGTCTGGCGCTGCTCTAGAGCCGTTAGGCGAAAGCCAGTTCCAGACCGCCTGGTAAAAGCCTCGTGCCACCAGGTGCCACGCGCCTCTAAAGCCTCTGACCTTGTAGATTTCGCCTGGCGGGATTACACTCACTGCCATGCACTACGCGTCCAGTTTCCCACTTTAGTTGTAGCTCTTGCTTGGCGGGTCTAACACCACCGCCAGGCGCTACATCAGTACTTGCGCAATATTGGTGTATACTAACTTGCACAATTTACCAAATTCTCTTACTACCTGAACACTCACTCTAGATACCTCAGGTCTAGCTGGTTACTGTCAACACTGCTCGGAATCTTCAAATCTCATATCCTATACGTTAAACTTGCTAAGTGTGGGTATCCTCCCATGTACCAAGACCCTTGCCACCTATCCTTTGATCACACCATAAACTTAGTCAAGTCAAGTTGCAAGGCAACTAATTTCTATTTTAGGCTATGCTACCAATTCACAGTTCTGTTTCCACTAAATTCCTTTATGCCTTCTTTGTACCACACTTCCTCCAAAATCCCCATTGACCTAAGGATTATTCAATGACCTTAATTTATGCCCTTTTTGCTTCTACTCTAGTTTATATAATGCATCACCAATCCAATCTTCCTGCTTCATTTTGATTCCACAGAACCCATCTCTCAAGTGAACCCATAAATTCATTTACATTAATAATTCATACCTTTCTTATCACTCTAGCCCTCAGCCCATTGTCCAGAAAATTCCTACATTCACCTTACTCACTAAAATTGGCCTAAAATGATTTCTAGACATAAGATAGCCCTCACAGCCACGCACAGTCATCTTCTCTACACTGGCGCCTGGTGGTACATAGCGTGCCTCCAAGCGGTACATCCATTCTGGGTAACCTAGAATTCTTCCCTACATTTGTGCGAACTCTAATTTTTGCCATTCCAGCCAACCTCTCCATTCTTCACTCAATGCCTCGCAATCATGTAATTATGTTTATTATTATTATTATTATTATTATTATTATTATTATTATTATGTTATGCTCCATATTACATAATTCAATTGCATATAAAAGGTATGAATCGCCTAGCGGCTTTATAAGCCCGCCAAGCAGTTTCTGGAAATTTTTTAGAAACTCAATGTAGTCTAGAAAAATGTGATCAAAAGGCAATCATACATCACATTCCATTTGGGATTATATAATTAAAATCTAAAACGAGACTTACAGCTCCCCTAAGCTAGATTTCTTAGCTAAACTTTTGAAATTGCTTAAGTTCTCCTTGCTCACGATTGTTCCAGCCCTTGTCTCCTTTCAACATTCCTGTTTTTGATACTCTCTCTACTCAGTCCAGAACATGCTCTCCATACTGCCAAAGTCAGTCCCTCATTTCTTCTAACATTGCCTCTCCTTTTTCCACCTTAAACTCACTTAATTATGCTTAATTGCTCATAAAAACGAAAATTATGATTATGGAGGTTTAATGACTATCAATTGTCATTAACATCGTGTTTCTTCAACCTTCCCAGTTGCTCCTGAAGACGGCTAGGTTTTCTGACCCTTCCCATCCATGCCAAAAATAATTTTAGCAAAAAGAAAGCTTAATTTATGTCTACCAAGGTTTGAACACATAACCATTCAATTGTCAAGTCAATGCACAACCAATTTATTTTTCATGATAATCCTATAACTCTAGGATTATATTATTATGCATCATGGTCAATTATAGTACTAAAATAATAAATAATTAAAATAACACTCAATTTGGCATACATAAAACTCAAACCCAAGTTCTCTCAACATGATCAAATACTCTTAACTATTTGAGCTACTACTTTTCCACATCATACAAGCTAACACTAATTACCACAAAGGCTCCCACTACCCACATTTATTAATTAATTAATTATTTAATCAAATAAATTTCTCGGGTCTTACATTCCCCTCACCTTATAAAACTTTCGTCATCGCAAATTGGACATACCAAAAAATAAGTGTGGATAAGACTGTCTCATAAGGTCTTCCATCTCCTACGTCATCTCTTGGGTTACCTCATCCCAAAGAACTTTCACAGTCCGAATCTCATTCCCTCTGAGTTGCTTGACATGGGAATCCAAGATTCTCACTAGTCCAACTCTAACTGTCAGATCTTCACGCACTTGGACATCGCCCTCCTCCAGTACATGCGTAGGGTCTACAATGTACTTCCTTAACTGTGATACATGGAAGACATTGTGCAAGTTTGCCAAGTGAGGTGGCAAGGAAATTTCGTACATCGTTGGACCAATCCTCCTCGTGATCTGGTATGACCCTGATTAACCTAGGAGTCAGCTTTCTCGACTTGAGAGCTCTCCCAATGCTTCCTGTCGGTGTAACTCTAAGGAATACATGACCACCTGCCTCAAACTCAAACGACTTCCTCCTCTTATCTGCATAAGACTTCTACTTGCTTTGGGTACCGTGCATCTGGTCTTGTATTACCTTTACCTTCTCAATGGTTTGTTGCAAAAATTCTAGGCTGAGTACCACCGACTCTCCATCCTATTGCAAGCATAACGATGTCCTACACCTCCTACCATACAAAACCTAATATGGTGTCATCCCAATGTTGGAGTGATAACTGTTGTTATACGTGAACTCAACCAATGATAGCATATTACTCCAAGTACCCAGGTGATCTAACACACACGTCCTTAGTAAGTCCTCCAATGACTGTATAGTTCTCTCAGAGTGACCATTTGTCTGAGGGTGACAAGCTGAGCTTATTCTTAATTGCGTGCTTAAAGTTGCCTGTAGTGACTACTAGAATCTCGAGGTGAAACGTGGGTCTCGATTGTAACATCCCGACCGAATATTACGAATTTAAATAATAAAATAGAAAAAAATAATACGTCAGCGTCATTTATTAAAACATCTTTTAACAAAAACGCGAGAAATTTAAAATTTATTTCATCTTGAAATATCTCAATTCCATAATTTATAAGAATCAATATAATAACCATATTCAATATTCCAAATGTTTACATAATCCTTAAAATAATAAAATAATAAAACTTTAAGAAAAATCCTCTCCCAACTTGATAAAGCTCCTCCGTCGCGGTACTTCGACGAAAAAGCTCTCCAATCGGCGTTGTACCGATTGAATCTCATGGAGAGCTAGGGAAACGCAGCGGAAACGTTCAATTATGGAGGTTATCACTCGGTTCGCTCTGGTTTCTCGCTGGTTTGGTAAACCCTAAGAGGATAAAACCTAATCTAGGGTTTTAGGTGAGCTGATGAACGAAGGGAGTGATCTCTACCCAAAATCTCATTCATCAAAGTTGCTATTACAATGAAATGGCTTGCCATTTTATAGATCGAATGGCAACCGGAAAGCGAAAAATAGAAACAACTACCCTAGCTTACACGTGAGTTGTAATCGTGAAACCTAGCTAGGAAAAGAAGAAACGCGTGAAGCAAGAAGCTCACGTTGACGACAAGAGATGGTTGTGAGTGAAATGCGCGTGGGTGGTAAGAAAACCCTAACGAAAGGCATGAGTGACGTTTGAACCAAGCGACGCTCCCAAAGAAGAAAACAGAAGCAAAAGTTGGTCTGGAGCGGTTTGCAACTTGGGTTGCAGATTGATGTAGTGAGACGGCCCAATAGAGAAGTGATGTTATTAAGTGTGCACGCGTGAAGTGAAAATACATGTGCGTGAGGTATGTTGTTGGCTGCACTTGTTAAATTCCTTGGCCATGCATATGGGTTGCTCCATTATATTCAGGCCTAATTTGGATGAAAGCACTCTGAATCACGTGGCTAATGGCCAGCATAGGTGTGGTGACGAATTGGGTTGCAGGCCCAATATCAATTGGACAGCTTGGAGAATCCATTTAATCACGTAGTAAAACAAGTCTTATTAGAATCCATTTAATTAATTAAAAATAAAAAAATTAAGGAAATTAAAAAGGAATGGGTCTAGGCGTTGGCCCAATGCAAATAAGCCTTATTGGGGTCACATCACAACTAGTCCCACTTTAGCTCTATACCCCACCAGATCCACCTGCAATATCATCTGCTCACGTGTACCGAGTACACGATCATCGCCAAATACAAACAGATAGGGTGAGTTAATATCAAACAATCTTATATATAAGACATTTACACATCAATATAAATATACCAAAGGAATGCCATCCTTTGATCTCATGCCACATGGCCACCACCATGTTAACCGTGTTCTACGTCTTCTAATGAGTACTTCAAGATGTTTTGTTACCACACCTACAAGCCACAACTAGTAGAGCACGTGCGAAAAATCATGTTACGGATCACACTCCGTAATGCCGGATAGAGTTTTCAATATGAATAACATTTGTAATGTCCCAAGACTACCAAAATCGTCAGCTTAATACTAAGGAGGGCATTCTAACTGGACCCATCCGTACACATCACAACGCGCACACTCATACCACCAACACTCGCCAACCCGAGCCACAACTCAAGGATTCATCGTGTCCATCCGCCATCCCGAGCCACAACTCACGAGATCTCATTCCGAGCCAAAACTCAAGGGATACATTCTGAACCACAACTCAAGGAACACCAGCAAGCCGACCTTTGAAGTATCACCGAAGCCTTGTAGACCACTCACATCAACGCAATCAAGCTACATCCAATGTCTTATCACTTGACGCTACTCTAGAGCCGCAAGGCGAAACCCACTTCCAGACCGCCTGGCAGGGGACACGTTCCGCCAAGTGCCACGCGCTCAGAAGTCCACTAACATTGCAGCTATCGCCTGGCAGGACCTCCCTCACCGCCAGGCGTCACTCGCTCCAGGATCCTACTGAAACAGGCTTCACACTTGTCCGTCCGAGAGAACGACTAGTCCTTTCTGGTGAGCTATGTCAATGGACTCACCATTTTGGATAACCCCTCCGCAAACCACCGATAGTAGCCTACTAAACCCCAGAAACTTCGCACCTTAGTAACATTCTATGGTCTCTCCCATTTCACCACCATTTCAATCTTCGTCGGGTCCACTACTATCCCTTGGGCTGATATTACATGACCAAGGAATTGTACTTCCTCTAATCAGAATTCACACTTTGACAACTTCCCATACAATTGATGCTCTCTGAGGACTTCCAACACCACCCTCAAGTGCTCTGCATGTTCTTCCCTATTCTTGGAATAAATGAGGATGTTCATGTAAGGTCTGAAGATCCTATTCATGTAGTCCATAAAGATCACACAAGAATTTCTAAGCCCAAAAGGCATCACCACATACTCGTAGTGCCAATATCGTGACCTGAAAGTTGTCTTCTATATGTCCTCAGGTTTGACCAAGATTTGATGATATCCAGACCTCAAACAATTTTAGAGAACACCGCTAGTCCCCTCAACTAATCCAACAAGTCATCGATTCTCAACAACAAATACTTGTTCTTAATGTCAACTTGTTCAACTAACGGTAGTCAACAAACAATCTAGAGTTGTCGTCCTTCTTCTTTACCCGTAGCACATGAGCTCCCATGGCGATGCACTCGATCAGATGAACTTCTTCTCTAGCAGATCCCCTATCTGCTTCTTCAGCTCAACTAATTCTATCGGTGCCATTCTGTATGGTGCCACTAATACAAGGTCAGCTCCAAGGATGAGCTTAATGGTTAAATCCACATCCTTGCTTGGTGGTAGTCCAAGAACTTTTTTTGGGAACACAGCTGCGTATTCATTCACCACTGGTATGCTTCTGATCTGCTCAACTGTGCTTTTCTTTTTTGCTTGGGCCACTATCATGAAACAAATAGCCCCAACTTCTATCTCTTTCAACACCTTTTGAGTCGATATCGACTCAAGTCATTCTGTATCTGAGAACACCATTATGCACCGTCCACAATCAATGACAATGCGGTTGCTAGACAACCAATTGTTAACTTACTTTTTCAGTCATTTTTAAGAGTTAAACAAAACCCAAACAATTCCCCTTAACAAAGTATAGGAAAATTAACTCAGGATCGAATCCAAGCAAATGGTACGTGTCAAGTTTAGCTTGCGTAATTAAATCTTGCTAAAATGAAAATAAAACTAAACAAAGGGGGAAAATAGAGAGATTTTAAAACTAAGAAAAAGTGTAGAAAATTATTGAATTCAAACTAAGTTAAATGCATGATGAAAACTAACTTATGCTATGATATGCATGAATGCAATGAATGAGTCCTAATGAAATGAGAAACTAGATTTAAATGAAATGAGAATCTAAGTGAATGGTAAGGAAGGATGCATGAAGCATGCATATTCAAACCTACTGTGATAATATACTAATGTAGACTAGGAACAACATCAAAATTTAGACATCATGTGGCATAAAAAAAGTCAGATATTGGCAGCAAGTATTTAATTTATGGCTGCAAAAATTTAATCAGCAAAGTGCAGATGTAAGAACGTGACAACACTGAATTAACATATACCAGCCATAATATGTAAAGCAAATTCCCTAGGTTAGTTCTCAAACCAGAATAGTAGACCAATCAGGTAAGCTCCTATTCTTGTGTAATGAAGATGATACATGGAAGACTTATGCAAATGCAAGTGCACGTGACAACCTAAAGTGAAACTAGAATACCCAAAGACAGAGCATAGTTTGAATCCATTGCTTGATCTTCTCACAAAGCATCGCAGCCTCAAAGTTATGAAGAAATGTAGATGCACTAAAAATTATACCTAACAAATTTGATATGCTCTAGAATGCAGATATGGTATGCAATGAATATTGAACCACTTGAAATGCAAAATTAAAACAGCCGAACTCGATGCAGAATTATTTCATATGCAATGCAGATGTTCCTAATCACAAAAATTATATGAAACCAAATTGCAGCAGTGTATTAGTTAGTGACGACAACAAATTATTAAATGCTTTTCACAGCAGCTGGATTGATTCAATGCAATAAACTGTAAACATGTGTGAAAATGCTATGGCAGCAGTAAGGCAGAATCTGCAACTACTAACTCAATAAAATAGAGATGCATTATGCATACCAATTTGATTGAAACTTGAATCATATTTGGTCGGTGATAGTAGCTAGTATAAATAGTGACAAATCAGTAGTGAAAATAAAGTCTACATTTGAACAGGTGCAGTATCACGCACATGCATTCTAACTACAAGCAAAATGGTTAGGATGAATGAATGGAACTAAAAAGATGTTGATCTAGATGAAAACATAAAAACATAATTAGGCATAAGTGGGAGTTGTGGATTCAGAAGAAGCATATGTAGCTGCGAAAATTAATATGTAATGAAGAAAATAGGAACTCGACTAGTTACTGCAGCAAACTTAGAAGAAAGACAGGAAAAGTAAAATTGGTGCAGAAACTTAAATCAAATAGATGCAACATAGAAAACATGAAATTGGAAACTGCTTTAGTGATTAAACTAAAGTTCCTTTGCACTCGAGTTGATGGATACTTGCCCAGATGCTGGTGTCACGACTATCAGCTTGCACCCCAGATTGCGTACTACTAGCCCGAGCCTTCCCACACGCTCCTTAGATATGAATAAGTGAGTGGCTCCTAAATCAAACAACACCACAACACGATGATTAAACAATAAGCATGAGTCTTCCACCAGGTTACCTGATTGTATCGCCTCAAGCTAGTCAGGGCAAACACTCACCCTGGTGCTTTAAGTCGTTCTCATAGTGGCTTCTTTGTCGGAACTCAACTAGCTGGTTTCCTATTGGGACACTTTAAGCGAAGTGTCCGGTCTGCTTACAAACGTAGCACCTGCCAGTGCTCGAGCCTCCTCCAGAACTGCCAAAGGGTTTTGGGCAGTCCCTCCTAAGATGCTCCCCACCACAGTTATAGCATTGCAGCTTCATAGTTGAAGACTATGGTTTGCTACAAGGTTTCTTCTATTGTCTGGAGTCTGTAGTGGTCTTCTACGGTCATGCCACTCTATTAGGCCCCATCTCCAGCTGCTGAACTGCTTTAGTCTACTCGACCAAAACAAGAAACTCCATCATCCTCAATGGTACAAGGAATCTGCACAACTCATGTTTAGGTCCGCCCTCGAACTTTCTACACATCCACTCCTCTATGACAGCTTGCGAGTAAAACCTCACCAGATACTCCAACATGTATGTGTATGCCTGCACAGTTAGCTTCCCTGTTTGAAGGTGAGGAACTCAATTTCCCTCTCATGTTTTGCATTGTCAGGGAAGTATTTCACTAGGAACCTCGTCCTGAAAGTACTCCAGGTCACTTCCTCTGCTCGGGTCTGCATCAGCTGCTGCATCCTCACCCACTAGTACTCAACATCAGCCACCAAGAGAAAAGTGACAAATGTGAGCTTCTGGGCATCTGCGCAGTCAATCACCCTACAGATCTTCTCGCACTCCCTAAGCCAAGGATCTAACTCATTAAGAGTTGATTTTCCAGCGAATTTAACTGGCATGTGCCTCATGAAGTCCTCCATAGTCAATAGTCGAGTAGGTGGAATCATGGCTCAAGGTTGTGCTGCTGCCATCTGTTGCATGGCATTAACCATCCAGTGGATTGCATTCGCAATCTCATCAGCTCCAGCATTAATTCAATGCCTCCTGTTAGGCATAGCTTGAGCACACCACATTTTTTTAGTTGTTCAAATTATGCAACTTAAGTTATAACTAAGCAATCAAATCTTAACAGTCAATAACAATATAGCAAAGTCTCCCAAACGCTCACTCCCTAAACACCCCAGAAATCTTTTGAAAACAAAGCTTTGATAGCAAATGTAACATCTCGGTCAGATATTACGAATTTAAATAATAAAATAAATAAATAAAAATAAAACGTCATTTATTATAATTTCAATCCCAAAAATAAAGAGAAAATTTAAAATGTTTATTCCATAGGAAACGATCCAAAATCCACAATTTATAAAACTCGAATACAATATCAAAGTCTGGTAACATCAGTATTTACAAAGTCCTTAAAATCTATAAAGTAGTACAACTTTGAAAAAAGAAAACCCCAAGATAGCCCACGCTCCGGCTATATGCCTCACCAGATCCACCTACAACATCATCTACTTCCGTGTAACGAATTACATGATCATCGCCAATCACAAACAGATAGGGTGAGCTAACATATAAATATATATAAGTATTAGTCAATATATGCAAACACAAATCAAAGGAACTCTATCCTTTGATTCCATACCATATGGCCACGACCATGTTATCCGTGTTCTACGTCTTCAGATGAATACCTCAAGATACTTTTGTTGCCATACCTATAAGCCAAAACTTTTAGAACACGTGCGGGAAACCTGCTACGGACCACACTCCGTAATGTCCCAAGACTACCAAAATCGTCAGCTAAATATCTAGGAGGGCATTCTTTCTTGACCCATCCATACGAGCCACAACTCGCACACTCACACCGATAACACTCTCCAATCTGAGCTACAACTCAAGGATTCCTCATGTTCATCCACCATCCTGAGTCACAACTCAAGAGATGTCATTTCGAGCCAGAACTCAAGGAATTCCACGTGTTTACCCTCTATCCTAAGCCTTAACTCAACGGACATCGTTCCGAGCCACAACTCAAGGAACACTCTAGCAAGACGATCTTTAAGGTATCACCAAAGCATTATAGACCATGCACATCCAAAGCAAACAACCAGTCTACTATTGCATTATCGTTTGACGTTGCTCTAGAGCCGCTAGGCAAAATCTAGTTCCAGACCACCTAGTGGAAGCCTCTTACCGTCAGACACCAGGCGCGACACACCTTTGAAGCCTTCGACCTTGCAGACTTCGCCTGGCAAGACCACACTAACCGCCAAGCGCCACGCGTCCATTTTCCCACTTTAGTTGTAACTCTTACCTGGGAGACGAACACCACCGCTAGACGCTGCACCAATTCTTGCGCAATACTGGTTTTTACTAACTTGCACAATTTACCAAATTCTCTTACTACCTCAACATTCAATCCAGATACCTCAAGTCTAGCTGGTTATTGTCCACATTGCTTGAAATCTTCAAATCTCATCTCCCATACGTTAAACTTGCTAAGTGTGGGTATCCTCCCATTTAGAAAGACCCTTGCCATCTATCCTTTGATCACATCATAAACTTAGTCAAGTCTCAGGGCAACTACTTTCCATTTTAGGCTATGCTAACAATCATTCACAATTTTGTTTCCACTGAATTCTATTATGCCTTCTTTGTACCACACTTCGTCCAAAATCCCCATCAACCTAAGGATTATTCAATGACCTTAATTTATGCACTTTTTGCTTCTACTGTAGTCTATATAATGCATCACCAATCCACTCCTCCTACTTCATTTTAATTCCATAGAACCTAGCTCTCAAGTGAACCCATAAATTCATTTACATCAATAATTCATAACTTTCTTATCACTCCATCCCTCAGCCCATTGTCCAAAAAATTCCTACATTCACCTTACTCACTAAAATTGGCCCAAAATGATTTCTAGACCTAAGATAGCCTTCACAGCCACGCAGGCTATGTGCTGCTAGGCGGCACATTCGTTTTGGGTAACCCAGAATTCTCCCCTACACTTGTGCGAACTCATATTTTTTTATGTTCATTCATGGATCACTTTTTCACAACTAGAATTGCCCATAATGCACAAAAAACCCAAGTCGAGTCAAATTTGACTCACATCGCCTAGCGGGTGTTCATCATTGTCAAGCTACTCATATAAAACCTAGAAAACTAGGTGGCACATCTTGCATCGCCTGACAGCCCGTTCACGCTGCTAGGAAATTCCTCACAGGAACCTAGAATTTGCACATTAAAGGTATGAATCGCCTGACAGCTTTATAGGCCCGCTAAGCAGTTTTTGGAAATTTTCCAGAAACTCAATGCAATCCAGAAAAATGTGATCAAAAGGCAATCATACATCACATTCCATTCGGGATTATGTAATTAAAATCTAAAATGAGAGTTATAGCTCCCCTAACATGGATTTCCTTAACTTTTGAAATTGTTGAAGTTCTCCTTGCTCACGATTGTTCCAACCCTTGTCTCCTCTCTGTGTTCCCTCTAAGCTTTTAATACTCTACCTACTCAATTCAGAACGTGCTCTCCACACTGTCAAAGTGCTCTTGATACTCTCTTTACTCAGATCAAAATGTGCTCTCCACACTGCCAAAGTCATTCCCTCACTTGTTCAACTGTCAAGTCAATGAACAACCAATTCAACCAATTCATTGTTCGTGATAATTCCTATAACTCTAGGATTATATTATCACTCATCATTGGTAAATTATAGTACTAAAATAATAAATAATTAAAATAACACACAATTTGGCATACATAGTGTAACGCCCCATTTAATAAATAAACTTACTTTGATGACACGTCACACAATATAATATTACGAGCGAAGATTCGGAGTATAAAATCACTCCTTAAAGATATCCAAAGATTCATAAAAGGAAATCCTGAGGCACACCACGATGTCAATACAAGACAGGGTACAAAACCCGACAGTTATCAAATCAAGATTTAAAAGACAAATAAGTACATCCGCTATAGCCCTAAGAGAAGCCCAAATGAAGGAATATGGCCCAAACAGGCTATGCAGCGGAATCATTGTTTCCCTGTCGACTATTGGTATTCCTCGCATCTATTCACACCAATTAAATTGATGATCATCGCAAAAGAGAGAAAACCACACGAATAGAACATACAACAAACAAAAAGGGTAAGCTATAGCAGAAAATAGTTTATCATACTATAATACACAATTTTATATATCAACATGTATATATATATATATATATATATATATATATATAAATATCAACAAATCATGTTATGACTTGCACACAATACACTAGGACTCAGACACGACTCATCCGGATACATATAATTAGTTAGGTTCAGCGGATGCTTGCACTTGTGGTGGACTTCCCTGCTCTACCAAGCTAAATGTTACAATGTTTCATTCCCCCACACACAAGGTTAGCCCTTAATGAGTTTCAGGCCTCTGCTGCTCTCACCACTAGAGTCAGTACGCTATATGTGAGACTAACTGACTCTTTAAAGTGTTAGGATGCAACCTTACCTTGAATCCTTAATAAATTATATAGATGAGGCACCACCATGAACTCTCACTAACATGGGCCATGAAATTACGTCCCGACCAACTAAGGCACCACCATGAGATCTCACATAGAGACCCATGGAATTACGCTCTAACCAAAATGAGGCACCACCACGAAACTATCGTGGAATTACGCTCTAAACATACCAACATTATTTTCTGTACATTAATATCATATCTCATACCAACACTATGCCACTTTCAATACCAACCATCTCATTTGTTTTACATGCCAAGATCATACCAACACATCCATCAAATTCATAACCTCAGATGATTTCATGCATAATCACATGCCTCATACTTAAAATAAAGCAGACCAACCAATCAAAACATCGATAACAACCATAAGAGGAAAATATTGTGGCCTACAGCGAATCTTGCTTAAGCCAGGAGTGCCCTCGCTCAAGATGTAGACTCTCGCTCATGCGAGACCATGACAAGGGTCCTAAGAGGTTCTTCGAATGCTCGCTTAGGCGAGACCATCTCGCTTGAGCGAGACCATCCCTCGCCCAGAGGTGAGGTTCCTCGCCTGGGCCAAAAGTGCAGCGACATACTAAGGCTTCCACGGGTTCTCGCTGAGGCGAGCCCCTCCCGCCTGAGCGAGATGTCACCTTGCTCAAACGAGAGCTCTGCTTGAGCGAGAGCTCAAGTACGAACCTAGCCTGTTTCTACAACTCTCGCATAGGAGAGACAGGCTCGCTTGGGCGAGAGTATGAGATCTCACCATTATTCTCTCTGCAACAACAACATTTTCATATCCCAACAACAATACAAGGTATTTCATAGTTCAATAATAGCATACAAGCCATAAATCATGAAACAGAGGCAAGGCAAGTCAAAAATCAAAGTAAATAAGCGAGCTCTAGCTTCCCTCACCTGGAAATAGCTAGTAGAATACTTTAATTCTAAGCTGTGAGCAAAGCAACTCTAGTAACGGACTAAGAGGTTGGGAAAAATTAGAGAAACAAATTTAGGGTAAGCTCACTATAGTAAACCCTATACGTAAGTATACATGGAGAGAAAAAGTATGAGTGGAAGAATAATTTTACACGAAGCAAGAAAATGAGATTGAGCTACGTGACCAAGATTTGGGGTTAAACCCTAGCAGAGCACAGTTCTTGGGAGAGAAGAGAGAAATAAGGCGGTTGATTTTTGAAAGTGAGAAGAGTTAGAAGGGTTAGGGCAGTTTAGGCTCTTTGGTTCCCTTTGGGCCAGCCCTAGGCCCAACTGATTTGGGACAGCCCCTTTAAAATTTGGGCAGAATAAAATATTGGGCCTTACACATAGAATTCGAATCCAAGTCCTCTCAGCATAATCAAGTACTCTCAACCATTTAACCTAGTACTTTTCCACATCATACAAGCTAACATTAATTACCATAAAGGCTCCCACTACTTGCATATATTAATTAATTAATTAAATTTCTCGGGTCTTACAATATGCACCAAGGCTACTCTAGTCTATTGAGGAATAAAGATTCAAATTTCAAATAATGAATTTGAATTTGAATTTGTAAGCAATATATCTGTTTTGTTATACAATGACAAAAGCATGCTTGCAAACCATACATTACAAGACTTATGAACCTTAGTGTAGTTTACTGAAAATGGAAAAATATAGTTCATAATACAATTACTTGATAAAGACTCATTTCCATTTTTAGAAAATATGTGAAGAAAGACCAAGGAAGATCCAGATTAGATATTAAGATAACCCAAAGGTTATCTAGATGTGAAGGTTCACTTTTAAGAGCTTAAGAAAAGAAGAAATGTTCAATTAACAAAAATTAGATCAAGATAACAAATAGTTGAACTGAAACAAGCATTAAAGAAATCAAAAAGAGAAGCAAGATGGAACAAAAGATGAGAGATTAAAGAAGAATGTGACAGTGATGCTAGCACACCACTTGAGGGGTACAAGGTTCATCATACTCAAGATAAGTGGTGTATGCAATCACTTGAGCTCTAAGCTCAAAATAAGACTAAGAGAGCACTTACAAAGGTTGTCAAATATAATGTATATAACTCCAAATATTTCACCCTTTTAAAAGTCTACAAAAGCCCCTTTTATAAGTGATGGAATGGGTCTCTTTGCAAAATCACAAACTAAAGGGACACTAAAGCAAATACACAAAATAAGGTTCTAAAAGCTAGGTCATCTCAAAGGTGACATCTTGGTGTGGAAAGTGACCTAGATTGGTCACTAAAACTACTCATGTATGACATTGACTTTCTAGAAGAGAAGGTCAACCTTACTCTCTAAGTTCCCCAAAAGGCACCAAGTGTGTGGTCCTAAGTCCAAGCCTCCCCTCCACTCTAGATAATGTTATCCTACTCCAATATTAGTCCTATCTCACCTTACAAAACAATCAACCAAACAAGAGGGTCAACAAGTCAACTCAACTCAAGTCAACATAAAGAAATGCAAAAGTAAAGATAAAGATGATGGGTTAAACGCCTCCCTTCTAGTCATGCTCATAGTAATCATCCGAGGAAGGTCCTTTAAGCTCTTATGAGGAGTCATGGACTCATCATTACCTCAATAAAATTACATACATATAGAGAACACAAAACTTTATTGATGATGACAAACCCCTAGCCAAGGGACCAACCACAAAAGCAATGGTTAGGCGCACACAAGAAGAGTGAGCTTCATCTGAGATGGATAGGCCCAAGATCTTATTTTATTGGGCCAATGTTGATTATTAATAAGTAGAATAAGTTTCTTTTGGGCCTTGTATTTCGAGCCAAGTAGTATCCAATTATGGGCCTTATTTTGGGCTTTGGGCTTAGTAGCCTAGTTTTGGGCCTAGAGAGTTGGGCTTTGTGTGTAAGATGTGATTTAGGGTTACTTTGGCTACCTTGGGCCTTAAGCAACCATAACGCCACATGGGATGCTCTCCATGGGGTGCTTTGTGCGCCTAAGACATGAGAAAAGTATGACCTTGCCACATGGCAAATCATACTAGAGGCATGACTCTCTTGGCTAAATTTTTCAAACTTTTGAATTTGAATTTTGCCTTTCCATTTTGGAGACAACTATAGGGTTTCTTGGCCTATAATATAAGGCCTCCAACTCATGTATTTTAAACTTTGAGATTAGTAATGAGATGTTGCCAAATTTGCCCCTCTACTTGCCTTAAAGTTCTCCCTAGACTAGTTCTCTCTTCTAGACTACTCTAAGCTTCCTTCCTTAGGATTTGACCTCACCCCTCCCTAGGTTTCTCATTGTAGTTGAATTACAACACTTTATTTCTGAATGCAATTCAAGCTTTTGCAACTGTCTTCTCCAACATCCATGTAAGAGTTGAAAGAGCTTGGCAGAAGGTTATCAATAAGAGTACAAAGTAGAGAGCACGAAATGCATAATTTATTAGTTTCTACAAAATATAAAAAATTCAAAGCCTTACTTTATGAGATAAAGGAAACATTATAAAAATACTTGTAAAAAATGATAAAAAATGCAAAGATAAATAAAATAAAAATAAAGACAATCATAAAAAAACCTAAATGGAGAAAAGTGAAAACAATGTGTAAAGATTAGAAGACAAATATGATGTTAACACTCACCATTTGACAAAGGAAGAGCTCCAAATATGAGATTAAGAGTGTGGATTTCATAGAGGAGACCAGATTTTTGTGAGAGTAAGAGAGGAAAAATGCCTAGCTTAGCAAAGAAGAACAAAAGTATAGTGTGAAGTATAAAATCCCAATGAAGAAGTGAAACGAAGATGAATTTAAAAACCTCTCTTTTGACAATTTCTAGACATGTATCAAAAGGATACTTTGGTAGGTGTCACCATTGTTTGTAACCACACATACATCTCTTTTGTATGTTGAAGTTTTCGTTTTTGGTTACTTTTGTGTTTTGTGTTTCTTTGACTTGTAAAATGTAGAGCTTAACAAGGAAAAAGAAAAAGAAAGTTTGAGGTGTGAGATCCAAATGAAGAAGTGAACTAGTGATGAAGATAAAAGCCTTTCCACTAAACACGTATAGCCATATGTCAGAAGGAGACATTGTCAAGTGTCACCATTATATCTAACCACATGTCAATCTCTGGAGTGTGTTGAAGTTTCTGGTTTTGGTTAGTTTTGTGTTTTATTTGTTGTTTAAGCTATAAAATATTTCTTTTTATGATTATTTAAGATGTATTATTCATAGATACATGAGAAGGACATCTTATTTATAGATGGAGTGAGGTTGGACCAACCATCAATAAATGGATACAAGAAAGTGAGTGTACAGGGATTGTTAGTTTTAATAATTTTTTGGAATTTTATTTACTAAAACTTTTTAGGAATTTTCACCATAAGTTAACACTCGTCTTGATGATGCCTAGGAGAAGAATAATCACATGTAGTAGTGTCATAGTTAGAATCACTGCGTGATTGAGTCTAGAGATGTTGTGTGCCAAGCTAGATGTCTTAATACCATATTAATCACAATAAAATTGATTAGAAGTATCCTTGGTGCAAAAGGAATAATTAACTTTGACAAAATTGTCATATTAATCAATTAGAGCTACTAATGTAATCAACTATGTAAGTCTAATCAATGAGCATTGCATTCAATATCGAATTAATTGATTACATTAAAAAGGTGTAATCAATTAATTGTGACAGAAAAACAGTTTTTAAAAGCCCAACGTCTTTCTAAATTGAACTAACCCAATTTTCATAATTCTAAAAGAGTGAAAGAGAGATTAGTTAGTTCTTGGAGCATTTTTTTACTGAGCACTAATCAACTTCAACTTCTTCATTAAGATCGGTTCAAGATTGATTGGTGGAAGGATGTTCTTGCTTGGCTTAGGATGATCATTTAAATTCGGCTTGATTTACAAGTGTATTTGTTCCATAGCTTTTATTAATTAATTTTAAATTTTGTGCCACTGTGTAGGTGATGTTCTTGATGCAATTGTGAGTAGCATTGCATTAGGAAGTGGTTCTTGATGTAATTGTGTGTAACATTGCATTAAGAAGTAATTCTTGATATGGTTATCAAGGTCTTGATATATTAGGGTTTAGAATTATTGAGGATCACTTGTAATTCTTGTAAAACTCTTTGATATAATGGAAATCTTCTAGCTCGGGTTGCTAGAAGAAAATTGGATGTACATTCGTGTAGAATCGAACCAGTATAAAATCCATTGCCTCTAGTCTCTTTCCTTCTCTTCTTTGCTTACTTTCACGTCTTTAAAGGCTTATAAACTAAGCATCTCATTCACTCTTTATTAATTGATTAAAGAAGGTTTTAAATGTTTTCACACGTCTTCTTTAAGTACCATCACCATCTTCAACTTTTTTCATCTGTAGATAAGTGATCGAGGTCGTACCCAACTAAATTAAACAATTTAAATGTTGTACTTGGTAAGGACCCAAAGTCGTCTTCCAAACACAAGATTAAGAAAACATAATTGCAAATTTTAATAAAACAGATTAAAAACAATATTGATTCCTTGAATTTGAATGCAATTTCACTTATCATGGGTCACGAAATTAGGGTTTTGGTCTCACCCACTCCACTCGTTCAAAACCCAATAAGTGAAGGTCAAAAGCTTGTTTCAGTACGTAATTAATCAAAACATAGATCCATTTATTTGTGGCAGCCAAGCTAATTCATTAAGCATGAACAAACTCAACCAAGAATACATTACCCAATCTGTAAATTAAGCATTAACATGTTCAAGATCATCTACTCATCATAGAATCAAGATGAAGAGAGAACAAAAACACAAATGCATATCAAAACCTCAAAGCTTAATTGCATCTCTTCCAAGAAGTAAATACACAAAATTAGCAAGCTATGGAATTGAAATTACAAAACAAAGGTAAATGAAAATGTTGGCCCAATCATTTGAATAACGTGAAAATGATTTGAATGACGTGAAAATGATGTGGAAATGATGTGGAAGCTCTCTTCATCTTAAGATTAATGTCCAAGCTCCAAAATTGTTTCACAAAAATACCTACAAAATAATTAGAAACTAAAAGTAGACAAATTAATGCCAAATTAATCAAAATTCGGAATAATGGCCTAATGAAGCCTAATTGATGAAAATGCACTAATAATAAACAATTAAGCACTAAAAAATCATCAAGATGGGCATAAAAAGGCAATGGAATAAGGGAAAATAATGACTCATCAATAAGATCATCTACATATAAAGTATTATACTAAACTTGGGTCTTTATGTAAAGTGTTGGCTCGCTATTGCTCCTTTTGAACCCTTCATTGTTAAAGTACCGATCAATTATACTATACTATGCTTGGGGAGCTTGCTTCAAGCCATATAAAGCTCCATGTATTTCTCTTCTTCAAGTATAACAATTAGAAAGGTTGATTTGAGATCCTAGTTAAGAATGTTTCATCATTTTGTGTGTTGAAAGAGTTATTAGTGCTTTAATTGTGTCTAATTGAGAAACTGAAGCAAAAGTCAAATATGGATTCTCTACTAGGTTTTTGGTATTATCCCTTTATTGTGCTTTCAAAATGTACTGATGGACACTGATTTTGATGTTTTAAAATCTATTAAAACGAATTGTAAAACACCAACATCACTATATTTTTTTTTACTCAGTAGAGAAGAACATGAAAAAGTCCAATAATGAATCTTGACTCAACAAAAGTCTCATTGTAGTCAATTTTAGGTTGATGTCAATATCCTTTTACTACTAACTTATTTATATGCTTTTGCATGGTGTCGATAGGATTTAGCTTTATTTTATAAGTTCACTACTATAGACAAATCTTTTTACGACGATTAAAACATATGAGTGAAGCCAAACCTGTCCTTGGTTATGATGTCATTAAAAGTAAGGACAAACAATGATGGGGTTAATAGAAAAATTGTCATATTGTACACATAACCACAATAGTTTGGAAAGCCATTGTTGAAACTTGTAAGAGACCATAAAGGAAATACAATACAACAACGATTAGTGTCATCACCGTCGTTATAACTTATCTTTATAAAAAAATAAAAAAATATAAAATTAATATGCCACGACAAGTATTGCCATAAGCGTCATTGAATATTGCGATATAACGACGATTATGGTTAAAACTGTCGTTATATGTTGATTTGTTTTTTTAAAAAGGTGATTGAAATTATGAATAAACCCAAAACTTGTCATCAAATTAATTCCACAAAAACATCTAGAGATAGTTCCAAATATTGAATGATCCCTAACTGTTACAAATAACTAATATATTAGTATAAACTAACTCTAACTCTAACTAACTCTAGACAAAAAATACTTTGCCCACACTTGATGAAAATAAGTTAAGGCTCCTGAATCCATTGGACTTGGGTCATTGAATTTCTAGAAAATAATAGGGGAAGCCAATATTACTACATATGAAAATTAGTTGAAGTTAAAATTAACACATGAAATTTAGCATATTACCTCATCCCAACAACTTTCATAACTGTCTTTGATGAGTGCGTATTTTTGCCCTCATTTAATGTTTAATTCTGGGTATTTAATTGAATTTTTGTGCTTAAAGAATGATTTAATTGACAATTCAGATAATTAAGTTGTTTGAGCTTGTGTGATAAAAATGTCTTAAAAAGTGAATTTTAGCTGCATAAATTATTTTTGGATATTTTAACGTTTGTTGATGCAGTTGAAGTTAAGTTTTAAGCTCATTTAAAGGTGGGAAAATAAATTGATTGAAGTTACAAAACACCTTTGAATAAGGCTAAAATCAGCAAGTTCTGGAAAAATCACTTTGGCACACCATACATTGCTTATACACTCCCCTTATTTCAAATGGGCTACATAAAACATACTTTTGCAGCCCTAGTTTCTACTAAGTTACACTCCTTTTGTCGCTTAAACTCAATTCACTCAAATGATGCTATGTGGCAATCCTCAAGTTTCAAATTTGTCCAACCATTTGTTGCCATGTGTCACTATCCTATCAAATGGTGCCACGTCATCATCTTTAACCCTAGCTTCTTCTCCTTGAAACCCTAGCCTCACCCAGCATCCCCTACATCAGTTCACGTCGAAACAACAACCATGGAAGCTTACCTTCATTCTGCGGCAGAAACCTTAAGGAAGGAGAGAGAAATCTGATTTGGGAGAAAAAGAGTACTCTGACACGTGGCAGACTCTCATAGGACAATTAACAGGTCAATGGTCAAATCTGGTCAAAGACTGCTCAAAGTTGGTCAAATAAGAGGAGTTTAAGTGCAAATATTGATATTTTTGTATGTCTCTGCAAAATTGGACTACAAGATTGAAAATGGGTTATTTAGAAAATTAATACAAATATTATTTGGTGATAACGTATTAGATATCTTTAAATAATTAATTTATTTAATTATATCATAAATTATTAACCAACTATATTTGTCAAATATTTTTAAAACTGACTATTTCTCAAAATATTTTTGAATATTTATCTTTATCTTTATTTAAAAGATATTTGAGAGATTTTAACAACAGAAAAGCCCAGTCCAAGTCCTATATAAAGAGACTAAGGGAGAAGTAGATAACAAGCTCAGGACTTCGGAGTTTAGGAACCCTTTAGGGGGGCCAAATTTTGTTTCCTTTCTCTCTCTGTTCTTCTACTATTTTTATTTTGCATTCATGGAGTTCTAAACTTCTTGGGTTGATTCTATTGTAATTTCTTAATTGAATTCTGAGGTTAGATCAATTAATTTGTTTGTTCTTTTGATTCTTGTTGAGATTTATTTTCATCTATGTCTTTTGGTTCTTAATTTAGTAAAAGTAATGATTTTTACATTGTAGCAAGTTAGCACGATGTTAAATCTACATAACATAAAAATCATATGAATCCAAGGGTTTTTAAATTTTAATTGAGAAGTTACTTTGATTAATTTTAGAAACTTTCATATGATTGAATGAGTTTTTGCTAATAATTGAGAAGTTACTTTGATTAAAGGTGAAAACTTAGATTAAAATTAATCAAGAAGTTATTTTGGTTAATTAGCTTTTTACTAGATATAAGAGGTAAAAGAATGGAGATGATTAGGATTAGTAATATTTAATTGACAAGTTACTTTGGTTAAATTTACTAAGATTAATCTACAAAGTTCTTGCTTTTGATTGAGAAGTTACTTTGTTTGAAAGTAAGGACGCCAACAAATTAATTGAAAAGTTACATTGATTAATTTGAAGTCTTAAACAAGAAATCAATAACAATAATCTTTAGGAAACCAATGATGAGTCTTATTTTGAAAAAAACAGTGCAATTGACCTAATTTTCTTTACTATTGTTTCTATCTTATCTCATATTTTTATTATTTTATTTGACTAACTCTTTTGTATAGATATTATAAGAATTAACTTGGTAAAAATCAATTTTGTGTTCGTTGGGAGACGACTTAAGGTTAACTTAACCCATACTAATTTTTTGGCTACTTTCTTAACAATACTAAAGTTGTTATAGATAAGTAGTATTAATTTGATCACTTGACGACAGTGTTATCAGTCTTGCACAATTGTTGTCATTCATTGCAAAATGTGTAACCACACTCGTAGCTCTTAGTTTGTTTATTACACTACACTAATATTAAAACTATTTAGATAAATTAAATGATAATACTAAAAGCAAATGAATGATAACATAAATACCTGGAGGGAAATCCAAGTGACCCTTTTAGTACTGGCAGTCGATCTACCATTCAATATACTTTGTTCATTAAGAACACTAAAATTGAAACAATTAATGTTAGAAAACATGACATTGTATATTCAAAGTGAATGTATTTAAAATGCAAAAAGTATACGTTATGGAATAAAAAATAAGGATACACTTACTTATCTATACATGGAGCAAGGTAAACTTGTTTCTTTTCCTACATTATGGAATTAATGATGTACATTTTCTTTCCAACGTTCCTTTTACCAATGGGAATCATGAAATGACAGTTTATAAACCCATACATGTCACCCTTTCCTACTTCTAGACACAAACCATATAAGTACCTAATTTGATAATGAAAATTCACATTTGATATCCTAGAAGGTAAAAAATAAAAATTATTTAAAAATTTAACTTTCATCATCCATAATTGCATAATAGACACATTTAACTCATCATTGTTTGTTGATCTCCATCATATTAGTTTTATATATAAACAATGGAAGCTCGCTATCTCTGCAAAAAATAGTGCCATCCTAAGGAATCAAAGTTGCATCTGTACTCATGGTTGTAGCAAACTCCACCAATGTCGTTATTGGATCCTCCCAATTTTTTGATATATGCAACTATGTTTCATGTTGGTACACACAAAACAAACATGACATTAGTTAGGATACTATATATATATATATATATATATATATATATATATATATATACACACACACACACACACACTATATATGTAACAATATTAGTGGATATACAAACCAATTCAATGTGTGGTGTGATCGATTCAGTGTGTAGTGTCATCCTCACGAGATGTTTCAGCCAAACATTGAAAGTTTTTAATGCTTGCGATACAATACCAACCTCTGATGTCGGTATAGGAACTATAACATCACCAAAACATATAGTGTCCACCTTAACCTCTACCAAATGAAAAGGGAGACACACTCCATGTAACATGGTGGAACCTTCAAAGCACTTTTCATAAGCCACCAACTAGGGGGAGATACATAATCAACCAATGTGTACAACTCACATTGGGAATCGAAGCCATTGTCAGCCCCTATTTCAACTACAATTGAACAACTACCTTTAGTGTTGACTCTGACATGGGGAGAAAGGTCAGATTGTACTAAAGTCAGGGGCTTTTGCGAGAGTAGTAAACTCTCTAGCCGCTTGTTAAATGCTTTCATCATCGCTTGCCACTCTAGTCTCATATTCTGACGCTTTTGTCTGATCTACTCTCGTTCTTCTCTCATCTCCTCTCGTAATTGCTCTATCAAGTTCCTCTGTATTCACATTAAAGGATGAATGATATTGGCACTATGATGACCCTCTAAAGTAACCTCAAATCCCCAAACCATATCCAATTATACAAACACATTCAGGCTGTTCAAGTCGTCCAAGAACATTATTAAGAATAACCTCTCGATCATGAGGATTGAAACCACCTTGGGTCTATTGCTCAACTACATAATCCTACAACAAGGAACATATATAATTGGAACACTTTATATGCAATAATAATTTTTTAATTAAATGATTGAAACACATTTACTTACAATCCGCTTAGCAACCCATTGTGATTCATTAGAAGGTGGTGGGTATGGAGGTTCAATTGAATCTGCACTACCACCATCATCGCCTGAAGTAAAATGTGCTTTAATCTTTTCTCTAAACATCCTCTACTCTAGCTTTTGATAACCACCACAAGAAAGTAAGTACGAAGTCTCATTATATGCTTGGATGTCATGTGCTTTTTTTCAAACAGCTTAAAACATTTAAATGAAATTTACTTATGTCAACACCCAATTTCGTCCGGGTGAATCAATTTATTTTCGAAAAAAATAAAATAAAAATAAAAATAAAAAGTAAAAAAAAAAAGTTTTTACTCAATGGAAAATAAAAAAAAATGTGAAACAAAATTTTTTTCAAAGATTTTCAAACTTTCATTTTAGAAAAAAAAAAGATGAAACAAAAAGGAAAAAAGGATATACTCCACACTACTCTAATTCTTTCCCATCACCACTCCCACATACACACCTCTTTTTAATCTCTCTTTAAAAAAACATATTTGAAGGAGGTAGAAAAAAGAAAAAAAAAATTCTCTACACTCTCTCTTTCTCTCTTTACCACCCACATAGACACCTCTCATCTTTATCTCTATTAACACAAAAATAATAGAAAAGGAAAAAAAAAGGTGAGGAGATATTGAAACTTTTTAAGGTACGCCACTCTCAATTCTTTCATCTTTTGATTTAGTTTTATTTCAATTTTCATTCTTTTTTTTAATCATAAAAAATATTTTTTCCTCTTTCTTTATTGTCTGCTTGGCTGCTCGTGTCGCATGACATCCAATTTAGACTTCTGTTTTTTTACAAATATATACAAATGATCTAAAAATAAAAAATAATTTTTTTTGTTTACTCTTTTATATCTATTTGGTTGCTCACGTCGCAATGACATCCACAACTACTTTAAAATAACTTTAAAAGAATATTAAAAATTTATAAATGTTCTAAAAAAAATAAAAAAATAAAAGATTAGAAAAAAGAATTTATTTAAAGTGTTTATCCGGCCGCTCGCGTTGCGTGATACCAATTTTAAAATAATACAAATTTAAATAAAACAATTTTCAAAATTATAAAACAAATTAAATCATTTTTCAAATAGTTTTCCAAATAGTTTTTCATAAAGAACTACGTAACCCTGATTCTCCATTCACATGGAGATACGAAGGAGCGAGGATTAATCCTTGTCGAGCCCAAAAAATCAAAAAAATAGTTTTGTTTTTTTTTTGTACATTCTTTTATTACTAATTTTGGGAAAAATTAAATATTTTGAAAAACCACAAAACTTTTGCACATTTAATTAAAGGTACTATCTTAGGACGGGCTTTGTGGGGTGCTAACACCTTCCCTACGCGTAATTAACTCTCGTACCCCCAATCTCTGTTTTCGTTGACCTTGCTCTTTTTTTTATGGTTTTCCATAGTTTCCTATAATAACTATGGTGGCGACTCCAAAACTCTGTTTTTACAAATTTTGTTTTTTTGGTTCGTCATCCCGTCACGATTTTGGTTGCGACAACTTAGTATTTCACATTATATATAATAAAATAGTAATAAAATAAATATAAGTGATACTACTAACCTCTTGTGAGACCTTTTTTCTTTTTACACCCTGTTTTGTAAAAGGGTTGGGCCTGGCCTTTTCGATGGCCCAAGTTCAGCCTACTTTTGGACCCCAAGACCCCCATCACAACCACTTACCCTTCATTCTGCCACTTTTACATAAAAATAGTTCCTCTTATAGTTTCTGAGCAGCAGCTCTGTTAGGGCACAACTAGGATTTTCCTCGGAGCTAGTTGAAAGTTCTTTCCACGTAAGTTAAACTCTTGAAATTTTGTTCTCCCTTCCTTTCAGCTTGGTAGTGTTAGTCCAGCTTATGGTCGTTTCTAATAGCCTTTTTCTGGTACCTTTGGTTATGTTACAGCTTCTTGAGCTACCGTAGTGTTGTGTGAGCTTCAGTTATGGCTCTCTTTTTCTTTAAGTTTTTCGCTTTTTTATGTATGTTGCTTGTTTTCACTTTTGTCTTATGCATAAAATGATTGAAAAATGCTTATGCTCCTGTGAGATTAAACTATAATGTTTTTGTGAAACTATTTATGGCTCTGTACATGTGGAACAATGGCGAGAACTGATATCCTCGCCCAAGCAAGCTCGTCTCGCCTAGCGAGAGTAGTAGAAGCTTGCCCTAGTTTTCTACTCGAGCTCTCGCTCAAGCGGAGGACTCTCGATTTGAGCGACAAACCATCTCGCCCAAGCGAGAGGGGCTTTCCTAAGCGAGAAATCGAGGAAAATTCGTGTGTTTCTGTTGGATAATAGCTTAGGCGAGGGACTTTAGTTTTGGGCGAAGAGAGATCTCGCCCGGGGGAGAAGACCCCGCTTCGGCGAGAACTCGTAGACTGCTCATTGTACCACTATTGCAGGTCTCGCTGGGGCGAGGATGCCTAGCTTAAGTGTAAGATCCGCTAAATTTAATTAATTAAATAATTAATTAATTAATAAATGCGGGCAGTGGAAGCCTTTAAGGCATTAATTATTGATTGATATGACGTGGAATAATACTAGCTCAAGTGGTTAAAAGTACTTGTTTGTGTGAGAGGACTTGGGTTCAAGTCTTATGTATGCCATTTATGTGCTATTTAATTTATAATTATTTTAATTATGAAATTGTTTTATATAATATGTTGGTTGTGGTGCGTGATATTATATTCTTAAATGAGTAAGAATTATCATGAAACATGAACTGGTTGAATGGTTGTGCATTGAGTTGACATTGGCATGGTTATGGATTCGAACCTTGGTAAATCTAAATTAAATTTATTTATTTTTTGCTAAAATTAGTTTTGGCATGAAGGTGAAAGGGTAGAGAAAATCCTAGCTGAATGAGCAGCTAAGAGAGGCTAGAAAAACAGTCCATAATGACTAATTGAATGGCAATTATCATGAACATTAAGCCATTTTCGTTTTAGCACATTAAACTACCATTAAGGCACCATTAAGAGTCCAATTTTGAGTGAGAAAGAACTTTTTATGTGTTTTCATTGTTGCTTAGTGAAAGGAATACGAAATTTGAGAGTGTTCTGTGATAATTGAGTGAGAAGGAGAGCTAATGCGGGAAAAGAAGGGGCGTCCATTCTGATCAAAGAAGAAACCAAGAACCCTCAGTTTAAGCGAAGGAATCCAGGTTAGGGGAGCTTTAAGATTGGCATGTTAAATAGAGTAACCTTACGTGTTAACTTTATTTTAAGTCTGATTGGCATGCTAAATAGAGTAACCTTATGCGTTAACTTTATTTTAAGTCTGATTTGCATGCTAAATAGAGTAACCATAGGCGTTAATTCCATGTTTAAATCTGATTGGCATGCTAAATATAGTAGCTTTACGCGTTAATTATTTTAAGTCTAATTGGCATGTTAAGTATGGTATGATTATGCATAAATTGTTTTATTCTGTTTAAAGCTTATGGTTTTGGGAAATTTCCAGAAATTGTCTAGTCGACGATGAATTGCCGCCAGACGATTCTTTCCTTTTCTAGGCAATTTAGTGTTCCTATAGAGGAACCACTTGTCAAATATAGTGAAAAATAGCCTATTTGACCAACATTAACCCGCCCTTGCCTAGAGTTGACTGGTTGACTAGTCTTAACTCTTTGACAGTCCATTAAGAGGTTGTCACGTGTCAAAGTAGTCTCTCTCTCTCTCTTTCCATTAGGGTTTGACTATCGTGACTGGTTACACGAAGGTTACAGGGGTTGATACAGTGGCGGCGGAAACGTCGGAGGAGCTGGGTTCGCAGCTGTTGTAGAAAGATAGGGATAGCTTCGCGTTCCAAATATGCAATGGTGGTAACGCGCGAATGGATCGCAACTTCAGGTGACGGTGGTGCTACTGTGAAGGTGTTGAGCATGGTGCAGCGGTGGTGGTTCGACGTATGAAGACGGAGTTGCAATTCCGACGTCGTGTATGGCAGCTCACGCGAGGGGGATGCAGCAACGTTGGTGCAGGTGCTGCCAAAGATGCTGGACTGTTCCAGCGAACTCCAATGTTGCGATAATGGAGGCTCCCACAACATCACAATTTGGAGAAGATCATGCGTGATGGTAATGGACGAGTGCAGCGACGGACAACGACGAGCATGGTTGCGTGTGGTGTGCGAACGGTTACGGATGAGGGCAGGTGCAAACTGTTCCGGCGAGCTCGGGTGGTGCAGCTATGGTGGTTTTCTGGCAGCGTGATAAATTGAAGGAGACAGTGGCGCGAAGAGGAAGCCATGAAGTTCCATTTTGGGTTGTTGCAGACGACGAAGATGATGGCGCGATGGAAAAGGGGTTGTTCCAGCGAGTTGCAGGTGCGAAGGAGGAAGTCAACGGTGGTGCGGTGACGACTGGCATCAAGGGTGGCGATTGTGGCATGGTACGGGAGAGAGAGGAGGAAAAAAGTTAGGGTTAGGGTTTCTGAATGTGTGAAGGAGAGAGAGTGATAAGGTGTCATTCCATGAGTGGTTATTTTAGTGAGTGGAGGATTGAGGACGTGGCAAACTTTAATTGGTTATTTGAGTGAGTGGAGGATTGCCACGTGGCGTAATCTGGTTGAGTTGAGAGTAAGTGACATTAGGGGTGCAAATTAGTAAAAAGAGGGGGTGCTGAACAGAGTTATGAGACCCTATTTCAGGAGGGGTGTGGAAAATAAAAACTGGGGTGCATTTAACTCCAGAAATATTCCTTTTTCAGAAATAGATAGCCCAATTGCAGAAGGGGGTGTAAAAAATGAAAACTGGGGGTGAATTTAACACCTGAACTATTCCTCTCCAAAATTCTGATTTTGGGACTTATTTTATGACTTGAAATATTTCCTATTCACACTCTTAAGGATCTAAATTAAATTCTGGTTGCATTATTAAACGATAAAAATATTCAATAATATATTATGCAACTAAAATCAATTCTTAAGCGCAAAAAAAATGATATTAAATCCCCAAAATTTAAACACTTAATGACGGCAAAGGTTTGAACTCATCATAACCGCTAGGCAGTCTAGAAGTTGAAAGTGTCTAGCGCCTTCTGAGCAGCGCCAGGCGATATTACTACAGCAAAATTATATGTTTGCTCGTTTGATTTGCGTGGTCTACAAGGCTTCTAGGATATCTTAAAGATCAGCTTGTTGGTGTTCCTTGAGTTATGGCTCGGAACATATCCGTTGAGTTGTGGCTCGGGATAGGGGTTAAACACGTGGTATTCCTTGAGTTGTGGCTTAGACTAGCATCTCTTGAGTTATGGCTCGGGATGGCGGATGAACACGAGGAACTCTTGAGTTGTGGCTCGGGTTGGCGATTGTTACCGGTGTTAGTGTGCACGTAGCGGTGTGTACGAACGGGTTAAGTTAGATTGCCCTCCTCAGTAATTAACTAACGAGTTTGGTAGTCTTGGGATGTTATGAATGTAATTTGTACTGAGAACTCCACCTGACGTTGCAGTGTGTGATCCGTAGCATGGTTTCCCGCGCGTGCTCTATCAGTTGTGGCTGATAGGTGTGGTAGCAAGACATCTTGAGGTACTCACTAGAAGATGTAGAACACGGTTAACATGGTAGTGGCCATGTGTGTGAAATCAAAGGATGGAATTCCTTTAGTGTGGTTGTGATATATGTATCTGTTGTGTATATATATATATATATATATATATATATATATATATATATATATATA
>Ga0214544_1000917_pt1 | contig 58147 bp, 28 predicted proteins | sample CNSS3metaG_FD_160074 | JGI IMG/M metagenome (GOLD analysis project Ga0214544, IMG submission 160074) | Root nodule microbial communities from cowpea collected in UCLA plant growth center, Los Angeles, California, USA - CNSS3 | ecosystem: Host-associated > Plants > Roots > Nodule | place: USA... | reverse complement strand
TAATTTTTATATATATATATATATATATATATATATATATATATATATATATATATATATATATATGTATTAGTCTCTTAGCATTTAGTTTTGTAATTTTTTTTTCTGTAATTTTATTTCTCATTTCTTCTAATTATTTGAATTATTTTATTTTCACAAAATTCATTCCATTTCTAAAGTATTTCCATTCTTATCATAATTTGATTACACGTTTTTTATTTGTGTAGTTATGTTCAAATTAAATATTATTAATTTTATTTAATCAAATAATTTTTAAATATCACATTTGATTATTTCTAATCATCTTTAGTACTTTATTTATTGTTTACATTTTTTTTAACATAAAAATATTTAACTCTCTCAATTTCAAATGTTTGATTGCAAATCTTTCATTTACTAGTTAATTTAAAAAAAATTATTTTTATTCTATTTGATCCTTAATTTTTATTTCATTTGTATAATTTTTTTGTTTCGTTCAAATATTTTTCACTATCTATCAACAATTCAACTAATTTGATATCGAAATTTTTTTATTAAATCTTTAAAGTATTTTAAATTTTATTATATCCTTAATTATATATATATATATATATATATATATATATATATATATATATATATTATGTAATTTCATTCAATTGTGTATCATATTGTTTATAGACATGCATTTAATCACTTTTAACATTTGCATTATTTTTTTATCATGTAGAATATTATTTTAGTCATTTTTTTAGATAATTATTTTTATTTCTTAACTTATTCTCATAAAGATATTTTTATCACCACAATTGTATAAATACATTTCATGTACTATCATATAATAATTTAATGTCATATCACAACATTCACGATATAAAAGATTTAAGTATAAATTCAAATTATTACTAGTTTGATTTTGTGACATCCCATTTATGAATCTAACCCATTAAACAAAACATTTCATAATTGATAAAATCAAAGCATATAATTCTAAAATATAAATATCATATTAGAGTCATTCAAAATAAAATAAATTGAAATACAAATGTTATACATAACCATCTAAAAGTTTGGAGTTTTTCAAAATGTAAACATTGAACACAAGATAACAGGTGCATCATCTCTTCTGCATCATCTCTTCCTTGTACTGGCCCAACCATAGAATCTTCAGCTGTTCACACCAATTAGGTGATCAATGTAAAAGAAAAACAGACATCAGAAAACAAGACACAAAGAAAATGATAAGCTAGTGTAATTAAAAGATTAAATCATTTACAAATAAAGATACATAAATCATATATAATATATCATTCAATTTCATGTAAAGACTTCAAACTATGATTATCCGGATACTTGTATTGATATCGGATCCTAATAAGTTGTGCACTTGTAGTGGCATCTCATGCTCTGCAGAGCGATAAACAAAGAGTTATACTCTATTACATACAAGGTTAGTCCATTAACACCTTTGGTCAAGATAAAACCCCTAGACTAGGACCTCCTACTCCTCTCACCACATACCTCATTTCTCTCTACTTAAGAATTTGAATGGTTATTTGAGTTTAGGGTTAGGATAACTTTCAACTGGACCCCTAGATCAATGCATACACTACAAAATTCCATTACTAATCCTCCTTAAATTAGTATAAACAAATTCTAATTCATCAAATATCTCTCAATCAATCATTCATAAGTTACCAAGTTTATAAAATAAATCAGTCAACAATTTATCAGGTTCTAATCTACTCGCAAGCACATCTTCTTGTTGGACGAGAAGTGCAAAATGCCCTTTCGACCAGAGACCAGATGACTCATCCAGCAAGTTTATCATTGGGACTCCAGGAAAAAAATCCTTCAACAACTCGCCCAACGAGTAAATGCTCGTCCAGTGACTCCTAAGTCAGTTAAATTCATCCAACGAGTTTGCATAACTCTACATAACAGGATTTTGCATAATTGTGCATCTCCAAATCAGTCTAAACATCCTAAGAACCTTCACAGATGCCATACACATACCAAAACTCGAATTCATCACAATTATCAATGTTAATTGATCTTAGATGCAATACCAAATCATCAAACATTCTCAAATGAGCATATTAAAAACCTAAATTCCATAATTTTCACATATCACACATTATTTCACAACTCATATACAACAACCAATTACATTACAATTATAAAATTTACAATTCTAACATCTTTGTAACTTAAAATAATGCAATTAACTTTCTTTACATACGAGATAACTCAAACAACCCGAAAAAGTATGTATCAAACCCTCCTTCAAAGATAACAGAGCTCACAACTCAATCTATAATCACATATGGGAACATCAATCAGAACTACTGATAAGCAGAAATTCACAAAAAAAACTCACATGACACATGTGGGCCAAGATTTCCCACATACACAAAAATTGAAACCAAACAAGAAAAAAAAATAAAAGAAAATCAACTTATTCAGTTTGAAAAATTGATTGGACTTAGAGAGTTCGCCATAAAAATCATCCTACTAGTATAACCCATTTATAAAATTTCTATATTTATACTTTAATAGTTTAATATTAAAGTAATTGAATATCCATTATGTTAAATACTTTATAATGTTAAACACTTTATAATTTCTTAAATACAGCGTTTTCTAAGTTATCATAGATTTCATTTAAGTAACGTTTTACGATTTTGATTTTATTAGTATACGAAAAAAAATCATTATAATTTAGAAAATAAGAGAAATTTAAAATATTTTTAAATTAAAATATATAATTTTTTATAACTTTTTAGAAATATCTCTTAACTAGCTTTATCAACTTTATTTCACTGATATTTTCAAAATTTAGCAACTTTTTGATTATCTATTTAACAATTTTTTGGTTGTTTTAAAATTTATTTACGTGTAATGTTATAATATTTTATATAACTTATTTACTTTTATTTAATTATACAATTATCATTTACTTTTAAATATTTGACATTATATATGTTCTTTTATATTAATTATTTGATAATATTATATTTATATTTTAATGATTTTTTATAAAGTTAATTAATTATTGTTGAAATAATGACACGATACAAGTTCAGGTGTAACCGTTACTGGATGACAAAATTCCCTCTTTTCACTCATCAATTCTTCCATAATTCCATTGGTAACTGCGTATCTTAAACAAAATTGGTAACTGTTATTGCAAAAAGTTGAATAAAGGTAACATTTAATGAGTCTCCTATAGTGATAGTGTATAAATATATTTATATACCTAAAAACAACTATTATTATCTATCTTATTATGGTAATGGAATAATAGGTCTTGTAAAGCAAGATGCAACACAATTAAGATATTTTATCCCAGGTGAGCTTTATTCAATTTCCATTTCCAGAATTAAAAACACCAAACTTCTTATACTTGCTCTAAGACCGAAATTTGTTATTTTGAGAACAAAAAGTTTTGATATATTTGGTTTTCAGAATTAGACTCGAGGCCTACCTAAAATAAAAAACCCTAATTTTATTTCATCTTCTTCAACAACACCCACTACCCCTAAACAATAAAGTGGATAATAACTATTTCTAAATCTATAAATATAATTCTAGACCATCATCACTATAAGATGTTACAAACTTAAAACTCTATTCAGCTTTTACAGACACTAACCATCAGACACTTATCACCAACCCGTGCCCAGATAACTGTAACTCTAAATTTCTGAATAAAAAAATGACGATTTTTCAATGATAAGGCAAACAATACAGGAAGCTAATTAAAGAGAAGATTACACATTACATCTCAACCATAACATCGTCACTAACTTATCTAAAACCGTCAAAGAAAGTCACATCAATCGTGTTCGTGTGTGCCCATTTTCCCTATCAGTAACTTCATCGCAATTTCGTTGAAGCATGATGATACTAGGAGTGAAAATAATTGTTTTTCAACGTATTCATAGGCGACCAAGTTAACATTAAAATAACATCATCATATACTTCGTTGTCCTTTTGGTTGATTTGTCTGAAGACATTGTACTCATTCAAAAAAGTGTTTTTTTAAGCAAAGCCAAAGGAAACTGAAAAGAGTAAATTGAGGGAAATAAAAGATTTTATTTCATTTTTAAATGCACTGAGGGAAGGACGCACTTGGCTACAGTGTATTGACAAAAAAATGGAGCTTGACTGAGTGTAAAATTAAATGGAGAGATAAATAAGGAGAGAAAAAAATAAAAAGACAGACAAAACTTTGCTAAGTAATATATTTAGGATATACGAATATTTACTAGATTTAGAAGGAGACCATCAACCTGATCAATCAGTCAGCTGCTTAGTAACCATCATAATAATCAAAGCCATCCAAAGGGATCATCATCGTCGTCATCATCCACGTCCAGATCTCTCTCCTCCAACCAAATATTGTCCTCCGCCCAGAGTGGGCAAGAACACGTTGCTCTTTTGTTCTTCCACTGAGCACCACAGTTATAGCAAAATTCAAAACCACATCTGCAATCACAAGAAATACGGGGAATTATATAAAATAAAAACATGCATTAGAAGTGAAAGTAGCAATGGGCCAACATATTATTGCTCCCGTTGATGATATTGCAATTCAACACTAATGACTTGGTTCTTCTTCATTCATCCAAATAAGAAACTACTTACGTAATATGCATGTTACAAACTAAAGTTCTTAGTTTGAGTCATCTCTACTGCAATGACAATGAGAACTATTTTTCTAATCATATGTTCAAAGGAAAATTTTATCGTACTTCTACAACCAATTATACTTTATGATACTGAATGTTGGCCCTTAACGGCACAACTGCAAAAAAGAAAACTGATAGTAGCAGAAGCTAGTATGATCAGATGAATGAGTAGTAACACAGAAAAGGACAGAACAAAAACTTATTTTACGAAAATATTGATGTGGGTACCGATCATGGAATAGATAAGAGAACAATGGTTAATGTGACTAGGTCCAATTCATCACAAACAAAGAATGCCTATGGAAACACCAGTAGGGATGATAGATTGAATGAATTTTAACTACATGAAGTGGTTAGAGGAAAACCAATAAGGACATTGGAGAGAATTAATAAATGGGTCTCACAATAAAACCATAACCCTGAAAATTAAGATTTTAACCGAGCTCATTAAAACATTGTGTAAGCCATGTACTCAACATTGCCTAGTGTGAAAGGCTGTTGTTGTCCATATTTAATATTAGTTCTACAAAAAACACTAAGATTTCAGCATTCTATCATACACACGTAAAGCAGAATGATCAAATTATTACACTGATGTAACTTTTACCAAACCAAATATTACAACTGTCAATAACTCTATATAAAAGTTAATTTTGTTGATCCAGCTGTTTCCATCCCTCCTATATCTATCTATGTGCGTGTGTGTTTTGAACTTCAGTCAGGTTATTAAAGATTACATGTACTCCACATCACCCATCCAATTACGCTTGCTTCTTGTATAGCATAGACAAATTGAAACTTACTCTCTGCTATCAGTTAAATTTTTAGTTAAACACAAGTTTTTTTGAGTCTCATTTTTATTCCATTAGTCTCTCATGAATTTGCAATTTTCAATAACTTTTAACTAACAGTATAGTGTATTAGTAAAACTCTGTTACTACTACAAATGCGCCTCTATAAATAAGTAAAAAACTAAATGTAGGTTAATTGTTAACAGTTATGTGTACAGGGAATTGTATACGCTCACTTTCCATTGTTAGGAAAAAGGAAAAATAAAAGTATTCGAAAGAAGATAAAACTAAGCAAGTATTATTACTATACCTGCAAGTCATGTGATAGCAACCTTCAGCAAGTTCAATCATATGGTTACACTTCACGCACTGCCGCCACAGGCTCGTTGATGCCAGAGACTTCAGCTTCAAATCTTCAGCAGGAGGGTTGGGATTCAACGTTTTGTAAATAAAACATGTCATACCACTATGCCAAGGGACCTTGCAGTTAAAACAGAAAAGGCCATGACAGTTTAAGCATTTTTTGGCTCCCGATAGTTCAGATCCACCGATAAGATTTTTCGAGTACTCAAAGACCTGAGTTTTTGTCATTAATGCAGAACATCGTGGATAAGGGCAGTAAACTTTTTCAGCAACAGGAATTGAAGCTTCCAAATTCCGTTGACGCATGGTATCAATTAACTTTTGAGTCAAGAACTTCTGGCAGCTGTCAACCAGAAGATCAGACTTGCATCCCTCATGAGGGCACTTAGGCGCAATTCCATGAAGCAACTTCACCTCAACATGTTGTTTCATGCAAGAAAAGCAATAGCGGTGTTGACATCCATCAACTGAAAAAATCTGACTGGCATCAGTATCCTCCAAACATATAGCACAGGTTTCATTCAAACTCCTCGTACTCCCAGGTTCCGTGGCTCTCATAGACTGAGACACAATGGCATCTCTCGCAAGCTTAAATGCAAACTTGACATCATTTCTGGCCAAAAGCCTTGAATCACAGTATGTAAACTTCAATTGAAGCACACGAATTTGATCAACCAACATGGCAATCTTCCGCTGCCTTGCAGACCATTTTCCTCTCACCTACCACAAAAAAAAAAAAGATATCAAAACCCTAAAAAAAAAAACATAACATCATATCATCTCACTCATTGGTTCCCACCTTCCTAAAATCACCACCAAACAAAATGAAATTTCAGCCACATCATAATCCAAACACCCAATCTTTAATGGATCAACAATGAGGTCTATTATCAGAACAAATTCTCCAAATCAATTCAACAATGAAAGAATTGCACGTGTTTGTATTAGTGCCTACAATTAGCAATTAAAATATTTAGTCTGCAAGACCCTTTTGATCTCTAGTTCAGGTAAATATCACAAAAAAGTGTCTCCTCCCAATGAAAAAAATAAAAAAGACAACCCACGTCACATTCATAAATGATAAAACCTACATTGCCCCATTAACGTAACTCGCAAGTAAACGACCAAGGTTTAAAAAGACGTGTATCTTTAACCACAATGATGTTCATAAGGACTCACAAATTGAAGAAGCGGAAGATAATCGGTGTAGTAGGTTATGCGCTTTAAGTCCAAAGAAAGGGCCATATTGAAGGCTTCAATCAAGGCCTTCATCTCCACAGCAACCTTGCTAGTGCCATTCCCAATCACCGACTTAGAAACCTCAAATAGCAAATTATTCCTTCCGTCACAGATCGCAACCCCTATCCCAGATAACAGAACCTTCTTCCCGCTCACGGTTTCCTCGCTCACCAAACCCTTCAAGTAAACCCTAACCATCCCTTCCTCCGTCCCCGTCTTACGCGACGACGATGAACCCTCACCGAACGGTTTCTCAAAGTGATCGCCCCACTCCTGCCAATCCGCCTCAGAAATCAACAATAAATCCCTCGCCACCTTCTGGTCGTGAAACCTTCGACTGAGATCGTCCCTCATCTTTTGCATTTCCCTCTCGCTCTGTTCCCTGTCCTTCAACTCGCACTCCACACGCGCCAACTCTTCGTTCTGCAGTGAGGTCAGGTTCACTGCGTCTTCAACTTCAACAATAGGCTGTTCAAGAACGGCGGAGGAAGACGACGGATTCACGGCGAGGGAGACCTCGAGAGCCTCCCGCAATTGGAGACGAAAGGCAAATTCCAGGTCGGATTCCATGACCTCGGCGGTGGCGAACTCCCGGCGCTGCTCCGACACGAGGGTAAAATCTTCTCTGAAGTCCATGTCAGAGTAAACAAAGTACGGACTAGAAGAGAGTAATAGAATTTAAATATCTCAATACAAAATCAAGTAACAAACAGAGTAACAGAATTTAAAATAATTCCTAATTTTCAGCATAAATAAATATGTTATCTTAAAGTATGTTCTTTCAAAATCAATACAAAATATTCCTATATCAAACTGATCAAACATAAATTAGAATTTATTTATTTATTTTAAAGGATAAAAATATATTGTAGTATAAAATACTTTATTCAAAATCAATGTATAAACAATTGTTTATCTTCCAAAACGAAAACAAAGAAAATCTGGTGTCTGCATGTGTATAAACAAAAATATTCAGTATTTTTATTTATTTCTGTAAACTCGTGTATACAGGTTTTATTCGATTATTATCTATACAATTAATAACAAAATTATTTTTTATGTATAATTTTTTTAATAGTTACTTTTTAAATTGAAATAGTTATTCATAAATAAAAAAGTTATCTATAATAAAATTATTTATTTTATAATTATCTTTTTATAAAAAATATCTTGTAGTTTATTGAATTTTCATTTTAATAATTAAAAATCATTTTATAATTTAATAAAGTTTTTACGCATATAATAAAAAATAAAAGAATTATTGTTATGAATATTAGTAAATTATAAAAATAATTATAAAATAAATATAAATGTTTTTAATAGTTTTATTATAAGTATTTGTTTTAATTATTTTACATATCATTTTGTATAAGTAGTTATTTTAATTTAAAAAATTATATTGGCTAAAATAAAATAGTAAAAATATGTATATAAAAAATAACCCATTTTCATTAAAATAAAAATTATTATTAAATTATTAAGATAATTAAAAAGTATTTATAAAAATAAATATAAATAATTTTTATATAAAAAATTGAGATGAGAACTCTACTAATCTTCCTTCTTAGTATGTTATTTCACTAATCAGATTAAATTATAGAATAATATAATTTTGGTTCGGGTTTATTAAAAAATTAATATAGTATTTGTTATTACATTTATAAATTATAATATATATATAAAAGAAAGTAATTATAGTGTCATTTAACATTAGAAAAATATTAAATATCTAGACATAGATAAAATAATACATTCATTATTTTTATTAATCTCTGTTTCTTTTTCATAATATTTTATATAATACTTAATATTACATACATTAAAGTCAGTATTAATTAACATTATTCATTTTATACATAACAAAAATACAATATTGAATAGGAAAATAAATACATTTGATAAATTATTGTTAAGTGGATAAAACAATGATAAAATGGGATATTTTAACTATATTATTATCGAAATAGGTAAATTTTAAATTTTTTAACCATATTGGTAAGTCGTATTTGGATTAGTGGTGGACCTAATGAATAATTTTGAAAATCAAAACAATAAATTTAAAAATTATATATTTATTCATTGTTATTAATACGAGAAAAAAAATAAAATTGAGTATATTTATAATTATAACTATAAAACAAATTGTACATATTAAAAGATTCATCCTTCAAATTATAATTATTTTTCTTAGATATTTGTTGTTAGTTAAATAATTATATTTGATATAAACTTTATTTTAAACAAAATTATTCTAATTTTATCTTTTTATGTGTTGAAAATTTTATATTATAAAAATATTTTCATGATTACATTTCAAATTATTAATATGAAAATTTTGGCTTGTAATTTATTAAATATTAAAAAATACTTCTTTAACTAAAGAATGTGTTATTTCAATTTTTACAATTTTCTTTATTACTTTTAAAAAATAATCTATTATATAATTACAAAAAAAAATATAATAATCAAGTCATAAATAAAATCGAATTACGAAAAAACATATAATAATTAAAAAAAAATTATGGCAACAAAATTTACTATATAAAAGACCTATGAAATAGACTAAATCATCACTGTTGTTGTTATTATTTTTCTTACTACACTTTTATTTTCAACTGCACCCTTTGAGTGAAAGAAGAGAAGAGATAGTTCTTCATATTCTGAAAAACTTGTTTTACAGATTAGTTTTGACAAATTACTTTTGAAATATATTTTATGCATTTTGAAAAGTTTGTTTCTGAAAGTTTATTATATATTTCCAAAAGTTTTTTCCATAATTTTTTTCAAAAAGGTCTTGCACAATGTATCTCATATATTGTGGAAAGCGTATTGCAAATGGAAGCAACTTCAAATAAAACAAACAAGGATAAAAATGGAATTCCAAAAGAGGATGGGGTGCAAAATCATGAGTGCTGAAAAACAAAACCCGTTTTGCTTGCTTGGAACTAAGAAAACTAGATGGGCTTGAAAGCCCGAAACTCTATTTTGTTTATTATTTTTCGTTTTAGTTGAAGTTCTTTTTTGTTCTCCAAGAACAATCAAATATGAAACTCTCTAAGAATATGTCTTGCAATTTCTAAGAGGAACCGAAAGTAAACACATTGACAAAGCAATGGAAGGTAAGCCATTAATACAAACACATCATTTCAAAAGTATTAATAAGAACAAATTAGAAGTAATGTATAGTATAAACAAATTATGACATTCCTTAGGAATTTTATTGATGTTTGTTTTTTCTTTCTTTGTTGATTGTATTTTCCTTTTTCATAAGTGATTATACGGTATCCTAAACCCTTGTAGCAACATTTATTTACTCATAGTATTCATATATTTGTGCTTAGAGACTTGTCTTTGGTATAATAGTTGACTTGTATGTTTTTTATAGATTTTTTTCTAAAATTAATTTTGTCCAAAAAAACATATTGGAAGTTGAAGAATAAAAATGTATTTAAATTATTTTTGTCATGATTCATAAGTAATGTGGTATTATCTAGTGTAATGTAATAAATCTTTTCGGTCAAGTTATAAAATGAATCGAATTATTGTCTATTCTGGAATTTATAACTCTTTTATGATTTTTTGGAAGAGGAAAAAATATTTAAATTACATTGACCTCGACACTAAACGACATATGACTATTAGGTGTACAAAATCTTTGCCAAACAAATTAGATATATTGATATCATATAATAATTAATTATTTTTAGAAATATTTAAAGAATCTTCTATGACTAGATTTCTCATATGCTCTTATTACAAGATAGCAATTCAACTCTTGAAAACTTCATATTCCATTTTAGAAATATTTCATCTAAATCAAATAACAAACATTTTGTAAATAAATTGTTAGAAGTTAAATAGTCAAAATCGATATTTAAATCATAAAATTATAAGATTTTACGATTTTACATAATATTTACGAGTTAAGTCTCATGCATAATCGTAACACAGTATAATGATAAGATCGTCGTACAAAATCATATAAATATTTGTTTTATTTAAATTTTATATTGCACGATCTCTCTATCTTTTTGAGAGAATTATTTTAGCTCAAATTAAACTTAAACCTATCTAAAAGTTAATGTAATTAAAAAGATTTATTTTTATGTGTGTTGTCACCGTATTTTATCTAATTAAAAGTTAATACAATTATTATTAAAATTCATTTTTCAATTAAAATTAATACAAAGTTATAACACCACAACATTATCCAATTAAAAATGAGTATAATAACTTTTTTTCTTGAGATAGTAAGAACATAAAATTTGTAAAAATACAATTTAACATATACTAAATTAGTAATTATTTATATGTATATTTTCATTTGTATTTAGAAAGTGATTAAGTTTGGCAAGGAAATAATTTTATTTTCATTCTTGGTTATATACATGAGTATATTATGTTTGTAAAAAAGTAAACTCTAACTATATCACGATTTATGATTATATAAATTACCACCTAAGTATAATCTTAATTTTAACCATCTTGGTTATAACACAATGTAAAAGGAAATAGTTCTTTCTCATAACTTGTTATTTAAATCGGTCATAAAATTGATTTAGAAACTCCAAAAATAATCAATTTTGAAGACATTCTTTTCTAGTAAAGTATCTAAACGCAGATCAATAAAAATAATACTACACTAATAAAAACCACTCACGTTTTTTCAATACAAATTAATAACATTAATTCAAATACATGAGGAATTTATTAAACAAGATATTCTTCATTATTCCTGTTCATGTATTTTTCCCGAAACAGTATCCTTAATCGGAAATAAAAATTTCCTAGGTGAGGTAATCCTTAATTACAATTTTTTCATGATAGTGATGGTTGGTACTATGAAACCGTGTACTAAAAAGCATTTAATATTTTCAAAAGTTAGGTTAATTTTACTGTTGCATCTCATTACTCGAAATAAAATAAGCACATCAAATGCAGTACTCTTAAAGTATATATATATATATATATATATATATATATATATATATATATATATATATATATATATATTAAAATAGTTAAAATTGAATTTTAAACATGTAAAGTTTCCATAGACCACTGGAAAACAGTGCATTTATTTGACTCTGAACATTCTAGATGGTAGCATCATGACAAAGCAGAGAACTTGGAAGTTTATTTATTATTCCTCAATGGCTAATTAATTATCTTAGTTAAACTTTCTTCCTTTATTATTTGTAGTTTATCTCTTAATTGTTTGAGAATGCTGATTCAAATTGATTTTGCAAGTTAAAAAGTGATAAATAGAATGAATAAAGATGATAATGAACGACGTAATAATTATTTTTTGGGTTAAATATTTTTTTGTCTCTCAAGTTTTAGTGAATTTTGGAATTAGTCTCTTTTTAAAATTTTATAGCAATTTAGTCCTTCATTTATAGAAATACATGAATTTAGTCATTCTTACCAATTTTTGTTAAGTTTATTTGACATTTTAAACATATTTTATGATAATATTTGAGTTAACATTGGAGTGAAAATGTGTCAAACGGTATAAACAATTCAAATACTATCATGAGATGCATTTGAAACATCAGATAAACTTAACAAAATTTGGTTAAAAGGACTAAATTCGCACATTTTTAAATATGAAAGATTAAATTGATATAAAATTTTGAAAAAAGACTAATTTCAAATTTCACTAAAACTTGAGGAACTAAAAATATATTTAACCCTTATTTCTTTATCAAGAACTTATGAATAATTCATTATAAAAAGACATGTTTATTTTTTAGAAATGATAATTTTTATAGTATGATCAAAATATCTTTTCCCCAATAACACACAACAAATAAACTTCATCATCATTATTTTAGAAATTATACTTGCAATAAATTCTAAACAGTAAGTGTATGATGTGCAAATATTCATGTCTGTAATATATTAAAAATATTTTATTATGCAATATTGTCATATTATATTTACTATGAAGTACTTAAACTCAATCGTATGCTTGAATAAAAAATGGAGAAATTTAATGTTTACTTATATAGAAGATGCTGATTAACACATACAAATTAATAATAAACAGTTGTCAATAAACAACACCCACTTTATACTCAGAAAATACTCCATAGTCAACTTGAAAGTCGCAAACTTGACTTTTATATATAAATTTTTCGTCTCTATGAAATAAAATATAGAACTATATTAATGATTAAAATAGTGACACAATCTTAATATATATATATATATATATATATATATATATATATATATATATATATATATATATATATATATATTATGTATTTCGTTATAATAATAATTATCAATTTAATTTTAAAATATAAGAGGATATTTTATTTGAATTCTCATATAAAGAAATATAATATATAAATCAAGTGTAAATCATATTTCATAAACCAGTTTTATAAAACTTAAATTATATTTAAATTTTACTTTTTAAGATATTACATAGATTATATATGAGATTAAAACAATTATTTTTTTTAATTAAAAATATTTTTAGTCTCTAAAATTTGACCCAAATTTATAATTCTTCATTTTTCAAAGATTTGATATATTTTAGTTCTTAATTTTAAAAGAAAATAAATATAATATTTTAATCCATCTTATATTTAAACAAAGTTAGGAGGAATTTGAATCGACAATTTTCATGATCTCCATTATAATTTTATCACTAAATCAACCTAATATCTCCCGTATTAAAAAACTTAATATTAAACAAACTTAAAATATAGTGATAAGGTTAGCTATTAGTTTCGTAGATTTAGATTTAAGATTTTGTTTAAGATATAAGAAGACATTATGTTAAAATGTAGAAAAGTTTAAAATTCTTCTTTTTTCAATAACAAGTTCATAAAAGAAAAATCTTTAAAGCTCTCTAAAAATTCAGACCAAAAACAGAAAAAAATATTACTTCTTTTCTTAGCATAAACCACTATATCAATTGGCAAATATTATTCAACCATTTGAAAAATAATTTTCTTATATAATAAATCATTTCCAACACTTTGCAATAGAGTTTAATAATTTCATCGTAAGTGTACATAAATAATCGAACCACTACTTGTTGGAACTTAGAGATAACTACATTAAGGAAAACTTTAATTTTTTTTTTCACACCCCTAAAAGAAGGGTATTATTATAATATATATTTGGGTTGAAAAAAAAAAACAAGTACTATAGGGTCTTCATTTTTAGGTCTTATTTTTTCGTGGAAAACTATGGCCCTCAATTTTGGAACATGGCAAGAGACACGTTGTCTACTAGTTAGGGAAGAAGAAGCCAATTTAGGAATCCAAGTCAAAAAGAGAGGAATGTGTTTTGTAGTTCAATTAAGGGTACAAGATCACTTACATTGTCTTCAAACTTTACCCTTTATCAATGATAAGCACGTGCATATACAATCTTTCTTCTCAACCTTCATCTTCATGTATGAGTTATCATGAACAATGTTTTGTTCTTATTAAGATTCTCACCATGTTTTATGTTTGTGTGTGACTTCCATGGACAATTAATGAACCTTTAGATGAAAATGAAAAAAAAGGGTGTGTGTTTCATCTTAATACCATTTGACGACCATTTAAAAACTCTTAGAAGAATAAAATAGTCTTAATAAATGTTAACTTTTATATATTTAAAAGAAAGAGAAAATGAATAGTAACGAGAGATAATATCAAATGATAGTAAAAAGAGGTGTGGTGTCAAAATACTAGTAATATCCTTATTTAAATGAATTTAGAAGTTAAAACAAAAAATAGTTTAAAGTGTTGACTCTAAGATGAAATTTAATTAAAGATTATCTACATAATTATTGTATTTAAGAATATATTGTTTTTTATTATGTATGTCTTTTTTTATCATAAATATTATATTAATGAAAAAATAAATATGATTATTTTAAAACTTATTAATAGATATTTGAAAGAATAATTTTAGAGATGTAACATTGAATACTCTAATTCAACAAATCAAATTCTCTACAAACATTTTACCATACATAAAAAAAATAACACAAAGCAAATACTTCACCTTATATTACTTGGTATTACATAAAAGTAAGAATGTATATTTTCTGTGTCTGTTAGAAGGTTATAAGAAAATATTCCGAAGTGTAGCGACAATGGAATTGTTTTTATTGTATTAAACTCAATCTATATGGTCAACAAGTGACTAATGTCAAGAACAATGATCTTAGGCTAGGTATCTTACACAAGGATCACGATTTTGAAAATAAAAATAAAAATTTAAAGCATAAAACTTTTGGAAATTAGACAACCAGTCATAAAGTGTAACCTCTTACTTTGAACACTCAATGTCTTGAAATTCCAAATTTAAGTACATTTTTATAACCAATTAAAATATATTAATAAACAAAAAGTACTATATTGGTTAAGATTCTGATGTCATTTACCCTCTAAGATGCACCTTTCAGTCAATAAAAAGAAACGTCTTTGCTTTTCCCACACAAAGAAAAAATGTGTTTTTTTTAAAGTATGGCACATGCATTTTAAAATTGTACTTCTTCTAACCCGCCTAAATCGGTATAGAAAAATTATTAGGAATAATGACCGCGTTTCTGAGATATTATTTGCTTTGAAACGTGAAATTCTCTCACGGTTTTGTCTCTAAAAGATACATCAGATGATGGAGAGAGGAATAAATATTTAAACTGCGCTTGACTTCGACTCCTAAGTGATGTAAAACTTATTGGGTATACCGGAACAAGCCTCTAGATGAGGGCAAGGGGAGTTGTCGGTCCCACGGTGGACGTTAGATGTTCCTGTTGAGACCAAAAGTGCCTAGATGGACACAAACTTATGCAAGGGCCGAGAAGTTCTCTGCAATCCTGATGCATATTCCGCCTCTATCTCCGAGCGCCTCTCCTTCAATCTGGGTGGCGTAGCCTCAACGAGAAGATGCCTACAAAGACAATTCGAAGCTTAAGTAAGCAAAGACACAAATGGTGAATAGTAATTAATGAATCATAATCATATCTCGCAAATTGTAAACTATTTATATTATACTACCTGGAAAGTCTTGCTTGTTGGGCCCAAGATTTACGAAGTTGCTCCATCTTAGGTCGGAACATTGGCGTCATCTGTGGGGACGAAAACTCTCCTTGCCATCGACTGGGAGCTTGTTCCGGTACATCCAATAAATCTCACATCGTTTATGAATAGAGGTCAAGCACAGTTTAAATACTCATTGCTCCCTCCATCCTTTATGAAGTGTTTTTTAAAAACAAAACCGTGACGAGACTCCACGCTTCAAAACGGATAATATCTCAAAAACGTGATAATCGTTACCTCAAAAACGTGATGATCGTTTCTAACGATACTGCTCAACTGACTCAGGTTGGTCGGAAGAGTACTTAATTTTAAAGGTTTCTTTATGTTATGTATTAATAATTAAATTATAATAAATACTGAATATATATTCTTACACATTTTTTAAGATATCAATCAATTAGCTTTATTTTTTATGAACTGACATGTTTTGCCACAGCTACTCCAAATGGCTCTAGAGATCAGATCACGTGCGGAGCACATGATTTGCAAAATAGTTTCGCAATCAAACGCGTTTAAAGACACATGTGAGAGCTCGCTGTAACGCAGCACTCGCACGTGCTTTGTTGTCGTTTTTATTATCACTCTTTCTAACTTTAGTGGTGTGAAAGTGACAAACCAACTATTTATTCCATATTCCTTTTTATTTAATTTACAATTCACTTTTCGTTATTCAATTTCAAAGTTTCAAACTAATTTGATGTGAAACTAATTTTGTTCAGATTATCAAAGTTGTGTTGGCTTCAGATTACTCATGGGCTGGAACTTGTTGGCTTTACTTTATTACTTGTTGGAATTGTCTTCCGAATTTATCATTTTTGTATTTATTTTTATTATAAAAGAACTATAAAATAAAGTGATGAATTTAATTATTTTTTTTCAAATATTTAATTTATCTAAAAAAATACATTTTAAACAATAAAATGTGAATTCTTTGAGTCGATATCCAAATCTATATTTAAAAAAAACTAATATATCAATTCTATAATATAAATCTTTTGTTATTAGTATTTCAATTCTTATAGTTATATATTTTTCATCTTACATTTAACACAAAGCTTCAAACTCAACTTAAATTTCTAATAAAATATATTAGTAGCAATTAGAAAAACAAGAACTTATCTTATAATTAATTTTAGATTTTTTTATTTAAGTATATTGATTTTTTTATTGGTTTTTAATTAGTGGCCATTGTATAATCAAAATTTATATATTTTTTATGATTTCATTATTCTAAAATGGGAATATATATTTTAAAATATTTCAATACTATTTTTCAACTATATATATATATATATATATTTTTTTTTTTCTAGTCAACTGGGTAGAGTTTATAATCTAAACTAGATATGATTAAAAATTAATTTTCCACAACTTCTTTTGACTTTAACCTTATAACAATTTAATTTTTGTAAACTATTTATGATAATATTCTTCTTTAAATTATTTATTAGCTTTGTTTGTTGAATAATGGAACATTTATTTGTGTTTCAGTGTCGACACTTTTGTCTCATCCAATTGTAAGGATCATTCAAAAGATTTTTCTATAGTGACAACACATATCAAATATGTATCTTTATAATATTTTTCATATTGAATATATTTTAACCTTACACAATATTTATTGTATAAGTGATTTGATGCTACTTATTTATTTGTGTTAGTTATTATCATTAACTTTAAATTTCAAAGACAGGTTCTTTACAATGTATCAAGGTGGCAAATTTACAAATCGAATTTTCAAAATTTCTAATTTTTTATTTAAATTTACAAATCGATTTTTCATTTATTGTGATACAGTGTTGTAGATGTGGCAAATTTAAGATAAAACGTTTGATGTCTTGATTTAAAAAGGAGTGATAAATACTTCTGGATTTTTGAAACAACTCTTCAATTACAAAATAAAAAAGTAGTAAACAGAAGAAAATTGAGAATGTGTTGAAAAGAAACACGGATAAGAATCGTATGTATTATGATATCATTATATAATATTCCTCTCACGTAATTGTTTTTTATTTTTTAAAAAATCGCATTGTCACAAAATAAAAAGTAATACTTTTCCACCATTATGACTAAATTAATTACCTAAGAAACACGTGATTTTAAATCTAATTATAATTGAAAGAAATCAAGCTCTTTTAATCCCAACTAATTTTGAATGAAACTCTATTTTCCAACAACTATAATTAAAAGAATTTTCAAAGGTGATTTTTAACTTAGTGCTATCATACTCTTTTTATGAGTAATTTCATATTCAAATATATTTTGATATTTATTTTTGTTAAAAAAAATGTTTTTGTTCATCTTTTATAAATTTATTTCTATTTTTTTTTACTTTTAAATTTGAATGAGGAACAAAAAATACATTTTAACCTCACTTTTATGTATACTCTATATAACTTATTTTCACTCGAAGCATTATGGCACAGGTAAAGTGATGGAGTTTATATATAATTAATGTATTTCAAATAAAAATAATTTTCACCAAAATATAAGTTGATTTTTCTCTTAAGGAGCACATATGATGAGTTTAACCTTGATATTTTGATACTAAAAAATTACTAAGAAAAAAAAGTGATAGTATGAGAGGAAAAGAATAATCCTTTAACAACAAATATCATAAAAAAATTATATTATTTATAGAAAAGAAATCGTTATAATCCCATTTCAATAATGAAGACAATGTTTTGGACCACATCCCTTTCTATGTTTCTTGAGGAGATTTTTCTTTTGAAAAATTGTTTTTATAATTTCTTTTAGTTAGGGTCTATACTAGAGCTATCGAAGGAGAAAACTTGGTGGTGAAAACTCCCAAGGAAGAATTAGTCATAACCATGACAATGAAAAAAAAAAAAAAATATATATATATATATATATATATATATATATATATTTAAATAATTTGTTTTCTCTATTTTATCATAGGATCTTTATTCGCTAACCACAACCAATAGATAATATCCAGAAAAAAATCGAACACTACTAATCAAAATCAACCAATATAAACTCCCTTTCTAAAAGAAAAAAAAAAACTTTTAAGTACGTTAAAATTTAAAATATTTTTCATTTATACTAAAATAACTTTTAATTTGTTTTGTTTTGATTTATCTGTCTCGGCAATGTATATAAAATATATTGTTTTTTGAAGCAAATGATATGGAAGTTTACCTCTCATTGGTTGAGTTTATTCCATTAAAGGAACATGTTTTGCCCTTTGCTTATCATCAAATTATTGTTCTCTCCATCATTAATATGTAATTAAAGTGAAGCTAATCACTCTTAATCATCTCACCAATAAACGTTTTTTTTGTTTTATTTTTATTGCTAGGTTGCATATTTAGGCTTACCTAGCTACTTGGTAGGTATTGGATCTTGCATCTCTATGTTGTGTAGTGTTCCCTATTGATTGACAAAACACAAAATGGATTATGGAACCAAATAAGGAATCCAAAGCCAAAAGAGAGATTGGTCAAGAACTACAACTTTGTCAAGGAATTAAACAATCACCAAACATTTCGTTTCTCTTACTAATTATATACACTAGATCGATAGCAATATTAAGATTTCAAGTGAGAGTTTAATATTTAATCATTTATTATTTTAAGGTTTTGAACCGTATTTGGTTATGTATTAAAGTGATGTAAAATTGGTTATAATTGATTTTCTATTGCAGAATCACCGTGTATTTGGTTTGCAAAATCATTTTAAAGATAAAAAATTTATGTTGAATGAGAATCGACTAATTGTTACTTAGAATGAACTTCGACGACACTAACCAGACACGAACATAAATTGATTTAGAAATTGATTGTGGTGTTTTCTGCGTGAAATTAAACACATGCACTAAATTTTCTTAGTATTGACATTAGTGCTCATTGAAACACATATGAAAAAAATCCAACATAAGAAATCCAACATATTAATATTTAAACATAAGAAATCCAACATATGATTAAGTAGTGTTAATCTCCCATCATGAAAAAAATCCAACAAATACAAATTTCAAAATAGCAATGGAAATAAAGATTATAGTAAGAACAAATTTCTTTCCCTTAAATTTCAAAGATTACATGGAGTAAAACACATCTACTATTTGTATGATGATGGTGTTTAACTTAGGTGTTACAAGAAGTTGGAGATTATGATCACCAAGTGAATAAATCTCCTAACATTGGATTATGATCACAGGACTGAATACAGGAACTTCATACCAGATAAACCAGCAATCACATTCTTTTCCTCATGCATGGAATTGAATTAGCCTAATAAACCCTAGCCATGAATTGATTTTTATTAGTTCTAATTGATTCCTTGAACTTCTCCTTAGGAGACAATCATTGGAACATTTTTGTGAATGTCTATACTATATGTAATTATATATTTAATTAAAGTTGATATGATTCTGTTTCAAGTCCAAAGGGGCTCCCATAGTGAGTTTGGGCTAGTGTTGTCCTCAAAGAAGTTGTTGATGCCACTTTGATAGCCACCACTGTGAGGAGGAGTTGAAATGAAATTGTCCACTGATTGTTGTGGTGATTCCTGTGGATTCTGTGCCATTTCCATGCAAATTAGAGCCACAAGATTTGCTTGCTGAAGTTGCATGGTTACAAGCTCAGCTTGTGACTTTGCCAATTGTGCTTGAAGTTCATTCACCTGCTTCTGGAGCTGGCAAATTGCTCCTGCACAACCATAAACAGGGTCTCTTATTCTTGCACTTGCCTCATAAACCATGCTGGTCACTGCATCAGCCCTCTGAGACTCTGGAAGTTCCTGAGAGGTATGTGCAACAACATGTTTAGATGATTTATAAAATGAAAAAGCTTCAGAAAATAAAAGCATTTATTGGGTCTAAAATTAGGTATCTGTTCATTGCTTCTAGATCTGAAGTTTCTTTTGAAAGACTTAACAAAGACCAAGACTTGGAATACATAAGATTGTTAAATGAATATCACTACTTGGAGACCCCACCAGGTGTTTGTTAAAATTAGGTGGTTGATAACGCATTTGTTATGGCATTAGAACACTATGCCTCATTTTTACTTATCAGGAAAAAAGGGCCTCATTGACCTTAGAAAAAACAATTAAAGTCAGAAGCTTGGCATAATTAGTCTCTAGTACCATTTACTTTTCAAGTTTCACTGCTAAAGTAGGGAATGGTTTTTACAATAATCAAATATGTTACTTCTTATAAAGTAACTTTTGCTTTGAATCTATAAAGAAAACTGTTTACTCATCATGTGTAGAAATATGTTCTCTGTTATCTCTTTTTCACAGATGAAAAAAAAAATGAAAAAAGACAGGTTTTTGTTTCTGAAGGAGAAAGATTATACATACTTCACATGTTTCTGTAAGAGATGAAGCACAAGAAAACGATTATATTTAGAGATTAGAAGTGTGTGTGTGTGTGTGTGAGCATAGGATGCTTTGTCGGGTGATACAGTACAAAAATGGAGAGTCTCCGAAAATCTTGTTGGAACTCCATGATCTCAAAGATCAATGCTTAATTAACATGTACCGCAACATCTTACACACAGACTTCAGATAGCAGAAACATGTTGAAAAACGTTTTTGATTTGGTTTAGATTGAAGAAGAGAGGGAATGAAACAAGTATGATTTAAAAGGGTGATGTGAGCAGAACCTGTAGGAACTTGATGATGTTGCTGGCACCAAACACACGGTGAGCAATGGTAAACTTGGCAGGTTCAGTGGGAGGGAAATAAGGTGCGAGAACACATTTCTCAGCACATCTTCTCCTCAAAATCTTGCATGCAGCACAAGGGCTCATGACAACAGTGGGAGGTGGAGGAGGTGGTGGTGAGGAAGAAGAGGAAGTGGGAGAGTGAGAAAGTGGGGCAGAGGAAGTAGGGGTGTATGTGTCACTGCTCTCCATCTCAGTTTCTAACCTCCTTTGTTTGTTCCTTTGTGTGTGTCTGTTCTCTGGTTGTGTTGTGTTTGAGGGACAAAGAGAAAGAAAGAAGAAGAGGGTGTGTTTGTGGCTTGGTGGGGTTTGTTATTGGAAGCTGAATCCAAATCCTTTTTATAAAGAAAAGGAGAAGATGGAAGCATGTCATGGCATGAAAAAGTGATGTCAGAGTTGAATTTTGTTAACCAACGTGGCTGCTTGTGGTTTCCCACTTCTTGGTTAGGTGTTGTGGATTTGGCTCATTGTATGAATCAAAACTCTTCCTCTTTGAAAAATACCCTTTTCAAGACACATTCTGATTGTGATTTGCCCCGCTTTTACTTCAATCAACAATTTCCAAAACAATAAATAAAAATTATTCGCCACAATTAATTTCCTTCCATAAAGAACCAGCTTCTGCATTTTCCACACAAAATCTTTTCTGGTTTGCCTAACTTGTCTAGGAATGTGGAAAGTGCTTTCCCCTGTACATAGTTAGAAAACCAAACCTATGTATATATGTTTGAATCAACATGTCCTCTTCACTCTCCACCTTTGTTGGACTTGAGTTTTATTATTATTACACCATGCCCTCAAAACCAAAATGAATCATACATTAACTATCACCAACATGCTTAAATCTCTCAATTCATACTATACAATTCTCCTTCCCAAAATCATTTTACGTGTATAACAAGTAAGTTACACATATAAATTAGACCGTTCATTCTACATTACTCCTTCGTTTGTTTGTTTTCGATTTTTCCCTCTTATCCTTGAACCTTCTCATAATGGACAACACAATTCAAAGCAGCCCCAGAGAACAAAGCAAAAACAATCATATTTTCTCACTATCTGAAAAATCATTGGTTGAGCTGGTCACAGTTTTTGTTTTTCTTCCTTAAATTTGCTTAGTACGGTGAACTAAATAATAACAATCCTTTATGAACCTAAGATGTTATCTGATTATTAAACTCATAATTTTACTGCATGAAATGTCCCTGGTAGTGAGTAACTCGTCATAAGTTGTTATTTTTCTGCAAAGTGACTCATTAAATTAAGATTTTTGGTTAAAAGTAATGCCAATACTTTACATAGATTGCACTTACGAATTTATGTCTCATTGATATCGTATCTCTCTAATAAATTTTGTTTAAAAGACTCATCAAATGTGACACCTAGTCTTTTATATGAATTGATTCATGACTGATACTATCCAAATCTGTCAAATTAGAAACTTAATCACTCTTTCTTGTGCGTAAAAACGGTTTGATTAAGGAGATATTAGGGTATGTTGCTGCCACGATAGAGACAAGAGTAGCTTTCTAATTTCTACTCACTCAACTACTACAAGAGACTCTGCTTATTGATGCAGAAACTTTGTGTAATAAGTATTTGGTGGAAATTACGTGCACACGTTTCTTTGGGTGTATGTGGGTGTTTGCATGTGTGTGGCAGAGAGTTAATTGGTCACAAGGAGGGACAAAGTTGTTGGGGGTCGTTTAGCTCGTTGAACATTGATAACCATGTAAGAAAATCTTCATAATTAGTAAACCAAATTACCTTAATATCAATTCAAAATTGGCATCAAATAAAAAATAAGTTTTCTTAAACTTTCTATCAAAATAAAAATATGAAAATTCTATATCAATTAAAAATAAGATAAATTTAGTTAGTGGATTACTTATATTTTGTTTATTTGTATGCTTTTTTCCATAGGAAAAATATGTTTTTTTTTTTCTTTTAGTTACTGATCAATGTGAATTGGGTTGAGATTTTCTTACCTCCTATTCTAAAAAATTCGGAAGCTTCTTGTAAAGTTGATATTTTGTGACATGTATAAAGTTGATAATGAGTGATTGAAGTTCCTGAAAAGCCATTTCAACACTGAAAACAGTGAAAATTTTAATATCCAAACATATATAACGTATAATGTAATTAGACTTAAAAGCTAATTGGATCAAACTAATCTTGTTACAATTAAGGAATAATTGGATTGAGTCAAATTTAATTATCAACATTTTATTTTATTTCAAACTCAACTTAACTCCAGTACACAAACAGTGACTTATTCAACTTATAGCTACCACGATTCAATTATAAGTTATAATCATTTTACTCACTTTTATTTATTTATTTAATACGAAATCCAAACAATAAAATGATTTATATAATTTTAATAACATTAAATACACTATGTAATAATACATCATGTAGTTGATTTAGGAACACCCAAGTCAAATTTTGCATAATTCATGATTTTTGAACTTTGAAGTATTGATAATATAATAGATGGCGCCAATACTATATTTGTAGAATGAGACATGAAGTTCTTAAAGAGTCATTATTTTAAAACTGGGATTCGAACTTATCTTCTTGAAGTGATTAATTTTTCCACGACTTAGAAAATTAAAATTTTTGAAGTTTCAACTTTGCGGTGGAAGCAGTTGGACCTTTATAATTTATTACATTTTCTTCCTCAATTGTTCTGTGTAGCCCTTAAGATTTCTTTTGCGCGTGGACCTTAAGAAAAGAACACGAGCCACCATCACTTTAAGGTTTACTCGCACTACAAACCAAGTCCTTTTTTTTCTTCCCACTCAAATTACACATGGTGGTGATTTGGTTAGAGGTCACACAAATCAATTTCATTAGTTGTCATAAGGTAAAAAAAATTAAAATATATCCCAGTTAGGCAATATAAATTTCAAATACAAAAAAAACACATGTTTTGAGATGTATTAGAAGAATTTTTTGTTTAACTTAAAATTTTAAGAAAACAAACTTTAGTAATACCAAAGATATTCAACACTAAAGATAATTGAATAAAGAGAATTGTGTGATACTAATCTTTCATCATAAAGGAAAATATGTAAGTTTAAGTCTTACATCGAGTAGAAATGAAAAAATTGAACATTGATAAAGAAGAGGCTCATTAACCTACGATCTTAAGGTTTTGGATTGGAGGTAATGTCAATCGCTTTGAGAAATGAATGGTTTTTTTATCATATGGTTTGGTTATAGTCATTGAGAGATTGTTGTTCTAGATATATGATATTGGTCTTACACATATAAGACATTTGACACCACTTTTAACCCAAAAACTTAAGGCAATGTGGTTATGGGTATTTTATCTTATATAGTGTTTAACTTTGTCTCTTCTACCCAATGTAGGACTTTGACTCACACTTGCATTATTGCCAACAAATTTTGTGTGAAACGAGATATTAATGGATGATGCAATGTCAGTTGACATAATCACAATAAACCTAACAAACAACAAATTTTTCAATAGTGATTGACACAATTAATCTAACAAATAATAAATTTCGTTAGAATAAGCTTTGGATGACTCTTATATCATCTTAAGAATTGAACTTATTTCCAATCTCACCTTACAAAATTAACTTCTTAAAACAATCTTTAATGAGTTGAACTGATATTTTACTGGTGTAGTGTATTCTCAGTATAACCTTTTTCAAAAACCATGTCAACATTATGTACCACTTTTAATATAAAGCTTTAATGTAATATGTTGGTATTATTTTTATATTTTTCGATTATGAGACTCCAACAACTCATATTTAAATCTAACATGATAACTCAACTTTTTTAAGCAAACATTGTGATAGCTGAAATTGATATATAACCAAAAGCCTTTTCTTTTTAATAGATTCGTTTAGTGCATTCAACTAGAAACTAATATTTTGAATATAACAATGATGCAAATGGGCATAATTAAATAAATTTGACAGGTAAAGCGAAATATCGCAACTAAATTTGAAAAAGTTATAAATGAAGTGTTGCATGAAAAAGCAGTCAAAACTGGAAGTGGGTTATCCTGGTATGCAAGGAAGAGGAACATCAGAAGAAGATGTGTCATTCATTCATCCTCATCCTTTGTTTGTATGTTTGGTCTTGAAAAGTTGGTCTAAAGAATGGTTGTGCTTGCTTAATAAATGAAAAGTCGTGTGATTTTGTTATGGGTGAAATGAGGATGTCGTGAGGCACAGGGTAGAGAGTTATGCCAAAAAGACCGTGATTAGAAACATTCTCTAGACTTGACCAAATTTTTCCAAACCTTTGACTATTCACCCTCTTCACTTGTGCACCGCATTGCTGTGCGAGGATCATGACGCATAACTTCAACCATCAATCACTAACTACAACTCAAATTAAACACCTCATTTTTCAAAATTTAAATTTAAATGACCAGAGATTCGTCATAAATGAATTATCGAATCCTAAATTCATATACAATATTTCAAATCAGAAATTTTAAAACAATAAATCTTAGAATATATATATATATATATATATATATATATATATTTTGAAAAATAAACTTAACTCATTCTTACGATTATAGTTTCTAAGATAAGTTTTGTAAATAAGTTTATAAAAGTGACCGGAGTATTACTTTCAATCCAAAATTTTAAAATAATTTATTTATGGATCATTCTACTTATATATTAGTTATCTTATTCATTTTTATCTGATATGAGACTTCAAGCTTATCTTGAGTTCTTAACATTTGTTTACCTTCGATCTTTGTAGGATTTCTAGCACATCTCTCTCATATTATATACATTCAGCATGAAGCTAAATAACAATTAATAATAATCTAATAACACATTAATAAATTATAAATTTTGTTGAGATAAATTTTAGATAGTTTTGATATCATCTTATAAAATAAAATTTAAATTTAATTTAATCTCATAAAACTAACTTATAAAATAAAATTTATATATTTTAAATTCATCTTATCTCTAATAAATATATCATTTTCAGTATACATTAGTATATATCGTTGAAGTTCATCGTTAGTAATCAATTGTGAGGCCTTTTTTCACATTTTATTTCCTATCATGAACATGATGTACATAATTTAGATGTTGTTTATTCCAGAAAGATAATGTAAAAAAACAATTGATTTGGAAATGTCATTTTCGTGTTAATAAATTGCAGAAGATGTGGATATATATCAGCATGTTCTGCCCATGGCACCTACCATAACATATTTATAATATACTAGTATTTAATATAGTAAATGTTTTGGGTATATTTATAATATACTTTTGGATTAGAAATAGAGTTTAATGGTTAGGAAAACAACATATAAATGCCTCAAATATTAAATAACACCTATGAAAAAGATGAAGTGAAATTATAGGTGTTTAAAAATATAGAACCTTGTTCTAATTGTTATCCATTATTGATAGTCATGGTTTTCTTAACCTTTATATTTTTTTCATTATAGTCAAAGTTTTTATTTATTTCAATTAGTCATCATTTTTTTTAATTGTACTCAGTTGTATTTTAAAGTTTTTACTTATTTTCATAAATGATCAGATAAGAATTAAATATACAAGTTTGTCAAGTTTAAAGGACAAAGTTCATCGCTATAGTACAGAAATCTTGACCACGTTTAACCAAATTAAGGATTAAAATATTTTGTTCCTTTAGATTATATCTCTCAATTATTTTCTTCAACCAATATTAATGGCTGTTTAATGAGCACTGACTGAAACTAAAGCTAAAAATGTTCAACAAAGATAAAAAATTATAAATCATTACTAAGATTTTTCTTTTTAACTTTTTCTATCAATGAATATAGTAATGCATCGTAATATTTTTATTTTTCGTTTACTTATGTAGAGAACAACTTAATTACTTTTTTTAGTAAGAAATTATGTTTAATATTGTAAATGGAAAGTAAACGCTACTAAGACAAATTTACTTTTTCTAAGTGGGTCCATTGATTATTTATTTGAGATTTAAAATGACTTTCATATACTAACTTAAGAAAAAAAGGTTTTCAACAACTATGTAAATTTCAAAAGAAAAATATTTTTCAATAATTCCTTTTAAACTTTGAATGATAATAGGTATGAAACATTTACCAATTGTACTAAAAGTTAATATATCTTGAAAAACTTTATTTGCTATTTTAGGAAAAGAAAAATGATTACATTGATTTTCCTTACAAAACTTTAATTCAGGAGTTTCTTTAACATGACATACAAGACAAAGTTATAAATATCAATAGGACAGTGATACCTGTATCATTGTTAACATGTTAATATACTATAGTTACTGTATCTTAACATTTTTTTTAATAATGATATTTTCATCAATTTTTTTAATTTATTATTCTAAGGGTTAAATATGTTTTTGAAGTTTGAGTGAAATTTAAAATTAGTTCATCTTTAAAAATTTTGACCAATTTAATCATTCATCTTTAAAAATACGTGAATTTAGTCATTTTAACCCAATTTTGTTAAGTTTATCTTACGTTTCAAACGTATGTCATGATAGTATTTGAATTGTTTACATTGTTTGACACATTTTCGCTTCAATGTTAACTCAAATATTATCAGATAATGCGTTTAAAATGTCAAATAAACCTAACAAAATTTGGTAAGAATGACTAAATCCACATATTTATAAAAATGAAGAACTAAATTGGTATAAAATTTTAAAGAGAGACTAATTCCAGAATTGACTGAAAGTTGAAGAACCAAAAACATATTTAACCCATTATTCTAATCATTTTTAGATAATCTATTTTGATTTTGTTTAAATATGATGTGATGATCTAAAAATAATTAAAATATAAGTTAAAAAAAATAAAAAAATAGTTCAAAATATTATTACCCTTTTATTTATATTTTTACTTTAATATATTGGTGAAGTATCACGCTGGTTTACTAACATGTTGATAGTTCTTTTGGTCATGTCTATAATTAATGTTGTCACTATAGAAGGAATCTAGTTTCTGCTTCCAAATTCATAGTGCTCTAGAAACACAAGTTTAAGTCCACTCACTAAGGCTAGAACCACGAGATAAGTGCCAAATTACCAAAAGTTCCCCACTCAAATTGTGATAATCCTTTTGAATTTAGTGAACTGTTCATTTTGTGTTTGAATTTCAATTATAAGGTTTAGTTGAACTAAACAGTTAAGAAAAAAACAATTCAATGGAGTTTTTTTTTTTTTTTTTGAACTAAAAACAATTCATGATAAATTTTGCTTCTAATTTACTCTGATGAGAAATTGTTACTCAAGTTTTAAAATACTCCTAGTTGACGTAAAAAAATTTAATAATATTTAAAGAAAACGAGGCTCATTTACACTGGATGGTTATCAGGTGGTACATAAAGGTTGTTTAGTGGGAGTCATTTCTTCCGTGTCAAAATAATTTTTTTTTTTTTAAATATTTTATTAAAGTTAGTTAAAGATTTAACTTAAAAATAATAATCAAATTATAGAGTTAAATTTAAATCACTGTAAGAATTGTTAAATATCTATCTTAATTACAAATAACCTTTTATCAATTTTTTTCCATCATTATATCGATCAGAAATATAACCGATTTATAATATATAAATAAAAATTTATATTTTACGTCTAATATCCTAACTGAAATTCAAACTACTCTTTTTCCGCGGTTCAGAATTAAAGATAAAACTAAAATAATTATAATTAACACAAAATTTTAAGGCAAAATTTATCTTAGAAAAACTTAACGTCCCATATCATATTGGTGTCAAGTTTAGGAACCAAAATTGGTGTTTTTCTTTTACTTCATATTTTAAATAACAACTTCAATACACGTTTTCAGGCATCAGTTTTCTCTCTTAATGTTCATACAATTGTGTTTTATTTAAATTGACGGTCGTGATACTCAGTAGCAATATGGTCAAGTTTTGTTATTAAACATGCATCACACGTTGTCGCTAAATCCATACAATACAAAGTTTTCTACATGACCACAATGTTTTTTTTTTTTTTTGTTTTTTTTTTATTTTACTTTTTTAAGACAACCATGATACCATATTGGTGAATAGAGTTGGTATATTATTGATTAGTCATTGTGTTACCATTTTTCATGAGATACTTCAATCTATCATTTTTTTGTATATGGTGGACTTGGTCTACTTGTGTTTCAAGTATTTGTCTTGTCCTAACCTAATTTGATCTTGAAGAAAAATAAAGTCTGGCTAAGAATAGCTTTTTTTCAAAAATTGAACTTTTATAGTATTTGAATGATTTGGTCTTTGATTAACACACTAACCATTTATGTAAGTGTAACTATTTGATTAATCCATCACATTGCTATATAGCGGCTAACTTGAATTCTTGAAACATTTTCTTATGCCATTTTAGAAATAGTGTTCATATTGTCTGGAAGCAAAATTGAAATGAAAGAGAGTCAAAAAAAAGCATTTGAACATATCTATAAACTATTCAATTTTTTTTAACACTAATCCAATCCTAATAGTTCTTTGGATTGATATGTATAGTAATTGACACATCATTTTGAAGAAGATTCATTAAGACACAAGGTAAGGTATTGTCTGTTTGAAACGTATATTTTGTTACGGTTTTATCTTTAAAGAACAATTTAAAAGATGAGAGGAGAAAGATATATTTAAACCGTCTTAGACTTTGTCTTCTAAGCGATATAAAATTATTGAGTACAATAGAAACATCAGCTAATGTTAATTACTGATTTTTGTTAGTCAGTGGAGGAATTAAACCCAAAACCATCTTTTCTACCTTTTTGGATAAATATACAATTATGCAAATGCATGAACATCCATGATTGAAAGATCAAGGTAGAGCAATACTGAAACAAGTTCACTCTCTAGTATTCTGCTAAAGTTTAGGCAATATTCAAGGCCCAGACAAGGTTGTTAATTGCTACCTCAACTCAAGTCTAAAGTTGTCAAAGTTCACCGAAAAATAGAAAATCAAAAACCCTGTTGCAGAATGACGTGTTGTGTTGATTCAACAATGACCATTAGAAATAGTTGAGTCACTGCCAGATAGATTAGGTAGACTAAACAATCAATAATAAATAAATAAGCTATCTAATAGCACAAAACTTTGTATGATTTTTCAATATACAGTGATGATGTCTTTGTTTATGAATATTGACTGGTTTAGTCTTTTCATCTTCAGAAGACAGGGTTTTCAAAATATTCAGATGTAAAGAAAAATTAACATTGGAGTGTGTTATGCATTAAAATATGTTAAAGATGCTGTAAAATATAATCTCTGTAGTGACTGAATAGAGCTGATGGAAGTAAACATTTTGCACTTAAAATTTTTTAACTTCATGGAAAAACAAAATATAAATGGTTATTAATAAGTCAGTAATAAAGTCCACATACATAAATTTTTATTTCTTGTTTTAAGAATTTGTTGCCTTTGGGTTACAGCATAATCCATCTATAGTAGAATGAAATTTATATAACTAATCAGTTTGTAAGATAAAATTTACATTCACACATATATTTTAAACGAAAATTATTTTTTGACTATTAAATTTTGACAATTTTTTCTTACAACCTTAGATGTCATTCTCTAAGTGATATTTCATTTTTTCATTTTTAATTCTCAATTTTCTAAAATCACTTAGAATATGCCACATCATATTTGTAAGAAAAAATTATCAAAATTTAGTAATCAAACTATTTTTTATTTTAAATTAGTTATATCTTATCTTTTATTTTAAATTAGTTATATCTTTAGATTTTGAACACAATGTGTCATGCTTTCTTGCAACTTCAGCATTCCTTCATACAGGTTTTTTCTCATTGTAAGTGTAACAGTAGAAGCAATCTGAAATCCGATTTCAACAAAAAAAAAAAAGAAAAACAAAAAAAGCCACAGCAATCTTATAAACGAGACTTCATTGAGTCATTCAAAGCTAAGAAACACAGTACCATAAAGTGGTAACTTCTTATCAGCAAAGGTTTGAACCTTAGTAAAATGATGACAATGTTTCCCAAATGCATGCGAGACCAACCCCACTTGCACACGCTATGTCCAAATCAAATGATGTTCAAAACCATCTTGAGTGGTGAAAGTTCAAAGTATAAAGGATCATAGTGTCAAAATCTGTAGAAGTTCTATCAGCATTTGAATTCACCATGATTGTCTCTTTTTCGTGCTTTTTTTCAAATTAGAAAGACAAGGGCTAAACTTTTTGAAATACAAAAACACCCGTGAAACAATTAACATGCCATCTACCAGCAAAACTTCTTTGGTGCAAGTTATTACATATTTATTACACCAAGCAAGTATACAATAATTAAATACATTCATTCTTTCAAGATTAAAACCAAATTCATGTTCGACACAAAACCATTAGAACAACCTAGTTACAAATGAGAAAAAAAAAAAACTCAAAATCCTAAGACATGTTTTGCATCAGATGGTGGCACTAAAGATGAAAGGCACTAGGTTGTGCCTTTGTCATCCTGGCTTCACCATAGGGTTCATCATTATCCATCCTCTTGTTGTTCCTATATGCTGCATAAGCAACTATGTAAACAATCACAAGAAGGATCATAACTACAATGTTGATCACTGAGACCTTCCTCCAACTCTTTTTCAGACTTGCAAGCACACCAGCTTTGCAGGAATTACAGGTATAGCAAAGCAGTTCTTGATCATTGCTCCACCTTGTGCAATCTGCATTGGCTCCCATCAATCCTGATCCCAGGTTCCACACTGTCTCATTCTGATACACATAACCACATTCTGTGGGGGGCTTGCAGCAACCAGACTGTAACACGCAAAACACAACATTAATTGCTTCATTCAACTTCATCACAAATAGGTTTAACAACAAAATATTAAGGTCATTTTGGTTTGACACAAAAAAATTCAAAGGAAAATTATATTATAACTCTCAGTTCTTTACTTTCTGAAGTTGCTTAGCATTGATCATTGATTCTTCAAAAAAAAAATAATGGTACATTAATCATTAATCAGTGATCCACACAAAATTACGTTAAAGAATAAAGGATAATAGTAGAAAAAATAGAATCATGATATCATTCTTCAAATTCAAATTGTGAGATTTTTAGAACATATTTCACATGAGTTCTTATAAAAGATCAAGACATTGTCTTTAATGGAAAATCTGAAGTCAGTCGATTTATGACTCATTGAACTTATGTATTGTTCATCTTTCTTGTTTTTAACTGATGTCTTTCAACTCACCATGAATTTCTACTCTAAATACATTTCCGGTCTCTTATCTTGTTTTATTAATTTTGAACTTTTAGGTTTAACAAATTTAAAAATAGTATCTTAAAGTGTCAGCATTAAATCTATATTGGTATTTTGGTCAGTTCTTGAAGAAAGTTCTTGGTAATTTTGGTTGACCGAAAAGACTCTATCATAATGGGTTGTCTTTTTGGTCTGTTTGGTACAAAGTAAAAAGGGTAAATGGAATTTAAAAATGGATAAAAGTGGGTGGAAATGAAGTAGAAATTAAGATATTTAATTTTAAAAAGTATGAAAAATATGAGAGATAAGAAAAATAGCAAAAAATAAAATGAAAAAGTGAATAGAACTCAAACAAGTTTATTTCTCTCCTGGTTTTGTACCATTACTCTTCTAATCAAACCATTACTGTTCATCACATGTTTTCAAAAATCTGTATGATTTGCTGACACTGCCATGACTATGAAAATTTAATTAAATAAATAAAGTAAATTAAGAAGTCAAAAGTGTGTTTCAGTAAAAAAAAAGTTATAACTTGCTTTATTTAATTTTTTTTTAGAAAATACTGAAAATGTGTGCTTCTAACTGCATCTATGTCTTTTATGTAGCATAGGAGTGATTCTGCATTTCAACAAATAGAACCTTGAAACTACCACCCCACCTGCTGTCTTGTGCTATAAGTTTGTGAAAACAGTTGCATGAATATTTTGTGCTTTGAAAAAGAAGAGATTTTGTATTTGTCTTTATCGTTTGTGCCGCGTGGCAGTTATTGTATAATTACCCTTTTTCTTTTCCCCAGAAAAATCTTATGGCACATGCATGAGCATGCACTAAAAAGTTATTCTTTAGAGACATAGATAACAACATGCTGAGACCAAAATTGTCAGTGTCTCGTGCACCAATTGGAGCAACACAGAATCATAAATTAGATAAGGAAATTGCCAAGATATTCTAAAAGATCATAATATCAGCCAGTACACCATAAGAAATCAAACATTTTGAAGTCAAAACCTTAATAAATCATAAAACTAAAGACATAGTATAAAAGTAAAGATAATGATATTATGACTCTTATTTTTTATTTTTTGACATGGTTTAGTGTAAGTCATTGATTAATGTACTACTATCTTTTTTTTTGAAAAAATTAATTATTCACATTAAACCATGTCACGAAATAAAGGATGAGGGTAAAAAATTAAGAGTTATAGTATAATTTTTCATAAGGAAAAGGTAGCTATTACCTACGTATCTTTTACCAATAATGTTCAACAATTATAGATCGCTATAGTTAAGCAATTTAGCACCTAAAACACATGTACAAATTCCATTATTGAATAACAATTGAGGTGTATAAAAAGTATGGTCTTATAAGGTTAATCTTCTACGATTGTGTCACCTCAAGATTCTTAAATACATGTACTACACAAGAAAACAAAAAAGAGAAAGTATATCCCACTCTCACCTAAAAGATAAAAATCATCTTCAAAGTTCAAAAACGTATCCTAGAACATTCGGGGGAGCTTGTAAAAAGGAGAAAGCGACAAGTAGTTAGGTTATATGTATACATCATGCTTGGCCCAGCCAAAAAAAGTATACAAAAGCCTAAACAGAAACGCATAAGAAGTCAATAATTCTAACTCATTATGCAAAGCTTGATTATCAAGAAAGAAAAAGAGGGTTAGGAATATGGACAAATTGAGAGCTGTATTATTTCATGATAAATGATATAATGGTTCTTTGAAATCAACCTATATAATTCTTTGGTACCATGATTATGTTTAATGAATGTCGTTGTTCAGTCTCATAATCTATTACTTATCAGCAACGTGGGCACCCCCTAAAATGGTCCTACCATGACACATCACTCTCTATCTGTCATTACTCAAAAACCTGTTCAATGGTCTCCATAAGAAAAATCCCTTCATGACATGTTATCTTACATATATATGATGTTATACTATAGAGTATAGACAATTATGTAAAAATCAAAGCCAAATATGTGATCATGGCACATTTGGTATCTAGTAGTGATGCCACCCCTTTCCAAAACAAAGTGCATCAATTATCACAATACACTATAGGTACTCATGTTATATTTTCTTTCTTGTTTTATAAACATCTAAAATAATCATTTATAGCTGAAGGAAAAATAGTTTTATAAACTATATGATTAGAAACTGAAGAAGAAAAACAGTATATATATTATATGCATATTAAATATCTATCAAACGGTGTATTTATATCATTTTCTTTTTTATTTGTTCCCATTTGTTTAGGGTTCAATGAATTAGACAGAGAACCATAACTTCCGGAATTGACAAATGAAAACCCATCACCCCCACATGCCGCTGGGTTTCTTGCAGAGAGATTTAAGATCTACGCATTTAATCAAACACTTTCCTTCAACTTTGTTTCACCCATACTTTCTTTGGAACCATTTCATAAAAGAAAGAAAAAAAAATCCCTAAAAATACACAACATATATATTTTATAAACCTTTACGTCAACTTTAACGTTAATTATTTTATAAACCATTTCTTACAATATCTATAATATAACACATTTTTTTATATTATTTTTAACGTTGATTGTTTTCTTTTCTTTAATGATCAATCACAGAAAAATTCGTACTACCAACAACCAATCAAAAAGTAAATAACTGCAATTCCTGCTCCAACAACAACCGTTCCAAATCAATCAACAACCTATGGGGTGCCCCTCTATCTTTTGTGTTTCAAAATTCAAAAAACAAAAACAAGCCCAAACAAATAACAATCTCTTCTTCCAGAGTTTTTTTTTCAGTTGAAAAAACATGGAACAAATAGTATAAAAAATTGGTCCAGAATATTGAAGAAACAGAGATAGAAAAGAAAGAAAATGCAGTGAACAGAGAAAGAAAGGAAAAGGAAAAGGAAAGAAAAGTGATGATTAATGTATATACCTGAATAGGTGTGAGGTGTCTAAGGTAGAACATTTCAGCAGTTTCAGGAACTCCATTAATGGTTCTCCCCATCCTGGCACACACATGGGAATCCCTAATGCATGACCCTATCTTCCCCCAGTAGCTATCACTCGCCACGCGCTCCTCCAACCACCCCGAATAGTCCTCCAAGTAGTACTCCGAATATGCCCGGTTCATCACCCTCCGACCCGACCCTTTGTCCGTCACCACGTACGCGAATATGATGAACCCGATCAGCACCGCAATCACCACGAACATCACCACCAGGTACAGCCGCATCAAAAACGTGTTCCGGTAACACGCGCCGGCGAAACCCGCCAGCGACACCACCATGATGCTCACTCCGATTATTATCAACGGCCACTGCAGGAACTTCAGACAGTCCGTGTTGTTCGCTCTGCTGCTCAGCCATATCCCACCACCTAGGATCGGAACCGACAACAGAAACGTTAGGAAGTTCAGCACACCGATCAGGTGGTTGCTTGTTCTCATCTTACAATCTTCTTCTTCTTCTTCGTTCTTTTTTTTTTTTTCTTATCTTCTTCTGTTCCTTTCTTAAGCTCAGAAAATAGAGTTATGACAGTAGTAATGGAGGCTTGTGTTGTATTTATTAGATGCAGTTTGTGTTGTAACCATGAAATGAAATGAAAGAAGTGTTTTCTTTTTTTTTTAATTATGGAGTCTCGTAATGTTTTGACTATCAGTTGCGAGCGCGTGAGGAAAAGGATACTCGCTGCTGGTGTTGGACACGTCTGCTTAAATGACTGAAATGGCCTCGTTCATTTTGAAAGTCCGTGGCTCTTGATCCTTCTTTGGGATGTTAAATAAATAAATATATTTATATAAAATCATTTAGCTTTTTCCAAAAATGGTCGGTGGAATATACATCCAAACAATGAGTTTAACTCCGTTTTTCGTGGACGAATCCAAACAACAAAATTAATAAATAGAAAAAAGAGTTTATAAAAATTTGAATTAAATTAGGTTATGTGTTGGCTACCCTTGTTAGGTGTGTCGTGGTTTTAGATCTTGTCCACTGTAATAAAAACAAAACAATAAATAATTTTAAAACAAATTGTGTCAAAACGGGAAAAGTGGGAAAATAATTAAACATGTGGAAAGAGATCATGTTTGAACGGAAAAATGTATTAATCATATAAACAAGATTAATTCATTAATAATATCTTTATAACCCTGACGTTTAGTAAAAAAAAGATATCTGTTCTTTTGAAAGGAATAAAAATTTTCTATTATGGATTACGTCTTATAAGATTCCCGTTTCAGTATAAATGGAGATTGCTGTAGAATATTATTATTTTTTTGCATTGTTTGGGTGAAATCGTGAGATTTGGGTGCGAGAGGGGGATGTCAATGGAGTGGATATGATATCCATAATAATTATTCCGTATTTTATTTTTAGATAAATATTTGTTTTATATTCATATTTATATTTATACGATTATTTGTTATGTAAATATTTATATATTTTTTTAATATTTATGAATATTTACAAATATTTATAATAAAAAAAATTAAATTTTTAATAATAAATTTTAACTATAAATTTAAATAAAAATATAATATATAATATTTATAAATTTCAAACAAAATAAAATATAAATAATTCATTTAAATAATATTGAATGATAGTTTATAAATAAATAAAAATTTAAATTTAAATTAAAGTATAATAAATATAAATATTTACATATATAAATATTATTCGTCCCATTAACATATCGATATAAAAAATATTCATATCTATTATCTGCAAATATCTATTTTCAATATCTATTTTTTATCGGTTAAGAATGTTGTCTGTAAACATACGTGGATATGAATTTTGTTGGTATACCTAATGTGAGGGAAGTTACCAATAAGCGTTAGTGGTTCATTCACCGATAACGCGCTATACAGTAGCCAAACAAGTCCTTTGTACTCTCTTCTATGGTTTATGCGTAAAGCATTATTTCCCGCGACAAATACGGAGTTTCAAAATGCGTAATCATTTTTTTAAATGATAGAATTGACAAGAATAAAAAATGGAAAGATTTGTAAATGATTTTGATAGATAAAAGAATATTTTAATTGAAATTAACTTAAAAAAAATGTGATTGGTCGAAAATAATTTAAAATAAGAAGTGAGTGATTAGTTCATCTTAAAAGAAGTTTTAATTAATTAAATTAAATTGTGATTTGTTAAACATTTCCATAATTAATGCTTCTCCTCCTTAGCAATATAGTCTTCATCTCTTGAAAAATCTCTCGCTTTTCAGGAATAATACTCGTATGAAAACAAAAACAATTATAAAGATACTCCTAAAATCTAAACAAAAAATATCATTACAAAGTAAAATTTAGTTAGCATGCATACTTAAAAAGTATACGGAATCTACTAATTTTAATTTTTAGTACATAGTGATTAACATGATGTATGATTATAATTTTGAATTATTAATTCTATTGTATAAAAGTTAGTTTAAAAGGATTTTTAAACATAAGATTTAATAGTGATTTAGCTTTCTTGGTTTTGTTCATTTTAGTCTTTTTATTATTTTTGTCGGTAAATTTAATTCTCAAATCTTTCAAAAAGGTTCGATTTGGATATTCTATTGTTTGAAAAGCTTCAATATTTTAAAAAAGAAATTGTTCCTATATTTAAAATTTTGATTCAATTTATTTTTCCTATTTTTTAAAATAATTTTCAATTTGAGACCAAGTTAGTAATTAATTTTAATTACAATTTATATATACATACTAAAAAATATATATTTATACATCAAATCACTTCATCTAAATATATAAAATTTGTGTATTTAGGTGGAGTTTTAAAAGAAATGGTTTAAGTAGTTAGGTGGAGTGGGTTGATGTATAAATTATAAAAATTATTTTTAACATGTATTTATAACTTGTAATTAAGGTTAATTACTAATTTGATTTCGAATTGGAGGATAGGAAATTTGATCATTTTTTATCATTTTAAAATATAGGGGACTAAATTAAATTAAAATTTTAAATAGAAAGACTAAATTGAAAAGTTTTAAAAGGTTAAACCTTTTTAAAATTTGGAAGATCAAATTTGATATTTTTAAAAAATAAAGGACTAAATTGAATCTAAAAATAATAGGACAATCAAAATGAAACAAACCAACAAATTAAAATACTAAATTACTAATTAAGCTTAAACATAATGTCAACTAAAATTACCTAAGTTATTTCCTCGTGCATTTTTATTATTTTAAACAGTATACTAACTGTATTTTATTCTTTTTCTAGTGAAATAATTTTTAGGTACATTTCTTCGAAACTTTATAACGGAGAACCGTGTTCAACTTTATGTATATAAGAACTTCTTAGATCATGAATAATCGTAGTATGATAGATAGAATTGATCTTTAACTCAATTAGAGGAAGAAATTAATGATAGAAAAAAAAGAAGAGATTGTTTTATAGTAGAACATAATTAATTAATTTACCAATAATCGAACGAGATTATTTGACAGAGTAAAAAGCTAAGTGCATCTCTAAATTTTTCTTAAAACTTATACAATATATTTTTGGAAATTCATAACTTTTACTATGAATGTATAATTGCTCATAAAAAGGAAATTAAATAAACATTGCATGCGTCATGTAAAACATTCCCGGGTTTCGATTTATCTACAGGCAAAAGTAAAACTGTCAAATGGGTTCGAATTATAAGTCAATTTGATTCATTATGGGTTTGAGTTAGGTTAGATTAAAATTTTCTTACAAATTTTAATACGAGTTGATTTTTGATCCGGTTTATTTAGAACTCAGTTCATCCAGGTTGAACTCGTGAGCCGGGTTGGTTCACCAACCCTTAAATAAAAGATCACACAAGTGTTTTATATTAAGTTGGGATTTGTATTTAGGTTATACTAGGTTGTTTTTTTAACCATGTAATTTGTATTTTTGTAATTTTGGTTTTTATTTAGATTGTATTAAAGTTTATTTAGATTTTAATTAAAATTAGAATTTAATTTTGACTGGAAAAAATTGTATTTTTTTTAATTTAGTGGGTCCATTAGTTAACCCGTTTAACCCACCAACTCGTAGTGGGTCAGATCAGATTCAAAGTTTTTTTTTGTTAATAAATAAGTCGGGTTAGATTAATTTACTAAGTGATCAACCCGTCCCTTTTAACAACTCTAGAAAAAAGTGACGCGGTGCTTTTTCAAAACGGTGCCGTTGCAGTTTTAATGATAACATAAAACGGTAACTTTTCATTTATGCACCGTTTCTAAAATTGGAAGAAATATATCTTGGAGGTTCTTTGTAATGTAGCCCCACTCTTGAATGAGCAAGTGAAAAAAGCAAAGGTGGCTTCTGGTTACCATGAAATTGGAGTCAGATTCGGCAGTTTCTGGTAACGATGAGTTCGAGACTGAAATTGGGGCCAACAATGTCTGGGTACGAGATTATAATTGGGGCCAGCAGTGGGTTCTGGTAACCCTTCACAATTGAAATTGGGGTTCTGGTAAGTAACTCTTCACAGTTGAAATTAGGGTTGCAGTGATGTTGTCTTTGTAACCCTTTTAAGTTCTCCTTCTGATTGAAAAGGTTTTTCAAGTTTCAGTGTAACCCTGTTAAAACTTTTTGCCCAGAGTTTCTTGTTTTGAAATATGTCTTGATATGAGTTTCTTGTTTTGATCTTCAAGCGTTACACGTGATTGCTGTGCTTATAGAATTCTCATATGATTCTTGAAAGTATAAATGTTGATAGTAGGTAATGTGAATTTTATGGATTCATTTTTTATTTATTATATTTTTATCTGTGTGAAACTTTATCTGTTTATTAATGTTTTTGCTATTAGCATTATTGTTGGCAAGTCAAATTCTCGCTTGAAAAGAATAAACAAAGTTTTAAACCAGATATCTGCAGGTGATGCGAAATCTCTAAAGGTACAAGTTATATTATTTGCTAATTTTGGAATATTATAATTAAGTTAAATATATTTTTAATTACTTAATTTTTAGTAAATTTTAAAATTAGTTTATTTTAAAATTTTAAATCAATTTAATTATTTATTTTTTGAAATATATAAATTTAATTTTTTTAATCAAATTTTAGTAAATTTATTTAATGTTTCGTATTTATATATTACATATTTTAAGAAAAGATAAAAAATTAAATTGATCAAAATTTTTAGAATAGACTAATTTTAAAATTAAAATTACGAAACTAAAAATATATTTAATCCATTATACTTATATGATCTACTTTTAATCCATGCACATACATACATTTTTAGGGAGTTTCTCAGATTTGGTTATGTAATACGTACGGATCGGAATTTTTGAGCTTTTTAACATTATTTATTTTTAAAACAATTTTTACTGTTATTATAGATAAAATGATTATTATTATTTGTAATTAATTATTTAAATATATAACACATAATTGAGTATGAAAATTTAATTTTAGTTTAATTATTTAAAAGAAATAGCATCAATTATAGTATTAAGTAATAAATATTTTAATATTTTAACAACATAAATGTTTACTACTTCGTAATATTGTAGAATTATTATATTAATAAACTTTATAATTAAATGTTATAGTTACGCGGTGTAAAGTGTAATTAGTTATAGTTATATAATATAGATGTTATGAATTTTTTTTAATATGAGACTAAGTTTTATTATTATTCATGTTTAAGTTACTTAATTACCAATAAACTTTTAATTGATGTAATTAAGTAACAATTTTTTTTATCTGAATTTGTTGTTTTAAAATTTGGTGTTCACGTTTAGTTGTCAATTAAATCTAATCGTCTAAATACATTAAAAAGTATCATATACCTATTTATTGAATAACATATAATTAATTAAATTTAATATATTTAACGTTATCAGACCATGAAGAATTGACGGCAAAAATAATAGTTATTTTACATCTTTTCAATATCTACACCGTGATCTTCTAGAAAAGTTTCAGATATTGTGTTATGTTGTTTCATATTTTTGTGCCATTTCAATTTTAAGAATTTTAAGTGTGTGCAAGTCCTTGTTCAGAAAAAAAAAATAATAATAACAAAGTTTTGAAGGCAAAGTTTTGTTTTCTCAGTCGTTGAAATAATATATGACCAGTAAATATTGATCTTCCTCTTCATGGAATGTTGATCTTTTCGAGTTTTGTAAATGGCAGGAGTTTTTTTTTTTTACTTTGATGAAGGATTTTAACTCGGATGATGGAAAACATCAATGACGAGGACAAATTATTTCTCTTATCCGAGGAGAAATGTCATCAACATTCAGTTAGAGGAGAGTCTTCAACAAAAAGATTTGTGTTGCTCATGAGCTAATAGGATTTTACGATCTTGATGATGTGAGTTATGCATGTACTCTTATTGTGGTGACAGGTAGTTTCGTTTAAGAGTATTTGATTTGGATTAGAATGAGATTTCAGTCTTACCCTTTGTCTTCACCAAAGTTTTTTTAAGCCTCCAGAGTAAAGTTCATCCATTTAAGAATATCATAAATATATAACAGTAAACAACTATTATTCAAGCCATAATATATAATAAACTTGGAGAAACTAAACAAAACGATACTCCCTTCTTCATTTTTGTCTACAAACATCTCAAACTTTTTGGATAGAGGATCATACAGGTTGACCTCTTTATGAAGCCAAAGTTCATGCTCACAAAACATTTGGAACTCATTAAATTTTACTCAGAAGGCTTGAACAAACTTTGGTGAAGACAAAGGGTAAGATTGAAATGCATAGGTCGAATCTCCTCCCAAAGGATATTGGATCTCATTTCAATCCAAATCAAAGATTCTTAAACGAAAATACTTATCAACGCGATACAAAGTACATGCATAACCCACATCATCAAGATCATAAAACCCTAATACCTCATGGACAACACAGATCTTTCGGTTAACGATAAGATTCTCCTCAAACTCGATGTTGATGACATTTTTTCTAAGATCAAAGAAATAATTTGTCCCCATCACTAATGTTTTCCCACATTCTAGATAAAATCCTTCATCAAATTAAAGAAACTCTTGTCGTTTACAAACCTTGAAAAGATCAACATTTCATAGTTTACAAGTCAAATATTATTTCAATGCAGAAGATGACTAAAAAAACAAAATTTTGTCCAACAAAATCACGTTTAAACAGAAAACACATAAAATAAAACAACATGCGAGATGCATAAATACCAACCTCTTACGCGGATCCAAAAACATCACACAGTTCTAATAAAAGTTTGTAAAACTCAACTGCTTAGGAGTAGACATTCTCCTTATCTGTCCTGTAACCGCTGAGGTTGAACCTTTGTTTTTTTTTTTTTTCTAAACAAGGATTTGCACACACTTAAAGTTAAAATGACACAAGAATATGAAACAACATGACCCCATATGTGAAACTCTTCCAAAAGATCACGGTGGGTGTAAGTGCAGATATTGAGAAGACGTAAAATAGATATTGTTTTGTCGTCAACTCGTCATATTTTGATCACATTAAATATATTAAATTCAATTTTATTCAATAAATAGGGTGTATGATACTTTTTAATATATATAAACCGTTAGCTTTAATCCACAATTAAGACTTAAGCACCAAATTTAAAACAACACATTCAAAAGTTTGTTACTTGATTTTAATTACACCAATTAAAATTTTATTGGTAATTAGGTAGCATAAACAAGAATAATAATAAAAGTTAGTTTGTTATGATAGAAAATATATTGTTCACCAATTAAATGAATTAGAAATGATTCTCCTATAATTATGTTAATCAAATCTTTGTAATTAGGATTAGCAAATGTTCCTGCAGAGAACAAATAAGATAAGTTACCTCAATTCATAACCTCTCTAGTTGGCTTCTCCTCACTCCGCGTGAGTCCTCTGCTAGTGTCAGGACTTGGACCCATGAAGGGTTACCTGCGGAAAGGACTCCAACATCAAGTCAACCAACAGATTCTCAAAAAGTTAAATCTCGTGATTAAGGGATTAATGAATGTGTACCTTTAATTATTGGGTTCCACACGTATTTATAGAGTTATTGATTATGCTTGACCATGTCATGGGCTGGGCCATCGTTTGGGGCTGTAGGTGGCCCAGGCCCTTTAGTTCAATCACGGTTCGCCTTAGGGGTCTTGCCTGTAATACCTTAAGTCTGGAATAGTTGGCAAGTCTCATTTTATCATTTGGAGTAGGCAACTTAGGCCGCTTACGCCTGCTTCCTTGATTCGTCCGATAGCCGTTTGCATGCTTGCAGGGTTTTATGTAGGCACCTAGGCTGTAGGTGCCTAGGTGCAGTACACCAGTCTCCCAACCTTTGTCGATAGAGACATAGAAACATGAATGTTTTAAGGAAAATCATTATATAAAAACAATAATATATAATATATATTTTTACATTAAATGTATTGAAGAAAAAAAAAGACAAATTACAATATTAAGAACATTACCCGATAACTTTTAAAGACAAAAAAACACTACAATACTACAACACTATATCCATTTAAAGGTTTTTATTAAAGTAAAGAGTACATAAATGAAACGTTACCGTTTTATCTTATCATTAAAGCTAAATATATTTTATTAGTTAACTTAAGTGAAAGGGTACCGTTTTGAAAAAACAATAGACGCACAACATCGTTTTTACCCAAAGAGAAACCGAACCCAACATTCCCGTAAGTAAAGACTCGTTAATAAACCAACACGAAAAAAATCTATTTCATTTTGAAAAACATATATTGGTTTTAGAGGTAAACTTTCCAAAAACAAAATGAATATAATATAAGAAACCAATATACTTTTTTTATGGAGCTTCATACAAGAGTGACAAAATTAATAATCTAACTTATTTTGGTTTGATATAATATTTTGGGTTAAAGGTTGTTTTCTTATATATTATGCCATTAATATTAATCATCAATCCAAATTAAATAAACCTGTTGGTTTTCTCTGTAATCATTACCGACATAAGATATGGGTCGGGTTATTGGATATTTACGTGGCCCATGCGGTTATTGCAAATTGAGGTGAGAAGTTGCACCACATTCTTCTCACATAAAATTGAAAGGGTAAAGTAGTGTGGTTATTGGATTTACATGTGTCGTATTTTTTATTCTGATTTAAATGAACTCTAAACGTAAAATATTTGTTTATATAAAAACAATTATATAATTACAATAAAAAATAAAAATACGCACACAAATTAAATTTGACAGGAATTACATAATTTTTTAAATAGGAGGTCGAATTTCTCCATTTTAAAAATGAAAACACCATGATATATAGATTGAACAAAAATAAAGGAACAAAAATTATGTCTAACCTTACTATGGAACACGACTTTTATTTGTGAAAAGTGATTTTATCCAAAAGGATAAAAATATTTTAAACTTTAAGGTATGAGTATCTAGTATAGTTTTGTATTTAAATTCAAATTTAATATAGCACAAAAATACTCTATCTTTAATACGGAAAAATGTATTCGTATTGTGTACCCTCAAAAAAGTTCTATAATACTAATAATTACTTTTCAACAATAATAAAGCCACATTAAACACTAAAATAAACATTTAGAATTCAAGTGTTTTTTTTTATCATAAATGGTATAACTTTAGGTGAATCATTTGAAGATGGACTAATTTTTTAAAAATTACGGGAATCAGTAAATTGTGCTTTATGTAGACTTTTTGTGTGTACGCGTGCTTAAAAGCATGTTCTTAATTTTATTTTCTTATAAAATTAGTCTTGTAAACATGATTTCACTAAAATTATTTTTTTTATCTTTTTTTATGAAATCGGTATAAGAAGCACAGTTTCATTACTATAGTTTTATAAAATTAATCTAACGAACACAATTTTATATAATAATTAAAAAAAATAGTGTTTGGAGAGATAACTTGAATTTTTTAAATCGTACATTCAAGCATATTTTCAACTTTTACACACACACCAAAATCATCATGATTTCTAAGTTTTATAGTTAAATTTTAGTTCTTGTTTGTTTTTTTATAAAGATTTTAGTTTTTTTTATTTATTTGAAAATGTAATTTATTATTTTTTTTAGAAATAAAAAATAAATAAAATATATAGTTTTTAACATAGCATGTTTATTAGCGTATGTATAGTTTTTTATTTTATAGTTCCCTAATTAAGATAACGAAGTTAACCGAATGTAGTTTGAGAATTAGAACTGAATAAATAGATCAATAATTAGAATGAAAATTAATAAGGAGATCAAATAAATAAATAAATAAATAAATAAATAAATAAAATTTTGAAATTAGATTTTTGTATTGTATGTATGTACAAATTCTCTTATAGTGACGTTTGTTTTGACAATAAAAATATATTTTTGGTTTATTATGATGCTTGATTAATTTTCTTATGCATATATAGTAATTAGTCTTTTGATCGTTTAGGACGCATATAAGAATCATAAATGGAATATGTTTTCATATAAGATGATTAATAATTCTTATTTTATTAAAATGAAAATAAAATTTTAAATATCTTATTAACAACAAATTTTAATAATCATAAATTATTAATCACTATTGTGACAATTTATATATTAATTTAAAAAATAAAAAAATATTGATTATTAAAATAATTATTATTATAAATAAAAAATTATAATTATTTTTAAAATATGTTTGTCGACTATCACTGATCAAACAAACTATTACTGTCCAAATAAATAAATGTGTTATTATTGTTTTGTGGAGGCAAAGTCTAAACCGATTTGCACAGACATAAAGTCAGGGGAAGGTGCACCGTAATTCATAGTTAGTTGACTTTATGGTCAAACACCTTTTTCATGTGTGTTTTGAATCTATACACAAATGACAACTATGTTATGTAAATGTTGACATTATATTTATGATCTAACTAGTTTCACTAAATCTGTATATATTAAGAGTAATATTATTTAGATCATTGCATACTATATTGTTGATTTAATGATTACTTTTTGTTTTCATACCCACTTTAAACATGCATTTATTCATGATTAATTTAAGTGTATATCTAAATTATATTGAACAATTTTAAATTTTGTTCTTGAAAATAAATCTAAAGTTAATGGTAAGTAGGTTTGGTTGTAGTATTAATTACATATTTTTAACTAATCAAGTTCAAAATTTTTTATTTTACTCGATTGAAAATGGTTTTATAAGTGTTAGTTTAAATCTTTGGAAGATAAAATCAAATAATGTATTTATTGAACTGATCTAATAAATCAACACTATTTAAATTTGTTATTTGGACTTTGTTAAAATTTATAAATGTTATGTATTGTATTTTATTTGAATTTACGATTAAAATATGTTGTTAAATATTTATTTTTATTTTTTATAAATATCGCATGTACTCGTAAATATTACAAAATTATGCAGGTACCCGTATAACAAATATCCAACAAATATGGATATAAGTACGAGACAAATATTTATCTGATTGATAAGATACAAATGAACTACTACTCGTATTCTACATGTATCATTGATATCTCTAATTTGATCATACTATTAAATATGAAATTCAATCATTGAGTAAGAAATCAACATGTCTTCATCAATTCCTTCACTTAATACGATACTATACAATACTCGTTTAAAGTAACGTCTTTTTTTCTTTACATGTCTTGTTTTATTATCACTCTTCTTTGTGTATATATATATATATATATATATATATATATATATATATATATATTTATATATATATTTTTTTTTTTTTTTTTTTTTTTTTTTTTTTTTTTTATATGATTAAAATGACAATGTGACAAAAATTGATAAGAAAATGTTTGATGTCATGTTTGCGTGTTTGACTGTCACAGTTGACAAACTCGTCATGAAGAAGGCATCAATGGGAACTAAAATTGAGAACACTATACAAGTGTGTAGAAAGTGGAAACGTTATAATGAAAACGTGAAGTGTACTCCATCTAAATATGGTTGCATTACACTTATTTCTTATAGTATTCAATGCTCCAACAATAAGATTTATACTCGGAAATAGGGATTTAAATCTAAGACATGTTACTTGTTTTTAATTAAAAAATAATAATTATGTGATTAAATTGTTTTTTTTTAAATTGAAGTATAAATAGTGAAGTATAAAATTGTAATTCAGATAAGATATTATTATTTGAAAAAGACTTGGAAGAAAATTTTAAAAGTTTCGTTCATTTATGCATTTAGAGGAGAGTGAGTGATCAAATATAAAGAGATTTGAAGATAAAAGTTGTGTTATCTATTTTAAGAGACTTAAAGTTTGTGAATGATTTGATGAATGTGATAGATAAAAAATATATTTTAATAAATTAAAATATAAGATTATACTTTTACCGTTATTATTAACATTAATAAAAAAATAACGTATTTAGTTAACATTAATTTGAAGTTAATAAAATCCAGAATCGATTCTAAAGCATTTAGAATTGGTTCCTTGGTTTTCATAATTGATTTCATGAGGACATAATTGATTCCCTCCGTGCACAATCGATTCCTCAACTTAGAATCAGTTTCAAAACGTGACACTCCAACCAAACTCTACCTTCACAATCTTTTTCCTCTTCCACTTTCACATTTTGGGAGCTCAGACTCCTCCAATCCTTGGCGATGCCACCTCCTAAGGTCTTTGCCGCTATCGTCGAGTTTAAATTGGTGGTCATCCTGATAGCCCTTCTTTACGCCCTCATTTGTGAGGTGAGCCTCGTCGCCATTGTATGTTGCACCTAGCTCTTTTCTATCAACACAAAGAACACACCTGAAAATGTAGGGCATATTCGTAAAAACACCTTCATGAACAATACAAACTCTCGTATTTTCACGCTTGAGTCCAAATCCATCTTCGCACTTATCCCGCAAATTTGTACCTTCATTCACTCGCAATGTGAAAGAAAGAAACAATATCATTTCTTTTCCATAAGCTAAAACAATAAATGAATGGAGGTGGATACAAGAGAAACAATGTGACATAATTAATTTTTGGGTTAAATACTTTTTTAGTTCACTAACTTTAATGTAAATTGGAATATGTCCATATTTGAAACTTTAATATATTTTGGTCCTCAAACTTTAAAAATGAATTGATATAGTCAATGTCGGATGTTCTGAAATTATTTTGGGAGTGCCAAAATAGATATAATTTTTTTTGAAGGCGTGAAACATATTAAATAGGGTTAAATATTACTGTGGTATCTTAATTTAACGAGATTGAGATTCGTTTCTATTCAAAACTTTGATAATATTTGATCATCAAACTTAAAAAATGAATAAATATAATTTTTTTAACCCATTTGCATTGATTTTTTGTTACGTGTCAAATGATATTTTAGTTTGGTGTTTAAACTGCTTACACCATTTAACAATTTTTTAGCTCAAATGTCTACCAAAAATGTCATTTACACGTTAAATAAATTTAATGTCATTAGATTAACAAAAATATATTCATTTATTTGTAAAGTTTAGAGAGCAAAATGTAAAAAAAAAAAATGGGACATAAACAAATTACAAATACACGTAAATGTTTAGGAGTTAAAAACACATTTAATCCTATTAAATATGTTAAAATTATGAAAATTATTTTTATTTATATATTAAATTTTTTTATGTATCAAACATATTTTATACTAGCATATGAGTTATTTACATATGTTTGACACATTCTTTCTTAAATGTAAGTTGAGAAACATTTTAATACGTCAAAACAATTTAACATAATTAGATTAAAATAATTATATTAATTTATTTTCTAAATTTAGATACCAAAATATATTAAAGTTTTGAATAAAAAAAATTCAATTTTCCATCAAAATTTAGAGACTAAAAAAAATATTTAACTATTTTTTTAAAACTAAAATAGAACTTCACGTTTGGAAGAGTATCATAATATAAAAGTATTATAGGATGTTTTTATGAAGTTTTAGTTGATTTTATCGAACTCCAAATTTTATTGCAAGTTTTATTTCAATAACAATTTCTTATTTAATAATTTTTCTTTGTATTTAACTTTTTTACAACTTAAAACATTAATTTAAAGACACCATATTATATATATATATATATATATATATATATAACCTTTCTATTTAAACCCAAGTCTTTAGTGTAGAAAATTTATTTAGAATCTGCATTAAATATACTCTTAGGAATTGAAATTAATAATATTGTTGTATCCTAGTTTTGTTTTCTTTATCAACACAAATTTGGATAAGTTAAATTGAGTGAGCACATAAATCATCGTATTAAATAAAAAAAAATTAAGTACTCATATTTAATACTAAACATTTGTTAATACGGATTATTTAATATTTAATATTTCGTTAATAAACGCACAGTTTTGTATATATTTAATTAAAAATATTTATAAATATGTAACTTCATTTATACAAAGATTATAATTACAATTTAAGATGTTGGTTTATTTCTCTTTTACTAACCAATTTGAATGTTTACCAAAAAAAATTATAGGTATAATTATGTTTTAATTTTCGAGTAAAATTTTGAAAATTTTTAATTGAATCTCTAAAAATTTTTTATAGCTTATTGATTACTCAATAAATTTAATTATTTTAATTGAATCCTATTTGTTCACTACCTTTGCTAAATTAGTGATACGATGGTTAAGTAGAGATGAGATGACAAATAAATTTGTTTTCGTTAATATTGTCTGAACTCGTACATGTTCTGACGAGAAATCTCTGCATTGACGGAGTATAATTATAGATATAGAAAATACATGACTTTTTGAATTGGGTATGAGTATGGAGATGAAGATGAGGATGTACATATCTGATGTAATATAACTTTTATTAGTATATAAAAAACGAAATTTCATTAGAATTTAAAAAATTGAAGTAAATAGACATTTAAAATAATTTTTAATTTGAATATATATGTTTTTTAAATATTTTTACATTTTATAAACTATATTTCATTAATGTTTGCAAATTTAATAAATGTTTTGGTTGTAATTAAAATTTATTTAATATTCTAATTCGAAATGTATATAATTATAATAAAATTGTAGTCAAATTTATTTCCAAACATTTGATATTGAAAGAAATAACACTCTTTATAATATTGAATACTTAATAATATTATGTTTCATTTACGTATTTTTATTATTTTATAAAAATCAATTAATTGATATTGAAATAATAAAAAAGTGAATAGAGTTACGGGCGAGTATGAGTATATACCTATTATTCGGTAAGGATAAGCGATATATAGGGATGATAAGACATAAGCGATAAGGGGATGATAAGGGATAAGCGATAAGGGAAAGATAAGGGATAAACAATAAGCGATAAGAGGATGATAAGGGATAAACAAAAAGCGATAAAGAGATGATAAGGGATAAGCGATAAGAGGATGATAAAGGATAAGCGATAAGCGATAAGTGGATGATAAAGGATAAGCGATTAGCGATAAGGGGATGATAAACGATAAGGGGATGATAAGGGATAAGCGATAAGGGATAAGGGGATGATAAAGCATAAGTAATAAGCCATAAGAGGATGATAAGGGACATGCGATAAGGGATAAGCGATAAGCGATAAGAGGATGATAAAGGATAAGCAATGAGCGATAAGAGGATAATAAAGGATAAGCGATAAGCGATAAGCGATAAGGAGATGATAAAGGATAAGCGATAAGTGATAAGGGGATAATAAAGGATAAGCGATAAGCGATAAGGAGATGATAAAGGATAAGCGATAAGCGATAAGGGGATGATAAACGATAAGTGGATGATAAGGGATAAGCTATAAGCGATAAGGGAATGATAAAGGATAAGCGATAAGCGATAAGGGGATGATAAGGGATAAGCGATAAGCGATAAGAGGATGATAATGGATAAGCGATAAGCGATAAGGGGATGATAAACGATAAGGGGATGATAAGGGATAAGCGATAAGCGATAGACGATAAGGCGATGATAAAGGATAAGCGATAAGTGATAAGCGAATGATAAACGATAAGAGGATGATAAAGGATAAGCGATAAGCGATAAGGGATGATAAACGATAAGGGGATGTGATAAGCGATAAACGATAAGGGGGATGATAAGTGATAAGCGATAAGGGGAAGATAAGTGATAAGCGATAAGGGGATGATAAGCGATAAAAGGATGATAAGTGATAAGCGATAAGAGATAAGTGATAATGAAAATGATAAGTGATAAGTGATAAGCGATAAGCGATAAACGATAATGACAAGTGATGATGATAAGCGATAAGGGGATGATAAGCGATAAAGGGATGATAAGTGATAAGCAATAAGTGATAAGCGATAATGATAAGCGATAAGGGAATGATAAGTTATAAGCGATAAGCGGCGACAAGGGGATGATAAGCGATAAGGGGATGATAAACGATAATGGATGATAAGCGATAAGCGATAGGGGTAAATTTATCGATTGAGCACATAAATCATCGTATTAAATAAAAAAAAAAATTAAGTACTCATATTTAATACTAAACATTTGTTAATACGGATTATTTCATATTTAATATTTCGTTAATAAACGCACAATTTTGTACATATTTAATTAAAAATATTTTTAAATATGTAACTTCATTTATACAAAGATTATAATTACAATTTAAGATGTTGGTTTATTTCTCTTTTCCTAACCAATTTGAATGTTTACCAAAAAAAAAATATAGGTATAATTATGTTTTAAGTTTCGAGTAAAATTTTGAAAATTTTTAATTGAATCTCTAATAATTTTTTATAGCTTATTGATTACTCAATAACTTTTATTAGTATATAAAAAATGAAATTTCATTAGAATTTAAAAAATTGAAGTAAATAGACATTTAAAATAATTATTAATTTGAATCGATATGTTTTTTAAATATTTTTACATTTTATAAACTATATTTCATTAATGTTTGCAAATTTAATAAATGTTTTGGTTGTAATTAAAATTTATTTAATATTCTAATTCGAAATGTATATAATTATAATAAAATTATAGTCAAATTTATTTCCAAATATTTGATATTGAAAGAAACAACACTCTTTATAATATTGAATACTTAATAATATTATGTTTCATTTACATATTTTTATTATTTTATGAAAATCAATTAATTGATATTGAAATAATAAGAAAGTGAATAGAGTTACGGGCGAGTATGATTATATACCTATTACTCGGTAGGGATAAGCAATAAGGGGATGATAAGGGATAAGCGATAAGGGGATGATAAGGGATAAGCGACAAGCGATAAGCGATAAGGGGAAGATAAAGGGTAAGCGATAAGCGATAAGGGGATGATAAGGGATAAGCGATAAGCGATAAGGGGATGATAAGAGATAAGAGATAAGCGATAAGGGGATGATAAAGGATAAGCGATAAGCGATAAGGTGATGATAAGGGATAAGCGATAAGCGATAAGGGGATGATAAGGGATAAGCGATAAACGATAAGCGGATGATAAACAATAAGGGGATGATAAAAGATAAGCGATAAGCGATAAGGGATGATAAACAATAAGGGGATGATAAAAGATAAGCGATAAGCGATAAGGGATGATAAACGATAAGGGGATGATAAATGATAAGCGATAAGGGGATGATAAGCGATAAAGGAATGATAAGCGATAAAGGGATGATAAGTGATAAGCGATATGCGATAAGTGATAAGTGATAAGTGATAAGGGATAAGCGATAAGCGATAAGCGATAATGAAAATGATAAGTGATAAGTGATAATTGATAAGCGATAATGATAAGCGATGATGATAAGCAATGATGATAAGCGATAAGGGGATGATAAGCGATAAAGGGATGATAAGTGATAAGCGATAAGCGATAATGATAAGTGATAAGTGATAAGCGATAAATGATAAGCGATGATGATAAGCGATAAGGGGATGATAAGTTGTAAGCGATAAGCGATAAGGGGATGATAAGCTATAAGCGACAAGGGGTAAATTTATCGAGTGAGCACATAAATCATCGTATTAAATAAATAAAAAATTAAGTACTCATATTTAATACTAAACATTTTTTAATACGAATTATTTAATATTTAATATTCTGTTATTAAACGCACAGTTTTGTACATATTTAATTAAAATATTTATAAATATGTAACTTCATTTATATAAATATTATAATTACAATTTAAGATGTTGGTTTATTTCTCTTTTACTAATCAATTTGAATGTTTACCAAAAAAAAAAAAATTATAGGTATAATTATGTTTTAAGTTTCGAGTAAAATTTTAAAAAAATTTAATTGAATCTCTAATAATCTTTTATAGCTTATTGATTTCTCATTAAATTTAATTATTTTAATTGAATCCTATTTGTTCACTACCTTTGCTAAATTAGTGATATGATGGTTAAGTAGAGATGACAAATAAATTTGTTTTCATTAATATTGTCTGAACTTGTACATGTTCTGACGAGAAATCTCTGCATTGACTGAATATAATTATAGATATAGAAAATACATGACTTTTTGAATTGGGTATGAGTATGGAAATGAAGATGAGGATGTACATATATGATGTAATATCACTTTTATTAGTATATAAAAAAATGAAATTTCAATACAATTTTAAAAATTGAAGTAAATAGACATTTAAAATAATTTTTAATTTGAATATATATGTTTTTTAAATATTTTTACATTTTATAAACTATATTGATAAGTGATAAGCGATAAGCGATAAGTGATAAGGGATAAACGATAAGCGATAATGAAAATGATAAGTGATAAGTGATAAACGATAAGCGATAATGATAAGCAATGATGATAAACGATAAAGGGATAATAAGTGATAAGTGATAAGCGATAATGATAAGTGATAAGTGATAAGTGATAAACGATAAGCGATAAGCGATGATGATAAGCGATAAGGGGATGATGATAAGCTGTAAGCGATAAGCGATAAGGGGATGATAAATGATAAGCGATAAGCGATAAGGGGATGATAAGGGATAAGCGATAAGCGATAAGAGGATGATAAAGGATAAGCGATAAGCGATAAGGGGATGATAAAGGATAAGCGATAAGGGATAAGAGGATGATAAAGGATAAGCGATAAGCGATAAGGGGATGATAAACGATAAGGGGATGATAAGGGATAAGCGATCTGCGATAAGGGAATAATAAAGGATAAGCGATAAGCGATAAGGGGATGATAATGGATAAGCGATAAGCGATAAGGGAATGATAAAGGATAAACGATAAGCGATAAGGGGATGATAAAGGATAAGCGATAAACGATAAAGGATGATAAACGACAAGGGGATGTGATAAGCGATAAACGATAAAGGAATGATAAGTGATAAGCTATAAGGGGATGATAAGTGATAAGCGAGAAGGGGATGATAAGCGATAAAGGGATGATCAGTGATAAGCGATAAGCGATAAGTGATAAGTGATAAGGGATAAGCGATAAGCGATAATGAAAATGATAAGTGATAAGTGATAAGCGATAAGCGATAAGGGGATGATAAGCGATAAAGGGATGATAAGCGATAAGTGATAAGTGATAAGCGATAAACGATAATGATAAGTGATTAGTGGTAAGCGATAAGCTATAAGCGATGATGATAAGCGATAATGGGATGATAAGCTATAAGCGATAAGCGATAAGAGGATGATAAACGATAAACGATAAGTGATAAGGGGATCATAAGCGATAAGCGATAAGGGGTAAATTTATGGAGTGAGCAGATAAATAATCGTATTAAATAAAAAAAATTAAGTACTCATATTTAATACTAAACATTTTTTAATACGGGTTATTTAATATTCCGTTAATAAACGCACAGTTTTGTACATATTTAATTAAAAATATTTATAAGTATGTCACTTCATTTATACAAAGATTATAATAACAATTTAATTTTGGTTTATTTCTCTTTTACTTACCAATTTGAATGTTTACCAAAAAAAAAAGTGTAGGTATAATTATGTTTTAAGTTTCTAGTAAAATTTTGAAAATTTTTAATTGAATCTCTAATAATTTTTTATAGTTTATTGATTACTCAATAAATTTAATTATTTTAATTGAATTCTATTTGTTCACTACCTTTGATAAATTAGTGATCCGACGGTTAAGTAGAGATGACAAATAAATTTGTTTCCGTTAATATTGTCTGAACTCATACATGTTCTGACGAGAAATCTCTGCATTGACTGAGTATAATTATAGATATAGAAAATACATGACTTTTTTTGAATTGGGTATGAGTATGAAGATGAAGATGAGGATGTACATATGTGATGTAATATAACTTTTATTAGTATATAAAAAATGAAATTTCATTAGAATTAAAAAAATTGAAGTAAATAGACATTTAAAATAATTTTTAATTTGAATATATATGTTTTTTAAATATTTTTACATTTTACAAACTATATTTCATTAATGTTTGCAAATTTAATAAATGTTTTGGTTATAATTAAATTTTTTTAATATTCTAATTGGAAATGTATATAATTATAATAAAATTATAGTCAAATTTAATTTCAAACATTTGATATTGAAAGAAACAACACTCATTATAATATTGAATACTTAATAATATTATGTTTCATTTACGTATTTTTATTATTTTATAAAAATCAATTAATTGATATTGAAATAATAATAAAGTGAATATAGTTACGGGCAAGTATGAGTATATACCTATTACTCGGTAAGGATAAGCGATAAGCGATAAGGGGATGATAAAGGATAAGCGATAAAGGGTTGATAAGGGATAAGCCATAAGCGATAAGGGGAAGATAAAGAATAAGGGGATGATAAGAGATAAACGATAAACGGATGATAAGGGATAAGTGATAAGGGATAAGCGATAAGGGGAAGATAAGGGATAAACGATAAGCGATAAGGGGACGATAATGGATAAGCGATAAGCGATAAGCGGATGATAAGCGATAAGCGATAAGCGATAAGCGATAAGAGGATGATAAAGGATAAGCGATAAGAGATAAGCAACAAGAGGATGATAAAGGATAAGCAATAAGCGGATGATAAAGGATAAGCGATAAGAGGATGATTAGCGATAAGCGATAAGAGGATGATAAACGATAAGGGATAAGTGATAAGCGATAAGCGATAAAAGGAAGATAAGGGATAAGCGATAAGCTATAAGTGATAAGGGGATGATAATGGATAAGCGATAAGCGCTAAGCGGATGATAAGGGATAAGTGATAAGCGATAAGCGATAAGAGAATGATAAAGGATAAGCGATAAGAGATAAGTGATAAGAGGATGATAAAAGGATAAGCAATAAGAGGATGATAAGCGATAAGCGATAAGAGGATGATAAGCGATAAGCGATAAGCGATAAGAGGATGATAAGCGATAAGCGATAAGAGATAAGAGGATGATAAGCGATAAGCGATAAGAGGATGATAAGCGATAAGCGATAAGAGAATGATAAGCGATAAGCGATAATAAGCGATGATAAGAGATGATAAGAGATGATAAGCGATGATAAAGCGATAAGCGATGATAAGCGATAAGCGATGATAAGAGATGATAAGCGATGATAAAGCGATAAGCGATAAGCGATGATAAGAGATGATAAGAGATGATAAGCGATAAGCGATAAGCAATAAGAGATGATAAGAGATGATAAGCGATGATAAAGCGATAAGAGATGATAAGCGATGATAAAGTGATAAGCGATAAGCAATAAGAGATGATAAGAGATGATAAGAGATGATAAAGCGATAAGCGATAAACAATAAGAGATGATAAGAGATGATAAGAGATGATAAGCGATGATAAAGCGATAAGAGATGATAAGAGATGATAAGCGATGATAAAGCGATAAGAGATGATAAGAGATGATAAGCGATGATAAAGCGATAAGCGATAAGAGATGATAAGCGATGATAAAGCGATAAGCGATAAGCGATGATAAAGCGATGAGCGATGATAAAGCGATAAGCAGCGATGAGCGATGATAAAGCGATCAGCAGCGATGAGCGATGATAAAGCGATGAGCGATGATAAAGCGATCAGCAGCGATGAGCGATGAGCGATGAGCGATGAGCGATGAGCGATGAGCGATGAGCGATGAGCGATGAGCGATGAGCGATGAGCGATGAGCGATGAGCGATGAGCGATGAGCGATGAGCGATGAGC
>Ga0214544_1000916_pt1 | contig 58188 bp, 27 predicted proteins | sample CNSS3metaG_FD_160074 | JGI IMG/M metagenome (GOLD analysis project Ga0214544, IMG submission 160074) | Root nodule microbial communities from cowpea collected in UCLA plant growth center, Los Angeles, California, USA - CNSS3 | ecosystem: Host-associated > Plants > Roots > Nodule | place: USA... | reverse complement strand
CCTCGCTTCTTTCCACGAGCAACAACAAGATTACCTTTCATTACTTTCCAGTGTCCATCTCCAAAGGTGGTGTAATGACCTTCATCATCCAACTGCCCTATAGATATTAAGTTTCTCTTTAAGGCATGAATATGTCTGACATTATTCAAAGTCCACACACTTCCATTAGAGGTTCTGATATTGATATCACATCTTCCTATAATATCAAGAGATTTCCCATCTGCAAGGTAGACCTTCCCAAACTTTCTTGGAACATAGTTAGAAAATAGTTCTAAGGAAGGTGTAGTATGAAATGACGCACCTGAGTCCATAATCCATGAGTCAATAGAACTATCTAGACTACATAATAGTGCATCTTTAATTTCATCAGTTGCTGCATTTGATGATTGATCATCATCTTGCCTCTTGTTCTTGTTCTTCCTTGGAGCCCTACATTGATTTGTAAAGTGACCCCTTTTGTGACAATTCCAACAAGTGATATCAATCCGGAATTTTGGTTTTGATTTCTCTCTAGACTTTGATCTGCCCCAGCCTTGATTACGACCTTTCTGGCTACTTCTTCCTCTAGTTTCAGTACTCAATGTTGAACCGGAACTAGAACTGGAAGATTCCCCTAAACTTTTCCTGCGAACATCTTCGCTTAAGATCAAGTCACGGATGTTATCAAGCTTCAACTTACTATTACTTGCAGAATTACTAACTGCAGTAAGTGTTGCACTCCAACTTTCCGGAAGAGATGATAATAAAATTAATGCTTTCACCTCATCATCAAATGTTATCTGCACTGATGTCAACTGCACAATAATTGTATTGAATTCACTAATATGATTAGTAATCGAGTTACCTTCACCCATTTTTAGGTTGACTAGTCTGCGAATCAAATACACTTTATTGGCTGCAGATGGCTTCTCATAAATATTTGACAATGCCTTCATCAAATCTACGGTTGTGTTCTCGTTCATGATGTTGAACGCAACATTCTTGGCTAATGTCAACCGGATCACACCGAGTGTCTGCCAATCTAACAAATCCCATTATGCCTGCTCCATGTCGGTTGGCTTCTGCCCTGTTAAGGGTAGATACAACTTCTTTTGATACAGGTAGTCCTCTATCTGCATCTTCCAGAACCCGAAGTCACTACCATCAAACTTCTCAATCCTCACCTTCCCTTATTCCAATGCCATTGCTCTTGCTGCTTTGACCAAAGCTCCTGCTGCCTTTGACCAAAGCTCCTGCTGCGGCTTTTGACCAAAGCTCCTGTTGCCTTTGACCAAAGCTCCTGCTGCGGCTTTTGACCAAAGCTCCTGCTGCGGCTTTTGACCAAAGCTCTTGCTGCCTTTGACCAAAGCTCCTGCTGCGGCTTTTGACCAAAGCTCCCACTACTTCTCTAAACTGAGATCCCCAAGAAGAAAAATAGAAACCAAATCTTTTCTGATGTTGAAGATCAGACAACAAGGTGCACAAAATTAAGGAAAAATAATGATTAGCAAGTGAATTAGAGGAGCTAAAATGAGGTGGTGCTAAGGAGACCATTGGTGATCAAAGGGGGAGCTCTAGCATTTGCGTTTAAGTAAGGAAATCAGGTTAGGGGAGCTTTACACGTTAAGTTTATGTTTAATTCTGATTGGTATGATAATTAGAGTACCATACGTTAACCTTATTTTAAATGTGATTGGCATGCTAAATATGGTAATTTCATGTGTTGACTATTTTAAGTCTGATTGGCATGCTAAGTATGGTATGATTATGTATGAATTGTATATTCCATTTTTAAAGTTTGTGGTTCTGGGAAATTTCCAAAATTAGTCTGGTTGGTGGTGAACTGCTGCTAGACTATCTTTTTCTTGCTAGGCCATTTAGGGTTTCTGCAGAGGAACCACCTGCCAAAAATAGTGTAAAAATAACATGTTTGACCAACGTTGACCGCCCTTCCCCAGAGTTGACTGGTTGACCAATGTTGACTCTTTGATTGTCCAGTGAGAGGCTGCCACGTGCTCGTAAGGACTTAGCATTTTCTCCTGCCAGAAGAGTCGCCACGATGGAGAAGACGTAGAACGGTGACACGGTAGTTGTAGATTCGAACTGCCCTCAGCGTGAAGAAGTGCAGGTGATGCAGCGTTAGAGGTGCTGCTTTCTTTCTTCTTCTCCGATCTAGTGCGCAGTGCATGTGCTTGCACGTTGAGGTCGCAACGATGGTTGCGTGTTGGTGCATTTTCCGGCTAGGCGGCCCGTGGACGAGATGCACCTCGACGACGGCCCGGGAGTGGCATGTTCGAGCTCCTAGAGCACGACAGTGGCGACGTCCCGGCATAAGCGTGATGATGGTGACTGCACTTTTCGCGTGGAGTATGGCAGATTCGCGCGAAAGGATGGTGTTTCAGGCGGGAGAACGATGGTGGTGGCTGCAAGACGCGTGGAGAAGACGAAGACGTCGCTGACCACCAGTGCACCAGCGATGATGGGTTTTCGACGAGGGCACGATGGGCGACTGCTTTCCAGCGAGTGCAGCGGTGGCCGGACGTGATCGTGGCGGCCATGGAGGTGGCGGCTGCGGAGTGGGTTGGTGCGGAAGAGAGGGAGAAGGAGACTAGGGTTAGGGTTTGTTTTAGGAAGGAGACGATGACGTGGCAAACATTGATTGGTGATTTGAGTTAGTGGAGGATTGATGATGTGGCAAACTGCATTGGTTAATTTAGTAAGTGGAAGATTGCCACGTGACAAAATCTGGTGGACTAAAGTTTAATTGACATTAGAGGTGTAGCTTAGTTAAAAGGAAGGGTGCATATCAGAAACTGAAAGTTCATTTACAGAAGGGGGTGTAAACCGAAAAACAGGGGGGGTGCAGTTAGCTCCAGAAACATCCTTTTTCAGAAATAGATAATCCAATTGAAAAAGGGGAGTGTAAACATGAGAATTAGGGGTGTATTTAGTACTTGAACTATTCCTCTCCAAAAATTTTATTTTGGGACTTAATTTATGAATTAAAATATTCACTATTTATACTCTTAAGGACTTAAATTACAGTGCATTGTTAAGCTCAAGAGTATCCAATAATATAGTATGCAACTAAATACAATTTTTAAGCGCAAAAATAATATTAAATTCCCAAAAATTTAATTATTGAATGTGAGCCAAGGTTCGACTCATCATACCTTCCAGGTGATCTGGAAGTGCGCAATGCCTAGTGGTACATGTCCCCCACCAGACGATTGTACTGTAGTGGTATTGGGTTTCTTACTCTTGACGTGCGTGATCTACAAAGCTTTAGTGATGCCTTAAAGGTCGGCTTGCTGGTGTTCCTTGAGTTGAGCTCGGAACGTATCCCGTGAGTTGAGTTCGGGATAAGGGTTAAGCACGTGGCATTCCTCGAGTTGAGCTGGGAATGGCATCCCTCCAGTTGAGCTCGGGATGGCGGATGAACACGAGGAACAACTCAAGGGATACGTTCCGAGCCACAACTCAAGGAACACCAACAAGCCGACCTTTAAGGTATCATAGAAGCCTTGTATACCACGCATATCCAAAACAAGCCAAACATCTTTGCCTCAGCAACATCGCCTGGTGCTACTCACGAGTCGCCAGGCGCACCACGCTTCCAAACCGCCTGGTGTACACCTTACGCCGCTAGGCGCCATATTCTTTCCAAAGCCTCTACCAGATCTTTTTCGCCTTACGGGATCACATTTTTCGCTAGGCGCCATGCGTTCCAAGCTTCTCTAGTTTTCCCTTATCACATGGCAACACACCCCAAGCCGATAAGCGCCACACCAGTAGCGTCACTGCTACTAGTTTTTGGCACTTTGAAGCAAGTTCCAAAGAACCCCAAGCACTATACATACAATCCATAACATGAAATATGTTTATCCAATCATAATCACATGATTGGATCATAGTCTAACACAATCCTGAACAACCAAACAATATAGAAAAGCAGGAAGAATACATAACCATTGTCCCAAAATATCGCATGGGCAATAAAACAATAATAATGATAATAATAAAAATAACAACAACAATAATAATAAAAATAAAACAAAAAAAAATAAAAATAAAAATAATAGTAATGAAAATAATAATAAAATATAATGAAATAATCATAATAAAACAATAATACTAATGAGTTAAAACAAAATAAAATAATAAGAATAATAATAAAAATAAAAATAAAAATGATGAGAATAATAAAATAAAATAATAACAAAATATTAATAATAATAGCAAAATAAAATAATAATAATAATAATAATAATAATAATAAAAATATTAATAATAATAACAACTAATAATAATATATAAATAATAATAATATAAATAACAATAATAAAAATAATAATAATAATAATAACAATAATAGTAAAAATAATAATAAAAGTAATAATAATAATAATAATAGTAATAATAAAATATTAATAATAATAATAATAGCAAATAAAATATTAATAATACGAATAATAATAATAACTAGTAATAATAATATATAAATAAAAATAATTATAATTATAATAATAATAGTAATAAGTATAATAATAAATAATAATTATAATAATAGTAATAATAATAATAAAACTACAATAATAATAAAAAAAAATAATAAAAATAAGAATAATAATAAAAATAATAAGAAAAATAATAATAATAATAATAATAATAAAATATTAATAATAATAGTAAAATAAAATAATAAGAATAAGAATAATAATAATAATATAATAATAATAATAGTAATAAAAATAAAAATAATAAAAAATAATAAATAGTTATTATAAAAATAATAATAACAATAATTATAAAAATAATAATAATAATAACAATAAAATATTACTAATAATAATAATAATAATAATAATAATAATAATAATAATAATAGTAATATTAAAATAATAATAATAATAATAGTAACTAGTAATAATAATATATAAATCATAATAATTATAATAATAATAATTATAATAATAAATAATAATTATAATAATAATTGTGGCGCATTTAGGAGAAAAACTCTAAACATCGCAGCAAGTCAAAAAAAGAAGAATCATAGTAGTGATTGAGTCACATAAAGTACTCAATACAATAGAAACCATAAGCATGCATACACTAATTTTCGTATTCCTATGCATATCCCACAATATGCCAGCCACAAAACCTGTCTCTCTTTTCCCCTTAATTGGCCACTAAATGGTGTCTTAATGTGGGTTAATTGATGCAAAACAAAAATAGCATTAATCTAAGGTTAATTGCCATTCAATGGTTGTCTTATGATGGTTTTCCAACCCTCCCTCGGAGGCTAGGGTTTCTGGCTTTTCATATTCATGCCAAAGTAATTTTGGCAAAAAGAAAATTTAGTTTGGATTCACCAAGGTTCGAACCCATAAGCATCCAATGTTCAATTAAATGCACAACCATTCAACCAATTCATGTTTCACAATAATTCTTATAATTCTATAATTATATTACCACTCCACATGGTCAAGCATAATTATAAAAATGATTATAAATTAAATAGCACATAATTGACATACATAAGACTTAAACCCAAGTCTTTTCAAACAATTAAGTACTCTCAATCACTTGAGCTAATACTTTTCCATGTCATACAAATTAGAATTTACTGCCATAAAGGCTCCCACTACTCGCATTTATTAATTATTTATTTATTTAATTAATTAAATTTCACGGGTCTTACACATTGACTTGACATTGGCAAGGTTGTGGGTTTGAACCTTGATAAACACAAATTAAACTTTCTTTTTGCCAAAATTCTTTTTGGCATGATTGTGCAAGAGTAGAAACCCTAGTCGTCTAAGAGGGAAGAAGGGGATTGTGAAACCACCATAGAATCAATATTGAATGACCATTAAGCTAATTTTAATGGAATTTTCGTTTTACTGTCATTAAGGTTAATCAAAGCATAGTTAAGTGATCAATTAAGGGTGAGAGAGTGGTTTGTTGGGCTGCCATCGGTGCATACTGATAGCAGAGAGGTTTTAGAGTAAACATTGTATTAATGAGTGAGATAAGGAGCTAAACGGAGGGAAAAGCAAGGGAGGCCATTGTTGACCAAGAAGGAATTCTAGAATTCTTGAAGTGTAGCAAGGAATCAAAGTTAGGGGAGTTGAACTTAAAATTTGACTGTGTTTATAGTAATTTTTTACACTACATGAATTGTTGTTGGTCATTTTGTATAGTTATATCAAATTTTGCAACTTCTTTATAAATTTTCTAGAAACCACCTGGCAGGCCTTCAAAGGTGCCAGGCGACTCATGCTTTTTTTGTAGGTTTTCTGGATTCCTATGAGGGACCGCTTGACAGCATGCACTGGACCGCCAAGCGACGCATGCCTGATTCACCCAGTTTTTTGGGTTTTATATGAACGATCAGGCGATGATGAACACCTGCCAGGTGACGCGAGTTATACTAACTCAATTTTTGATGTTTTGATGTTCTGTAATAATTCCAATAAGGGAAGAAGGGAGTTTAGATATAGGTTGATTATTGAGTATTAAGAATTGTTAGGAATACACTATTATTTGGTGTTGATTAGAGAAAAATTGTATGAACGCTCATTTAGGGTTTGGAAAATTGGGGCTTTGATGTTACAAATTAATTAATAAAGAAAGTTTATGACGAAGTTTTATGTACACTCTTAAGGTGATAATTATAGCCTTGAAAGCATGATTGCATGTTTAGATTGTAGAATTAAGCAGAAGTAGGAATTTTGGTATTTTAGGGTTTCTGTGGCAGGTGCAACAGAATATGGTTCCTTAGAAACTGATGTGCTGCCTAGCAGGACGTAATCTGCCGCTAGGCGACAATGCAGGTCAAAGTGGTAATTTGGTTTCTTAACGTGAGGGGCATATGGAGAAATCAACAGTGCTTTCTAGAGAGAATAATACGAATAAATTAGGGCGATGATGGGTCACGAATACCTTGGGGTTGAAGGGAAATACATGATAGTTAATATGAATTAATCGTGATCAGAATGGTAAATTGGGGAAATTGTTAAATGAAAATTGGTACATAATAGCAACTAAAACAGTATTAGGAATGAAGTGGTTGTGGCACGAGACTGAGGAAATTGTGGTACCTTTGGGTGGCCAAGTTGGAGATGGTTCAATTTAAGTGTTAGAATGTGATATAATGTGGCAAGAGATTAAGAGAGAAATTAGTAAGGTTGAATCGGTGTTGGGTTATGTTGAAAAGGAGAGGGCAGCTTATATCAATTAATAATGAAAGCATAAGTGTGAACACTTGAGATTTTGCATGAGTGATAGCATATAGTGGATTAATGTACATAAGATGACTTATGATAATTGGAAATGGTGTTGACAGTAATGAATTAGGATTGTGGCACTTCAGATGAGTGGCAAAGATGGGTTGGTGTGTGAGAAACTATGCTTGAATTGGAACAAAAACTAGTACTATCCTTGTAACATCCTATTCGGATATTACGAATTTAATAATAAAATAAAATAAGAAAGATGAAAGTTCATTAATTATAAATCCATTTTTCAAAAACGCAGGAAATTTCAAACTTTATTTCACCATAACAATAACTGAAACCCAAAATGGGTAATTATCCATTATAAAATTAAAGTATGATAAAATCTCCCAAGACTAGCCCCGCTCCAGCTCTACGCCTCACCAAATCTACCTGCAACATCATCTGCTCACGTATACCGCGTATATGATCATTGCCAAACACAAATAGATAGAGAGAGATAAAAAAATAAACATATATATATATATATATATATATATATATATATATATATATATATACAACGGATACATATATCACAACCACACCAAAAGAATTCCATCCTTTGATACCATACAACATGGACACAACCATGTTCACCGTGTTCTAGGTCTTCTGATGAATATCTCAAGATGTCTTGCTGCTACACCTATCGGTCACAACCGATAGAGCACGTGCAGGAAACAATGCTACGGATCATACATCATAACGCCAGGTGGAGTTCCCAATACGAATAACATTCATATGTCCCAAGACTACCAAACTCGTCAGTTATTACTGAGGAGGGCAATCTCACTGGACCCATCCGTACACGCCGCTACGTGCACACTCACACCGGCAACACTCGCCAACTCGAGCCACAACTCAAGAGTTCCTCGTGTTCATCCTTCATCTCGAGCCATAACTCAAGAGATGTCATTCTGAGCCACAACTTAAGGAATGTCACGTGCTTAACCCCTATCCCAAGTCACAACTCAAGGGATACGTTCCGAGCCACAACTCAAGGAACACCAACAAGTTGACCTTTAAGGTATCATAGAAGCATTGTAGACCACGCACATCAAAGTAAGCACAAACCAAATGTGCTGCATCATCGCCTGGCACTGCTTCTGAGGCGCCAGGCACTGCCAACTTCCAAATCGCCTGTCAACCCAACTACCTATGCCAATCTATTCAGTTTAGTTTTAGTCCCTCTCAACCCAACTACCTATGCTTATGAGTAACCCATTCCAACCACTGCAATATTTTATACTTGAGACGCAATACCATTATAATACCATTACAATACAGATTTATAATCCATTCCTTAATTCTCATCTCATTCCATTAATCATTCACTGTTCCTAATAATATAACCAACAGATCTTAATTATGTTGTTGCCTACCACCAATTGACCACTCACTGAAACTCCTCTCGCTGCCAACTCAACTAAAACATCCCCTGATCTTCACTAGTCGTTTGGCGGCCATGCAAGTGCCGCTAGGCGGTGCATAGAATTCTGGAGAATTTCCAAAAATTCTTGCACCTACGAAACCCCAATTGTTTTCTAGTTTTTCCTTACTTGCATCTTTCCATCAATTCTCACGCGATCTCGCTTTCCTTTTTAATAATTCGTAATCTAAAAGCAACCATTATCCTTTTCCAAATTAATTTAAACATCAATTATTCTAGTGACATTTCAACCCAAAATTCCAACCCTATAATAGCATTCAAATCCAATTTTAACCAATTTAACCTCCATTCAGATGTAATTCAGAGATACATGACATCTAATCATTTATATATAGTTAGGGCTTTCCTTTTCCCCAAACAAGATCATCCCAGAACCCCAAAACATCAAGAAACGAGACAAAATTTCCTCGTGTCGCCTGGCGGGTGTTCATCACTGCCAGGCAGTTCAACGAAACCCAAAAACTGGGTGAATTAGTCACGCATCGCCAGGTGATCGGGACCTTACTACGAGGCGGTTCCTCTTCAGGAACCCAGTATTATGCAGGAATTGATGCGTCACCTAGCGGCTGTTCATGTGAAATCTAAAGAAAATCAGAGGGTACATGATCAATATACATGCATTACACAATTCATGCAATAATTTAACACTTAAACGCGATGATAGCACCCCTAACCTAGATTCCTTAGCTTAACTTGAAATTTGAAGGTTCTTCTTTGGTCACCAATGACCTCCCTTGTCTCTCACCCAATTCAGCTCCTTTGTTGCACTCAACCTCACGTTTCTCTCTGAATTTCTCTCCCTAACGTGCAGTACAATGGTAGACTCAGAAAACCTTCATCCTTACCTCTAATTGGCCTTTTAATTAGGTTTTAATGAGTGTTAATTATCCAAAAACGAAAATGAAGCTTAATGGTGATTTTAATTTCCATTCAATGGTTCATTATGGACTATTTTTCTGCCGCTCTTGACTGCTCTTTGGCCAGCTAGGGTTCCTATGCCTTTTCACATTCATTCCAAAACTAATTTTAGCAAAAAGATAGTTTAGCTTAGGTTACCTAAAGTTCAAACCCACTACCATGCCAATGTCAACTCAATACACAACCATTTAACCAATTCATATTTCGTGATGACTAATATAATTCTATGATTATATTATCACTCAACATGATCAAGCATATTATCAAAAATAATAATAAATCAAATAACACACAAATGACATACATAGGACCTAAACCCAAGTCCTCTCACATAATTAAGTACTCTCAACCACTTGAACTAGTACTTTTTCACGTCATACAAGTAAAAATTAAATGCCATAAAGGCTCCCACTACCCGCATTTATTGATTAATTAATTATTTAATTAATTAATTTTCACGGGTCTTACATTTCTCCTACCTTAAAAATTTTCGTCCTCGAAAATAGGACTTACTAGGAAACATGTGAGGATAAGAATTCCTCATGAGATCCTCCATCTCCCACGTCATCTCCTGGGTTGCCTCGTCCCAGAGGACCTTCACAGTTCGAATCTCCTTCCCTTTGAGTTGTTTGACTTGAGAATTCAGGATTCTCACCGGTCCAACTCCAATGGTCAGATCCTCGCGCACTTGGACATCATCCTGCTCCAGTAAATGGGTAGGATCTATAACGTACTTCCTCAACTGTGATACGTGGAAGACATTGTGCAGGTTTGCCAGATGAGGTGGCAAAGCAATCTCGTACGGCGCTGGTCCAATCCTCCTCATGATCTGGTACGGCCCGATGAACCTAGGAGTCAACTTCCTCGACTTGAGAGCTCTCCCAATTCCTGTTGTAGGTGTAACCCTGCGGAATACGTGGTCACCTGCCTCAAACTCTAGCGACCTCCTCCTCTTATCTGCATAGGATTTCTGCCGACTATGAGTTGCACGCATCCGATCCTGTATCATCTTCACCTTCTCAATGGTTTGCTGTAAGAATTCTGGTCCAAGTACGACTGACTCCCCATCTTGTTGCCAACATAAAGGAGTCCTACATCTCTGACCATACAATGCCTCGTATGGTGTCATCCCGATGCTGGAATGGTAACTATTATTATACGTGAACTCCACCAATGTACTTTCCTAGCAAGAACTTTCTTATACATGTACTTTCACACTACCACACCATATCCACTATCACAACACTATTCTAATGATAATAACAACGAAATATAATCACATGAATCAGTGGCTCTAATACCTTGTTGGGTATCAAAGTAATAACGCAAGTACTCACAAATAAAATAAAAGATGAAAATAAAAGGAACAAAACAGATAATAGGCAAAGAATGTAATTTTATTAATGAAAGAAAAATTACATATTATTCTCTCTAGTCCCAAGGAGAAAATAATAACAACCCCTCTCTCTTGGAAATAGGAAAAACAAATACAAGAAGAACCTTAAAGGAGAAACTATTTTTCTCTCTTAATTATTCTCTTAAGCAATAAAGTAAAAGGAATGAAAAGGAAAGGACTTTGGGATGTAGTCCTTAGGAAACATTAGGTTTCTTTTATAACATGAAAGGTAAGCCACAAGGTAAGTTTTCATGATGTGGGACTTCTTTTCTAATAAGATGTCCCTAGTAAAAAAAGATAGCAAAAATTAATTAAAATTTTATGAACTACTTCTCTTGAAAAAAATAATAAATCAGTTAAGCAGGTGCTAGTGATGGAAGACAAGAAAACATAACTCCATAACTTCGACATGGTTGTGTTTTTAATTTTTTTTTGTGCCCACTTATCAACTTTGTTATTCTTCCTTCCTATCATTAATGAATTAATCAAATAAATAATGTTGGCAACAAATATACAGGTCAATAATTTGTGAAACTAAAATAGAGAAGGAGAGAAATAAAATGGGAAGAAAATGTGGACATTACAAGTTTTTAAGATACAAGTAGCATATTTATAGCTACGACAGAAGTTGAAAAATGCTACCTACACTATTAGTTTTTTTTTACAATTCTTTTAGATTTTTTTTATTATAATTATTTATTATTTTTAATTATTCATGTTCACAATTTGATATTTTTAAATACTAGAATGTTGTTCAATAATATTTGAATAGTTTGAATGTTTAATTTATTTGTTTGCCAATTTATGTACGTTGATATTTTAATCTTTAACTACTGTCTTTAGTATTTATAATAATATTTCGAGAATTAAGAGTGAGCACTTTGATTCCATTATTATAAAAAATAAATCAAGTCAATACATTCTCACTGTAATACAATAAATATATAAAATAAATTACAAAAGAAAAACATTTGTTAATGAGTCAACCCACTAACCTACCAACCCTTGGTGGGTCGGACCAGGTTGCAAAATTTCTAGCTTACTAAAAGGTGAGTTGGAGTTAACTATTTTTTAGCTCAACTGTGATGAATCAACCGGTGTGAGCTGAGTTGACTCATCTTGACACCCCTAATTATATCTCTTAAAATTTAGGTTAAATTACTCTTTTGTTCCCTCTATTTGTTATGAAATTTCAATTTGGTTCTCAAGTTTTTCGTTATCTCAATTTGGTCCTCATTTTCTTAAAAATGACTCAATTTGGTCCTTACCGTTAACTTTGACCAGACAGTGTTAAAGTCAACGCCACGTGTCAATTTATGCTTTTTCTGAATTTTTTTAATATTTTAAAAAAAAATTCATTTTTTTATTTTTTACACGTGTCACTTCACAGTTGTGCTACGTGTCAAAATGACTCAATTTGGTCCCTATATTAGTTTTTAGTGTCAATTTAGTCCCAATTTTTGTAAAAATGAAGCAATATTGTTCCTCCTTAAATTGACACTCAATTTAATCTTTGTATACAACTTATGATGATATTCTTAATAAAATTGACGATTTTATTAAATATTTGTAGAAATATTTTTAAATAAGTTTTTTTTTTAGTTTTATTATTAAACAAAGTTAAATCCCAAACTTAATTTAAAAAATTTAACAATTTTGTTATTATATATAAAGGCATCAAGTGTATCATATTATACAAACTTACTGAAGATTAAAAATCAAATAACTTGTCACACATAAGTTTATGAACTAAATTTCAAGTTCAAAACAAAACCAAAATCTAATGTTTTGTATAGAATTTAAAGTTAATTTAAAATATTTATAGAAATATTTAATAAAAACGTTAATTTTAGTAAGAATATCACCATAAAATTTATAAAAAAAATAAATTTAGTTTCAATTTAAGGAAGGACAATATTACTTCATTTTTACAAAAATTGGGACTAAATTGAAATTAAAAACAAATATAGAGACCAAATTAAGTCACTTTGACACGTGATACAACTATGAAGTGACACATGTAAAAAATTAATAAAATTCAAAAAAACCAGAAATTGACATGTAGCGTTGACTTTGACCACCGTTTGGTCAAAGTTAACGGTGATGACCAAATTGAGTCATTTTTAAGAAAATGAGGACCAAATTGAGACAACGAAAAACTTGAAAATCAAACTAAAATTTCATGACAAATAAAGAGATCAAAAGAGTAATTTATCCTAAAATTTATCAATTTTTGCGCCATCTCTCTCACTCGTGTTATATAGTAAACCATTTCTCTCACTCGTGTTATACACAACATCATAAGATCTTTCAATCAACCACATTTTGTTGTTGAACTAATATTTATATCCGTCACTGGTATGTTTTTTAACAAGATTTAATATTTAATAACAAAAACTAAATTTTGTAGACCTAATTAATTTTATACATTATACTTTAAATTAAAATAATAATCATTACAATAAATGAATAATAAATAAATCATTGAAAAATCATAGATATATTTATATATATTCATTCAAATTATCATTAAATATTTTATAATATAATTTTTATTATAAATGCTATGCGTTGAAAACAAATAAATAATTTAGATGATAAAAGTTATTATTTAATAATTATAATAGAGAATTCAACATTTATTTATAATAAATAATTTAATTTTTTAAATAAATTTAATAATTAAAAATTGCTTTTTTATTTTATAAGTAATATAGTATTTTTGAAAATTATTATTTATATTTGTGTAATGAACTTTTGTAATTTAAAATTAATAGTATTTAAATTGCTTAATAATATTAATAAAATTATTTGACAATAAAAATTAAAAAATTAATCATTTAAGTGAATGTTATAAAATAATATTCAACTCATCAATAATATTTGTAGTATATATAATTAGAAGATATAATTGGTTTTAGGTATAAAATTAAATTTATAAAAGAAATAAAAATATCATAGTTATTTTTTATATTATTCAATTTTATTTTTATTATATAATATATTTACTTTTCGTAACTTAAAGCATCACATGAGGGTGCACCAAAAAGAAATGAGTTTGAAAAAAAAAATTAGAGTCACCATCATATTTTATTCTACAAAAACTATAAAAAAAATCATAAAATAACACAATGGTTTGCGAAAATCATATTTTAGATTCAGGAATCGTTTACGTGTAGGGAAGTTGTCAGTACCCTACAACGTTCTTCCGAAGAGTATTGTCAATTAAATGGGCAAAATTGATGTGATTTTCAAAAATGTTATTAATTCCCTTAAAATAAATAAAAAAACGTACAAAAGAAACAAATATATTTTTTTAGTTTTTTTGGCCCAACAAGGATTAACATTACTCCTGCGTATTTTCAATTAAAATAAAAAATTAAGGTTACGTAATTTTGTAAAAAAAAAATTAAAAAATGATTTAATTTTTTAGAAATGAATTCAAAAACGACTGACTTGTTCCTGTGCATCTTCATTAACAATGAAGATTTAGGGACCTAATAGTTCTTAAGAATATTGTTTCAGAATGATGATATTTTTAATTTTTCAAATTTTATATTTTTTGATATTTTTGAATTATTTAAAAAATTAGTATCACGCGACGCAAACGATCAAAAAGAACTCAAATTTTGAAAAGAAAATTGCTTTGGTATTTTTGAAGAAAAGAAAAGGATTAAGTACTGGGATGACGCGAATGGTCACACGAGCATTCAGATATTTAAAAATGTATTTTAATTATGTATGTGAGAAAGTGAGGTGTTAAAAAGCAAGTGAGGTGAAAGTCAAAGAACAAGTGTATAAGAATAAATTAGAGATCCAAGATTTAAAACCGTCCAAACATAAAATAAAACCAACACAGGTAAAAAATAGTAAAACTTGTGGTGTAATGAGTAATTAGTGGAGGTGTGTGGGGTGAATATGGGGTGAAGCAAGTAAAGATCAAAAAGAACACTCAAGGTGCACGCTTAGAATTTGTTGGGGTTATGAAATCTAGATTGCTTCTCCTTCTTCCTCTACTTCTAATTTGTGTTGTGAGTAGGTGTTGAAAGTGATTTGTGTGTGGGTTTGGATTCTTGGGGGATTGGGGAGGATTTTAAGAGGGTTCAAAAAGTAAAGAATGAGTGTGTTGACATTTAAAGGCATTGGGCCACTAGTCCGAGAAAAGGAGGGCATGGAAATGGGATGGTGTGAAAAGAAAATGAATGGAGTGTGAACTTTAAAAAGGGATTGGGCTTTAAAAATACAAAAACAAGCTATAAAATGAAAATATATTAAGTTAAATTAGTTGTATAAAAATCATATAAACATTTTAAAAATATTTTTGCAAAATATTCATAAAATAATAAATTTAAATGATCTTATTTTGTTTTATAAAAATAATTTTTGATATTTATGTGTTCCAACACATATATTATTTACTAGTTGTTTTAGCCCGTGCAATATACGATATTATTTTTGAGATTGATTGTAAATTATAAATATATAAGAAAGATTGTAGTTTAATGTTTCATTATAAATAAAATAAAATAAATTTAGTATAAATTAATGAATAAAATTATGAGATTAAATAAATGTAACCACAATCAACAATCTAGAAAAATGACAATGCTCTCTAAATCATCAAATGGACCATTAAGCTTTTTCATAAACTAATTAGTAGAAGTGGATTCGTAGGTAATATACTGCAAAATTTATATTATTTTGGAAGTTAAAGTATTTTGTCGCAGGAGACTACCATGATAAGTTAAAGCAATCAAAACCCATATATCAATTATAGTCTAATCTATTTTATTAATTTCAGTGTATTTGCATCAAGTTTTCCAAATCTGTAGAATAAATTTTATGAAAAACTATTAAGACAAATTATAAATAAATATTTTAGTGTTTTTACCAATATATCAGCAAAAAAATATTAAAATAAAGGTTAAATTATTTTTTTTTGTCTTTGTATTTATCAAGTAGTGTCAAATTAGTCTTTCAGTTTTTTTGTCTCATTTTGGTTCTTCTTATTTAAATGATTTAATCTGGTCATTGTCATTAATTTAACCAACAGTATTAAAGTCAACGCCACATGTCAATTTGTGATTTTTTTTTGAATTTTTTTATTTTTTACACATGTCACTTCATTGTTGTATCTCATGTCAAAGTAATTTAATTTGGTCCATATATTTGTTTTTAGTTTCAATTTAGTCCCAATTTTTGTAAAAAATTGAACAATATTGTCCCTTCTTAAATTAAGACTCAGTTTACATTTTGTATAAATCTTATGGTGATATTCTTACTAAATTTAACATTTTTATTAAATATTTCTATAAATATTTTTAACTTAACTTTAAATTCTCTACGAAACTTTAAACTTTGATTTTGTTTTGACCTTCAAATTTAGTTCCTAAACTTATGTGTAACAAGTTATTTGATTTTTAATCTTCACTAAGTTTGTATAATATGGTACACTTGATGCCTTTATACATGATGACAAAATGGTTTAATTATTGAAATTAAGTTTGGTGTTTAACTTTGTTTAATAATAAAACTAAAACCAAAAAGTTTGTTTAAAAATATTTCTATAAATATTTAATAAAAATGTTAATTTTAATAAGAATATCACCATAAGATTTATACAAAAAAATTGAGTTTCAATTTAAGGAGGATCAAATATAGGGACCAAATTGAATCATTTTGACACATGACATAATTGTGAAGTGACATGTGTAAAAAACAAAAAAATATTAAAAAAATGGGTTAAATATGTTTTTGGTCCCTTAACTTTCAGTAAATTTTAGAATTAGTCCATTTCGAAACTTTGGATCAATTTAGTCCTTCATCTTTCGAAATACGTGGATTTAGTCCTTTTAATCAAATTTTGTTAAGTTTATTTGACATTTCAAGTGCGTTTCATAATAGTATTTTACTTAACATTAAAGCAAAAATGTGGCAAACATTATAAATAACTCAAATACAATCCTGAAATGCGTACGAAACATCAAATAAACCTAACAAATTTTGATTAAAAGGACTAAATCCACGTATTTCAAAAGATGAATGACTAAATTGGTTCAAAGTTCCGAAATGGACTAATTTCAAAATTCACTGACACTTAAGGGACAAAAAACATATTTAACCCTAAAAAAATTAAAAAATCCAAAAAATTACAAATTGATATGTGGTGTTGATTTTAATACCGTTTGGTCAAAATTGACGGCAAAGACTAAATTCAATCCTTTAAAAAAAACAAGGACCAAATTGAAACAAAGAAAAACAAAGTGAAAGGATTAGAAGTATGTGTTTTGTTAACACTTAATTTGGTTTTTAACATGCCAACCGAAATAATTTAAAGAAAATGGGTGAAAGAGGATTTTGTTGTTGAGCTAAGTTTGAGAGCATAAAGAGAATAGTAAATAACAAATGTAAAAATCAAGGCCAACTACAATTCCACTCATCTCAATAGCACCAACACCTAAAAGCAATCATTCAAATTTTCAGTTAGTACATATACATTGTGAAAATTTTGTGAGTAACAAATTAGCACCACTAAAAGATGAAAGAATAAGAAAAATAAATGTGCAAACGTAACCTAATCATATTATTCCTTGTATTAAAAAATATTTTTGAATAAGAGGAGGTTTGAAAAGCCTCCTAAACCAGAAGCCACAAATTGTTTGTCATCTATATCCAACAAAAAAGAGTCCACAAATTTGAAGATTCATCAGTCAACATAGTAATAGTGGTCCCAACCTTTTGGTCTTTTAGCTCTCCAAACACCATTTTACACCTTCCTCTTTAGTCTCTTTAGTGGCCTCGTTGAACACATTCTTTTCAAGTTTGTCATGCTCTGTTGGATTTGAATTATTTATTTGGAATTGGTTACCCAAAAATTGCAAAAAAAAGTAAAAATTGCCAAATAACAAAACTAACACATGCACATAAATAAAGAATAGAGTAAAAAAAATGAACTAAATAAAATTCCAAAACCATAACCCATATATCATTTCACGAAGAGGGAAGGATTGTGTTTGATGAAGAAAATAGTAAAATAATAAAAATCAAACATTTTAAAAACCAACTTCGTCCTTTTGGTTGAGAGTTTTGCCTTCGTCTTTCAAGAATTCTTCGGTCTTTCCCTTCTCATTCTCAAATATATCCTACGTTTCCAAACAAAAACTAAGTTAATAATAGAAAATAATATGAAGTTTTTTTCAACTATTTATGCTTCACACAATCTCTTATCTTGAAAACTACAAAAAAGAAAATATAAGATCTATGGAAATGAGGAAGAAATTAAAAAAAAAAGCTTCATACCTAACGATGATGACTGAAAAATTCATTTACCAAAAGAAATCTTGATCTGAAAACATAAATTCAAAACCAATCCAAAGTAAATCTATGGAGATATTAAGCTATAAAGAAAATCATAGAACCAAAAAGAAAAATCTTAGATATTACGAAATGTGAGAAAGAGGGGAAAAAATACCCTCAGACCTTACCAAATGGAAACTAATGAAATCATTTGTGAAGACAAATCATCGTCTGAAAAGAAAAGCAACAACAAATAAACATTTCTATGAATGCAAAACAGAAGAACCAAAAACATGAAATGTAAAAATAAAAATAAGGTTGAACGACTAGGGTGTCAGTGGTTGTTCTAGGATGGTTATAAAATAAAGAGGGAGGTGGGTTTAAAGAGAGAAGATGGTTTGGGATGGAAATAAAAGTGATATTTTGAAATTGGTTTTGGTACAACAAACCTAAAACCATACATATGGATGTATTTGTAAACAAAATCATCCTACAATAATAATTTCATTTAATTTGAATTTAAATTTGAATTCAGTACAACAAACCATACAAAAAATCTAGGTTTAATTATGCCTTTAGTCCCCATTTTCGACTCCAAATCTCAAATTGGTACCTGTATTTTTCGAAATCTCAAAATGGTCCCCTTTTTAGTTTAAAAGTCTCACTTTTGCCCTTTCCGTTAAGTCTGGGCAAACAACGTTTGTGGTTGCTAAGGTGGATTTCTGTTACTGAAACGTGTCAATTACAGGTGGAATGGTGTGGAAATCTTTATTTATTTAAGCCACCAGCATTAGAAAATGTAGAATCCCTAATTTTGTTGTCATCTTCTCCCTTCTTCTGTGATGAATCCAGCCAGTTGTGTGTCTTGTGGGTCCTATTTAAGTTCAGATCTTGGAGGAAAGTAGAAGAGCAACGTCAATTTTTGCAATGCACGGTTGTGATTGAAGAAAAATGTTGTGGGTATGTGAAGAATGAAGAAAAGGTTGGTGGCAATGTGAAGATTGAAGCAATGGGAATATGTATTAATTCTCAAAAACCTGTCCGAGAAAAAGCAACGGGAAACCAACCTCAGTAACTAGAAACTCCACGGTATGCTTTGATGCCTGCCTCACTGTGATTTCTGTGACAACATCTGTATTTGCGAACTCCCCATCTTTGCTTAATCCACCGTACTTCACCGGAAGCTGCTCCGGAGCTATGTATTTGAAAGTGCAAAGAGACAGACACATCAAAACCATAAACCAAACCAAAATATAACAAAGATAAAGCAAAATTTGAAACTTTATGTCCTCACCTCAAAAGGGTTTCCGTTGATTTAGAAGGCCCGGCAAAGACAAACTTACTCTTAGTCCTTATAGTAAGAAAAAGGCTTATCATCCTATTCACTGCCAGGTACCACCATGGTATATTAATGAAAACCTGAACCAAAACAAAAACGAGGATTTAAAACAACACACGTTTGAATTTGATTAGCATGTGTATTGTATGCTTGCAATCCCAATCTTTTCATTTAATCATTCAAATTCACGCTGATATCAAGTCAATAACCTCAGATTGCACACGTGATGACGATGGAAAACGAGACAGATCGCACTACACAGCTTCCACCACAGTTTCCCCAAATTCTCCCGAGCTTTCTTTTTTAAAAACCCTAAACCTAATTTCACAATTCTGATTTTTTTGAAAAATAATTATCCCACCTTAAATTATAAAAACCCTAAACCCTAATTTAACATTTTAAATTACACTAAACCTAATTTAATTACACCTGCCCATTCCACGTCACTGTTTTTCTGCCAAGTCACTGTTCAATAACTGGTCAACCTTGCCATGTCACTGTTCACCAAATGCCGTCAACCCAGACTTAACGGAAAGGGCAAAAGTGAGACTTTTAAATTAAAAGGGGACCATTTTGAGATTTCGAAAAATACAGGTACCAATTTGAGATTTGGAATCGAAAATGGAGACCAAAGACATAATTAAACCAAAAATCTAAAACCATATGCATGGTCTACTTTGGTCGACATTTAAAAAAAAAAAAAAATCTAAAAAGTAACCGTGAAGAGGTTCAACCACAAAACACACAATTTTGACACATATGCAGACTTATTAATTAAAATTGGTAAAAAATCAAACTTATAAAAATCAAAATGGGAACACAAAATTGAAAAAGCCTTTTGCACATACAGCCATGTTGCGAAAAAGGGAAAAATTGACAGAAAGCAGAAATAAAACAAAACTTAACAAACGTTAAAATTAATGAATGCTTCGATCCACTAGTTTGAAGTGAGAAAATAAAAACAAATGAAAAAAGGTTAAAATAAAAATAACAAAAAGAGTGAGAAGATAAATTTGGAATTAGATGTGAGAGGAAGAACGCTGTAGAACAACGCTTGCTTTCAAGGTGAGAAGAAAAAGGAAAGTTTTGGGACTATGGTCAGAAGAAAAATCTGTTGGTGTGAAAGCAAAAGGAAGAGTCTTTGGAAAGTAGAGAAGCGTGCGGTTACAGTTTAAAGGGTAACAATTGAGATAGAAAAACGTTGGAGAACCACACTGGAGATGGACAAGGAACGTTTTTCAACTCTGGTTGGAATGGAAATGTTCTTTCAAGGTCATAAGGAAAAGGAAAAGTCTCTGGAAAGCAAAGAAGTGAGATGTTATGGTTTTAAGGGTAACAATTCAAATATAAAAAAGAAAAACGCTAGAGAACCATAGAGGAGAAGAGAATGAAAACTTTTTGGAATCTGGAGAAGAAAAAATGTGTTTTCTTGTATATGCAGGAGAATCACATGCAAGGAGAATGAGGGGACCAAGTGTAAGCACTATACTCTACCACTTGTCATATAAATAGAGTGTTTAAACTTTTCAATTTTAGTTAATTTTTGGAGTGTTGCTTTTTATGCTTGATAAGAAGTTTTTTATCTTTGTGATGGTTGCATTTATATATTGTATAGATTCATATGTTTCATTTCATATATAAGTTTATAAAACAAAATACATAATTTTAATTATACAAAAATTTAAGTCAAATATATATATTTGATTAATAAAATTTGTTACAAAATAAAAAATTTAAATATTAAGGAAAATAATTTAGTAAAATACGCAATTTTATATGTTTTTAAAAAGGAGAACAGTAGAAATGGAACCTTTAATAATTTTACATTTGAATAGCTTTACTTATTACTTTTCTAACTTTTTCTCGATAAAAAAAAACTGAAATTATAATTGAATGTGCTAAACATACCTTATATCATTATTTTAATTCTATAAATTATATTTTTTTAAGCATAAATTTACTTTCATGAATTTGGTTTTACTATATTAAATAGAATCACTTAAAATAATTTGAAACAAATAGTTTTTATCAAAAAGTTGAGAAAACAATAAATAATATGATTCGTAAAGAAACATTTATCTGAAAAAAAAATGTATTATGTTTTTTTACTCTAAAAAAATTACATATATATAGTTGCCTATGTGTATATGAATAGTGAGATTTTTTCTTTTTCAAAATAGCATGGTCATTCGTAATTTTCTTTAGATATCACATTATAAATTATATTTATATAAATATTTTATTATTTATGATTAGAATTTGGATAAATATCTTCTAAAATCTAATAAAGTTTTACAATGACGAGGTGAGAGCAGAAGATAATCTTGACATCTTTCTAGGAGCCTCAGCCCGACTTGGTGATATTCAAAGCAAGACAAGTCCCAAGGTTCTTCCCGAGCACATAACCATAGAAGGCACTCACCCTACCGATAAGTCGAACCAAGGAACTCACATGTAGATGAGATAAACATGAATTACCAGAACATGCTTATACACCCAGGTTCGTCTAACGACGAGGATTCCACCCCTTCATACCAGACATAACTCATGCTAATATCCCAAGAGGCATCAACATCAATATCTGCAAGTACAACGGTACCACTGACCCAACCACACACATGAAACCCTATTTGATTCAAGTATACATTCACACCTGATAAAAGGGTATACTGCTGGCTATTCCCTACTACCTTAGATTGTCATGCCTTGGATTGGTATTATGTATTTCCTCCAAACTCGGTGGATTCCTTTAATATGCTAGGTGCTATGTTCAAAGCCCAGTTCGTTGATCGTAAAGTGGTACCAACCACGTATGCCTCCCTGAAGTTCGTTCAACAAGGAGAGAATGAAACCCTACAAAAGTTTACAAAAAGGTTCACTGTCGCCACAACCAGCATCCTAAACCTAACTCCTACATTAATCATGCATTCACTGATTTATGGTCTTCAGCTTGAACCATTCTCTTACCCGCTCTTTAAAAAACAGCCCGAGAATATGGATGCTCTAAAAGAGCAAGCCGCAAAATACATCGCTTATAAGTTCAAGTAACAATAAGAAAAGTCGAAACAACGAAAGGGTCGTAACTTGGTATGAACAACACTCTCCTCTCAATACCAACATAGATGTTGTCCTTGGGAAGGTCTGTAATCCAAAACTCATCCAACTTCCAACACCTCAACCGCTACACCCTTCAAACAAAGAAATTTTCCTACCACTAAACTATCAACCACACAACCGAGGGGTGCCAGTATTTGAAGGACCACATAGAGGAACTCATACGTTCCAGAGCTTTAAGTCGGTTTGTGCAACGACATGGTGGTGGTCGAGGAAGGGGACGAGGGCGATTGAGGTCGTGATAGAGGACAACACGTGGGAAATGGACGCGGATAGGTCAAATAGCCAAACTTGGTGATACAAATGCCAAAGGCCGATCCACCAACTCCACATCAATAACCTATCCCACCAGCCTCGTATTTGTGGAGTGTCAAAATGCACTTAAAATTTATATTTAATTATGGATCCGTAAGATTATTGAACTCAATAATAATTGAATCAATACTAAAATTTTTAGTTATATTTTGTTTTTAATGTAAATAATCATATTGTCAGCAAAAAAATTCATCTTCCGTTTTATTTTGCAATCTTATTTTAATAATTTTGATTGTAGAAAAAAATACTGAAAGATAATTTATCATAATCTAAATAAAAATTGCGATACGTAATTAATAAAAGAAAAATATATGATAATCAATTCACAATTAAAAACCAGTTATTAAAAAACACTTAGTGAATTGCTTTTTCTTCAATATTTATAAAAATAAATATACCAAATGCTCGTGAGATAAAAAATAATATTAATTATTAAACTAATATTTCACTATCAATTAAGAAAAAAAGAATTACTTTTTTCTTCAATAATAGAAGAAAGCATAAAAAAATGAGAGCACAAAATAATGAATTTGTGTTCAACTTTCTTTTTTTTCTTCATAAACAAAACAAAACAAAACAAGTAAAAGTTTAAAGTGGATACAATATGTGAGAAACTCAAAAAAGAGTGAGAGAGAAAATAAAAAATATCTTAATAAATTTATTTGTTTTTTATTAAATTTAATTTTATGTTTTATTATTTATTAGCATTAAATGTTATATTTTATAAAATTAATAAAAAGATACCTATTTTAATTCTTATCAATTTCCAATATATACTTTTATTATTTAAAAAATTCCAAAAAATAAATTTTCTTATACATAATTTAAAAAATTAAAAATAAAACAATTTTCATATAAATAAATAAAAAAATTTCAAAAAAGTTGGGGGGGCCACGGCTCCCCCTGTCCCTTCGTTGGTGCGCCTATGTATCCCACTACAGCAACAAATCACCCAACAACCAGAACCCACTCCTCAACATCAAAACTCGACCTACGTCCGGAGGAGTGTCAACACTATAGCAAGAGGGTTTGTTGGAGGAGGAAACTCTAGGGAGCCCATAAACGATACAGAAGAAGCATCAACTTAGTAGGACAATATCCTCTAATGAACCTATCATCAATCCCCTTCACTAATGAGGATTTTTGCATTAATGACCTTGATCAAGACGATCCCTTAGTCATCACTACTACATTGCAAATTTGCAAGTTTACAAAATATTGATTAACTAGGGTCGCTCGACCGACGTGTTATTCTCGCACATTTTCAAGAATTAAAAAGGTTAAAATACCTTTTTGGTCCCAATTTTCGTCAAATTTTTTCAAATTAGTCATAATTTTGGTTTTGTGTTCAAATAGGTCCCAATTTTCGTCAATTTTATTCAATTGGGTCCTTTTTTGCTAACACCGTTTAAATCATTAACGGCCATGAACAGTGACGGCCACGTGTCACTTCGTGGTTTTTTTGAATTTTTTGAATTTTTTTTTGAATTTTTTCAAAAAATTTTTAAATTTGTTTTTAAATGTACATGTGTCAACCCAGGAGTGTGTCACGTGTCACTTCGTGGTTCTTTTGAATTTTTTTCAAATTTTTGAAATTTTTTTAATTTTTTTTTTAATTTTTTTAAAATGTCCACGTGTCAACCTAATAGTGTGCCACTTGTCAAAGTCAATGTTTTAAATTCAATTTGGTCCCTATATTTGTTATTTTTGTTCAATTAGGTCCCAATTTTTGTTAACATTAACCAATTTGGTCCCTCTCCAAATTAAAACCAAATTTAATTTTTATATTAAAATTCACATTTTTTATTAAATATTTTTATATAATATATTTAAATTCACATCATTATAACTTTGATATAAAAATTAAATTTGGTCACATATTCGATTGGGACCAAATTGGTTGATGTTAACAAAAATTGGGACCTAATTGAACAAAAATAACAAATATAGGGACCAAATTGAATATAGAATATTGACTTTGACACATGACACACTACTGGGTTGACAAGTGGACATTTAAAAAAAATTCAATAAAAAATTCAAAACAAATTCAAAAAAACCACGAAGTGACACGTGGCACACTCCTGGGTTGACACGTGTACATTTTAAAAAAATTAAAATAAAAATAAAAAAAAATTTAAAAAAACCACGAAGTGACACGTGGCAGTCACTGTTCATGGCCGTTAATGATTTAAACGGTGTTAGCAAAAAATGACCCAATTGAACAAAATTGACGAAAATTGGGACCTATTTGAACACAACCAAAATTATGACTTATTTGAAACAACTTGACGAAAGTTGGGACTAAAAAGGTATTTTAACCAATTAAAAATTATTTTTACTCTAGCTTATCCTTTCTCTTTGTGTCTGTTTTCTTCTTTGACTTTTTCCTTTTTGCAATAATCACCAAATCCTTGGTGTGAGTAGATGTGGAGACTCTTGGTGATCATGATGTTGGCGAGGAGGCTGCATGTAGTTAGACTTCCTAAATCCTTTATTGCTCATTGTTGAGCCTTTCTTCTTGTGTACTGTTATTTTGTAGTTTCTTACTCTATGAGAAAATTTCCAGTTTAATCTAATGTGTTTAGATTCTATTCATGGCATTGTGTTATGTCTTTGGGTTTCCATTCCAGTATAATTTGGGATAACTGTAAAAGGTTAATTCTAATATACTTTATGTCGGTGCTCTATTTTATACTATAAACATGTAACATTCTATTTATTAGAATTATTCTATTAAATTAGGATGTTACATTTATGGTATTAGACATCCCCTCCAACTTGATCTACCCTACCCGTAACCTCAGTTAGATTCATCAGGGAACAAGTGCATACAAAAGTGATGGCACACCTTTAGCCAAGGGGCCAATCACAAGAAGAATCACTAAGAAAATTCAAGAAGAGTTAACAATATTTAGTCAAGGTGGAGCTAAAGTCTTTTTCACCTGGGCCATCACGGAGCATTTTTAGACCTTGTAGTAAGGGTCATGTAGTGTAGGCTTTCCTTTGAAGGCCTTGTATTAAGGGCCAAGTAGTGTAGGGTTTTAAAAATAATCTTGCTTAAGTAGAGAGCATCATATGCGCCTAGCTTAAGCAATCCTTTGATGTTTAATTAAGTTAACCCTAGCTTAAGGTGGGGGATGTCCCATACATGCCACATGGCAAAACCTTTAATGGAGAGTTCTCTTACATAGGTAGTGGAATTGTGTCATTGTCCTATTGGAGAGGATTTTCATAAAGTAGCTTTATACATGACAACTCATAGTGGGTCGTTTTGTGAGAGTGAGGATTGCCATATGTCAAACTCTCTTTCACCAAGATAGCATTTTTAGGATTTTGGTCCATGTTAGCATTTTAGGGTTTGGACCATTTTGGAGACACCTTAATCTATAAAGAGAGGTATCTCCCCATGTATTTCTCACTTTGAGAATGATAATGTTATGTTGCCAAAATTATTTTTGGGCCATAGTTCTTCTCTTACTCACTTGCTAAATCATCCCAAGAGGTCCCTCTAGCATCCCTTTCTCTAGAGTTGGCCTAACCTTTCTTAGATCACCCAAACAACCTTCATCCCACCATTAAATCACCAAAATCGAGAGCTATTTTCTCTCAACACGACGAGCATCCACCATCCACCATAGTCACCATTTCAAGCTTTGGCCCAACCTAACTTGAGAAGGAGGATATCATTTGGTATCTAAGAGATTTGATTCTATAAGAGCTAAGTTTCTTGGTCCTCACCTATCTTATTGTTATTCTTTTTGTTCATCTGGCTTATATGGTATAGGGAGTATTCAGCTTCATCTAGCTTATACGGTACATTATTCAACCCCTAATTGTATATATTATTATAGATTATAGATCAAAATTATTCAAATTATTAAGGAAAGTAAAATTATTCTTATTTTTAATTATGTCCACCATGATAACTTTGTTCTTAAATTGTACATTTACACTTCTTTAAAAAAATGTATATCACACAGTATATAAATTCAATAATTTATTAAAATTATAAGTTTATTTTCCCAAAAAAAAAATGATACATATCTTATAACTTCAAAAATATTTCCCACGATTATTAGTTTTTACCTTATGTGTAAATTATTTTGTGTGTTTTTGTGATATATTATTTCCCAGGAACTTAATTCTGATTGGTTATCTAGTGAAGAATGTGACCAATTGAAGGTCGGAATTCGGCTCCCAGATTCAGTTCTAACCGAACCTGACCTAAAATAAAAGTGTGTTATCTCTATAAATATAATGTGCACAATGTGTTATGTGGAATATAAAATTGGAGCAGTGTTATATTAGAAAAAAAAAATGTTAAATGTTATGTTAGCATACAATATTGTGTGCTGGAGTAAAAAACATATTTTATTATTTTAATTATTAATAAATTAAGCATGTTTTATATTTCTATTTGTTTAATTTGAAAAATTACGCACACTTCCATTCATTACTCAACATTTTACTTTCTAATAACAACATATGGAGTGCGATGCTTTACTTGAGAAAGCTGTTTAAAGTAAAACAAATTATAAGATAATGTGTTCTTCTTCTTTTTTGAAAACAAAAATATACAATGTTGTTTACATGATTAATATCATAAAAATAATCAGTTTTTCAATGTTCTAATTCTAAAATATATGTTTTTTACATAATTCCCCTTTTAATTTGTAAAAGTAATATATAAGTAATTAATCCTTCTAAATTGTAAACTCTTAGCACAATTATAAAAATGATAACTAATTATGATGTTTCCATTATATAAAAAAAAATGGTAGAAATGAATTAAAAATTTGAGAAGTACTTGCCTCAAACAAAAATAGGAAATCAGTTAAGCAAATGCTCGCGATTGAAGACAAGAAAACATAACATAACTCAGACATGGTTGTGTTTTTAATTTTTTGGTTCCCCCACTAATTTCTTTTGTTATTCTTCCTTCCTATTATTAATGGATCCATCAATAAATAATGTTGGTGACAAATAGATACGTCAATAATTTGCGAAACGAACAGAGAGAAGAAGGAGAAAACAAGAAATGGAAGAAGATGTAATTGACATTACAGGTGTTTAAGATATAATAGGTATGGCAGAAGTTGGAAAACGCTTCCTAGAGTATCAACTTATTGTCGATAATCCCAATCCTGTGTGGAAAAGTGAAAACTTGTTACGATTTTATCTTCCACAATTTACCCTTCTATTTTTTTGCATGATCGCTCTTACCCGCATTATACACTACATCCTAAGACCTTTCAATCAACCACATTTCGTTGCTGAATTTCTTGTAAGTGCACTCATTTCTCTCTTTTAATTTTACAAATTTTTAAATAATGTTAATGTTTTCATGAAAAACCTTAAACTACCAACCACGATTCCTTTCATTCATGTTCTTTTATTTTACAATTGATTCTACACATGAAAATTCAGAAACAAAATTAAGATTATTTTGTTTCTTTCTTTCCAATACTTTCAATTGTGGGTACTACAAAATTTATCATCTTTATACTTGTTGGTAATTTAGGCAGGTTTACTGGTGTGTCCACAACTGGTGGCAGGAACAATAGCATTTACATTTGTGGCACCTCCAAAAGCACTTCTTGGTATAGAAACCATGGCACATCTCGGTCTCATCTACAATGTCTTCCTAACTGGCTTGGAGATGAACCTAGACGCTATCCTGCTAGCAAGTAGAAAGGCCACAACCATTGCCATGGCTAGCACCATCATTCCAATGTTGTTAGGAGCTGCATTATATTCTATGGCTCAATCTCTCTATAAGGGTCCTAACCTTGACATGTCACTTTACAACACAACCAGTGCATATTTATTCTGGGCTTTGGTTCTCAGTGTCACAAACTTCCCTGTCCTCGCTAACATTCTTGCTGATCTTAAGATCCTCTACACAGAGCTAGGTAGAGTGGCTGTAACTGCAGCCACAATAAGCGACTTCTACAATTGGGCAATGTTTGTGTTGCTCATCCCATTTGCATGTCGTACCGAAAGACCCTTTCTCTCAGTGATACTAACCATTTTCTTTGTGCTCTTCTGCTACTTGGTGTTGCGCCCATTCCTTACCAAGTTGTTGAATAAGAAAACAGAAAATAATGAGTGGGACAATTACAAGTTATCGTATGTTCTGGTTGGTGTTTTGGCTTGTGCACATGTCACTGAAATGCTTGGCACACATTCCATTGTTGGGGCGTTGGTGTATGGATTGATGCTTCCTCGTGGAAAATTTGCTGACATGTTGATGGAAAGGTCCGATGATCTTGTCTCCATGTACCTGGAACCGTTGTTCTTTGTTGGCTGTGGCATAAGATTCGACTTTTCTAGTTTTAAACTGCACAAAGTTGTTAACGTGATCATAATCATTGTCATGTCATGCTGCACTAAGATTGTGAGCACTGTAATAACTGCATGGTTCTATAGCATGCCTTTTCGAGACGGTGTGGCACTTGGTGCACTTTTGAACACCAAAGGCATCTTGCCATTGGTAATGCTAAACATTGCAATCGACAGACAGGTATTATTATTTGATTCACATAGCTTAACAAGCATTTGTCTATGTTCTTTCTCTCTCTCTCTCTATATATATATATACACACACACATTATTTTGAAGTGCATATTATTTTCAGATTTTGAGTAGGGATTTCTACACAGTCATGGTTGTGGCTAGTGTTGTGATGACTATACTAGTGACTCCTACCATCAACTTCATATACAAACCAAGAAAGCAGTTTAAGAAAAACAAACTGAGGACTGTGCAGAACTTGAAGGCTGATGCAGAGATCAGAATTATGGTGTGCGTCCACAACCCTCGCCATGCGACAGGAATGATGAGCATTCTTGAAGCATGCAGTTGCAGCAATGCGACCCATCTACGTGTGTTTGCTCTTCAACTCATTGAGATGAAAGGGCGTGGCACTGCCTTTCTGATAGACCAGGGCGGTGGTTCCCCGCAATCACAAGCAGACACTGAGAGCATCAGAGATATCTTCTCAGAGTTCAAACCAGAACGAGGGCTCATCAACGCTAGCGTGGAGACTCTCGCTGCAGTGTCCTCCTACGAGACCATTCACAAGGACATCCACCACATAGCTGACGAGAGACAAACGTCCTTGATTCTCCTTCCGTTCCACAAACACTCAAGCGCGGAGGGTGCCCTAGAGGAGACAAACCCTGTGTTCAGAGAGATAAACAGAAATGTGATGCGCTATGCACCATGTTCTGTGGGAATCTTGGTTGATCGTGGAAAGAGGTTACTGTCGGAGATGAACTTGCCTGTTGCCATATGCATTGTGTTCATTGGAGGGCCTGATGACCGTGAAGCCTTGGCTATTGCTTGGAGAATGGCGAGGCATAAAGGGATTCATCTCTCGATGGTGCATATTCTTCTGTTTGGAAAGGTTGCTGAAGTTGATACAAGTGCAACAATGAATGATGAAGGCAATGGGATATTGTCCCCTATGTTGGACTGTGCAAGGGAAAAGGAGTTGGATGAGGAGTATATGAGTTTGTTCAGACTCATGGCAGTGAACAATGAACATTCCGTAACTTATTCGGAGAAGGAAGTGCACACTGCTGATGATATTCCTTTGGTTCTGGATGAATTGGAAAGAGAGGGCTATGATTTGTATGTTCTAGGGCATGGAAAAAGAAGGAACTCTACGGTGCTGTCAAAATTGTTGGAATGGACGGATTGTCCTGAACTTGGGGTTATGGGGGACATGCTGGCATCGAATAGTTTTGGTTCATGCTCTTCGGTGCTTGTGGTGCAACAATATGGGTTTGGAGGGATGCACTTGAGGGCTATTAACCAGACCACATGTGAAAGCAATGAGGACGACATTGAAGCAATTTTTAAGGTCAAGAGCATCAAATATATTTGGTGAAGTAAGATTTCATGGATATGGGTTTTGAAATCAAACAGAATGGACAGTAAGTGATTAAGGAAACTGCAAAGAGAGGGTCATGCAGCATGAGCTAAGCAAGAAATTAAGCTGAAACTTCAAATATATATGCAGGTGGCTGGATGCCCCATATTCATGTCAATTCACTAAACAATTATCTTGTGGAGAAATGTGTGGATAGTTTGTACTTCTAGTTGTAAACATAGAAATTTCTAGAACTATGGCACATCACTTTTAACTCATTTCATGCCATAAGAATGGCAAAATCTTTTAAAACAGATGTAAATTAGTTATACTTTTGGGTAACATTTAGTGATTTGTTCTTTAATATTTTTACTATTATTTTATAACTAACATTTAAGTTTTATTTTTATAAGAACTTAAAGAGAGTGCTTAGTAAAGTGATAGATAAGTAGCTTGTATGTTTAAGGGACATAAAAAAAAAAAAAACTTTTAGAACATAAGGAAAGAGGTATGGTGAGTTTGAAGGAGAAAATGAAATCTCTTATGAGGGACCTAAAGGTTTGGAATTTAAGAGGAAAATGAGCTAAATGAAACAAGCAGTAGAGAAAAAAAAAAATTTGGTGAATTTAAGAGGATAAGTTTCAAAGAAAAATCTCTATACTTAAACAAGAAGTGATCTAAAGATAAAGTATTTTCACCCAATCATAAACAGGAGGAGAAGTTCGAAACAAGATTGTTGGTGTCAATATACCAGAAGTATGAAATGAGGACCTACAAGTAAAGGAGGAGGTCAAAGTTTTTTATGAGAATACTGAAGGAGGAGAATGACCTTGAACTTACACTAGACAATATAGAGTTTCTAACAATAACACACGAGAACAATATGAATCTAATACGATAGTTTTCAGAAGAAGAGGTTAAGGAAGTAGTGTAGAATTTTGATAGCAACAAAAGTCTAGGTCTAGATTTAACTTTAGGTTTATAAAAGATTTTTGGGACACGATGAAAGATGAAATGCTAAGTGTGACAAATACCTTCCACAGCAAAGGTAATCGACCAAATGGAAGTAACACATAATTCATAATATGTATTTATTTTTATCAACAATAAAAATTATGAATTGAAAAGGGGACAATAGGATTGCCCAACCCTTATTAATTTAATTTTAACAAAAAAAAAAATAAAAAAAAAAAAAAAGAAAAAAAAAAAAACAAAAACAAAAAAAAAAAAAAGAAAAAGAAAAAAAAAAAGAAAAAGAAGAAGATACTAGTATATACAACAAGAGAGTCAAAACAACACTCGTAAAACAAACACAAAAGAAAGGATAAAGGTCTACACCCAACAAAAAATTAACAACCGCAAACCCAATTAGAACAAACTTCTCAACAGAATAACGAGGGTTTTCATATCAAAGTTTCCACAATATTGACCTTCGAGGCTAAAAACTTAAGAACATGTTTGTTGGCATCTGCATCCTAAACGTGAGATTTATAATTGTCATGTGTTTTGTTGTACTGTGATGCATTAGGTTCTTCATCATTACAATAGTTGATTTATTGTCATAGTTGATTGTAGTAGGTTCACTTTCTTTTCCTCCCATATCTTTGAGTATCTTTCGAAGCCATATACCTTGACTCATTGCTTCAAAAACAACCATGTATTATGCTTCGACTGTTGATTGTGCAACTATGACTTGCTTCTTTGACGCCCAAGAGAACATTCACGATCCAAGTGAGAAAGCATAGCTTGAGGTGATCTTCATGTCATCTACCGTGATTGCCCAATCACTATCCATATAATCAAGCAACCTTGAATTGCCTATTCGTTTATATCATATGTCGTACTCTTTTGTCCCTTGTCGATATCTTAAAATTCTTTTGCCTATGCCAAGATGTATTTGTAAGTAATGAAATTGTTGGTTTAGCCAAGAAGGGGGGGGGGGGGGGGTTAAATTGGCTTTATAAAACTTTTTCAAAACTTAAGAACCCTTTTCTTTGAATCAGATCGACCACGATATCAGAAAACAAAAGTTGCAGGACAGTACACTTTCAAATGATTAAAATAAAAACAATAGGTTAATCTGTTCATAACTATGAATCAACATATTAAAATATGAAAACAATCAGCTAAAATTATGGAAAATTATGCAGAAATGCGAAATGCATGAAACTCACTCAAATAACATGCACTTTTTTTTATCAAGATTCGTTCTAATCAATATATCTAACTTGATTACACTACTAGGAAACGTAAAGACACATGCAAATTTAACAAAGATTGATTTGCTTGGTTTTCTTGAGATTTAAGTGATGAGCAAGATGAGAGAAAGAATATCACATCTAGTTTACCAAGACAACTTGAACCTGGTTCTCCACTATTATCAAAAGTTTTACGAAAATCACACAAGATTACACTTTTTAATAAAGCACACACACACACACACACACAAATATTTTTGAATCCCAGAAAAATCTTATCCCCAACACTGTAAGAATCCCACTTACATACTTGGAATAACGCCAAGAACACTATAGAGGTACAAGTACAACAAAACTTAATGGAGGCTCTCCCCAGCCAACCAAACACGTGTTCTTCAAGCTTCAACCAAGCCAAAAAGCCTCCAAGATCAACCAAGATCGTTAATCTCCAGTTTCAACTGTGTGATTTATATATATATATATATATATATATATATATATATATATATATATATATATATAGAGAGAGAGAGAGAGAGAGAGAGAGGGAGGGAGGGAGAGATGGGGAGTTTTCCATAAGTGTATGATTGTTTTTCGCGCTCAAAAACTCAAAATTGTGACTCATCTCTCTGAAAAAACAACTTATATAGCTTGGTCGTTAGTGAATTCAACAAGTTGATTTGTTTGTACCATATGTTGATTTCACTTGACTTAAGTGAAATCAGTCGTTTGAAAAACAATTGAACTGATTGAATACATTCATATAAAAACTATATGCAGCAAGCCTTTTAACTTATTAAAAATCATTTTAACATATTGAAAAAGGCACACCAAGACTAAAAGGACATCTAACCTATGGCATATAGTCTACGACAATATATAAACTTCATAATCTTCACTTCATTTCCAGATTTAGGAAACAAGAAACTTGATCATCAATGCATCTTCATGAATTCTTCATCAACCTCTTATGATCCTTGCACCAAGGTCACTTATGCTAATAGTATTTTACTTGGGTTGTGCATGAATCTTGATAAAAGACTTATACCGAACATGATGTCTGGTTATGTAGTTGTCAAATAAAGTAGACTTCCAACTAGACTCATGTATCGAGATGCATTAGCTTCTAGTGCTCCATCTACCTTTTGTAGTTTCTCATTTGTCACTAGTGGTGTGCTTACAGGTTTGCATCCGTATATCTTAAATTTCTTCCGTGAATCTTCTATATATTTCTTTTGTGAGATGAATGTGCCATTATTTCTTTGACTTACCTATATACCTAGGAAATAACTCATCAAGCTGAGATCAGACATTTCAAAGTTCTTCATCATATCTTCTTTAAACTCCATCAACATCTTTGTGTTGGTTCTAGTGTAAATAAGGGCATCTACATATAGAGAGAGTAAGAGAGTATGTTAACCATAGGTCTTGATGTCTAGTATAGGCTCACTATTGCTCCTCCTAAATCCTTGACCGATGAAATATTGGTTGATTCTCTTGTACAAAGCACAATGAGCTTATTTCAGGCCATATAAATCCTTCTTCAATTTCAACAGTTTGCCAACTTGGCCCCTAATCACAAATCCTAGTGGTTGCTTTATATGGATCTTTTCTTTAATGACACCATTGAGGAATGTAAACTTGATGTCTAATTGGTATATGTTCCATCCTTTTTGTGTTGCAAGTGCTATTAGAGCTCTTATTGTGTTTAGTCGTGCGACTAGACTAAATGTCTCATTGTAGTCTACTCTTGATCGTTGTGAATAACCCTTAGCTACCAACCTTGCCTTGTATTTTTGTATAGTGGATTCAGGTGAAGAATCTTCTTCTTCTGGTTGTTGTTGTGGAGGTGGAGAAAGCGTACTTGAATCTTCCGCCTCTTGAGTTTTTTCTTGAGATTGTTGCACTGGAACTAAAATCTTGCCTTTAACAACATTTTCTTTTTCCCAATTCCAATAAGCATTTTCATCAACCTCAACATCTCGACTAACGATGAGTCTTTTTTTTGTAGGTTGTAGACTCGATAGCCTTTTTGACTGTGTGCTATATCCCAGTAATATTCATTGTATTGTCTTATCTTCAAGCTTGTGCCTCCTTTGATCAAGAATATGTATGTAGCAGATAGATCCAAATACTCGTAGGTGTTTAGCTGATGGATTTCTTCCACTCCAAGCTTCAATAGGAGTGTTGTCTTGGACTGTCTTAGTTGGACATCTATTTACAATATAAACTGTAGTGTTAGGCATACTTTTCTCTTTTAGCATTGATTTTTCCATCTCAATTATTATGCAATTCTTTCTCTCTGACACACCATTTTGTTATGAAGTATATATGACTGTAAGTTGTTGCTCTATGCCTTCATCTTTGCAGAATTTGTCAAACTTGTGAGATGTGTACTCTTTACCACGATCACAAGTACTTTTATCCGTTTTCCACTTTGCTTCTTGATAAGGTCCTTGAATTTCTTGAATATTCTAAAGACTTCTAACTTTGTCTTTAAGAAATAGACTAATGTCATTCTAGAGAAGTCATCAATGAAGAGGATGAAATATCTGTTGTTGTGATGTGAAGGCCTCCTCATTGGTCCACAAACATTAGTATGGATCAACTCAAGTAAGTCTTTTGCTCTCCATGCTTTCCTGTTGAGAATGGTAATCAGTGTTGTTTGTCGAGGAGACATCCTTCACATGATTCATTATTCTCCTTTAAGCATAGAATATCTCTTATCATGTTTTTTTTATCTAAAAGCTTTAAGGCATGTGTGTTGAAATTGCCAAATCTATTATGCCAAAGCCATGACTCATCAACTTCTACCTTCATGGCAATATTAGTTATAGGTTTAAAGCTTATATTATATTTCCCTTCTCTATTTTTACATGAAATATTTCTAACCTTCTATTATTATACTAACATTGTCCAAATTTCTTGTAGTATTGACATTGTCTTTTTCCAAGTGTCTTGTCTTTTTCCACATGGCACATGAAGGATATTTTACTTAATGGGTCATAGAAATGCTTTTAGAATTTTCTTTATTTGTAGAAATTTCTCCATCACTTTTACTTTCTTCATATTGTTTATTCTAAGGCCATAATTTTAGTTTTGATTGAAAGACATTTTTGACCGAGTCTTCTTCACACCTTTTCAATCTTTGTTCATAAGCTACAAGCAAGTCTATTAGTTGTGTTACTGACAATATAGCCAAATCTTTTATTTTTTTTTCGATCGCACCTTTTATTTTCTTCATATTCTTTATTCTGAGACCGTAATTTTAGTTTTGATTGAAAGACATTTTCAACCGAGTCTTCTTCACATATTTTCAATCTTTGTTCATAAGCTTCAAGAGAGTCCATTAGTTGTGTTACTAACAATATAGCCAAATCTTTTATTTTTTCAATCGTAGTTGCGATTGCATCCTTTTTTTGGGGAATAGATATTAAAATTTTCTCAACAATTTTTTTGTCAAGAATATTTTACTCATAGGCTCTCATTTGACTAACTACTTCTTGTATTCTAGAATAGGTCTTTAATGTTCCATATACTTTCATTCTTATTAATTCAAACTCTTTTCTTAGAGAATGAAGTTTAACATTTTATACCTCATCTCTTCCTTGAAACTTCTCCTAGATTGTATTCTAGGCTTACTTTGCACTTGTGGCACCTATTATTCTTGGAAAGATTGTGCCATCAACTTCTTGTTGAAGAGTAAATAAAGCCCTCAAATCCTTCTTCTTGTTTTCCTTCAACTCCTTCTTCTGAGTTGTAATAAGAGTGAAAATGTCTTTTGGAATAGTGAATCCCTATTTTTGGTGCTACTCTTCAAGGCTATGTTTTTCACCTTTTTCTCACTTATTCTTGCTCATTTAACCTATGCATCCCAATTTTGTCCTCCCTTAGCTTATCAAACAAAGCAGTTATGGTCATAATGGATAGAGCCCTTTGATTTTGAGATGGTAGTTACCTTGGATTGCCAACTTCTATCAAGACACTTTAGTTCTTCTTTATCAAACTATTTTCCTAAGCTTGTAAGGTGGTTGCCAATATGTGTGAATCATTTTTGCACTTCATTAATTAATTCTCCTTGTTGCATCTTGAACCACTCATATTCTATTATCAAAGCATGCTTCCTTGCTTTTTTCACATAATTTGTTCCCTCATGAGTGACTTCAAGCACATCACACATGTCTTTTGTATTGCATTGAGACACTCTGAAGAACTTACACATATTCAATGAAGAGGTGTCAACCTACTTGTTATTAACAACATGTTTAGGAGTGTATGGTCCATCCATATTTGCATCCCAAATGCCTTTGTCAATTGATTCATTAAAATTTTCATGTGAATTTTCCAAAATTGGTAATTAACACCACTAAACTTAGGTGGTCTATGTATAGAGGCACCTTCTACAAAAGGAAACTTGTTTTCAGCCATTTCAAAACAATTTTAGGATCAACTTGAATAATTTTCAAGAACCTTGCTCTAGCACTAAAAAAATAATTGTTTTTAATGGGGGTTATATTTGGCGTTTCTGGGGGTTTTAACCCCCCACTAATGGCTTTACCAAGGGTTTGTAATTCCCTTAGAAGGGCTAGCGTGGCTAACAAATTATTTGGGATTTTTAGCAACCCTTGGTAAAGCATAAATTACCTGAGGTATTTGAACCCGCGCTACTACCTGAGTTTTTTCTTAAACCCCCGCTATTGCCTGAGGTTTTTCTGATACCTCTACTATTGCCTAGGGTTTTCCAAAACCTTCACTACTGCCTGAGGTATTAAATAACAATATTTCATAGCAATAGGTATTCCAATTCTACCATTGATCAATTCCATCGTCTTCATAAGTAAATGTTAGTTCTCCAAATTATCCCCACCTCAAGAGAACTAGACAAATGAGTTAATTTCTTAATCTTTTGGATGTTAGCTAGTAAAGTATTTGGGGGCTTCTACACCTAAATCACCACTAGCAAAAACTTAGACACAACATTATAATAACGAGTTGTCACTTCCTTGCTTTTCATATGCAAAATCAGTAAAAAGTTATACCTTTAAATAATATAATTATAGATGTATACATATAGTATTTCACATTCTACATGTTTACTTTTTACCTCTAATATTTAAGTCTTATTTCTTTGTCATATATGTACATCATCAAAATTATTTGTAAGTATATATGAAACATTAAAATGATTACTCGATATATTTATATTTAATAAGCAAGATTAAATGTCTTAGCCAAGCAATAAGATCAAGAGAAAAGGACGTTATGCAATAAAAGTGATTTTTCCTCCTGTTACCAAGTGTTAGACAATAGTAGTGTTTCATAAAAAAAAATACAAATATCTATAGTATAAATAATGGAGGGTATAACAACATACTAAACTATGACGTGTTATGTTTGCACAGGAATCTCAATCTATTCCCTTTCTCCTTTGAAATTCCATAATTAATATTGATTTCTCATTAAATTAGAGTATGAATATCAAAGTATTCTCTAAGAAGCACTTACATGTATAAATGGCAAATGGATTTTCACTGGACAGTTAGTTTTTCATAATTATAATCCAGTGTTGTAATTGTTAATAAGTATTCAATATACTTCACGGAACTTTTCTTCTTTTGGGTTCCGTGTTTCTGATTTTAGTTCTTCTAGTAAAAAAAATTCCTAAAACTAGCAATTATCATATCATAGAGATGTTAAATGAAAGATATTTAATAGGGCAACTTAACATACTAAATACTCAAACAAGTATCAAAGTTGTAAGACCCGGGGAATTTAAATAATTAAATAAATAATTATTTATTAAAGGCGGGTAGTGGGAGCTTTTATGACATTTAATTCCAATTGGTATGATGTAGAAAAGTACTAGCTCAAATGGTTGAGAGTGCTTGATTGCGTTGAAAGCTCTTGGGTTTGAGTCCTAAGTATGTCAAATTGTGCTATTTTTTTATTATATAATTTTAGGAAAATGTTAGAATGCGACGAGTGGTAATATAATCCTATATGTATAGGGATTATCACTAAATAGGAATTGGTTGAATGGTGGTGCATTAGATTTGGTAATAGCATGGTTGTGCGTTGAAGCTTGGTAGACCCAAAGTAAACTTTCTTTTTATGCCAAATTCTTTTTTGCCGGAAGGTGAATGATTTGATAAAATCTAATAGGCATAAAGGACAGCCAAATGGGGGCTAGAAACCATCATGAAATAGCCATTGAATGGCAATTATACTCAACTTTATTGTCATTTTCGTTTCCTACAATTAATCACCATTAAGGGATGGTAAATGGGTCTATTGTGAGGGAGAGAGCATAATTTTTGGGCTGCCATCAGTGTGCATTATGAGAAAAAGGTATTCTACATAGAAAACAGAGGAGGGAGTGAGAAGAAGGGTAGAATTGTGGAAGAACAAAGGGGACTAGTGTGGATCAAGGGAGAACTCAAGGTTTTTGCAAATTGAGCAAGGAATCCAGGTTAGGGGAGTTCCACTTCGTGTTTTGATTTTAATCGTATGAATATGTATTGTATGGAATGCTTGAAGTGTATGTCCTTGCCATTCTCGAGTTCTTTTTGCGTTTCTGAATTTTTCCAGAAACCGCCTGGCGGCAGATGAACTGCCACCAAGCGACGCATGTGTCTAACCCAGTTTTCTGGGATTTCCTATGAACCGCCTAGTGACTGCATGTGACCCACCAAGCAACACATATTATTTTATGCAGTTTTTGGTTTGCGATGATTTCTACTATAATTGAGATGCTTGAGTTGATACATCATGTGCGCGTGTGTGAATTTGATTATGGATAATTGCTTGCAAGTAAGATTCTCATTGATATGATATGTATTTTTGCATGAATTTGGGATTAGGGTTCATGTTGGCATGGAAAATGAGGAGATATGATTTTATGTTTATGATGTGAGTGTGGTTCCATGAAAATGATATTAATTTCAGTAAGCACAAATTTTATAAGTTTAATTGAACACAAAAGGGGTGCCAAATTACATGACATAATTGAGGATTGGGGGATTTGGCGTTCATATCGGTGCAAGAAAAATCTAGGCAAAACCTGGAAATGTATGCATCGCTTGGCGGCACATGAACTGCCGCTAGGCGACACATTAGACAACATGATGTTTTGAATTTTTATCTGTGGTTCGCGTTCTAGGGGAGTTTATCTAGTAGTTGGTGTCTAATATAGATAATTAAGAATAAGGTATAGGAATAACGTACTTACAAATAATAGGATTGTGTCTATGCATAATTGTGGGATGAATGTAATCAAAGAGTGTGAAGGTAAGCTTGCATGAAGTGAAATGTGCATAAGGTTTGTTATGGAACTTTGTTATAACGTACTGAAGTGAATGTGGGATGAAATTCATTGTGGTATGTTTTATTTGGTAAAAGTATGGGGACTATATTTTTAGAAGGTATAAAAGATGGGTTGAGTTCAACTTGTGTATTCATGATGTGTATGTTAAATTCCAATCCAAACATGTGATTATGTATGATTTGTAATTGTGCCATGGTTATTGGTGTTGCGTGTTTGAGGTTCGAGAGAACATATCTAAAGATGCCATAAACCAGTAGCATTGCACTACTGGTATAGCGCCTGGTGACGTGGGACGAGCCACCAGACGATAGAAACCAAAATAGTGGCAGTGGCCACTAGATTCGCGTAGCGCCTGGCGGCTGGGGAGGTTCTGCCAGGCGGAGTTGGCTAATAAAGGCACTGGGGGGGAAGGCTTGTCACCTGGCGACGGGAGAAGACCTCCAGGTGGTCTGGAACCAAGTTCCGCCTAGCGATGCAAGAGGTGCGCCAAGCAATTTTGGGTGCAAAGTTGGATCGCGAGGAGGATTCCTACATAGCTTTGCATGGAGGTCATGATGCGATGCTTTGCGTGGGACCTAGTTACGAGTGTGACTTGTATTGGGGTAACATGTGGCCACTCGAAGTTGTAGCCTGATGGTTTTGGAAGTCCAGTGGAGTGTGCGAGATCATGGCTCGTATGGATGGATTCTGGAAGATTGCCCTCTTTAGTGTAACTGATTGAGTTGGTAGTCTTGGGACAAATACAGATGCGGTTCGTATTGGGGAATTTTACTTGGTGTCGCGGATCGTGGTCATGGCAATTTTATTCCCGCATGTGGACTATTAGGTGGTGGTCTGTAATCAGAGGGGCGAGCAGACACTCGTGCAACAAAGATCAATCAGTGTACTTATCAAAGGACGTAGAATCAAGAGGCGTCCAAAAGAAGGTTTGGAAGCGAGGATTGAGTAGTGGGGGTGCTAACATGAGTCATGGTTTTAAATGTTTTACTATTGCATGTATTAATTTTTATTGTAATTGAGCTCACCCTATATGTGTGTGTTTGGTGATGATCATGTAACTCGTTAGATGGGAGCAGATGTTGATGCAGGTGAGCAAGTGGAGGCTTAGACGTAGAGTGGGGCCAATCGGGGATTTTTACTTAATAATGTTTAGGGGATATTTTATAATGGGTTTTATGAACCATTTATATTTGTAATAATTGAATGCTGTATGGATTTGAAAATTGGCGCGTTGAAATAAAGTTTTAAATTTCTCGCGTTTTTGGGAAAGTATTTATTAATAAATGCGATTTTATTATTATTTTCTTATTTTAATCTGTAAATAAGTAATTTCCGGCTAGGACATTACAAAAGTTACATAAATAAATTAAAAAAACAAGCTATAGGATCTTTTGTGACAAGATAGTATACAAAATCAAAGCTTCACCTATATAAAAGTAGCAGTTTGGTAAAGTGGGGGGGGGGCTAATTGCTCTAAAAGGATCAAACTTGTTCTCAAAATTCATCACTATTGTAGCGATACTAGGCTCCCCTAAATCTGCTTCTTCAAGCAGAAAAAAGTTAGCATTTATACATAAACATATAAACCATATGTGTGTGTGTGCGTGTGCGTGTGTGCGTGCGTGTGTGTGTGTTACTCTAAGGAGGAATAAAATACATTACCACATTGTGACAAGGCAACTTGGTAGAGTTATTTAGCCTGAAATTTTTAGAAAGGAAGAAAACTAACTTAATAAGTATTGTGATACTTGGTAAAAAATGAGAAAGTCCTAATATAATAGTTCTATTATTGGCCTAAAGCTTGTTAAAATAGCGCTAAAAAAGTCTTCTAGCTCATTTATCAGAATATTCATTCATGCAAAGCCAATAACATTTTACTAATAAAAATGTTTTTGAAACTAAGAACTGTTATTCTATGAATATCTGGATATGAAAAAAGTTAGAGAAGGGGAACTTCTAAAAAGATGGTTACTGGAAAGTTACTTAGAGAGGAATGTGAAGGGAATATACAAAGTCATTCATGCTTCTAACTATAACAAGTGCTTTTTTCAATTTCCAGTTGATAACTATACAATTATGATCCTGCACCAGAGAAATGCAAATTTAATATTCACTGTTGCAGGGAAAGATATGTCATTAGAACTTATAAAATTTATGTGACTGAATAAAAGGAAAACAAATATATAACTCATAACTGCGGAACGTAGAGTAAGAAGAAAAATAATGGATCCAAAAAAATTGCAACTAAGCAAAAACTGACAAGAACCTTGTTCTAATGTCATATGAATTTAGAGCGAGGATTCATATTTCCAAGAGCAAAGGATGAACATAGAGAATAAAATTTTCTAGCGAATCCTTTGGCATCCCCATTAAGAGCATTCTGAAATCGTAAACATTGAAAACTGAAGAACAATTGCCAATGTGAAAGTGATAGCAAATGATATATGTCTACAGAGGCAAATAGAAAAGTATACAAATTTTGGCAATAAAGTGAATGAAATCCTCTAAAGAACTTAATATTTTTTACGCATGTCCACAATAATCGTTTTGTCATCTTGCATGATATTCTAAAAGACTTGGCAATTTATCAAAGCACTCAGGAACAAACTGAACAGATAAAAAGACTAATGATTGGCATGGTTGACAATGAACCAGAAAGGTGGCTTATGGCGAAACAACAAGGCATTTTGATCCAGTTATACAGAGAAAAACAAAAAAGAGACCAACCTGACTCTAGAAGGGAAAGCCACACTCGTGAAATTGAAGCAATAGTAAATCATCATCGACGCAGTCGCGTACCTTCAAAGCAACAATGAACTTGCGAAGTGGCTAGGAACACTTAAAGGGTGTGAACCTGCAACACGTTGTGAGCATTCGAAGTAGCTTCAAACCATGAAAACTTCACCAGAGCAGTTGTCGTGAACAAGTGACACAGACACCATATCACCCCAAATACACCACAAATATTGAAGTAAGATGCACTAGAAAAAAATCTGTTGAGATTTAAGACATGAGAAATTTAGAAATCAAAAGAGTAGTGAAATCGTTTACGTTTACTAATTGAATGTTTCGATTCAAAGATGCAAGAGCAAGATTGATGACGAAGAGTTGCGAGCACCAGAGAGTGAGATTGTTCTTCCTGATTAAACGACGAAGATTAAAAAATTTTAGGTAGATAACACGGTTCATTATAAAACCATTGTCACATATCACGGGTTTAGAAAACCCCCCATTACGGGTTGGTCTATCAGAGGTTATTACAACCTCCTTTAAAATACCCCCGCTAAAATATCTTTTTTTTCTGTAGTGTAGATACCAATTGTATGTAATGAAATGACTAATTTAGCCAAGAAAGAGGGGGTGAATTGACTTTTTTGAAAACTTTAATTACTTTTAATTTCTTAAAACCCATTAAATTGAATCAGACCAACCACGAAATCATAATTCAACTGCTAATGAACGATACACTTTCAATCAATTAAAAACATGGATAACATATTGACTTATTAAACAAATAACACATCGGTATATTTCAATAGATCAAAATACAAAAACAATTAATTGAAATACTGGAAATTCTGCAAAATTACGAATTTAAAGATAAACTCAGAAACAATGCTTAAAACTTATCAAGATTGATTTCAATCAACACAATTAATAGAGATACATGAGTTAGATAACTTCAAATCACTCAAGAACCATTAAAAGACTAAACAAAAATTTCTTGAAACTTTAAATTAAGAGCTAAGGAGAGAAGGAAAGATACATACACAAGCACATAGATTTTTATACTGGTTCACTCAAAATTGAGGTACATCTAGTTTATCAGGACAACATGAGCCTAATCATGCACTATATCAAAAGTTTTACAAAATCACTCAAAGATTACAATTTTGAATAAAGCAAAATATCAAGATTCTTGAATCTCACAAGAATCTTATCCTCTACACTGTAAGATCCCACTTACAGACTATGAATTACACTAGGAACCATGCACAAAACACAAGAACAACCAAACCTGAGTTGTCGCTCTCCCTAGCCAACCAAAACACGTGTTATTCTAGCCTCAACACAAGCAAAATTCCTTTAAGATTCAAAAGATCTTGAAACACCAGTTGCACACTGTGTAATCCAGAGAGAGGGAGTTTTCTAAATTTGTATCACTATTTTTCATGCTAAAAAATCTCAAGTGTTACTCCACTATCTAAAAAATAAGCTTATATAGCTTGGTCATAAGTGCATTCAACATGTTGATTTGTTTGTACACTTTGTTGATTTCACTTGACTTAATTGAAATCAGTCAATTGAATAACAATTCAACTAATTGAATACATTAATACTAGAACTATATACAACAAGTCTTTTAACTAATTAAAAACCTTTTTAACATATTGGAAAGGATAAACACAAGACAAAATACATTTATCATGTCATATAGTCTACAAATACAATACAATTTTCAAGCTATAAAATTTTCATCATAACTCTAGATCCAACAGATCAGAAGCTTGCTCACCAACAAATCTTCATCAATTCTTCATAAACCACACATGATCTCATGCACTTGCTTCATCAAATCCATGCATCAAGGTCACTTATGGTAACAAAAACATGAACATGCGAGGCATATGAGTGAGACCGAGCTGGTCACAGACAATATCAAATGATTTCACAAAACCCCAACTATTGGGATAAAGTTGAATCAAAGCCACAAACAGAGCTGGTAGAAGGCCACTCTCAAAGTCAGATAAGGGAAAGAAGACATCAAAGCCTCGAAAATACTCGTAAGCGTACACACAAACGTCTTACCCCTTACCGGAAGAAAACCCTATCACTAAGAGAACACAAGAGAGCAAGAAGTTCGTTAGAGTAGAAATTGAAGGTAGTCATCAACTCTGTTAAGTTCACCTCTGTAACGAACTCGGAGGCATAAAAGGCCACCTTGTCTAGAATCCATGTATACATAGGATCCATAATAGGGGAAAGCAATCACACTTAAGAGTCGAAAGGGCAGACGACTCAGCCTAAGTCACAGAAGGCGTAACAACCTTATCCTTGACCAACTTCTTCCTTTTGAGGGCTACAACAACAGCCCTGGAAGAAGCCACGAAAAAAGGAGTAAAGGAAAGAGGTTCCGCAAAAGAAACACCTTCGCTCGAGGCAAAAGGAGTATCGAGAGAATAAACCTCACTCCTGGGGGTGATCTCCTGCTCCAACATTGGATGTTGTCAACGACGACCAGTAAAAACAAGGCCAGAAGAGGAAGAAGAAGAAGACATACCTATGGAAGCAGAATAAAGTCGAAGAAGAGAAATGGAAACTTGGACAGAGAAGAACAAACGCAAACATGAGCAAGAGAAATGGAGACGAAAGCGATCATAGAGGAACCAACGTATAAGAAGAATTTGAAAAGACAAAACGCCTCAACAGACGTCGTTTTGATCCAAGAACAGTCACAATCCATCAATGTAACATCCTAGCTGAATATTACTAATTTAAATAGATCAAGATAGAAAATTAATAATTAATCAACGTTTAATAAACCTTTTTTTTCCAAAACGCGAGAAAATTTTCAAACTTTATTTCGAGCTTTTAAATCAAAAACCATAAACCAGTTAAAATATTACAATTTCAAATCTAAAAATCGTACTGAAACTGAAACAAAAGAAAATACAAGTCTTTAAATCAATTCCCCACTAGCTCTCTATCCAACGTTAAGCATCCACATCCTCACCTACAACACCATCTGCTCCCGTGTAACTAGTTACTGTAACACCCTAGGTGGATATTACTAGATAAATCAATTATCATATAATTTCTTTGGAATTGAAATAATATATAAAGTTCCCAAACGCGAGAAAATTTAAAACTTATTGCGTGAAAGTTCAAACACGTAAAATTCATCCTAGTTAAAAGTCCTTAATAGAAGATAAAACATAAATAACACCCATTACAAAATGTCTATAATTCAAACATAAAGGAAACCCACGTGGTTCTCCCCGCTCCATCTCTAAGCATCAACATTCTCACCTAGATTCATATCCGACTATGTTAACCAATTTTAGTTCATCGACTCCTTTATAAAGTTCCACCCCAATCTCATGACATATATGAGAAAGATCCATTCACAACCATGGTCCTTAGGGATTATCATGCTTCAACGAATCTAGTCGCTCGTGGTCCAACTCTACGAACCTCCCCGCCCATAGTCAACCTCTACGAACCTACTTCTTAAAACCACTTCATAAAAAAATAAAAAAATAAAACTAAAGAAAGGAATGGTTGCACCCAAAATCACGTAATGTGATTGACTAAAGGAAGGAATACTACCTTTAAAAAGGAGTGGGAACCGCGACTAAAGAAACATTTCTCTAATAAGGAGTGTGGACGTGACTAAAGAAACAATGTCATGCACTTATGTAAGAACCACACCACCAAAAGCTTAAAGGAGGAAAATAGGGAATGATTAAATATATGCAAATGGGTTGGTACCTTCTCTCTCCCAAAATGCGTGTGGTAAAAAAGAGCAAAGCTGCAAAACGTAATCACCATCATGGCCATGCATGTTATCACATAAGTTCACAAAACATAAAATAATAATGAAACTAAGAAACATAAGTTCAATGACCCTTGCTTCCTTCCAAAACGCACCACTTAAGGGAAGAGGAATACCACTTTACATGGCCTACACCCAACAAATAATGAGAGAGCAAAGTGCTCATGTGTTGCACAATACCATGACTAGTTCACGAAACTGCAACAGTGCAAAAAAGAAGGGAAAAGCCCAATGCCACCTTAGGATTTTCTCCTCCTAGAAACTTCCTCGATGATTAGTGGCAACGAAACCGCACCAAACATTCTACTGATGCAAAACGAACAACATGCAGTTTGGGTTCTTGACGCACCAAGGACAAAACAAACTATAACAACAATTCACAATCGCAAAAGAGCTTGATCACAGAACCCTAAGATTCCATACACTCCCCCCCCCCCTCACTTGATAAACCTTCATTTTAAACCACCAGCTATATATCCCCAGGAGCTAAACTCATGGTCCTTCGACGATTTATAAACAATCTCACTACACGCGAGTGAGTCCAAAAAGACTACCAAAACAACAAAATCTACATAAAACAAATTACTATCTTCATCACGCACGAGAATAGTGGTGTGCAATGTCAAAATTGGAATCACAGCCCGTAGAGAAAAACACACAGCAAAATGCAAACAACACTTATCTCATTTGATATATTTCATACAACAAACATCAATAGTAACAAAAGATAGACTAGGCTACTAGGTTCAACTCCCCTTACTTTATTTCCTTGCTCCGAGTGCAATCCCAATGATTCCTTCTTGTCTCCAAGGCTTTCAACCCTTGTCTCCACTCTACTTCCTTTTAGCGCTCAACAATTCTCCCAATTCACAGTTTCTCAGTCTCCTTCACTCTCTTTTCTGATGGTTCACTATGACTCGCTCAACAATTCTCCTAATTCATAGTTTCTTAGTCTCCTTCACTCTCTTTTCTGATGGTTCACTATGACTATTAAAACATAAAGAGAGCCTACTTCACTCTAGCCAAGATTTGAACCCATATCCTTCCAAACCATCAAGCACATGCAAACAAACAAACTATCACATGATTCATGTCAATTCACACATAGATACAAGCTTAAACCATGTTTCCGCATTAATAATATATTGGCAAAATAAAACATAATTACAATATCACGCTAATGGCACACACAAGACTCGAACCCAAGTCCTCTCAACACCACAAGTACTCTTAACCATTTGAGCTAGTATTATTCCTTACCTAGGACTTGTCAATAAATTCTCTTAGGGTACTTCCCACCCACACTTATTTCTAATTTATTTATTATTTTTTATTCTAATTTTCCGGATCTTACAGTTACATGATCATCACTAAACACAAACAAACATGATGAGCTAAAATTAATAGAACGAATAAACAATACTCTGAGACTTAAATCTTGATTATTAAGTTTAAACCAATGACCCCTATGAGGACTCCCATCTTTAGACTTAAGTAACCACGACCACCACCGTGCACATCCTGACTCTACACCCTCTAATGATATCCTTAAGATGACTCTTGCTGCCACAAGCTCTAACTCTTCACTATACTGAAACTACCTCTTGAGTTACTGGCAAACTTGGAACAGTTTCTGCAATGATGAGTGCCTTCACAATTATCGCACTACAACCCCTAAGATAAAGATTGAGAACGGTTGTACGGTGTCTTTTGTTGCCTAGTCTCAGATGTATTCTTATGCGACCTTGTGACCAGATTGGGTCCCATCTCCAGCTCCTCTACAGTTTTGGCCTTCTCCACCAAAGCTAGGAACTCTCTAATCCGCAGTGGTACCAAAAACCTGCGCAGCTCGTGCTTCAAGCCTCCCTTAAACGTTTTGCAATGCCACTCTTCGACAATCGCCCGCGAGTAGAATCTTGCCAGGTACTTAAATCAGTCCACGTAGGCCTGAACAAACCGGTTGCCCTACTATAGGGTGAGAAACTCAGCTTCCAGCACCTATTAGGCGGTAACTAGAAAGCACTTCTCCAAGAATCTCGTCCTAAAGTTGGCATAGTTCACCTCTTCTTGTCGGGTCTGCAATTGTTGTTGCATCCTCGTCCACTAGTGCTCAACATCTCCAATAAGGAGAAAGGTGGCAAAAGTGAGTTGTTGCGCCTCAGTACACGTAAACACCATGAATATCTTCTCACCCTCCTTGAGCCAAGCATTTGCTTCGTCAGGAGCGCTTCGTCACTGAACTTAGACGGCTTATGCTTCAGAACATCTTCCATCCTAATCGCTTGAGGTGGCAAAATCATCACTCTCAGTTGAGTTGCAATAGGTTGCATCGCGCCTACTATTCGATGGATTGCGTGTGCAATCTCGTCAACTTTGGCATTATTTCTTCACCTTCTGTTTGTCATTGCTTGGATACACCACATATTCAACTGATGAATCAAACAACTTAATTCCAACTAAGCAACAAAATTTACAATCAACAACAACACATCAGTTTCACAATCAAAACGCGATAAGCTCACTTCCCAAGGACCCAAAAATCCTTTAAAATCATGGCTCTAATACCAAATGTAACATCCTAGCCGGATATTACAAATTTCAATAAATCAAGATAGAAAATTAATAATTAATCAACATATAGTAAACCTTTTTCCCAAAACGGGGGACAATTTTCAAACATTATTTTGAGCGTTTAAATCCAAAACCATACACCTGTTAAAATATTACAATTTCAAATCTCATAATCGTACTGAAATTGAAATAAAAGAAAATACAAGTATTTAAATTAATTCCCCGCTAGCCTTCTCTCCAGCACTAAGCATCCACATTCACACATGCAACACCATCTGCTCCATGTAACAAGTTACACGATCATCGTTAAACACAAACAAATAGGGTGAGCTAAAATTAATAGAAAGAATAAACAATACAATGAGACTTAAATCTTGATTATTAAGTTTAAACTAATGACCCCTCCGAGGACTCCCATCCTTAGAATTAAGTAACCACGACCACCACCATGCATATCCTGACTCTATACCCTTTGATGATATCCTTAAGACGACTCTTGTTGCCACAAGCTCCAACTCATGGTTCCACCATCTACCGACCACCGCCTATAGATCACACATGGAAATTATCCAGTTACAGACTACAATCTGTAACACCGAGTGGATCTCCCCAATACAGACCACAATTTGTATTCATCACAAGACTTTCAGCCTCACCGACTCCCATTGTGAAGAGCAATCAAGTAAGCCATCAATATTAGCCACAACGAGCACACTCACACCAGAATTCCATTACCATCAAGCTCCAACCTAAATGGCCACGTGTTTAACTCGCCATTACAAGCTACAACTCATAAATGGGCCACCAACAAGTAATATCCTCAAGGCCTTCATCCAAAGCGGTGTAAAAAATCCTCCAACACAACCCCACTCTATACGTTGAATCGCTTGATGCAACTCTAGCGTCACCAAGCGAAACATCGTTCCAGACTGCCTTGCGGTCACCACACGCCGCAAGGCACCACACATTTTCCAAAGGTTCATATTTCACAAATATCGCCTAGCGGGTGCATCCTCACCGTCAAGTGCCACACGTTCCAATGGCCATTGCTCCCAGAGTTGTCGCCTGGCGGAATCAGCCCCACTACCAGGCGCTAAGTGTTCCAATTACCTCCTGCTTTGTAGCTCTCGCCTATCGGTTCCAACCTCGCCGACAAGCGCTACACCAGTAACTCGCACTGTATTGGTTTTAGGCACTCCAAAAATTGTAGGCACATCAATTATGCAATTTCACACATCCAGAACATCAATCCTCCTTAGTATGACCCACTACAACTCAAATAACCCGTACTATCTTTGGTGCCTCCCTTTCTATGCATGTTAATACATCTATTCCTTTACTTAAAAGTCAAGATTAGCATTCTGCTTCAACTTATGAAGGATACCAGTTCACATCAAGTGTAATCAACATCACTCTACAACATACTAACCACACCTTAATATCCCCACCTATTCAAGCCCTTATACATAAAATTCCAATACTTACAAGTTTGAACTAGGGAATGAGTCACCATTCTTACAACTAAGACATGACTAGCCACTAAAATATTTTATAACTCAGACCACACCATCCACTTCACCAACCCATTTTTTTCCTTATTGTTCCAATTCTTATTCCATTCCACACCTAGTTGATCCAAGTCCTTCAATGTTGTTTACTACTTAACATTCACAAGGTACCTACAATCCAATCTTATCCTATTTCCACCTAATTAATTTCCACTTAAATCCCCCAATAATTTTCCCAACGCGGAGGCCACACAACCAACACAAGCTGCTGGTTTCCATGTGTTGCTTGGTGATAAGGATATGCCGCTAGGTAATGCATCAAATTCTAGCATTTTCCAGAATTTCCTGCACCTGCGAGTAAACCCTAAATCCTTAAAATTTCACCTCACTCATCCAATTAACACAAGAACCCATCCAATCCTATTGTATCGCATGCTTATGTAACCCATATCAATTTCAAATTACCAAATTACTATCCTTAGAATCCAAAATCATGTATACCAGTCATTCCCCACCTTTGTTGAAAACCCCCAACCTCCTAAGAGCATTCGATCATCAAACTACCCTCCATCGTAGAAATTTTCAATAATTTACATTCACAATCATTCGCATATGATCATAGGCATTTCTAGTGCAATCAAAACATCACAAAACTCCAAAAACTGCAGAACCCGAAACATTCGTGTTCGTGTCGCCTGGTGGTTCTTTCTCGTCGCCAAGTGGTTCTATGCAGAACCCACAATTCTGGGTTGAATCACATGAGTCACCTGGTGGGCCTTAATTGTCGTCAGGTGGTTTCTGAAAATTTTCCATAAACTCAATGAAACCAGAATTTTTATAGAGCAAAGAAACACCCAATGCATCCTTACATCATGTCATTACATCGAAAAAGATAAAAATACAATTACAGCTCCCCTAACCTAGTTTCCTTGCTCCAAGAGTGCTTCTAGGACTTCTCTTGCCCAAGGTTTGGTCCACTCTTGACCTCTCGTAATGGCAGCCCTTTTCCAAGCAATTCATTCTCCTTATAGGTCCAAAATAACACTTTGAGGATTCCCCTACGTTGCCACACTCATTGTTCCCTCTCTATTTCACCAAATCCCATTTTCTCGTCACTTTTCAGCACTTAATTCAATTTAATTACTAAAAATAACAAATTTGATGATTTTTCTCAGTCTTTCGGGTAGGATTTCTAAACCTTCAAATTCAAGACAAAAAGGAATTTGGTGAAAAGAACATATTTAATGTCAATCAAGGTTTGAACAAACAACCACACAATTACCAAGCCAATGTACAACCAATCAACCAATCCATGTTTTGTTATACATCTATGATTATATTATCACACCTCATGATCAAACATACAGGCAAAATAATAAAACAATTAAATTAACACAATAATGGCATACATAAGACTCAAACCCAAGTTATCTCAACACACAACCAAGTACTCTCAATTACTTGAGCTAGTACTATTGCTTATCTTAACTCTCCAAAATAACTAACTTAGGGATTCCCGCCCTCACATTAATTAAATAAATATTTTTTTATTTATTTAATTTTTTCGAGTCTTACATTCAACGCTTCACTTCCCAAGCACGAACCACTCTTATATTGGCACGCTAAATCTTGATTAACACATTTAATGCAACGAGACAACACAATCATTGTGACACTTTAAAAGAAAACCCTTCATTAATGCTCCACAATTCCAATAAAGCCTGCCTAGCTCAGTAGCACGTCTCAAAGTCAGCCTGATTTGAAAACACAATCTAAAGTCTACCTAAGTCAACAACCCATTCTAAAGCTTGCCTAACTCATTAACACATTCTAAAGCCTCCCTAACTCGACAACACATTCTAAAGCATTTGACGACACTCAAAAATACCTGCTAGGATATGTAGAAACTTCCTTCATATATATTACCCCAAGTTCTGCCCAAAGCCAACATGACAAACCAGTCCATCTACCTACAAGGTTAAAAGCGACCTTTTACAATTCGACCAAGAGACAGTCAAAGCCACAAAAAGCTAGCCTCACGAACTAATCACACTCTTATTTATATATGCTCACACTTTTTAACTTCTCTTTTAATTAAGTTTTCTTTCTTTAATTTGTAGGATGTTTTAATCACTTTTAAAATTCATATAATATTTCTTTTTACAACATAAGATGATATTTTTGAACCCGAGTATCATGTATACATTTCAGTCAATAACAAAATCATTTTTCACCCCTTTTTTTACCTTGTGGAAAGTATTTTAGAATGTAACTAAAAAGAATGAGCACATGCTGTTTTTTTTTGGAGTGTACTAAGAAATGAAAATGTTTATTACTATTGAGAGGGTAGTATTTCCTTTTATTTTCATCTTCTCCATTAAGCAGATCCTTAGATGGGAAAGCTATATTTAGAATTAGTTCTCATGTTGAAAAATAAAATATTTAAATTGATTTCTAGTGAGCTTAACTACAAATAACAATTAATTATTTAAATTGAGCATGAGAATGCAAATTAAAACTGTGTATTTATGTTTAAATTGTTAAAATATTTTAGTTTATTTTATAATCTACTTTAAATTTATATTATTATAAATTATAATTTATTTATTATTATTCGATATTGAAATTGTATATTCTTTTAATAATGAATCATTTATAATATTATTATTTTTTATTTTTGTAAGAAAAACTATTTAATAAATATTTTTATTTTGACCACTTTTCTAATCAAAATGACAGAAAAATGTTCTCGTGGTAAAATTTAGCATATGATTTAACCACATGTGCTTTTATTTTTTTGTTTATTGTTTGCAATTATTAAATAGACGGGTTTGATCATTGGACCAGTTTAGGTTGTGGGCTGGTATATGTTGGAAGGGTTACTATTCTCACATCCCATAATATTGTTATCACACTCCAACTTTTTAAGAATATATTTTACTAAATTTACAATAAAATCAAGTATTTATGTTCAATTTAATTTATAAGACACAATAAAAACATGTTTCCATTATATATTTTGATTTTCATTTGCAGTCTTTCTATTCTTTCTTTTACTAGTCACTAATATAATATTAACAATATCAATTATCAATATTAATACTCTTAAAGAACTGTGTAACGCATTATCAATGTCAAAATCCATACAAAATAATGTAAAGCATAAACTAAAAATAGATAAATCTAAAACATTAGGAAACTAAATCAAATCAAACATAAAATAGGACTCTTTATGTTCTTAAATAAAACACTTTGTTGAATTTCATTGTCTACTGTTTTAATAGATTGTTTTTTCCTAATTGTTCCTTGAATGAACTACTTTCACCAAAACACCGTTTTTAATTATTTTAATCCAAATATAATAAATTTTAGGGTTAAATATGTTTTTGTCTCTCAAGTTTCAGTGAAATTTGGAATTAGTCCATCTTTGAAACTTTAGACCAATTTAGTCTTTCATATTTAAAAATGCGTGGATTTCATCCTTTTAACCAAATTTCGTTAAGTTAAACTAACGTTTCAAGCGCATTTCATGTTAGTATTTGAAATATTTATGCCTGTTGACACATTTTCTCTTTAATATTAGTTCAAATATTATCGTAAATCGCGTTTTAAACGTCACATAAACATAACAAAATTTGGTTAAAATGACTAAATTTACGTATTTTTAAATATGAAGGATTAAATTGGTCTAGAGTTTCGAAAATGGACTAATTACAAATTTCATTGAAACTTGAAGGACCAAAAACATATTTAACCCTAAATTTTATCAAATATATCACTACAAGAAAATGCATCATCAGTAATCAATTTTAGTGATAAAAAATTGTTAGTCACTATAGTGACCAATTTTTATACAAACTTACAAAGTAAAAAATTATTAGTTACTGAAATAGTCACTATTACGAATAAAAAAATATAATTGATCACTAATTTGGTCTTATTAGCTACCATAGTTTTGGCTACCAAAGGAAATTGGTCACTAAAAATTAGCTACCTAGGTTTTGGCTACCAAAATGACATAGTTTCTAAATTGGTCTCTAATTAATTAATGACCAATTATAATTTTTTATTTATAATAGTAACTATTTTAGTAACCAATAATTTTTTATTTTTTAAATTTGTATCTAAATTTGTCACTATAGTGATTAACAACTTTTGGTCACAAAAATTAGTTACTAATAATGCATTTTCTTGTAGTGTATACACTAGTTCATTAATGAAGACAATAAAAAGTAATTGTACTATACTGGACTCGAACAAGATCGGCATGAACTAATATTACTAGAAGCCTAGACAATTGATTATACAAAGAAGAGACGCCTACATATCGGGCGAAATATATAGACCATACAACTCCTCTTTAACCAGAAAATCCTTATAGCCATGCGCTATATCTGAAGTTTGGGCCTTAAACCAAGCCCATAAAAGCCCAATAAGAACCCAACCCATAAGCAAAGCAAACTGTGATTAATGTTCTATAAATACAGATGAACCCCATGAATTAAAGGTACGTCATTCATTAATACTAAAAATTGAGATTTAACTTTGAGAGTCTTTGATGACTTGATCGTTGGAGTCCTTTCTGCAGGTAACCTCTAACATGTTTTACCTGACAACAAGATACAAAGACATGTCGAATAAGGCTGAAGAGTATCCATCCAAAAGATTCAAAGCTTGGGCTAAGATAAAATTTGAGTCTCATAATAATATGGTATTGTTTTCGTAAGAACATAAATAAAATAAAATAGTAATACATAAATGACATGGATATAAATAGAGGAGTTACGCAACAAGACATACATGAAAAATAAATAAGATTGAAAATTTACGGTAAGTTAAAGTAAGGGAAGAGTTAGAGAGAAAATCAAAAGAAGAAAAGAAAGAGAATGAGAAAGGGAAAGAAGCTAAAATCTGCCTAAAATTATCAAAGGTTGGGATGAGACAAATACCATTTTTATTATATATTTATTTTCTTAATTATTCTATGCTATTTTAATTGTGTGGGATGTCATTAACCTCATCTTATTTCTTTTACTTACTTAATATATGTTATTGTGTGGGATTTCCCTAACTTCATCTTCTTAAATTATCATATACTACCCTAAATATTATTATTTCTAAATTTATATATATTTTAGATAATAAGTATGCTAATATTATAAAATTATATATATATATATATATATATATATATATATATATATATATATATATATATTATATATATTATACACACATTCAAATCTTCACTTATATTCTATTAAGCATTTATATAGATAATTCTTATTAAGTATCTATCTTAATATCTAATTACCTAATTATTCGCTTAAACATATTTTATTGTTGGATTAATAGTATAAACTTTATAGGATCAATACCTCTATATAACCAAGAGGTTATAGATTCCGAGTAAGTAAAATGTTAATCATAAACCACTTAATAAAACCTAAAAAATCCTCACACACTCTTTAAACAAATTACTAACTTATGCCAATAAGTTAATATCAATAAAAGAAGCATTTCTCTTCAAGTAACGTTACCCTAATACACTAAGCACATGATATTTTCAACTAGTTTATTAATCCCGTTTCATTTAATCAATGCCACATATAAAACCTTTAATAGTACAATAATTACCGAAAACATTACAAAGTAACCCAAAACCTAATAATCATGAAATTAGTTGTCTCGTGCCCTACTAAAGGGTATCACAGTAGGGTATGAGGATGCTCTAGATCGTACACAAAGTTTCCTTTGTCAAAATATCGAAACTTTTGGTTTTGCAGAAAGTAGTAGTATTAGCTAGGACATTCGGGGAGCAATCATAAGTAGAGAATAAATAGAAAAATAAATGAATGTCGACTTGACTTTGTAAAACTAAAAAAAAGAAATCATTATGGAATTTGGTAAAAATAAAAAGAAAAAGAAAAATGCACTCATGAAGTGATTGAATACGCAATTAGAAGTTTCGTGGGTTGAATGAGGAAAGCGCAATCAGTGAAGAACACATTTGCAGAGATGAGAAGAGAAGAGGTAGCTTATCTTTGATGAGAAGCTATTATTAAGACGTTCAAATTAAGGAATGCTTTATGTACTTTCAAGTTGGTTCGCTTTATCGTTTTAGCCCCCCGTAATAATAAGAACAGAAAATAAAGTGGTTTGTTTCCTTTGTGGTGTTTAAGGTCATAATCACTTTTAAGCCAAAAAGCCCTTTTCATTCAGTAAAAGCACAATTTATTCGCAAAATTTACCAGAAACGAGTCGCTAGATGTCAAACACAATCGATAAAGATATTTGGTAATGATGCTGGGAATATGTTGTTTCAATGCCACATTCTTACAATCTATGATCGATTATTCCTTCTGACTCGGGCATGCAATTATATTCTTTAGGTCTTTGGCCTAAGCTTCCATCATTCCCAATGACAGTGAGAATCTGTTTTTGACATTCTTTCATTCCCATCATCAACACTTATCAGAGTCTATGTCTACAACCCAAACCCATTAGGTTAAGTTCAACGCATTACTTTACCATTCTATAAATTCAAGTCCAATCACCACGCATCATTGGTGCCTACCTAACTTCATTTTTTCTTTCATTTGATGCCAATTGCAACACAAATCAAGTTAGCTATAATTTTTATCATGAACGCTTCAATCAACTTACAACAAGAAGTGTGAACCAAGATTATATATACGTGCTTCTAACTTGTGTTAAATATACTCCATTTCTAAGCCTAAAGTAATGAAAGCCAGTTTTTATACGTTACCGGCAGTTATAATAGATAAAAAACAAATGCAAATAAGGTAGAATATTTCAAGATTTTTAAATCAATTTTTTCTTAAGAAATATAGATACCCTAAAAGAATATATCAATTCAAAATCCTGGTTATAATTAGCAATTGACAAAGTTTGTAAATATCAAAGTTAGTCAAAGGCAAGGGTACTAAAGTTCAACCTTTTGGTCTACTAACAAACATGTCATGAATATATATATATATATATATATATATATATATATATATATATATATATATATATATATATATATATATATATATA